>Ga0308166_1000127_pt1 | contig 157481 bp, 136 predicted proteins | sample PhyCR2_2_FD_202137 | JGI IMG/M metagenome (GOLD analysis project Ga0308166, IMG submission 202137) | Phyllosphere microbial communities from UC Gill Tract Community Farm, Albany, California, United States - DLSLCC.R2 | ecosystem: Host-associated > Plants > Phyllosphere > Unclassified | place...
CGCTCGGCCAGGGTTTCCAGGTTCACTTCACGCAGGGTGCGGTCGTTTTTAACGTAGTAGAGGGCGCTATCATCTGGCGACAGGAAGCCACCAAAGGTATTGTCGCCCGCACCCTCGGTCAGCTGTACCGCTTCGGACTCGGCAATGTTCAGCAGATAGTAGTTCCAGTGACCATCGAATTCGCCTGCGAAAAGCAGGTGGCTGCCATCATTAAAAAAGCATTTCTGATAGAAGTAATTACGATGACAGGTGACTTCGGGAGGGGTCAAGCGGATCACTTCCGCGCCCGTGTCGGGATCGCGGCTGACTGCATAGTTGAGCTTAACCCGCATACCTTTCGCCATACTTATCTCCTTGTTAAGGGGGGCTGTCACGATGTATCGGCCAGCGTAATGACCCAAATGGATTATGAGTTTAAAAACGAGGTATTAAATTATCAAAACATCGTTTCAGTATGTGTGATTGGTCACGCACTTTATAAGAAAAAAGTCGTGTAGATAGGGGATAAAGGCAGGAGGAAAACGGCCGTTTTTGAGCAATCGTGATCCTAATTGCAATTTTCAAATGAAATCGCAGAAAAAATGAAACAATGTTTTATTTGCAATTGAAAACACGTTTTAGCCGGGATAATATGGCCGCCATACTACAAAACGGAACAGCGTTTCGTTGCGCCGTTATGTGACGTTAGGTCAAAAACGATTTTGGAGGTAAATGTGGAAGTCAGACAAAGCATCCACAGCGCGCATGCTAAGACGCTGGACACTCAGGGGCTGCGTGACGAGTTCTTAGTTGAGCAGGTATTCGAGGCCGACGCTTACACTATGGTGTACAGCCATATCGACCGCATTATCGTTGGCGGCATTATGCCGGTGGCAAAAACCGTCGCCGTCGGCGGCGAAGTGGGCAAGCAGCTGGGCGTCAGCTACTTCCTTGAGCGCCGCGAGCTGGGCACCATCAACATCGGTGGTCCGGGTACCATCACCGTTGACGGCCAGTGCTACGAAATCGGCCATCGCGATGCGCTCTACGTGGGTAAAGGCGCTAAAGAGGTGGTGTTTGCCAGCGTCGATCCGGCAAAACCGGCCAAGTTCTACTACAACAGCGCCCCGGCGCATACCGCATACCCGACCAAAAAAGTGACCCCGGCGGACGTTGCCCCGGTGACCCTTGGCGATCCGCTCACCAGCAACCGCCGCACCATCAACAAATACTTTGTACCGGACGTGCTGGAGACCTGCCAGCTAAGCATGGGCCTGACCGAACTGGAGCCAGGCAACCTGTGGAACACCATGCCGTGTCATACCCATGAACGCCGGATGGAAGTTTACTTCTACTTCAATATGGATGAGGACGCCTGCGTGTTCCATATGATGGGCCAGCCGCAGGAGACGCGCCACATCATTATGCATAACGAACAGGCGGTGATCTCACCGAGCTGGTCTATTCACTCTGGCGTGGGTACCCGGGCTTACACCTTCATCTGGGGGATGGTAGGCGAGAACCAGGTCTTTGATGATATGGACCACGTTGCCGTTAAGGATCTGCGCTAAGTCGCGGAGAGCAAAGCAAACCATGCCTGGCGAACAGGCGCAGATAGATTAAGGAACCACTATGATTCTGAATGCATTTTCTCTTGAAGGTAAAGTTGCGGTTGTCTCTGGCTGTGATACCGGCCTGGGCCAGGGTATGGCGCTGGGTCTGGCAGAAGCGGGCTGCGACATCGTCGGGATTAACATCGTTGAGCCGACCGAGACCATCGAGCGCGTTACCGCCCTGGGTCGCCGCTTCCTGAGCCTGACCGCTGACCTGCGTCAGATCGACGGCATCCCTGCACTGCTGGAGCGCGCAGTGAACGAGTTCGGCCATATCGACGTGCTGGTGAACAACGCAGGTCTGATCCGTCGTGAAGACGCGATCAACTTCAGCGAAAAAGACTGGGACGACGTGATGGATCTGAACATCAAGAGCGTATTCTTTATGTCCCAGGCGGCGGCGAAGCACTTTATCGCCCAGGGCAACGGCGGCAAGATCATCAACATCGCCTCGATGCTCTCCTTCCAGGGCGGCATCCGCGTACCGTCCTACACCGCATCTAAAAGCGGCGTGATGGGCATTACCCGCCTGATGGCTAACGAGTGGGCGAAGCACAACATCAACGTGAATGCTATCGCACCGGGCTACATGGCGACTAACAACACTCAGCAGCTGCGTGCCGACGAGCAGCGCAGCGCTGAGATCCTCGACCGCATCCCGGCGGGCCGCTGGGGTCTGCCGAGCGATCTGATGGGGCCGGTGGTGTTCCTGGCCTCCAGCGCCTCAGACTACATCAACGGCTACACCGTAGCGGTAGACGGCGGCTGGCTGGCGCGTTAATTCAGCACAATTAAATGTCGGGTGGCGCTGCGCTTACCCGACCTGAACTATCCTGCCCCGCGGCGGGATTTTTTATCGCCAAAAATCGGATAAATCCATATCACTAATCGCGAAATATCCATATCAAAATGCCAAATAAGAGCGCCTCTCTGCTTATTTATCAGCTAAAACATCGTATTAAAATATTTTGATATTATTAAACATGGTTATGAAAGTGGAATATCCATCACATAAACTATATGCATAGCAATTTAATCCATATCTACGACCGTTAACCCCTGACACCTTTTGCCATCCCTCTCTTACTTTCAATAGACGATTTACTACTTCAGGCATCAAAAGATGAGTTCATTGAGTCATAACGCACCGTCATTGCCGCGCGCGTTGCAGGATACGCGGCGCATGAATCTTTTTGTCTCTATCTCCGCCGCCGTGGCCGGTCTGCTATTTGGTCTGGATATTGGCGTGATCGCCGGAGCACTCCCCTTTATTACCGACCACTTTACGTTGACCAGCCGCCAGCAGGAGTGGGTGGTGAGCAGCATGATGCTGGGGGCGGCCATCGGGGCGCTGTTTAACGGCTGGCTCTCGTTTCGTCTGGGGCGTAAATACAGCCTGATGGCGGGGGCCATTCTTTTTGTCGTGGGATCTCTCGGGTCGGCCTTTGCCTCTGGCGTAGAGATGCTGATCTTCTCCAGGGTGATCCTCGGCGTGGCGGTGGGTATCGCCTCCTATACCGCGCCGCTCTATCTCTCCGAGATGGCGAGCGAGAACGTGCGCGGCAAGATGATCAGCATGTACCAGCTGATGGTGACGTTAGGGATCGTGATGGCCTTTCTCTCTGACACGGCGCTGAGCTACTCCGGCAACTGGCGCGCCATGCTGGGGGTGCTGGCCCTGCCAGCGCTGGTGCTGATCGTGCTGGTTATTTTTCTGCCCAACAGCCCGCGCTGGCTGGCGGAAAAGGGGCGGCATATTGAGGCGGAGGAGGTGCTGCGCATGCTGCGCGATACTTCCGAGAAGGCGCGCGAGGAGCTGAATGAGATCCGCGAAAGCCTGAAGCATAAGCAGGGCGGATGGGGTCTGTTCAAAGCCAACCGCAACGTGCGGCGGGCGGTATTTCTCGGCATGCTGCTCCAGGCGATGCAGCAGTTTACCGGGATGAACATCATTATGTACTACGCCCCGCGCATCTTTAAGATGGCCGGGTTTACCACCACCGAACAGCAGATGATCGCTACCCTGGTGGTCGGCCTGACCTTTATGTTCGCGACCTTCATCGCCATCTTTATGGTCGACAAAGCCGGACGTAAGCCCGCGCTGAAGATCGGTTTTAGCGTCATGGCCTTTGGCACGCTGGTACTGGGCTACTGCCTGATGCAGTTCGATAACGGCACCGCCTCCAGCGGTCTCTCCTGGCTCTCTGTGGGCATGACTATGATCTGCATCGCCGGATACGCCATGAGCGCCGCGCCGGTAGTGTGGATCCTCTGCTCGGAGATCCAGCCCCTGAAGTGCCGCGACTTCGGCATTACCTGCTCGACCACCACCAACTGGGTGTCGAACATGATCATCGGCGCGACCTTCCTGACCCTGCTTGATGCGATTGGTGCGGCGGGCACCTTCTGGCTCTATACCGGGCTGAATATCGTATTTGTCGGTATTACGTTCTGGCTGATCCCGGAGACGAAAAACGTCACTCTTGAGCATATTGAACGCAGGCTGATGGCGGGAGAAAAATTAAGGAATATCGGGGTATAAACCGTAGGCCGGGCAAGCGCTAGCGCCGCCCGGCATTTTACATTAGCGCATTGCGCGTTTCAGGATACGCTCCGCCTGGCGCTGGAAATCAGCCGCCGTCTCTTCCACGGTTTTCTGACCGTAGTCGATGTACTGCAGAGACGTACCAAACTGGGCCACCACCTGCGGGTCGTCAAAGTAAGGCGATACCGTCAGTTTGGCAGGCAGGGACTGCGCCAGGCGCAGGCCCGCAACCGACGGATCTTCCTCTTTGATGGTGCCGTTAGCGGTCAGGGTCTCCACCGCCGCCTTGCTCAGCGGTACGCCGCGCTCAAGGCCCAGCGTCTCCGCGCCCTCTTTGCTGTTCAGCAGGAAGTTAATCAGCTGCGCCGCCTCTTTCGGATGCTTGGTCGATTTACCAATCGACAGCATCTGGGCCGGTTTAAAGAACAGGCCCGCGTCGGTGGCACCCGGCAGCATCGGGTAGCTGCCCAGCTCCAGCTTCGCCGGTGGCTTCAGGTTGTCAGAGTATTTGGTGATGGTGGAGTTCCACATATAGGTGCCGCCCCATTCACCTTCAATCCACGGCTTCATCTCATACATGTTGCTCTTACCAAACGACGCGTAGTATTTGGTATCCGGCATCACGTGGTTGTCGACGAGATCCTTATAGGTCTGGAAAAACTCCACCCACTGCGCTTTGCTGTAGGCGAATTTTTTGGTTTTCTCGTCCACTGCCGGAAGGTTGTACTTCTGGATCATGTAGGAGTTCAGCAGCGCCAGGGTGTCCTGATGCTCCAGCACCACCGGGTAGTACTGCTTGCCCAGCTTGCTCTCAAAGGTTTTACCTGCGGCTTTCAGCTCGTCCCAGGTTTTGGGGTAAGCAACGCCTGCTTTTTTCCAGGTCTCATCGTTGAAGTAGAAGACGCGCGCGGTTACGGAGATCGGGATCCCGTTCAGCTTGCCGTTGACGGTGGTCGACTTCAGCTCTTTCGGATCGAACTGGCTCAGATCGATCACGTCCTTCAGCTGATTGAGGTCGTAGAAGCCGTCGCCGTTTTTCGAGAAGATCGGCAGCCAGTTCCAGTTGGTCTGCATCACGTCAGGCTCGGTGCCGCCAGCGATCTGCGTGGTCAGGCGGGAGAGGTGCCCGTCCCAGCCGGTATATTCTGATTTAACATTAATGTCCGGGTGCTGCTTATGAAACTCCTCGATCGCCTTCAGCGTCACCTGGTGACGGCCATTGCCGCCCCACCAGGACATACGCAGGTCGACGCTATCCGCCGCCTGTGAAGGAAGGGCGCTCAGGCCTAATGTGGCGGAGATCGCTGCGCTTAAAAGCACTTTTTTCATTTTTATACTCCAGTTAGAGAGAGATGTTCTGTTCAGTTTTCGCGTCAAAGATATGACACTTATCCATGTCAAACTTAAACCAGACCTTACGGTTAAGGCCCTTTTCAATCATTGGCTTAGCCTCGTCGGAGGGGATACGGGCGGTCAGCTCATAGTCGGCCACTTTGAGGTAGACAAAGAACTCATGGCCCATGTTTTCGGTGCGCACCATCTCGCCGGTGCAGCAGCCTTCGGCAAAGGGCTCATCGGAGAGGGAAACGAACTCCGGGCGCACGCCGAAAAAGAGTGACTGGTTCTGGTACGCGGCGACCTTCTCCTGCTGGCGCGCGTTCAGCGGCAGGCTCTCATCGCCGATGGTGATATGCAGGCGGCCTGCTTTATCAATCAGCTTGCCGGGCTTGATGTTCATCTCCGGTGCGCCGATAAAGCCCGCCACGAACATATTCTTCGGGTGGTGATAGAGATTGTCCGGGGTATCAACCTGCATGATATGCCCCAGCTTCATCACGCAGATGCGATCGCCCATGGTCATGGCTTCGGTCTGGTCATGGGTTACGTAGACGGTGGTAGCCGGTTTCCCGGACTTCTTCAGCTCCTTATGCAGATCCGAAATACGGATGCGCATGGAGGCGCGCAGCTTGGCGTCGAGGTTAGAGAGCGGTTCGTCAAACAGGAACACGTCCGGCTTCTTCACAATCGCCCGGCCCACCGCCACACGCTGGGCCTGGCCGCCGGAGAGCTGGCGCGGCAGGCGTTCCAGCAGCTCTCCTAACTCAAGGATCTTCGCCGCTTCATCCACGTACCTGTCGATCTGATCCTTCGGCATCTTGCTCAGCTTGAGACCAAAGGCGAGGTTTTCCCGCACCGTCATGTGCGGATAGAGGGCATAGTTCTGGAACACCATCGCAATGCCGCGCTCTTTCGGCGCGAGGTTGTTCACAATCTTCTCGCCGATACGCACTTCGCCGCCGCTGATGGTCTCCAACCCGGCCAGCATGCGCAGGGTCGTAGACTTGGCGCAGCCGGAGGGCCCAACAATCACCATAAACTCCCCGTCAGCGATCTTCAGGTCGATACCATGTACCGCTTTAAAGCCGTTGGAGTACACTTTTTCCAGCTTGTTGAAAATAACTTCAGCCATGATATTTCCCTCTTAACCTTTAATTCCGCTGCTGGTTACGCCCTGTACGAAGTAGCGTTGAGCCAGGAAGAAGACAATGATGGACGGCAGAATGGAGATACTCGCCATTGCCAGAATTTCGTTCCACGGCGCGCCTTCGGTCACGTCGATGGACATTTTCAGCGCCAGGGCAATCGGATACTTATCCACGCTGTAGACGTAGATCAGCGGGCCGATAAAGTCGTTCATCGACCACATGAACTGGAACAGCGCCACCGAGATAATCGCCGGTTTCAGGATCGGCACCACCACGTACCAGAGCACCTGGGCAGAGTTACAGCCGTCGATCTGCGCCGCCTCTTCCATGTCACGCGGCACGCCGCGCAGGAACTGGATCAGCATGAAGACGAAGAAGCCCTGGGTCGCAAAGGCCAGCGGCAGATAGAGCGGCATATAGCTGTTGAGCATGCCCATCTCACGGAACATCAGGTACTGCGGGATCAGCAGCACGGTGCTTGGCAGCAACATGGTGGTGATCAGCGTGGCGAACCAGAACTTCTTCCACGGGATCTCGAAGCGGGCAAAGCCGTAGGCCACGATGGTGGAGGAGATAATGGTCAGGATCACTTTCGGGATCACATACTTGAAGGTGTTCAGCATGTAATGACCGAAGTTATACTCAGTCCCGGTTTTCCAGCCGTTGATAAAGCCGTCCCAGGTGGCATTGGCTGGCCACAGGCTCAGGGTGGTGAAGATCTCATGGTTAGGCTTGAACGCCGCCGAGAACATCCATACCAGCGGATAGAGCATCAGCAGGCCAACGAACAGCAGGATCACGTAGCGGATGCTGGCGTTGATCTTCTCTTTACGCAAGGTACGCGCGACTTCCTGGTCAGCGATGCTTCTTGCCGTAGAAATGTGTTGAACGTCAGCCATTTTTGCCTCCCTTATCGGCGGAGTAGAAGACCCAGTATTTTGATGACTTAAAGGCAATGGAGGCGAAGACGGCCACCACCAGGAACAGTACCCACGCCAGCGCCGCGCCGTAGCCCATATCGAAATACTTAAAGGCGGTGTCGTAGATGTAGAGCGAGAAGAGATAGGTGTAGTAGGTCGGGCCACCGCCGGTAATGACGTACGGGCCGGTAAACTCCTGGAACGCCTGGGTGGTCTGCATAATGAAGTTAAAGAAGATCACCGGCGTAATCAGCGGCACGGTCACCTTCATAAACATCTGCCACTTCGACGCGCCGTCGATCATCGCCGCCTCATACTGCGACTGGGGCACGTTTTGCAGCGCGGCGAGGAAGATCACCATCGCAGAACCGAACTGCCAGACGCGCAGCAGGGTCACGGACATCAGCGCCAGCGACGGCTCACCCAGCCAGTTCACCGGATCGAGGCCAAAAACGCCGATAAAGCTGTTCAGCAGGCCGTCGATGGCAAACAGCGCGCGCCACAGCACGGCGATGGCGACGGAGCTACCCAGGATGGATGGAATGTAGTAGGCGGTACGGAAGAAGCCGATACCGCGTAATTTAAAGTTAAGAACAAAGGCAATCCCCAGCGCGAAGGCGAGCTTCAGCGGGATAGTTAAAAATACGTAGGCAAAGGTAACGCCCATCGATTTCCAGAACAGGGAGTCCTCAGTCAGCATGTAACGGTAGTTTTCAATCCCGTTAAATACTGGCGGACTCATTAAGTCATACTCAGTAAAACTGAGGAAAAACGAGGAAACGAAGGGAAAGGCCGTAAAGACGATCAACCCGATGATATAGGGCGATATCCAGGCCAATCCCAGCAGTCTGTTTTCATTCATATATACCTGCCTGGGTGTATGATTTCTTTTTAAAACGGTGTTTTAATTTATCTTATTGCGATTTATTTCTGCGTCATTCAATTAATTATGGAAATGTGATCAAAGTCGAAACGACGTTTCAATAAGGTGAGCCAGGTGACATTTCCCGTGAGCACGCCGGGTAAGTGCCTGGATAAATGAATGATTAACCCGCTAATGATTTGGTATAAATAAAAATACCCTCACGGCGGAGGGCATCGATTTTGTAGGTCGGGTAAGGCGAGAGCCGCGGTAATTAATATGCTGTGAGGAAATCCTCACGCACCGGCGTAAAGGTATCGAGCAGGGTGCCCGCTTTTAAGCAGACGCAGCCGTGCACGATGTTTGGCTCTTTATAGAGCGTGTCCCCGGCACGAACGATATGTTTCTCATCGCCGATGGTAAATTCAAACTCGCCGGATAAAACATAGGTAAGCTGTTCATGAGGATGGTTATGCAGCGGGCCAACCGCGCCTTCGCTAAAATTTACCTCTACCGCCATCATTTTGCCTGCATGGGCCAGAATGCGTCGAGTAACGCCGTTGCCCAGATCGTCGAGCTGGGTCTGCTGGTGGAAAGTAAACATGAGAGCGTCCTGTAGTAAAATGGTTTAAGAGTAAAACAATGTTTCATTAAATTTATATCAGCTAGCGTTAAAAAGAAACGCGACGCCTAATAAGTGGAAAGTCGATCACAAGTTTGCTTTCACGGGCGGATAACAGGGGAGAGATACGATGAAAACGATAGGGCTGCTGGGCGGCATGAGCTGGGAATCAACCATTCCCTACTACCGTCTGATTAATGAAGGAATAAAGGCCCGGCTGGGTGGGCTGCACTCCGCCAGCCTGCTGCTGCACAGCGTCGATTTTCATGATATTGAGGCCTGCCAGTCTAGCGGCGACTGGGACCGGGCGGGCGAGATACTTGCCAGTGCTGCCGCAGGGCTTGAGCGCGCCGGTGCCGAAGGGATCGTGCTCTGCACCAACACCATGCACAAGGTTGCCGATCAGATCGAGGATCGTTGCAGCGTGCCGTTTTTGCACATCGCCGACGCTACTGCTCGGGCGATCCAGAAAGCCAACCTGCAACAGGTGGCGCTGCTGGGCACTCGTTACACCATGGAGCAGGATTTCTACCGCGGGCGGATGCGTGACACCCACGGCATTGAGACCTGCGTCCCGGACGAGGAGGATCGCGGCAGGGTTAACCAGATCATCTTTGATGAGCTATGCCTGGGCACCTTTAGTGAACCGTCGCGGGCTTACTTTATCGACCTGATCGCACGGATGGCGAATCAGGGGGCGGAGGGGGTGATCTTCGGCTGCACCGAGATCGGCCTGCTGGTCTCTCAGGATCAAAGCCCGATCCCGGTGTTTGATACCGCCGCGCTTCACGCCGCCGACGTCGTCGACTTTATGCTGGATTAACGCTCCGCCAGCACCGCTTCTAACGGCGCGATAATGCGCGACACCGCCTGCTGTAAATGGGCGGAGAAGGCATCCACCAGCGCAGAGGCGGGGCGGTGCAGGGGGCGGATCAGGCTGACGGTAAAGGGCACCGCGATGCTGAAGGGTCTGACCACCACCCCGCTGTTGGCATAGTCGAGGGCGGTGAGGGGGTTAACCACTGACACCCCGACACCGGCGCGAACCATCGCGCAGACGCTGGCGGCGCTGTGGGTCTCTACTACCATGCGGCGTTTCACCTGGTGCTCACTGAACAGGGCATCCAGCAGTTGACGATAGCTGTCCGACTGCGACAGGCTAATGTAGTTCTCACCCTGGAAATCCTGGGGAGTAAGCACCTTGCGCTGCGCCAGCGGATGTCCGGCGGGCAGGACGCACACCTCGTTGAGGGTCAGCAGCGGCGTGCGTTCGGTCCCGGCGGGAGTGCTCAAGGTTTCGGTCAGGCCGAGGTCATGACGCTGAGCAGAGAGCCACTCCTCCAGCAACGGCGACTCCTGCGGCACCACGTTGAGGCTCACCTCGGGGTAGCGGGCCAGAAAGGGTTGCAGCAGCAGGGGCAAAAACGACTGGGAGAAGACCGGTAGGCAGACGATAGACAGCTCCCCCTGGCGGAACTCCCGCAGGCTCTCGGCGGCGCTGACGATGCGATCCAGACCGTACCACGAGCGCTGTACCTCTTCAAACAGGCGCAGGCCCTGCACCGTAGGGTGCAGCCGCCCCCGCGAGCGTTCAAACAGCGTCAGGCCAATCACCTTTTCAAAGCGCGCCAGCTCCCGGCTCACGGTAGGCTGCGAGGTGTGCAGCAAACGCGCGGCCTCGGTCAGGTTTCCGGCGGTCATTACGGCGTGGAAAATTTCGATATGACGAAGGTTAACGGTAGGCATCAGCTTTCCTGCGACGCAAGGTATATCAGATATGAATAGAATCGTAACATAACGATATTTTTTATTCTCTGTGGCCTGTGGCGTAATAGGGAAAAATGATTATGGAGTTCGCCATGCCACGCCCGTTAAATAACACCGATACCGCGCTCACTGCCTCCAACCTGCACAGCCTGGTGACTGAATTTGGCTGCCCGGTCTGGGCCTACGACGCCGGGATTATCCGCCGCCGTATTGCCCAGCTTGCGAAGTTTGACGTGGTGCGTTTCGCGCAGAAGGCGTGCTCCAATATTCATATTCTGCGTCTGATGCGTGAGCAGGGCGTCAAGGTGGATTCGGTATCGCTGGGCGAGATCGAACGTGCGCTGGCGGCAGGCTATGAGCCGCAGAACGGTGCGGATGAGATCGTCTTTACCGCCGATGTGATCGATCCCCCGACGATGGCCCGCGTGCATGAGCTACAGATCCCGGTTAACGCGGGATCGGTAGATATGCTGGCTCAGCTGGGGGAGGTCTCTCCGGGCCACCGCGTCTGGCTGCGGGTTAACCCTGGCTTCGGCCACGGCCACAGCCAGAAAACCAATACCGGTGGCGAGAACAGCAAGCACGGGATCTGGTACAGCGATCTGCCCGCCGCGCTGGAGGTCATGCAGCGCTACCAGCTTAGGCTGGTGGGCATTCATATGCATATCGGCTCCGGCGTGGACTATGGCCACCTTGAGCAGGTGTGTGGCGCGATGGTCAGCCAGGTTGTTGCGTTCGGCCAGGATCTGGAGGCCATCTCCGCCGGCGGCGGGCTGTCGATCCCCTATCGTGAAGGGGAAGAGGCGATCGATACCGATCACTACTTTGGCCTGTGGAACAGCGCCCGGGAAAAAATTGCCGCCCACCTGGGGCATCCGGTGAAGCTGGAGATCGAGCCGGGACGTTTCCTGGTAGCTGAATCCGGCGTGCTGGTAGCGCAGGTACGCAGCGTCAAAGCGATGGGCAGCCGTCACTTTGTGCTGATCGACGCCGGTTTTAACGACCTGATGCGCCCGGCCATGTACGGCAGCTATCACCACATCAGCGCTCTGGCAGCAGACGGTCGCGATCTGACGGCGGAGCCGCTTATCGATACCGTGGTGGCCGGTCCGCTATGTGAATCCGGAGACGTCTTTACGCAGCAGGCGGGCGGGGAAGTTGAAACTCGCGCCCTTCCTGCGGTGGTGCCGGGAGATTACCTGGTACTGCATGATACCGGAGCCTATGGCGCATCGATGTCATCCAACTATAACAGCCGTCCGCTGCTGCCGGAGGTGCTGTTTGACAACGGCGGGGCGCGGCTGATCCGCCGTCGGCAGACCATCGACGAGCTGCTGGCGCTGGAGCTGCTGTAAGACGATGGGCCTGAAGATCCTGCCTCTGTACGACGCGCCGCACTTTGCGGACCAGGTAACCGACTGGCTGTGGCAGGCCTTTGGCGACACGCTGTCACGCGATTTTTTTGCCAGCGTGGTTGCCCACAGCCAGCAGCCTGAGGCGTTGCCTGTTACGTTTATTGCCACCGAAGGCGGGAGGCTGCTGGGCACGGTGGGGCTCTGGCGCTGCGATCTCATCAGCCGCCAGGATCTCTGGCCGTGGCTGGCGGCGCTGTATGTCGATGAGGCCGCGCGCGGGCAGGGGCTCGCGGGCCGGCTTCAGCAGCACGTGAAGGATTACGCCCGTGACCGGGGTTTTACCCAGCTGCATCTCTACTCTGCCTGTCGCGATTTTTACGAGCGCTTTGGCTGGCACTATATCGGTGACGGGCTGGACTACCCGGCCACCACGGTGCACCTCTACCGCTGCGTGCTTTAGCTCTCCTGCGGCGTACCCACCGAGTGACGGCGCACCAGCGTTGGGCTAAAGAGGTGAGTGATCTCCGGCAGGGGCTGCTCTTTCGCCAGCGCCAGCGCCAGCTCTGCGGCCTGGGTTGCCATCGTCACGATGGGGTAGCGCACGGTGGTCAGGCGTGGACGGACGTAGCGGGAGATCAGCACGTCATCAAAGCCGATCAGCGAGATCTCGCCCGGCACCTCAATGCCGTTATCGTTTAAAACGCCCATCGCCCCGGCGGCCATTGAGTCGTTGTAGCAGGCAACGGCGGTAAAGTGCCTGCCCCGCCCGAGCAGCTCGGTCATCGCCTGCTCGCCGCCGCTCTCATCCGGCTCGCCCCAGGTCACCAGCCTGTCGTTACAGGGCAGGCCGTTCTCCCGTAGGGCATCGTAATAGCCCTGGAGGCGATCTTCCGCATCGGAGATGGCATGGTTAGAGCAGAGATAGCCAATTTTGGTATGTCCCTGCTGGATAAGATGTCGCGTCGCCAGCCATGCGCCATAGCGATCGTCCAGCGCTACACAGCGCTGCTCGTAGCCGGGCAGGATCCGGTTGATCAGTACCATGCCGGGCATCTGATCCATCAGTGCGGCTAAATCTTCATTGGGAATGCTTTTCGCGTGCACCACCAGCGCCGCGCAGCGGTGGCGCATCAGCTGCTCAATGGCGCGTCGCTCTTTCTGTTCATTATGGTAGCCGTTACCAATCAGTAAAAAGTTACCGGTATGGTAGGCCACCTGCTCTACGGCTTTGACCATAGCACCAAAAAAGGGATCGGAGACATCGCCGACCACCAGACCGAGGGTCTCCGTTGACTGCTGCGCCAGCGCGCGGGCGTTGGCGTTGGGATGGTAGTTGAGTGACGCCATGGCGCTCTGCACCGCCTGCCGGGAGGCGTCGCTGGCTTTAGGGGAACTGTTAATGACGCGCGACACCGTGGCGACGGAGACACCGGCGAGTTTTGCAACATCCTTTATGGTCGCCATTCTGAACCTTCTTTAATGGGTAAGCGTTTACACCTGGTTAAGTGTTGCGGAAAAGCGCGGCAGGTTCAAGGCTCTTGCTTTTCTGAAGTGCGCAAACGTGAGCCAAAGCGCATGTGCGCTGTGAAACCGTTACACCGTTGTTATCAGGCAAATAAAACAGAAAAAGGGTAATTCAAACCTTTAGTTACACTTTGCGATGAGCTGTTGCGATTGTTCCCTGGCATCCACAGGGGGGAAGAGCCACAATCAAGATCCCAGAGGTATTGATTGGTGAGATTTCAGTACGTATTGAGTACTCACTTTTTGCACCAACCTGCGCGGATGCGCAGGTTTTTTTTCGCCTCGATTTTGCCGCCCGCTACACTTCTCGTGTAATCTGCCACAATCTGCCATACCCAAACGACTGACACAGGAAGTTAATGATGCTGGGATTTTTCCGTACCCTCTTCCGTCTGCTTTATCGCGTAGAGCTCACGGGCAATACGCAGGCGCTGAGCGGCGATCGCGTCCTTATTACCCCCAACCACGTCTCTTTTATTGACGGTATTCTGCTGGCCCTGTTCTTACCGGGGCGTCCAGTGTTCGCGGTCTACACCTCGATTAGCCAGAGCTGGTACATGCGTGCTCTGTCGAACCTGATCGACTTTGTCCCCCTCGATCCCACCAAACCGATGTCGATCAAGCAGCTGGTGCGGCTGATCGAAAGCGGCCGGCCAGTGGTGATCTTCCCCGAGGGACGTATCTCCGTCTCCGGCTCGCTGATGAAGATTTATGACGGGGCGGCCTTTGTGGCGGCTAAATCGCGCGCAACGGTGATCCCGGTGCGTATCGAAGGCGCGGAGCTGACCTTCTTCAGCCGCCTGAAGGGGCTGGTGAAGCAGCGCCTCTTCCCACGTATTACTCTGCATATCCTGCCGCCGACGCAGCTGCCGATGCCGGAAGCGCCACGCGCCCGCGATCGCCGCAGGCTGGCGGGCGAGATGCTCCATCAGATTATGATGGAAGCACGCATGGCCGTGCGCCCGCGAGAAACGCTGTTCGAAGCCCTGCTGGCGGCGCAGTACCGCTACGGCGCGGGCAAGAACTGCGTCGAGGATATCAATTTCAAGCCTGATACCTACCGCAAACTGCTGACCAAAACGCTGTTTGTGGCGCGCATCCTGGATAAATACAGCGCCCAGGGCGAAAAAATTGGCCTGATGCTGCCGAACGCGGGCATTGCGGCGGCGGTGATATTCGGTGCCATCGCCCGGGGACGCATTCCGGCAATGATGAACTACACGGCTGGGGTGAAGGGGCTGGGCAGCGCCATTACCGCCGCGCAGATCAAAACCATCTTTACCTCCCGCCAGTTTATGGACAAGGGTAAGCTCTGGCACCTGCCGGAGCAGCTGACTCAGGTGCGCTGGATCTATCTGGAAGATCTGAAAGGCGAAGTGACCACCGCCGATAAGCTGTGGATCTTCGGCCATCTGCTGATGCCGCACCTCGCCCAGGTACCGCAGCAGCCGGAAGATGACGCGCTGGTGCTCTTTACCTCCGGTTCAGAGGGCAACCCGAAAGGGGTGGTGCACAGCCATAAAAGCATTCTCGCTAACGTGGAGCAGATCCGGACCATCGCGGACTTTACCGCCCGGGATCGCTTTATGTCGGCTCTGCCGCTGTTCCACTCCTTTGGCCTTACCGTGGGGCTATTTACCCCGCTGCTGACCGGGGCAGAGGTCTTTCTCTATCCCAGCCCGCTGCACTACCGTATCGTACCGGAGCTGGTCTACGACCGTAACTGCACCGTGCTGTTTGGCACCTCGACTTTCCTTGGGCACTATGCCCGCTTTGCCAATCCTTACGACTTCTACCGCCTGCGCTACGTGGTCGCTGGGGCGGAGAAACTGCAGGAGAGCACTCGCCAGCTTTGGCAGGATAAGTTCGGCCTGCGGGTACTGGAGGGCTACGGCGTCACTGAGTGCGCGCCGGTAGTCTCCATCAACGTGCCGATGGCGGCGAAGCCAGGGACGGTGGGGCGTATTCTCCCTGGCATGGACGCGCGCCTGATGGCGGTGCCGGGCATTGAAGAGGGCGGCAGGCTACAGCTGAAGGGGCCGAATATCATGACCGGCTACCTGCGCGTTGAGAATCCCGGCGTGCTTGAGCGCCCGGCGGCGGAGAACGCCGAGGGTGAACTGGAGTCCGGCTGGTATGACACCGGCGATATCGTACGCTTCGATGAGCAGGGCTTTGTGCAGATCCAGGGCCGGGCCAAGCGCTTCGCCAAAATCGCCGGGGAGATGATCTCGCTGGAGATGGTAGAGCAGCTGGCATTAATGGCCTCGCCGGACAAAATGCACGCGACGGTGGTGAAGAGCGACGCCAGCAAAGGCGAGGCGCTGGTGATGTTTACCACCGACAGCGAGCTGACCCGTGAGACGTTGCTTAAGCAGGCGCGTGCGCAGGGCGTGCCGGAGTTGGCCGTGCCGCGTGATATCCGTTTCCTGAAGCAGCTGCCGGTGTTGGGCAGCGGCAAACCGGATTTTGTTACCCTGAAGAGCAAACTCGACGAGGCGGAAGCGCAACATGCATGAGCCAGTAAGCACGAATAACTCTCTCCTGTCGAAGGGAATGCTGGCGGTGACTGCCGCCCAGTTCCTCTCGGCGTTTGGTGATAATGCCCTGCTGTTTGCCACCCTGGCGCTGCTCAAGGCTGAGTTTTATCCTGACTGGAGCCAGCCAATCCTGCAGATGGTGTTTGTAGGTGCTTACATACTCTTCGCTCCTTTTGTTGGCCAGGTGGCGGACAGCTTTGCCAAGGGGCGGGTAATGATGTTCGCCAACGGGCTGAAGCTGCTCGGCGCGCTGAGTATCTGCGTGGGCCTTAACCCATTTATTGGCTATACGCTGGTGGGCATTGGCGCGGCGGCCTACTCCCCGGCCAAATATGGCATTCTCGGCGAGCTGACCTCCGGCGATAAGCTGGTGAAGGCCAATGGCCTGATGGAGTCTTCGACTATCGCCGCCATTCTGCTTGGCTCGGTGGCCGGGGGCGTGCTGGCGGACTGGCACGTGCTGGCGGCGCTCGGCGTCTGCGCCCTGGTGTACGCCGGAGCGGTGGTGGCGAACCTGCTGATCCCGAAACTGCCGGCGGCCCGGCCGGGCCAGAGCTGGCGTTTTGCCCCTATGACCCAGAGCTTCTTTCACGCCTGTAAAACGCTGTGGCTAAACGGCGAAACCCGCTTCTCGCTGGTGGGCACCAGCCTGTTCTGGGGAGCAGGGGTGACGCTGCGCTTCCTGCTGGTGCTGTGGGTGCCGGTGGCGCTTGGCATCAGCGATAACGCGACGCCAACCTACCTTAACGCCATGGTAGCGGTGGGTATCGTTGTTGGCGCGGGCGTGGCGGCGAAGCTGGTGACGCTGGAGAAGGTGGCTCGCTGCATGCCTGCCGGGATCCTCATTGGTGTGGTGGTGACGCTCTTTTCGTTACAACATGCATTGCTGCCTGCCTACGGTCTGCTGGTGCTCATCGGCATCCTGGGCGGGTTTTTCGTCGTGCCGCTTAATGCGCTTCTGCAGGAGCGAGGAAAACGTTCCGTGGGGGCGGGTAACGCCATCGCGGTACAGAACCTGGGCGAGAACGCGGCGATGCTGCTTATGCTGGGGCTTTACTCGCTGGCGGTGAAGGCGGGTGCGCCAGTGGTCGGCGTCGGGGTCGGCTTTGGCGTACTGTTTGCGCTGGCGATTGCTGGCCTGTGGCTGTGGCAGCGCCGTCGCTAATCACTTTATGCCGCATGGCAGCCACCGTAGGCCGGGCAAACGCAGTGCCGCCCGGCATTGCCGCATCAGCACAGAAATGCCCGGTGGCGCTACGCTTACCGGGCCTACAGTCGATACCGTGTCGATCGTAGGTCCGGCAGGCGTATTCACTTACGGTGCCGGGTAGGTATAAACCTGATGCACCGCTTCAATCTCCGCCAATACCTCTTCGCTCAGCTCCAGATACAGGCTCTCAACGTTGGTTTTCAGCTGCTCCATGGTCGTGGCACCCAGCAGGGTGCTGGCGACAAACGGCTGGCGGCGGACAAAGGCCAGCGCCATCTGCGCCGGATCCAGATTATGCCGTTTGGCGATATCCACATAGGCCACGATCGCTTTTTGCGTCTGCTCGCCGCTGTAGCGCGTAAAGCGGCTAAACAGCGTGTTGCGCGCGCCGGCGGGCTTCGCACCGTTCAAGTATTTACCGGTTAGGGTGCCGAAGGCCAGGCAGGAGTAGGCCAGCAGTTCAACGCCCTCAAACTGGCTCACCTCTGACAGACCAACCTCAAAGCTGCGGTTCAGCAGGCTATAAGGATTTTGAATAGTGACGATGCGCGGCAGATCGTGCTTATCCGCCAGGTGCAGATAACGCATCACGCCAAACGCCGTTTCGTTCGAGACGCCGATGTAGCGGATCTTGCCTGCCCGCTGACACTCGGTCAGCGCTTCGAGCGTGTCGAGAATGGTGACGACCGGCGCGGATTCGGCCCACTCATAGCCCAGCTTGCCAAAGCAGTTGGTCGGGCGCTGCGGCCAGTGAACCTGATAGAGATCGAGATAGTCGGTTTGCAGGCGCTTCAGGCTGGCGTCCAGCGCTTCACGGATATTCTTGCGATCCAGCACCTGGTTCTGGCGAATGCCGCTGTCGTTATTGCGGCTCGGCCCGCTTACCTTGGAGGCGATAACCAGCTTTTCACGGTTGCCGTGCTTCGCCAGCCAGTTGCCGACGTAGGTTTCGGTTAAACCCTGCGTCTCCGGGCGCGGCGGCACGGGATACATCTCTGCCACATCAATCAGGTTAATACCCTGGGCTACGGCGTAATCAAGCTGCGCATGGGCCTCGGCTTCGCTGTTCTGCTCACCAAAGGTCATTGTGCCCAGCCCCAGCGTGCTTATCTCAAGCGAGCTGTGAGGGATACGGTGATAATGCATAGCCGGCTTCCTTGTTTTTTAACAACGTCAGGGGCTTCCTGACAAAGGAATATAAACATGGCAGAGGGGAGGCAAAAGGGGAAGAGAAAAATCAAAAGGCCAGCAGATTGCTGACCTTAGCACTTAGCGTTCGATAATTTGCGACACGTCATCACGGTTAATCTGCATCTCGTTGCCCTGCAGGTCGCGATAGCTGACCAGCCCGGTATCATCATCTACTGCCGGCTTACCTTCGGTCAGGATCATACGGCCATCTTTGGTCGCCATCACATAGTCGCTGCTGCATCCTGAAACTGCACAGGCTAAACCTACTGCGGAAATCACTACTGCCCATTTTTTCACGGTTGTTCTCCTTCTCAAGGCCAAAATCTGTATTGAGTGTAGTAATAACGCACGGATAAGAAAGGAAAAAGCGGGAAAATCTTAAAAGACTACGAGAAATAGCGGCATTCACCACGGCTTACCCTACCCGTAGCGTGGTAATATTTTCGTGACGTAATTAACGTTACGAATAATGGAGAAGGAGAGGTGGAGATACGCGTTAAAACGCTTGAGGAGAAGGTGGAGTCTTTGGTTACGGATGTCGCCGTGATTAAGTCTAACTACGCAACGAAGGAGGATATCTCAACTATTAGAGCCGAAATAACAGGGACCAGACTAGAGATAGCGGAGACCAAAGCTAAGATTGCTGACGTAAGATCTGAGCTTCATAATGTTCTCAGGACGCAGGCTATGGCGATCATTGGCTCAATGATTGCGATTACCGGCGTCGCTTCAGGCGTCATCATCAAATTTCTCGCCCATTAATGCAGCGATGGCTCCCCCGTAGCGGGGGAGCGAGAGATCACAGCGGATTCTTTTTATTGCGCAACAGGTTCAGGGTCTCGACGGCGATCGAGAAGAACATGGCGAAATAGATATAGCCTTTTGGTACGTGAATGCCAAAACTCTCCAGCATCAGCGTAAAGCCAACCAGGATCAGGAACGACAGGGCCAGCATTTTTACCGACGGGTGACGATCGACAAACTCGCCGATAGGACGGGCGGCAAACATCATCACGCCGACGGAGATCACTACCGCCGCCATCATAATGAACAGATGATCCGACAAGCCCACCGCCGTAATGACCGAGTCGAGGCTAAAGATAATATCCAGCATCATGATCTGCACGATGGCACCGAGGAAAGAGTGAACGTTGGTTTTCAGCCCCTCCTCTTCACCTTCAATGGACTCATGGATCTCCTTGCTGGCCTTCCAGATCAGGAACAGACCGCCGAGTAGCAGGATCAGATCGCGGGCGGAGATCGCATGATCGAGCACGGTGAACAGCGGCGTAGTCAGCCGGGTAACCCATGAGATAGAGGCCAGCAGCGCCAGACGCATCAGCATTGCACCTGCCAGGCCAATACGCCGGGCATGGTTACGCTGTGCGGCCGGGAGCTTTGCAACGACCAGAGAGAGGAAAATAATATTGTCGATCCCGAGCACAATCTCCAGCAGCGTCAGCGTACCGAGCGCGAGCCAGGCGTTGGGATCGGTTATCCATGCAAATAACATCGTAAAGTCCTGCCAAAAAAAGAAGCGCTAATTATAAGCCTCTGGCAGGCGAGGGCAAAAAATTTAATAACCCTGCAACAAAAAATGCCGCGCCAGCAGCGCGCGGGTGAAGTTCTTTTTCAGATAGAAGCCGCGCGGCAGCGTCAGAATCGGCTGGCCATGCTGGCCCACCGCCTCGGTCAATGCCTTGCTGTTGGCCGCCTTTGGTCGAAGCTGTAGCACCTCGCCATGGCGGGCGGTGATGCTCTCTACCTGACCCAGCACGATAAGATCCATCAGCTCCTCCCAGTCCATGCGCAGCTGCTGCTCTTCCTGAACGCTGGGACTCCACAGCAGCGGCGAGCCAACCCGGCGGCTGGCGACAGGAAGCTCCCGCGAGCCCTCTACCGGGATCCACAGCACCCGCTTTAGCTTGTGACGCACGTGACTGCTCTCCCAGGTAACGCCGCTGTTGCCGGTCAGCGGCGCAACGCAAACGAAAGTTGTCTCCAGCGGACGGCCCAGGCTATCCACCGGAATAGTCTTCAGCTCCACTCCCAGCGCAGCGAAATCTTGCTCAGGCTTGCTGCCCGCGCTCGCCCCCAGCCAGCGCTCCAGCAGCACCCCGGTCCAGCCCTTATCACGCTTGAAGTCTGCCGGAACCGGTAGCCCAGCCAGCGCACCCAGCTCGCCAAGTGTCAGCCCAGCCAACCGCTGCGCCTGCTCAAGCAGAGCGCTTTCCGAGTCTGGCGGAGAGGTAAAAGGAGAGAGCGGCAGCATATATACAACCTCTGGTTAAAAAATGAACAGCAATAGTGCACAGGGGACAACGGGATAGATCTTTTCCCACAGCGATAAACAACGCAATGATTTTTAGGATTTTTTTCCCTTGCGCGCTCTTTGTTGCGCAACGGGCTGCCATGTTTTCCAAATCTGGTCACTGACAATGAACAGGATCTTACACCATGTTATCCACAGAAAAGTGGGATAAGTAAGAAAAACCCGGACTACTGTTTCCATTTACAGCCTTGACGTGCGACCAAAATCGAATTTTCGCACAAATTGTGCTTAACTTAGTGGCACAATCTGTGGATAAAATCGACTCTGTTCGATCTTTCATCACTTGCCGGATCGTGCCTGTGATACACATCACATAATGATCCCGATAGCATAAAGATCGTGATATAACCTAATGAATAGTCCCAAATTATTTTTACGAGTGATAAACTGATTGTTCAGAGCTGTCAGGGTTTTCCCGGAGTAATTCCGTACTTCTTCACAACTCTATCCACAGAAATCGTGAATAAAACCGCAGTCGATGCGCCCATTCTGTTTATAACTCAGGTGATAATTGTGAGTTATTCAAATGTTATTCGGTTATAGCGCATTGAGAGAGTGGTTTACCGTATCTCACGAGTGTGAAACAATCGTTTAATTCAGGTTTATTTTGAGGTAGTCCGGTGATTGATGACGATGGCTACCGCCCAAATGTGGGTATCGTAATCTGTAATCGACAAGGCCAGGTCATGTGGGCCAGGCGCTTCGGTCAGCACTCATGGCAGTTTCCCCAGGGCGGTATCAACCCTGGCGAGTCCCCGGAGCAAGCTATGTACCGGGAGCTGTTCGAAGAGGTGGGGCTGAGCCGTAAGGATGTACGTATTCTTGCTTCGACCCGCAGCTGGTTGCGTTACAAGTTACCAAAACGTTTGGTGCGTTGGGACACAAAGCCGGTTTGTATCGGCCAAAAACAGAAGTGGTTTCTTTTGCAATTGATCAGCAACGATGCGGATATCAATATGCAAACCAGCAGTACCCCTGAGTTTGATGGCTGGCGCTGGGTAAGCTACTGGTATCCTGTTCGTCAGGTTGTCTCGTTTAAGCGCGATGTTTATCGTCGGGTGATGAAGGAGTTTGCAAGTGTGGTTATGGCGCTGGCGGAGAGCACCCCAAAGCCACAACACTCTCCTGCCTGGCGACGTAAGAGAGGATAAGCCATACATATCATGCTCACCCGGTTACGAGAAATAGTTGAGAAAGTTGCCAGCGCGCCGCGCCTTAATGAGGCGCTGGATATTCTGGTGACGGACATCTGTCTGGCGATGGATACCGAAGTCTGTTCGGTCTACCTCGCCGATCACGACAGACGCTGCTATTACCTGATGGCGACGCGCGGGTTGAAAAAGCCGCGCGTCCGCACCATCACGCTCGCATTCGATCAGGGTATCGTCGGCCTGGTAGGCAGGCTGGCGGAGCCGATTAACCTCGCCGACGCACAAAAGCATCCCAGCTTTAAATATATTCCCTCGGTAAAAGAGGAGCGTTTCCGCGCCTTCCTTGGCGTACCTATTATCCAGCGGCGTCAGCTGCTGGGCGTGCTGGTGGTACAGCAGCGCGAGCTGCGCCAGTTTGATGAGAGCGAAGAGTCGTTTTTAGTCACGCTGGCCACCCAAATGGCGGCGATCCTCTCCCAGTCGCAGCTTGCCGCGCTGTTTGGCCAGTATCGCCAGACGCGTATTCGTGCCCTGCCTGCCGCACCCGGCGTCGCCATCGCCGAGGGGTGGATGGATGCCACCCTGCCGCTGATGGAGCAGGTCTACGAGGCCTCGACGCTGGACACCGCCCTGGAGCGTGAACGACTCACCGGAGCGCTTGAGGAGGCCGCCGGCGAGTTTCGTCGCTACAGCAAGCGCTTCTCTGCCGGGCAGCAGAAAGAGACGGCGGCAATCTTCGATCTCTACTCCCACCTGCTGTCGGACGCCCGCCTCAGACGCGAGCTGTTCGACGAGGTGGATCGCGGTTTCGTGGCCGAGTGGGCGGTGAAAAAGGTCATCGGACGCTTTGCCGAACAGTTTGCTGCCCTCTCGGACGGTTATCTCAAGGAGCGCGCTGGCGATCTGCGCACGCTGGGGCAGCGCCTGCTGTTCCACCTCGATGATAGCCTACAGGGGCCTAATACCTGGCCCGAGCGCTTTGTGCTGGTCGCCGATGAGCTCTCCGCTACTACGCTGGCCGAGCTGCCTCACGATCGGCTGGTCGGGGTGGTCGTACGCGACGGCGCAGCCAACTCCCACGCGGCGATTATGGTGCGCGCGCTGGGCATCCCAACGGTCATGGGGGCCGATATTCAGCCCTCGGTGCTGCATCGTCGCACGCTGGTGGTGGATGGCTACCGGGGTGAGCTGCTGGTCGATCCTGAGCCGATCCTGCTTCAGGAGTATCAGCGTCTCATCACCGAAGAGAACGAGCTCAGCAAGCTGGCAGAGGATGAGGTTAACCTTCCTGCCCAGCTAAAAAGCGGCGATCGGGTTAAGGTGATGCTCAACGCCGGGCTGAGTCCTGCGCATGAGGAGCAGCTTGGCAGCCGCATCGACGGGATTGGTCTCTACCGAACTGAGATCCCGTTTATGCTGCAAAGCGGCTTCCCCTCCGAAGAGGAGCAGGTGGCTCAGTATCAGGGAATGCTGCAGCTGTTTAACGAGAAGCCGGTGACCCTGCGTACGCTGGACGTCGGGGCGGATAAGCAGCTGCCCTATATGCCCATCAGCGAGGAGAACCCCTGCCTGGGCTGGCGTGGGATCCGTATTACGCTCGATCAGCCAGAGATTTTCCTGATTCAGGTGCGGGCTATGCTGCGCGCCAACGCTGCCACCGGCAACCTCAGCATCCTGCTGCCGATGATCACCAGCATTGAAGAGGTGGACGAAGCTCGCCGACTGATTGAGCGCGCCGGGCGGGAAGTGGAAGAGATGATCGGCTACGCTATCCCCAGGCCGCGCATCGGCGTGATGCTGGAAGTCCCTTCCATGGTCTTTATGCTGGCGCATCTGGCCAGCCGGGTCGATTTTATCTCTGTCGGCACCAACGATCTCACTCAGTACCTTCTGGCGGTCGATCGCAACAACACCCGTGTGGCAAGCCTCTACGACAGTCTACATCCGGCGGTTCTGCGGGCGCTGGCGACTATCGCCCAGGAGACGGAGCGCTATGGCATCGATCTCTGTCTGTGCGGTGAGATGGCGGGCGATCCGATGTGCGTGGCGGTGCTGATCGGTCTTGGCTACCGCCATCTGTCGATGAACGGCCGTTCGGTGGCCCGCGTTAAATATCTGCTGCGCCATATCGATCGCGAGGATGCCGAGACGCTGGCAAACCGTACCCTGGAGGCGCAGTTTACCTCTGAGGTGCGCCACCAGGTCGCCGCCTTTATGGAGCGCCGCGGTATGGGTGGCCTGATCCGCGGCGGACGCTAGCGCATCGGCGGCGGGTAAAGGGAAGATACAGATCTTTTACAACTTCGCCCTAATCGCCCGCCTGGCTTATGCTATGATTCCCAGCTTTGGAGCGCCCTGTTAAGCAGGCGCACATCTTAACCGCTGTCGATTTTTGGCGGAATAACAACACTTTGTGGTGACAGATGAATAATGGATATCTGCATTTTCCCGATTTCGATCCGGTAATTTTCTCTATCGGACCGCTTTCGCTGCACTGGTACGGCCTGATGTACCTGGTTGGCTTTATTTTTGCCATGTGGCTGGCTGGCCGCCGCGCAAACCGTCCCGGCAGCGGCTGGACGAAAAACGAAGTGGAAAACCTGCTCTATGCGGGCTTCCTGGGCGTCTTCCTCGGCGGGCGCATCGGCTACGTGCTGTTCTACAACTTCCCGACCTTTATCCAGGATCCGCTCTATCTGTTCCGCGTCTGGGACGGCGGGATGTCCTTCCACGGCGGCCTGATTGGTGTGATCGTGGTGATGATCATCTTTGCTAAACGCACTAAGCGCACCTTCTTCCAGGTCTCTGATTTTATTGCGCCGCTGATCCCCTTCGGGCTGGGTGCCGGACGGCTGGGTAACTTTATCAACGGCGAGCTGTGGGGCCGCGTCGATCCGAGTTTCCCCTATACCATGCTCTTCCCTGGCTCTCGCGCCGAGGATATGGCGCTGCTGCCTTCACATCCCGAGTGGCAATCTATTTTTGACACCTATGGCGTCCTGCCGCGCCACATGTCTCAGCTCTACGAGCTGGCGCTGGAAGGGGTGGTGCTGTTTATCATCCTTAATCTGTATATTCGTAAGCCGCGCCCGATGGGTGCAGTATCAGGCCTGTTCCTGATCGGCTATGGCGCATTCCGCATTATTGTGGAGTTCTTCCGCCAGCCGGACGCGCAGTTTACCGGCGAATGGGTGCAGTACATCAGCATGGGCCAGATCCTCTCTATCCCAATGATTATTGCGGGTGCGCTGATGATGGTCTGGGCGTACCGCCGTCGCCCGCAGCAACACGTCTCCTGAGGAATCATGAAACAGTATTTAGAACTGATGCAAAAAGTGCTGGATGAAGGCACGCAGAAAAACGACCGTACCGGCACCGGCACGCTTTCCATTTTTGGTCATCAGATGCGCTTTAACCTGCAGGAGGGCTTCCCGCTGGTGACCACCAAGCGCTGCCACCTGCGCTCAATCATCCATGAGCTGCTGTGGTTCCTGCAGGGCGAGACTAACATTGCCTACCTGCATGAAAACAACGTCACCATCTGGGACGAGTGGGCCGACGAGCAGGGCAACCTTGGCCCGGTTTACGGCAAACAGTGGCGCGCATGGCCTACGCCGGACGGTCGCCACATCGACCAGATCGCGACCGTGCTGAACCAGTTGAAGACCGATCCGGACTCCCGGCGGATCATCGTCTCCGCCTGGAACGTGGGCGAACTGGACAAAATGGCGCTGGCCCCGTGCCACGCGTTTTTCCAGTTTTACGTGGCGGATGGCAAGCTCTCCTGCCAGCTCTACCAGCGCTCCTGCGATGTCTTCCTCGGCCTGCCGTTTAATATCGCCAGCTATGCGCTGCTGGTGCATATGATGGCGCAGCAGTGTGATCTTGAGGTGGGTGACTTCGTCTGGACCGGCGGCGATACCCATCTCTACAGCAACCACATGGAGCAGACGCACCTGCAGCTGAGCCGTGAGCCACGCGCGCTGCCGAAGCTTGTTATCAAGCGTAAGCCCGCGTCGCTGTTTGACTACCGCTTCGACGACTTTGAGATCGAAGGCTACGATCCGCACCCTGGCATCAAAGCCCCGGTCGCTATCTGATAATCACAGCCTGCCACAGCCGGCGCATTACTGCGCCGGTTTTTTTTCGCTTTTACCCCGTTCTGCGACCCGCCTTCCCGCTGTGATGTAACCCTCTGCAATCCACGAAATTTCTCCCGTAGCGCCTCGTAAAAGCGAGCATCTCACCTCGCATGCATCATCCATCAGGCGCAGAGTACGGCCATGAAAAAAGAGCAGGGTTACACCCTTATAGAGATCACGGTGGCGATGGTTGTGCTGGCGATCCTTGGCGCATCGGGGCTGTATGGCTGGCAGAGCTATCAGGCACATCAGCGTCTGTGGCAAACCGTCTGGCAGGTGCGTGACTATCTGGAACTGCTGCGGGACGACGCCAACTGGCACAACCGGGATCGCAAGGTATGGGTGAAACAAGAGAGCGGCCGCTGGTGCCTGCTGGCGTCAGCTGATGCGCAGGCAAGGTGTGGCGGGAATAACCCCTTTGTGCTGCGTCCGCTCTGGTCTGAGGTGACGCTGGTAGATATCACCCCCTCGCTCGGCTTTTACGGACTGCGTAATACCGCATGGGCCGGACACATAACGCTGCGTAGCGAGGCGGGGGAGTGGCAAATTATTGTATCGAACTGGGGGCGGATAAGAGTATGCCAGCGTACAAACAGCGGTGCATGCAGCTGACCGAAGGCGGGTTCTCGCTGCTGGAGGTACTCATCGCGATGACCATCGGCAGCGTGCTTCTGCTCAGCGCCGCTCGCTTTTTACCTGCGCTGCAAGCGGCAATGCTCCATCAAACCCGGCAGCAAGCGCTGGAAGAGGCGGTTTGGCAGCATCTCTTCACGCTGGGAAAGCATCTCCAGCGGGCAGGCTACTGCCGGGGAGAGTGCAGCGGAGAGCCGCTGGTGATGGGGCGGCAGGGAACCTGCGTTATTGTGCAGTGGGATGCCAACAGCAACGGCCGGTGGGAGCACTCCTCCCTCTCGGAGGCCGAACAGACCGGCTTTCGCTTGCAGAGCGGCGTGCTGGAGACGCGACAGGGGGCGGAGAGCTGCGAAGAGAAAGGGTGGGATAAAATCACCGATCCGGCCACGGTCAGCGTGCAGCGCTTTACGGTGGTTCGCCAGCCGCAGGGCACTTTAGCCCCCATGTTGACGGTAACGCTGACGGCGGCTCCCCTTAATCACCCCGAGGACGCCATTAGCGCGACGTACAGCGTGGTGGGGTACAATTTATGAAAAGTGAAATCTGTGAGAGACGAAAGAGGAATATCATCCCTGACGCTGGTGCTTCTGCTGCTGGTGTTGGGTAGCTTGATGCTTAGCGGTTTAAACCAGCGCCAGCGTACCCATACGCAGCGCATTACCAGCGAAAGCCGGGCGATACGCGATTTGGCCGATGCTCACTCGGCGCTGGAGTGGGGGCGAATGCAAATCTGGCAGAGGCAGCCTGCCGTGCAGTGCCGGGAGCATCATCGCCAGCCGTGGCGGGTCTGCCTGCGTATTTTTGCCGACCGGACGCTGGTGCTAATCGCCGCCAGCGGGAGTGAAACGCTGTGGCGCAGCGGAGCGTCAGGCGAGAGCGGCGTGACGTTTTCGCCCCACGGCTGGAGCGATTTCTGTCCCCTCAAGGAGATACGCCTGTGTCAGATGCCGTAGCCCGCCAGCGGGGCTTTAGCCTGCCGGAAACGTTGCTGGCAATGGTGCTGCTGGTCATGGTTGTCACGGCGCTGACAGGGTATCATCGCGGGCTGCTGGAGGGCTTTACTGCCTGGAGCCACTATCGCTACCTGTGGCGTTACGGCTGGCAGCAGGCTCAGCCCAGGCCCGTGCCGCTACCGGCAGGCTGGCAGGCCAGCCGGATACAGACAACGGACGCCGGATGTGTCAGCATCAGCGTAACCATCACCTCGCCGGTGGGCAGGCAGGGGAAGATGACGCGGTTATATTGCCCAGTTTATAAGTAGTCAGGAGCGTTTATGTTAAGGGTCTATCACTCCAATCGTCTGGATGTGTTGGAAGCATTGATGGAGTTTATCGTTGAGCGCGAACGGCTCGACGATCCCTTTGAGGCCGAAATGGTGCTGGTGCAGAGTACCGGCATGGCGCAATGGCTACAGATGACGCTGTCGCAAAAGTTTGGCATCGCCGCCAATATCGACTTCCCGCTCCCGGCGAGCTTTATCTGGGATATGTTTGTCCGCGTGCTGCCGGACATCCCGAAAGAGAGCGCCTTTAATAAACAGAGCATGAGCTGGAAGCTGATGACCCTGCTGCCGCAGATGCTGGAGCAGGAGGCGTTCACCATGCTTCGCCACTACCTCAATGACGATGATGACAAGCGCAAGCTGTTTCAGCTCTCGTCTCGGGTGGCGGATCTCTACGATCAGTATCTGGTCTTTCGCCCGGAGTGGCTGACCCGCTGGGAAGAGGGCGGCCTGATCGACGGCCTCGGTGAAGCGCAGATCTGGCAGGCCCCGCTCTGGCGATCGCTGGTGGAGCACACCGCAGCGCTGGGGCAGCCGCACTGGCACCGCGCCAATCTCTATCAGCGTTTTATCAACGTGCTGGAGTCTGCGACAACGCCGCCAGCCGGGCTGCCTTCCCGGGTGTTCATCTGTGGCATTTCGGCCCTGCCGCCGGTCTATCTCCAGGCATTGCAGGCCCTGGGTAAGCATGTGGATATTCACCTGCTGTTTACCAACCCCTGCCGCTACTATTGGGGAGATATCAAAGATCCGGCGTTTCTCTCCCGGCTCATTGCCCGCCAGCGTAAACACCACCTTGATGCTCATCCGGTGGCTCTGTTCCGTGAAGATCAGCCGGTAGAGGGCCTGTTTAATAGCGAAGGCGAGCAGGAGGTGGGTAACCCGCTGCTGGCCTCGTGGGGCAAGCTGGGGCGCGACTACATCTATCTGTTGGCAGGCATGGATCGCTACGACGATCTCGATGCCTTCGTTGATATTACGCCTGGTGCGCTGCTGCAAAACGTGCAGTATGACATCCTGGAGCTGAAAAACAGCGCCGTCGCTGGCGTGACGGCCCAGGAGTATGAGCGCAGCGACGCCAAGCGCAGGCTGGAGCGAGAGGATCGCAGCGTGGCGGTGCACGTCTGCCACAGCCCGCAGCGCGAGGTCGAGGTGCTGCACGATCGTCTGCTGGCGATGTTGGAGGAGGATCCCGATCTCTCCCCGCGCGACATCATTGTGATGGTGGCGGATATCGACAGCTACAGCCCCTTTATCCAGGCGGTATTTGGCAGCGCCAGCGGGGAGCGCTATCTGCCCTATGCCATCTCTGACCGCCGCGCCCGTCAGTCACACCCGGCACTACAGGCTTTTATCAGCCTGCTTTCGCTGCCGGACAGCCGCTTCCAGTCGGAGGATGTGCTGGCTCTGCTGGATGTCCCGGTGCTCGCCGCGCGGTTTAATATCGACGAAGAGGGGCTGCGCTATCTCCGTCAGTGGGTCAACGAGTCCGGCGTGCGCTGGGGCATGGACGACGACAACGTGCGCGAGCTGGCGCTGCCTGCCACCGGCCAGCACACCTGGCAGTTTGGCCTGACGCGCATGCTGCTTGGCTACGCGATGGAGAGCCGTCAGGGTGAGTGGCAGTCGGTGCTGCCCTACGATGAGTCCAGCGGCCTGATTGCCGAGCTGGTGGGCCATCTGGCCTCGCTGCTGATGCAGCTCAGGCTGTGGCGCAAAGGGCTGGCTCAGGATCGCCCGCTGGCCGAGTGGCTGCCGGTCTGTCGCGACATGCTCAACGACTTCTTCCTGCCGGATCCCGACACCGAAGCTGCGCTGGCGCTGATTGAGCAGCAGTGGCAGGCGGTGATCACCCAGGGCGTCGGCGCGCACTATGACGAGGCGGTGCCGCTCTCGCTGCTGCGCGACGAGCTGGCACAGAGGCTCGATCAGGAGCGCATCAGCCAGCGCTTCCTTGCCGGGCCTATCAATATCTGTACCCTGATGCCGATGCGCTCCATCCCCTTTAAGGTCGTTTGCCTGCTGGGGATGAACGACGGCGTCTATCCGCGCGCGCTGGCCCCGCTCGGCTTCGATTTGATGAGCCAGAAACCGATGCGCGGCGACCGTAGCCGCCGGGACGATGACCGCTACCTCTTCCTGGAGGCGCTTATCTCTGCGCAGCAGAAGCTCTACATTAGCTATATCGGGCGCTCGATTCAGGATAACAGCGAACGCTTCCCGTCGGTGCTGGTGCAGGAGCTGGTGGACTACATCGGGCAGAGCCACTATCTGCCTGGCGATGAGGGGCTCACCTGCGACGAGAGCGCGCGACGGGTGGTGGATCATATTACTCACCTGCATACGCGAATGCCGTTCGATGCAGAAAACTTTATTGCCGATGAGCTGCAAAGCTATGCCCGGGAGTGGTTGCCCGCCGCCAGCCAGCAGGGAGTGGCGCATGCCACCTTTATTCAGGAGCTGGAAGATGAGCCGCTGGAGACGCTGGCGTTTGAGCAGCTACAGCGCTTCTGGGCGCATCCGGTACGGGCTTTCTTCCAGATGCGTCTGAAGGTTAACTTCCGACCCGAGGCGAGCGATATTCCCGACGCCGAGCCGTTTATCATTGATGGCCTGGACCGCTATCAGCTCAACCAGGCGCTGCTCAACACCCTGGTAGAGGAGGAAGATGTCGAGAAACTCTTCCGCCAGTACCGTGCGGCGGGCCAGCTGCCCTACGGCGCATTTGGTGAAATTGTCTGGGAGAGCCAGCACCAGGAGATGCAGCAGCTGGCTTCGCGGGTTCACGAGCACCGTAAGCCAGCCGAAAGCATGGAGATCGAGCTTGACTGTGGCAAGGTGCACCTGACCGGCTGGCTACAGCACGTGCAGGAGGATGGCCTGCTGCGCTGGCGTCCTTCGATACTGAAGGTCTCACAGGGGCTGCAACTTTGGCTGGAACATCTTGTCTACTGTGCCAGCGGCGGAACGGGAGAAAGCCGGCTGTTTGTCCGCAATGATAAAGCCTGGCAGTTCCCGCCTCTCAAGCAGGATGAGGCCCTGAAGTACCTTGAAGAGCTGGTCGAGGGCTATCGGGAGGGGATGAAAAAACCGCTGCTGCTGCTACCTGAAAGTGGGGGCGCATGGATAAAAGCCTGTTATGACGCAACAAATGATGCGATGTTAAAAGATGAGGAGACGCTCGCTAAGGCGCGAAGCAAATTCCTGCAGGCTTATGAAGGCAACATGGTAGTCAGCGGCGAGGGAGAGGACGTATGGTATCAGCGCCTGTGGCGAACCCTCGAACCTGAAAACTATGCCGAGATAGTCAAGCAGGCAGAACGTTATTTACTGCCGCTCTTTCGCTTTAGTCAGTCCTGATGAAGTGTATAAAAATTGCGCAGTGGAAGGGCTTCCATTATGATGCGCAGCGAATCACGGACTGATTGGATATGCCGGTACTGCCGGCACTGGTTTGTTAATGATGAGGTTCGTGAATGCCCAGCAGCACCTGGTTCAAAGCGTTAGTCTTATTTATCGCCTTCTGGGCACCGTTAAGTCAGGCAGACACCGGTTGGCAACCCGTTCAGGAAACCATTCGTAAAAGCGATAAGGACACCCGTCAGTATCAGGCTATTCGCCTCGATAATGGCATGGTGGTGCTCCTGGTGAACGATCCGCAGGCGGTGAAATCGCTCTCCGCACTGGTGGTGCCCGTTGGCTCGCTGCAGGATCCGGAGGCGCATCCCGGCCTGGCGCACTATCTTGAGCACATGACCCTGATGGGCTCTACCCACTATCCCCAGCCGGACAGCCTTGCTGAATTTTTAAAGCTGCACGGCGGCAGCCACAATGCCAGCACTGCACCCTACCGTACCGCGTTCTATCTGGAAGTTGAGAACGATGCGCTGGAAGGGGCCGTGGATCGGCTGGCGGATGCCATCGCCTCGCCGCTGCTTGATAAAAAGTACGCCGAACGCGAGCGCAACGCGGTTAATGCCGAGCTGACGCTGGCCCGCTCCCGGGACGGGATGCGCATGGCGCAGGTGAGCGCCGAGACCATCAATCCGGCGCATCCTGCTGCACGCTTCTCTGGCGGTAACCTGGAGACCCTGAGCGACAAGCCGGGCAGCCCGGTGCAGGAGGCGCTGCTGGCCTTCCGCGACAAATACTATTCGGCGAACCTGATGAAGGCCGTGGTCTACAGCAATCGTCCGCTGCCGGAGTTAGCCGCCATTGCGGCAAAAACCTTTGGCCGCGTGCCGAACAAAACGCTGGATCTGCCGAAAATTGACGTGCCGGTGGTGACCGATGCGCAGAAGGGGCTGATCCTCCACTATGTGCCGGTGATGCCGCGCAAGGTGGTGCGGGTTGAGTTCCGCATCGATAACAATACGCCGCAGTTCCGCAGCAAAACTGACGAGCTGATCACCTACCTGATTGGCAACCGCAGCCCGGGCACGCTCTCTGACTGGTTACAACAGCAGGGGCTTGTGGAAGGGATCCGCGCCGACTCTGACCCCATCGTTAACGGCAACAGCGGCGTACTGGCGATATCCGCGACGTTGACCGACAAAGGGCTGGCGCACCGTGATGAGGTAGTTGCGGCTATTTTTAGTTACCTCCAGCTTCTGCGTGAGAAGGGCGTGGACAAGCGCTACTTTGACGAGCTGTCCCACGTGCTGGATCTCGACTTCCGCTACCCCTCTATTACCCGGGATATGGACTACGTCGAGTGGCTGGCAGATACCATGATCCGCGTGCCGGTTGAGCACACCCTCGATGCGGTAAACATTGCTGACCAGTTTGATGCCGAGGCCGTTAAGGCGCGTCTGGCGATGATGACGCCGCAGAACGCCCGCATCTGGTATATCAGCCCGCAGGAGCCGCACAATAAAACCGCCTATTTTGTCGATGCGCCCTATCAGGTCGATAAGATTAGCGACCAGACTTTCGCCGACTGGCAGCAGAAATCTAACGCCATCGCGCTGACGCTACCGGAGCTGAACCCCTATATTCCGGATGATTTCACGCTGCAAAAGCCAGCGAAAAACTATACCCATCCCGAGCTGATTGTGGACGATCCCACCCTGCGCGTGGTTTACATGCCGAGCCGCTACTTTGCCAGCGAGCCAAAGGCTGACGTTAGCGTGGTGCTGCGCAATCCGTTGGCGATGGACAGCGCTAAAAACCAGGTGATGTTCGCCCTGAACGACTATCTGGCAGGGATCGCCCTGGATCAGCTCAGCAACCAGGCCGCCGTTGGCGGGATTAGCTTCTCCACCAATGCCAATAACGGCCTGATGCTTAACGCCAACGGCTATACCCAGCGCCTGCCGCAGCTCTTCAGCGCGCTGCTGGCGGGCTACTTCAGCTATACGCCAACCGAGGATCAGCTGGCGCAGGCGAAGTCCTGGTATGCGCAAATGATGGACTCCGCAGAGAAGGGCAAAGCCTACGAGCAGGCGATTATGCCGGCGCAGATGCTCTCTCAGGTTCCCTACTTCCAGCGTGAAGAGCGTCGGGCCCTGCTGCCGGAGATCACCTTGAAAGAGGTGATGGCCTACCGCGATCGGCTGAAAAGCAACGCCCGTCCGGAGTTCTTAATCGTCGGTAATATGAGCGAGACGCAGGCGAAAGATCTGGCTCACCAGGTGCAGGATCAGCTTGCGGCGAAGGGAAACCAGTGGTGCCGTAATCGTGACGTGCTGGTGGACAAAAAGCAGGGGATAATCTTTGAAAAAGCAGGCAGCACCAGCGACTCGGCGCTGGCCGCCGTGTTCGTTCCGCCCGGCTATGACGAGTACAGCAGCTCGGCCTACAGCGCGATGCTGGGGCAAATTATCCAGCCGTGGTTCTATAACCAGCTGCGTACCGAAGAGCAGCTCGGTTATGCGGTGTTTGCCTTCCCGATGAGCGTTGGTCGTCAGTGGGGCTTAGGCTTCCTGCTTCAAAGCAGCGACAAGCAGCCGTCGGCGCTGTGGGCGCGTTACCAGGCCTTCTTCCCAACGGCAGAGGAGCGGCTGCGCAAAATGAGCGCAGAAGAGTTTGCCCAGCTGCAGCAGGCGGTGATCGCTCAGGTTACTCAGGCCCCGCAAACGCTGGGGGAAGAGGCGTCGCAGATTAGCAAAGATTTCGATCGGGGTAATATGCGCTTTGACTCCCGTGATAAAGTTGTCGCTGAGATTAAACAGCTGACGCCGCAGAAGCTTGCCGACTTCTTCCACCAGGCGGTGGTAGAGCCGCAGGGGATGGCGATCCTGTCCCAGGTCTCCGGCACACCGAGTGATAAATCCGGGTATGTACACCCTGAAGGCTGGAAGGTATGGGACAACGTCAGCGCGCTGCAGCGCACGCTGCCCCTGATAAGTGAGAAACAATGAGTAACCCCGCTGAGACTCTGGACCCCCTGCGCTTACCCTTACGTGGTGAGCGCCTGATTGAAGCCTCTGCGGGCACCGGGAAAACCTACACCATCGCCGCCCTCTACCTGCGTCTGCTGCTGGGCCTGGGCGGCGAGAGTGCCTTTTCGCGTCCGCTCACCGTGGAAGAGCTGCTGGTGGTGACCTTTACCGAAGCCGCCACCGAGGAGCTGCGCGGACGTATCCGCAGCAACATTCATGAGTTACGTATTGCCTGCCTGCGTGAAAGCAGCGCCGATGCGCTCTACGCTCGCCTGCTTGACGATATTCCCGATAAGCAACAGGCGGCGAGCTGGTTGATGCTGGCCGAGCGGCAGATGGACGAGGCCGCGGTCTTTACCATCCACGGCTTCTGTCAGCGCATGCTGAGCCTCAACGCCTTTGAGTCGGGCATGCTTTTCCAGCAGCAGCTGATTGAAGATGAGTCCCTGCTGCGCGCCCAGGCCTGCGCCGATTTCTGGCGTCGCCACTGCTATCCGCTGCCTCGCGATATTGCCGAAGTGATCCACGCCTCGTGGAAGGGGCCGCTGGAGCTGTTGAACGCAATTAACCGCTATCTGCAGGGAGAGGCACCGGTAATTAAATCCCCGCCGCCTGCGGATGAAACCCTGGCCTCGCGCCATGCGAAAATCATCGCCCGTATTGATGCCATCAAGCAGCAGTGGCTTGCGGCGGTAGCGGAGCTCGATCCCCTGATTGAAAATTCAGGCATTGACCGACGCAAGTTTAACCGGGGCAACCAGGGCAAGTGGATCGAGAAGATTAGCGCCTGGGCGCAGGAGGAGACCCGCGGCTATCTGCTGCCGGACGCGCTGGAGAAGTTCGCCCAGTCCTTTTTAACCTCGCGCACCAAGGCGGGCGGCGTTGTGCCGGAGCACCCGCTGTTTGTCGCCATTGAGGGGCTGTTGGCCGAGCCGCTGACCCTCAGCGATCTGGTGCTGACCACTGCCATGCGGGAGATCCGCGAGGCGGTAGCGCGGGAGAAACGCCGTCGTGGCGAGCTGGGCTTTGATGACATGCTGAGCCGTCTCGACCAGGCGTTGAACAGTGAAAACGGCGAGGCGCTGGCGACCGCGATCCGCCAGCGTTTCCCGGTCGCGATGATCGATGAGTTTCAGGATACCGATCCCCAGCAGTACCGTATTTTCCGCCGCATCTGGCGGCAGCAGCCGGATACCGCGCTGCTGCTGATTGGCGATCCCAAGCAGGCGATCTATGCCTTTCGCGGCGCGGACATCTTCACCTACATGAAAGCGCGTGGGGAGGTCAGCGCTCACTATACGCTCGATACCAACTGGCGTTCTGCTCCCGGCATGGTTAATAGCGTGAATACGCTGTTTAGCCAGATGGACAACGCCTTTATGTTCCGCGAGATCCCCTTCATGCCGGTGAAGGCAGCGGAAAGAAACCAGCCTCTGCGCTTTGAGCTGCACGGTGAAACCCAGCCTGCTATGAACCTGTGGCTGATGGAGGGCGACGGCGTGGGAATCGGGGACTACCAGTCCTTTATGGCCCAGCTCTGTGCGGCGCAGATCCGCGACTGGCTGGTGGCGGGTCAGCAGGGTAGCGCCCTGCTGCATGACGGCAAGCGCGCCCGGCCGGTGCAGGCCTCCGACATAACCGTACTGGTGCGTAGCCGCCACGAGGCGGCGCTGATCCGCGACGCTCTGACGCTGCTGAACATCCCTTCTGTGTACCTCTCCAACCGCGACAGCGTCTTTGAGACGCCAGAGGCGCAGGAGCTGCTGTGGCTTATCCAGGCGGTGCTGACGCCCGAGCGGGAGAGCACGCTGCGCAGCGCTCTGGCAGCGGGGATGCTTGGCCTGACCGCCCAGGATATTGAACGGCTTAACAAAGATGAAGAGGCCTGGGACGAGGTAGTTGAGGAGTTTGACGGCTACCGCCAGACGTGGCAAAAGCGTGGCGTCATGCCGATGTTGCGCACCTTGATGGCCCAGCGCAATATTGCGGAAAACCTGCTGGCCACCTCCGGCGGCGAGCGGCGTTTGACCGATATTCTGCACATCAGCGAGCTGTTACAGGAGGCGGGAGCGCATACCGAGAGCGAGCATGCGTTGGTGCGCTGGCTGGCGCAGCATATCGCCGAGCCGGACAGCAACGCCGCCAGCCAGCAGCTCCGGCTGGAGAGCGACAAGCATCTGGTGCAGATCGTCACCATTCATAAAGCCAAAGGGCTGGAGTATCCGCTGGTCTGGCTGCCGTTTATCGCCAACTACCGGGCACAGGATCAGGCCTTCTATCACGACCGTACCTCCTTTGAGGCGGTGCTGGATCTTAGCCAGGCCGACGAGAGCATTGAGCTGGCCGAGGCGGAGCGGCTGGCGGAGGATCTGCGCCTGCTCTACGTGGCGCTGACGCGCTCGGTATGGCACTGTAGCCTCGGCATTGCGCCGCTGTTTCGCCGTCGCGGAGAGAAGAGCGGCGAGAGCGATTTCCACCACAGCGCACTGGGCAGGCTGATCCAGCAGGGCGAGCCGCGCGATGCCGCAGGCTTACGCCACTGCCTGGAGGCGTTGTGCAGTGACGATATCGTGCTGAGCATCCCTGGCACGCCGGATAATTCGCGCTGGGAGTACACACTCTCTCTGCCGCCGTCGCTGCGTGCCCGACACATTGACCGTCCTATTCTCGACGACTGGCGGGTGACCAGCTACTCTGGCCTGCAGCAGCGCGGGCACGGTATCGCCCAGGATCTGCTCCCGCGGCTGGACGTTGACGCCGCAGGTGAACGCCAGGCGGACGAGGTACCGGCCTTAACGCCGCATGCGTTTCCACGCGGGGCGTCGCCGGGCACCTTCTTACACGGGCTGTTTGAAGATATCGATTTCACCCAGCCGGTGACCGAGGAGTGGGTGAGCGAGCGCCTTCAGGCAGGCGGTTTTGACGAGCAGTGGCAGCCGGTGCTGCTGGCCTGGATCAACGCCATCCTGCGCGCGCCGCTTATTGAGTCAGGTTTATCGTTAAGCCAGCTCACCGCGAAAGATAAGCAGGTAGAGATGGAGTTCTATATTCCGATTGCCCAGACCCTGACCTCAGAGAGGCTGGATGCGGCGATCCGTCGCTACGATCCGCTGTCTGCGGGCTGTTCGCCGCTGGATTTTCGCGACGTGCGCGGCATGCTAAAGGGCTTTATCGACCTGGTTTTCCGCCACAACGGCCGCTTCTACCTGCTGGACTACAAGTCTAACTGGCTGGGCGAGAGCAGCGAGGCCTATACCCGCGAGGCGATGGCGGCTGCTATGCAGTCGCACCGCTACGACTTACAGTATCAACTTTATACGCTGGCGCTACACCGCTATCTCCGCCATCGCATTGCGGACTACGATTATGAGCGCCACTTTGGCGGCGTGATCTACCTGTTCCTGCGTGGCGTTGATGCGCAAAACCGCGAGCAGGGCATCTATACCACTCGCCCGGATGTACGGCTGATTAGCGAGATGGATGCCCTGTTTAGCGGTGAAGAGACCAGTGAAGACTATCAGGAGACCGCACAGTGACGATGCAAACTCTGCTTATAGAGGCGCTGGCTCAAAAGCTGTTTCGCCCGTTGGACGTCCAGTTTGCCCTGACCGTGGCCGGACGCGACGAGCCAGCGGTAACCCTGGCGGCGGCGATACTTAGCCGCGACGCGGGGGAGGGCCACGTCTGTTTGCCTCTCTCCCGACTGGCGGCCGAGGCCGAAGATAAGAGCCATTCGCTGCTGATGGCGCTGTTTGCCAAGGCCGGTGCGCCCTGCGATTGGGCTGGGATCTTACAGCGATCCGACGCCGTCAGCGACGGACATACCCCTGCACCGATGGTGCTGGCCGGGGAGCGTCTCTACCTGAACCGTATGTGGTGCAACGAGCTGACCGTAGCGAGTTTCTTTAGCGAGGTTAACCAGCCGCTGAGCGTTGACGAAGCCCAGCTGCGTCAGATCCTCGACGGGCTTTTCCCGCCAACGGAGGGGATCAACTGGCAGAAGGTGGCGGCAGCGGTGGCGCTGACCCGGCGGATCTCGGTGATCTCCGGCGGGCCCGGCACCGGAAAAACAACCACGGTAGCGAAGCTGCTGGCGGCGCTGGTACAGATGGCGAACGGCGGTCGCTGTCGCATCCATCTGGCGGCTCCGACCGGGAAAGCCGCGGCGCGCCTGACGGAGTCGCTGGGCGCGGCCCTGCGCCAGCTGGCCCTAACCGACGATCAGAAAAAGCGCCTGCCGGTGGAGGCCAGTACGCTGCACCGCCTGCTGGGTGCCCAACCCGGCAGTCAGCGCCTGCGCTATCACGCCGGCAACCCGCTGCACCTTGATGTGCTGGTGGTGGATGAAGCGTCGATGATTGATCTGCCGATGATGTCACGGCTGATCGATGCGCTACCGGCCCATGGACGGGTGATTTTCTTAGGCGACCGCGATCAGCTGGCCTCGGTAGAGGCGGGAGCGGTGCTGGGAGATATCTGCGCATGGGTTAACGCGGGCTTTACCCCGGCGCGGGCCGAGCAACTCTCCCGTCTGACGGGCATGGCGGTTCCCGGCGGCGAGCCGGGCGGGGCAGGCGCATTGCGCGACAGCCTCTGCCTGCTGCAAACCAGCTACCGCTTCGGCAGCGACTCCGGCATTGGCCAGCTGGCGGCGGCGGTAAACCGGGGCGATAAAAAAAGTACCCGCTCGGTGTTTAGCCAGGGCTTTAGTGACATTGAGCATAAACCTCTTCAGGCGCGTGACGACTACCAGGCATTGCTAGACGATGCGCTGGCGGGCTACGCGCGCTATTTGCAGCTGGTGCGGGATGAGGCGGAGCCAAAGGCGATCCTCGCGGCATTCAGCGAGTACCAGCTGCTCTGCGCCCTGCGCGAGGGACCGTTTGGCGTAGCAGGCCTCAACGAGCGGCTGGAGCAGACCCTGGCGAACCAACGTCGTATCAGCAGGACGCCACACTCGCGCTGGTTTGATGGACGGCCAGTGATGATCTCCCGCAACGACAGCGCGCTGGGGCTGTTTAACGGCGATATCGGCGTGGCGCTGAACCGGGGGCAGGGGACGCGCGTCTGGTTCCCGCTGCCGGACGGCAGCATCAAATCGGTACAGCCCAGCCGTCTGCCGGAGCACGAAACGGCCTGGGCAATGACGGTGCATAAATCACAGGGCTCGGAGTTTGACCACGCTGCGCTGATCCTGCCAGGGCAGATGGTGCCGGTGGTGACTCGGGAGCTGGTCTATACCGCTATCACCCGCGCGCGCCGTCGCCTGTCGCTCTATGCCGACGAGCGTATTCTGGTGCAGGCTATTGCTACCCGTACCGAACGACGCAGCGGCCTTGGCGACATTTTTGCGCAGGTCAAATAGCGAGATCCCTACCCGGCCGGGTAGGGAAGGGCGTGCTTAGGTAAGATCGGCCATCAGCACCTTTGAGCGGCGCTGGTAGTTGTACATCTCTTTCTTGCTCTCCGGCAGCAGGTCGATATCCACCGGCGTAAAGCCGCGCTCCTGGAACCAGTGGATGCTGCGGGTGGTCAGCACAAACAGCTTGCTGAGGCCCATCTGCCGCGCCTGAAGGGCAACGCGCTCCAGCAGCGCTTCCCCCCGCGACGAGCTGCGGTAGTCCGGGTGCACCGCCACGCAGGCCATCTCGCCAATCTTCTCTTCCGGGAACGGATAGAGCGCCGCGCAGGCGATGGTCAGGTTGTCGCGCTGGATAATCGTGAACTTGTCGATCTCCATCTCCAGCTGCTCGCGGGAGCGCCGCACCAGAATACCCTGCTGCTCCAGGGGACGGATCAGCTCCAGAATGCCGCCGATGTCGTTGATGGTGGCGCGGCGGATCTGCTCGGCGCTCTCCATTACGATCTGCGTCCCGATACCATCGCGAGAGAAAAGCTCCTGCAACAGTGCGCCATCTTCCTGATAGCTAATCAGATGGCTGCGGCGCACGCCGCTGCGGCAGGCCTTCACCGCGCCGCGCAGGAAGCGTACCGTGCCGGAGTGGTAGTCCTGCCGCCCCTCCAGCTCTTCAACTCGCGCCTGAGCCTCGTTGGGGAACAGCTCCGAGACGATATTGCCTTCGTCGTTGATCACCCCCTGCGAGGAGCAGAAGCCGATCATCTTCTCCGCCTTCAGCTTGATCGCGAGCTGGGTAGCGACCTCTTCCGAGGTGAGGTTAAAGCTCTCTCCCGTTACTGAGACCGCCACTGGCCCCAGCAGCACGATCGCGCCGCCGTCGAGCTGGCGGTGGATCGCCTCTTCATCAATGCGGCGAATACGCCCGCTGTGGCAGTAGTCGACGCCGTCATCGACGCCCAGCGGCTGAGCAATGATAAAGTTGCCGCTGACCACGTTGATATGCGCCCCCTGCAGCGGCGTATTGTTGAGGCTCATAGAGAGACGGGCGGTAATATCCAGCTGTAACAGCCCCGCCGCCTGCTTGACCAGCTCCAGGGTTTTGGCGTCGGTCACGCGGGTATGCTTGTGATAGATGGGCTCGTGGTGGTGCTCCGCCAGATTGGCATCGATCTGCGGTCGTGCGCCATAGACCACCACCAGGCGAATGCCGAGGCTGTGCAGCAGTCCGATGTCATTGACGATGCTGGAAAAGTTCTCATGCTCGATGGCTTCCCCGCCCAGCATGATGACAAAGGTTTTTCCCCGATGGGCATTAATATAGGGAACAGAGTGGCGGAATCCCTGCACCAGTTCGGTTCGACGCTCCTTCACCACGGCACAACCCTCATTGCATGTTTATTCGTAATTTATGTATTTTTATTCTTTTATTGCCGTGGGCGCAAGTCAAAATTTCACCGGGGTGTGAGAAAAATCTTCACATTGTCACCGCCGTTAAAACAATGTTTACCCTTTTGTTGATGACAGTTTATGCATCATTCGTTAAAGTTTTTCGTCAAGCAGGCCGTTTTAATAATAAATGTCATAATTTTTGCTCGGGAGAGGCATGTCAGGATCCAACTCAGCTCTTAGCCGTCGCCGGCTGTTGCAAGGCGCTGGCGCTCTGTGGTTGCTTAGCGTAAGCAAGGCAGGTTTAGCCGCGGTAAGTCAGATTATTGCCGTACGCGTCTGGCCCGCATCGACCTATACGCGCATTACCGTGGAGTCAAACCGGGTGCTGAAGTACCGTCAGTTCGCCTTAAGCAACCCTGAACGGCTGGTGGTGGATATCGAAGGGGTGAATCTTAATTCGGTCCTGAAGGGGATGGGGACACAGATCCACGACAGCGATCCCTTTATTAAATCTGCCCGCGTGGGGCAGTTCGATCCCAACACCGTGCGCATGGTGTTTGAACTTAAGCAGAACGTTACGCCACACCTCTTCTCGCTGGCTCCGGTGGCCGAGTTCAAAGAGCGTCTGGTGATGGATCTCTACCCGGTTAACGGGCAGAACGAGCAGGATCCACTCCTGGCGCTGCTGGAAGATTACAACAAAGGGAGCCTGGAGAAGCAGGTTCCGCCTGCCCAGAGCGGGCCGAAACCCGGCAAAGCCGGGCGCGACCGTCCGGTGGTGATCATGCTCGATCCCGGTCACGGGGGCGAGGATCCAGGGGCGATCGGCAAATACAAAACCCGTGAAAAAGACGTGGTGCTGCAAATTGCCCGCCGCCTGCGTGCGCTGATTGATAAAGAAGCCAATATGAAGGCCTACATGACGCGCAACGAAGATGTCTTTATTCCGCTGAAGGTGCGGGTCGCTAAGGCGCAGAAGCAGCGCGCCGATCTCTTTGTCTCTATCCACGCCGATGCCTTTACCAGCCGGGCCGCTCGCGGTTCGTCAGTCTTTGCACTGTCAACAAAAGGGGCCACCAGCACGGCGGCAAAATACCTCGCCCAGACACAGAATGCCGCCGACCTGATCGGTGGCGTAAGCAAAAGCGGCGATCAGTATCTGGACCACACCCTGTTTGACATGGTGCAGTCCCTGACCATCAACGACAGCCTGAAGTTTGGCAAAGAGGTGCTAAACCGCCTTGGGCACGTCAACAAGCTGCATAAAAACCGGGTCGACCAGGCAGGCTTTGCGGTGTTGAAGGCGCCGGATATTCCGTCAATTCTGGTAGAGACGGCGTTTATCAGTAACGTGGAAGAGGAGCGCAAGCTTAAGACCGCAGCGTTTCAGCAGGAGGTCGCAGAGTCGATTCTGGCTGGGATCAAGGCGTACTTTGCTGATGGTGTGACGTTGGCCCGCAGGGGCTAACGTTTTTGCCGGAAGGGTTTGCCGGGAGACAGATACAAAAAAACACCCGGACGGGTGTTTATTGTTGAAGTGGTTGCGGGGGCCGGATTTGAACCGACGACCTTCGGGTTATGAGCCCGACGAGCTACCAGGCTGCTCCACCCCGCGTCCGAGTCTTCTACTTCTTATTTTTACTACACGGTACAGTGTTGGTTGCGGGGGCCGGATTTGAACCGACGACCTTCGGGTTATGAGCCCGACGAGCTACCAGGCTGCTCCACCCCGCGTCCGTCTCTGCTTACTCAGCAGGTTTCTTTCTTTCACACTGTATTGGTTGCGGGGGCCGGATTTGAACCGACGACCTTCGGGTTATGAGCCCGACGAGCTACCAGGCTGCTCCACCCCGCGTCCGTGGAAGCGCACTATACTCCGCTCGCTCTTTGACGCAACCCTTTTTCGAGAAAATTGTTAAATTATGAAAGTATCTGCATAAAAAAGGCACATTATGCGCGTTTTTTGAGCGCAATTGCCGTTAAGTCCCCTATTTCGCATTTCATTAGCGAAACTGGTTTGTTATCTTCATCACGCCCCCTGGTTAACCAAAAAGATGAGAGACAATGAAAGGACGTTGGTTGAAGTATCTCCTCACGGGCGCAGCGCTGGCTTTGCTTGCCGCCTGCACCTCGAAACCGACCGATCGCGGTCAGCAGTATGAAGACGGGAAATTAACCCAGCCTTTCACCCTGGTAAACCAGCCGGATGCGGTAGGTGCGCCGATTAACGGCGGCGACTTTGCCCAGCAGGTAGGCCAGATCCGCAGTGCTTCGCCGCGCCTCTATGGTAACCAGAGCGCCGTCTACAGTGCGGTGCAGGAGTGGCTGCGCGCCGGAGGCGATACCCGCACTATGCGCCAGTACGGCATTGACGCCTGGCAGATGAACGGCACCGATAACTACGGCAACGTTCAGTTTACCGGCTACTACACCCCGGTCGTACAGGCCCGCCACACCCGTCAGGGCGAGTTCCAGTATCCTATCTACCGGATGCCGCCTAAACGCGGCCGCCTGCCGTCCCGGGCAGAGATCTACGCGGGCGCGCTCAGCGACAACTATGTCCTGGCCTACAGCAACTCGCTGATGGACAACTTTATTATGGACGTGCAGGGCAGCGGCTATATCGATTTCGGCGATGGCAGCCCGCTCAACTTCTTTAGCTACGGCGGTAAAAACGGCCACGCCTACCGCAGCATCGGTAAAGTGCTGATCGATCGTGGGGAAGTGAAGCGCGAGGATATGTCGATGCAGGCGATCCGCCACTGGGGCGAAACCCACAGCCCGGCCGAAGTGCAGGAGCTGCTGGAGCAGAACCCTTCATTCGTCTTCTTCAAGCCGCAATCCTATGCGCCGGTGAAAGGGGCCAGCGCCGTGCCGCTGATTGGCCGCGCCTCGGTGGCCTCCGACCGCAGCATTATCCCGGCGGGAACCACCCTGCTGGCGGAAGTCCCGCTGCTGGATAACAACGGTAAGTTCAACGGTCAGTATGAGCTGCGCCTGATGGTGGCCCTCGACGTGGGTGGCGCGATTAAGGGTCAGCACTTTGATATCTATCAGGGGATTGGCCCGGAAGCCGGGCACCGTGCCGGATGGTATAACCACTATGGCCGCGTATGGGTACTGAAAAACGCACCGGGGGCAGGAACCGGTAACGTCTTTAGCGGCTGAGTATGCTAATCTGCGCGCCCAATTTAACTATCTGAGGTCTTATGTCTGTGGTAATCAGCGATGCCTGGCGTCAGCGTTTTGGCGGCACGGCGCGGTTATACGGTGAAGATGCGCTGGCGCTGTTTGCTAGCGCGCATATCTGCGTGGTCGGCATTGGCGGCGTTGGCTCCTGGGCGGCGGAGGCGCTGGCCCGCACCGGGATCGGCGCTATTACGCTGATTGATATGGACGACGTCTGCGTGACCAACACCAATCGGCAGATCCATGCCCTGCGCGACAGCGTTGGGCTGGCCAAGGCCGAGGTGATGGCGGATCGCATTCGCCAGATCAACCCTGAGTGCCTGGTGACGGTGGTGGACGACTTCGTGACCGCCGACAACGTGGCGACGCTGCTGAACAGGGACTTCACCTACGTCATTGACGCGATCGACAGCGTGCGCCCCAAGGCGGCGCTGATTGCGTACTGCCGCCGGTATAAAATTCCGCTGGTCACCACCGGCGGTGCGGGCGGGCAGATCGATCCGACGCAGATTCAGGTCAGCGATCTGGCGAAGACGATTCAGGATCCGCTGGCGGCCAAGCTGCGCGAACGGCTGAAAAGCGATTTTGGCGTGGTGAAGAACAGCAAGGGCAAACTGGGCGTGGACTGTGTCTTCTCTACCGAGGCGCTGGTCTACCCGCAGGCGGACGGCTCGGTCTGTGCCATGAAGAGCACCGCAGAGGGACCAAAACGGATGGACTGCGCCTCCGGCTTCGGCGCGGCCACCATGGTCACCGCCACCTTTGGTTTTGTGGCGGTCTCCCACGCGCTGAAGAAGATGATGGCTAAAGCAGCCCGCTCCGCATAGTTTTCGTAGGCCCGGTAAGCGTAGCGCCACCGGGCGTTTTCACCCCTGACGCGCCGCCTCAACCACCGCCTCGCTCAGCGCCGCCAGGCCCTGCGTACGCGAGGCGCTCAGCTGGGCGCGCAGGCCAAGCTCATCAAACAGCGCCAGCGGATCGCCCGCCAGCAGCGCGTCGGCACTTTTTCCTTCGACGGCGGTCAGCAGCACCGCCAGCAGGCCGCGCACAATGCGCCCCTCACTGTCGCCAAAGAAGTGCATTTTTCCCGTTGCCGTGCGCGTATGACCAAGCCAGACCCGGTTTTCACAGCCGGGGATCTCCCGGGCCTGCGCCTTTAGCTCCTCCGACAGAGGTGGCAGCTGCTTACCGAGCATAATCAGCTGGCGATACTTCTCCTCCCACTGGGTCAGCGTGCCAAAGGTCTTTTTCAGCGTCTCTTCGGTGACGGCGGTACCAAACGGGTGTCCGGCAAAAGCAGGGCTAGTCATTAATCCACCAGTATCTCAAGGGCGCGATCGACGGCGTTAACCAGCGCATCGACGTCAGCTTTCGTGTTATAGGGGGCAAACGAGGCGCGCAGCGTCCCGCTCACGCCGAGGGCTGCCAACAGCGGCTGGGCGCAGTGCTGCCCGGCGCGCAGAGCGATCCCGGACTCCGCCAGCAGGGTGACCATATCGCTGTGGTGAACGCCAGCGAAATCAAACGCCAGCAGGCTGGAGTCCTGACTGCGGAACGAGCGGAACCCCGGACGCTGGGCCAGCGCCTCTTCGGCCAGCGTCGCCAGGCCACGACTGTAGCTCTCAGCCTGCACGATATCAAACCCCTCCAGCCACTCCAGCGCGGCACAGAGGCCAATCACGCCAGCAACGTTGGGGGTACCCGCCTCCAGACGATAGGGCACGGGCTGAGTGGTAAAACCGTCGAAGGTCACTTCGGCGATCATCTTGCCGCCGCCCAGCCATGGTGACATCTCATCCAGCAGAGTGGCTTTGCCGTAGAGCACGCCGATACCTGTTGGGCCATACAGCTTATGGCCAGAGAAGGCGTAGTAGTCGATCCCCAGTTTCTGCACGTCGGCGGGAAAGTGCACCGCGCCCTGTGCGCCGTCGACCACTACGACCATCCCTGCGCCGTGGGCCCAGGCGATAGCGCGGGCCAGATCCGGGCAGCCGCCGGTGACATTAGACATCTGCCCGAGGGCGAGAATGCGGCTGCGCGGGGTGATCAGCTCTTCAAGCTGCTCAACGTCCGGTACGCCGTTGGCCGCCAGCGGCAGCTTAACGATGCGTGCCCCGGTCTGCTCTGCCACCATTAGCCACGGCACCAGGTTAGCATGGTGCTCGGCCACGCTGACGATGATCTCATCTCCCGCCTTCAAACGCGGGCGGGCGTAGCACTGGGCGACCATATTGATGGCTTCGGTGGTGCCTCGCGTCCAGACGATATTCTTGCCGGAGGGGGCATTAAGCAGGGCCGCAACGCGTTCCCGCGCCGCTTCATAGCGGGCCGTTAGCCGCTGGGCCTCGGCAAACTGGCTGCGGTGGACGTTGCCCGCGCTCAGGCTGTAGAACTGCTGCGTCGCGTCGATCACCGCCTGAGGCTTCAGCGCCGTGGCGGCAGAGTCCAGGTAGATACCGGCATCGGCGAGCGCCGGGAACTGGGCGCGAAATTGCGCAGGATTAAAAGCGTTCATGGAATTCCTCATATCAATATAAGGATCGTCGCGCAAATTTCGCCAATGTACAAGCAAAGTGCTAACCATCGGAATTATCTGTTTATCCTGGCGAATTTGTGTAAGCCGATTATGCTGATAAGTGTTAGGTGACACTTGAAGCCTGTTAAGAAAAACAGTTTGAATAGCATTTATTGCTAAATGGAGAAGAAAATGAAAAAGACTGCCGCAATTATCTCTGCTTGTACACTGGCTTTTGCCCTGAGCGCCTGTTCCGGTCCGAACTATGTGATGCACACTAACGATGGTCGTACTATCGTTTCCGACGGTAAGCCGAAGACGGATGACCAGACCGGGATGATTTCGTATAAAGATGCGAACGGTAACAAACAGCAGATTAACCGCAGCGACGTGAAAGAGATGGTCGCGCTGGAGAAATAATTTCGGGTTAACCTACTGAAATTTAAGCTACTGAAAATAGCCTAAAAAAAAGCACCGCAATTCGCGGTGCTACATTAATCACTATGGACAGACAGGGTAAATGTACAGGAAGTGAAATAGGGTAGCGTTGCTACCGTGGTCTGAATCGCAGACCAAATGCAAACACAACAACACAACATCACAACCGTAAGCCAAAAGCCCATCAGAACACGCATTCCAAAAAAAGCTTTTCGTTCCGGCTCAGGAAGTGCCGCCACTATAGGTATTTGCTGGTAGTTCCTCAACGGACAATTTATAATGGCTCAGATAAAAAAAACTAATAGGTAACGTGTTGTTTCCTGTTTGTTAAAATGATTTAACACCTAAGCCAAATAACCCATGTCTAAGCGATTACCGCCCTTAAATGCATTACGTGTTTTTGATGCTGCCGCCCGCCATTTAAGTTTTACTCGCGCCGCCGATGAGCTTTTTGTGACGCAGGCCGCAGTAAGCCACCAGATCAAGTCTCTTGAGGATTTTCTTGGACTCAAGCTGTTCCGCCGCCGCAATCGATCCCTGCTTTTAACGGAGGAGGGGCAGAGCTATTTTCAGGATATCAAAGAGATCTTTTCTCAGCTCACCGAGGCCACGCGCAAGCTGCAGTCGCGTAGCGCAAAAGGGGCATTAACCGTCAGTTTACTGCCCAGCTTTGCTATTCAGTGGCTGGTGCCAAGACTCTCTAGCTTTAACTCAGCTTATCCGGGAATCGACGTCCGTATCCAGGCCGTAGACCGCGAGGTCGACAAGCTGGCGGACGACGTCGACGTAGCCATTTTTTACGGTCGCGGTAACTGGCCAGGCTTGCGTGTTGAAAAATTATACGCAGAATATCTGTTGCCGGTCTGCTCACCGCTGCTGCTCACCGGCGACAAACCGATAAAAACGCCTGAGGATCTGGCTAAGCATACGCTGCTGCATGATGCCTCGCGTCGCGACTGGCAGACCTATACCCGCCAGCTGGGCCTGAACCTTAACGTGCAGCAGGGTCCCATCTTCAGCCACAGCGCAATGGTGCTGCAGGCGGCGATCCACGGTCAGGGCGTTGCGCTGGCAAATAACGTGATGGCCCAGTCAGAGATCGAAGCGGGTCGCCTGGCCTGCCCGTTTAACGACGTGCTGGTCAGTAAAAACGCCTTTTATCTGGTTTGTCATGACAGTCAGGCAGAACTGGGTAAAATAGCCGCCTTCCGCCAGTGGATCCTTGCCAAAGCGGCAGCCGAGCAAGAAAAATTCCGCTTTCGCTATGAGCAATAACATATATAGACGCGCGGTTAGCGCATGACTTTAGGGTAAGACTATGACCAGCCGATTTATGCTGATTTTTGCCGCTATCAGCGGTTTTATTTTTGTGGCCCTGGGGGCGTTTGGCGCACACGTATTAAGTAAATCGTTAGGCGCTGCCGAGATGGGCTGGATCCAGACCGGTCTGGAGTACCAGGCGTTTCATACCCTGGCGGTCTTTGGCCTGGCGGTAGCGATGCAGCGTCGAATCAGCATCTGGTTCTACTGGAGCAGCGTCTTTCTGGCGCTGGGTACGGTACTGTTCAGCGGGAGCCTTTACTGCCTCGCGCTGTCGCATCTGCGCCTGTGGGCGTTTGTCACCCCGGTCGGCGGCGTCAGCTTCCTTACCGGCTGGGTATTAATGTTAATTGGCGCAATTCGTCTGAAACGTAAAGGCCCTGGTCATGAATAAGCTTGTACTGCTTTGTCGCCCTGGATTTGAAAAAGAGTGCGCCGCAGAGATTACCGATAAGGCCGGGCGGCTGAACGTGTTTGGTTTTGCCCGCGTCAAAGATAACGCTGGCTATGTGATTTTTGAGTGCTATCAGGCCGAAGAGGCCGACAAGCTGGCGCGCGAGCTGCCATTTAGCTCGCTGATTTTTGTCCGCCAGATGTTCGTGGTGGGTGAACTGCTTCAGGATCTGCCGCCGGAGGATCGCATTACGCCGATCGTCGGCATGCTGCAGGGCGTGGTCGAAAAGGGCGGCGAGCTGCGCGTTGAGGTGGCCGACACCAACGAAAGCAAAGAGCTGATGAAGTTCTGCCGCAAGTTCACCGTGCCGCTGCGCGCTGCGCTACGTGAGGCGAAGATCCTCACCAGCTATGAAACCGCCAAGCGTCCGGTGGTGCATGTCTTCTTTATCGCACCTGGCTGCTGCTACACCGGCTACTCCTACTCCGACAATAACTCGCCGTTCTACATGGGTATCCCACGCCTGAAGTTCCCGTCCGATGCGCCGAGCCGATCTACGCTGAAGCTGGAGGAGGCGTTCCATGTCTTTATCCCGGCGGACGAGTGGGACGAGCGCCTGGCGAATGGCATGCACGCGGTCGATCTGGGCGCCTGCCCCGGCGGCTGGACCTATCAGCTGGTGAAGCGCAACATGTGGGTCGCGTCAGTGGATAACGGTCCGATGGCGCAGAGCCTGATGGATACCGGGCAGGTGACCTGGCTGCGGGAAGATGGTTTCAGATATCGCCCAACGCGCAGCAACATTACCTGGATGGTGTGCGATATGGTAGAGAAGCCAGCGAAAGTTGCTGCCCTGATGGCGCAGTGGCTGGTTAACGGCTGGTGCCGGGAAACCATCTTTAACCTTAAGCTGCCGATGAAAAAGCGCTATGAGGAGGTCTCGAACAACCTCGCGTACATTCAGCAGCAGCTGGAGGAGAACGGTATCAACGCGCAGATCCAGGCCCGACAGCTCTACCACGATCGCGAAGAGGTGACGGTGCACGTCCGTCGCTGGTGGGCTGCCGTGGGTGGCCGTCGCGACGAGCGCTAATATAAATCTTATCGCCCGGTGGCGCTGCGCTTACCGGGCCTGGGCGCCCAATCGCAACTGTTGTAAATTGCCGTCGAGGTGCAGATCCGTCTGTAGCTTTGCCACCTCGCGGCAGATAAATGCCATCTCCCGGTGCGCCTCAAGCTTGCCGCGCCACTTCTCCGGCACCTCGTTCAGATGCGCATAGATCCCTTCCAGAGTTGCAAACTGTGCCAGCAGCTGAGCGGCGCTCTTCTGGCCAATCCCTGCCACGCCAGGAATTTTCGAGCTGCTGATGCCCGCCAGTCCCCAGAAATCCGTTAGCTGCTCCGGCAAGACGCCAAACTCGCCTGCGATAAAGGGCGCATCCAGCCAGCGCTTCTGGAAGTAGTCGCGAATGCGTAGGGTGGGGGAGAGAAGCTGGCAGTAGCCTTTGTCGGTTGAGACGATGGTCGCCTGGTGTCCCGCCTGGGCCACCTTTACTGCCAGCGTGGCGGCAAGATCGTCCGCCTCGTTGCCTTCGGAGATCCAGCAGCGTACGCCGCGCTGTTCAAACGCGGCGCGCAGAGCCGGCATTTCGCCGTGCAGGGTATCGGGCATCGGCGGGCGACCCGCCTTATAGTCCGGCAGCTTCTGGTGTCGCCAGCCGCTGTTGCGGGCCTCATCGTCAAACACCGCGACCGCATGGGTCGGCTGGCTGTGAACAATCAGCTGCCCCAGCGCGTGCGTACAGGCTTCCACGCAGGGTGAGCCCTGGACGGCATGAATACGGCGAATAAGGTTAAGTGCATCAACGATAAGCAGATGAACGGCCACGCGATCCTCCCGGCAATGACAGACCGGCTAAGGTTATCATTGACGGGAGGCGGAGACCATTCATCGCTCAGGGGATCAATCGCAGGCGACGATTTTCATTGCCAGCCCACCACGAGAGGTCTCGCGGTATTTGGCGTTCATGTCCTTACCGGTTTCGTACATGGTTTCGATCACCTTATCGAGGCAGACGCGCGGCTCGCTGGTACGACGCAGGGCCATTCGCGCGGCATTCACCGCTTTGACAGAGGCGATGGCGTTACGCTCGATGCAGGGAACCTGTACCTGACCGGCAACCGGATCGCAGGTCAGACCCAGGTTGTGCTCCATGCCGATTTCCGCTGCGATGCAGACCTGCGCCGGGCTACCGCCCAGCAGCTCGGTCAGTCCGGCAGCCGCCATTGAGCAGGCGACGCCGACTTCACCCTGACAGCCCACCTCCGCCCCGGAGATAGAGGCGTTCATCTTATAGAGCGAGCCGATGGCGCTACACACCAGCAGGTAGCGCGCCAGCGAGTTAGCATTCACTTCGCGGATGAACTTGTCATAGTAAGCCAGCACGGCGGGAACGATACCGCATGCGCCGTTGGTTGGTGCGGTTACTACCCGCCCGCCAGCAGCGTTCTCTTCGTTTACCGCCAGGGCAAACATGTTGATCCAGTCGACTACCGCCATCGGATCGGTGGTGGTTTTATCGCTGCTTACCAGCATCCGGCGCAGCGCTGCCGCCCGACGCGGCACCCGCAGCTTGCCCGGCAGCGCCCCTTCAGTGGTGATACCGCGCTCGATACCGCCGCGCATGACCGCCCAAACGCTGGCGAAGTGCTGCTCCAGCGCCGCTTTGCTGTGCAGGGCCAGCTCATTCTCCATCATCAGCCCGGAGAGCGACAGGCCGGTCTGCTGACAGTGGCGCTGCAGATCGGCGGCGTTCTTATAGGGATAGGGCACGGCAACCGGCGAGTCGCTGGTTTGGCCGAAGTGCGCCTCATCGACGATAAACCCGCCGCCGATAGAGTAGTAGGTCTGGCTGTAAAGCAGCGTATCGCCTGCCAGGGCGCTGATACGCATCCCGTTTTCATGCAGAGAGAGGTTGTCAGCATGGAAGTTCATGCTCTGCTCAAGGGGGAAATCGACCTCATGCTGACCGTTCGCCAGCGGCAGACGGCCTCGGGCGCTGACATCGGCAATAAATGCCGGGATGGCATCGATGTCGACGCTGTCCGGCAGGTTGCCTGCGAGGCCCATAATAATGGCTATATCAGTGTGGTGGCCTTTGCCGGTAAGCGACAGCGAGCCATATACGTCAACCACGACGCGGGTGGTATCGGCAAGGATCCCGCGGGTCACCAGGTCATCGGTGAACTGCTTTCCGGCTTTCATTGGCCCGACGGTGTGCGAGCTGGAGGGGCCAATACCAATTTTAAAGATATCGAATACGCTGATCATAATGCATTGTCCATGGCGTAGAGCTGGGTTCGCCGCCCGGGTGGGCGGCGAGGGGGGATAACTTAAGCAGCGAAGAGGTGGTACAGCGAGTAGAAGATCGCAGAGATAGCGATCAGGCCCATCACCACAACAAACACGTTGCTGATGTGGCCGCTGTATTTACGCATCGCCGGGACTTTCTGGATCGCGTACATCGGCATCAGGAACAGGATCATGGCGATAACCGGGCCGCCCAGGGTTTCGATCAGGCCGAGGATGCTCGGGTTCAGCGTCGCAACCAGCCAGGTGGTCAGCAGCATGAAGATCGCCGTGATGCGGTTCAGCTTGCCGATCTCCATGGTTTTGCCTTTGCCGCGCAGAGACTTAATGATCATGCCGTTAAAGCCTTCGCGCGCGCCCAGGTAGTGGCCGAGGAAGGATTTGGTGATGGCGACCATGGCGATAATCGGTGCCATCCACTCAATGACCGGGGCATGGAAGTGGTTAGCCAGGTAGGAGAGGATAGAGATGTTCTGCTCTTTCGCCGCAATCAGATCGGCCGGGGCCAGGCTCAGCACGCAGCTAAAGACAAAGAACATCACCGTCAGCACCATCATGATGTGGGCATAGGAGAGAATGCGGGAGCATTTTTTCTCTGCGCCATCGCCGTACTCTTCGCGTTTAGCAACGGCAAAAGAGGAGATGATCGGCGAGTGGTTAAAGGAGAAGACCATCACCGGGATTGCCAGCCACAGGGTCATCCACAGGCCTTGTCCGGTATTGGCAGCTGCATCAAAGGAGAGGGTTTCCAGCGCTGCGCCGTTCCACTGCGGGATCAGGTAGAGCGCCAGCAGCATCAGGGCAATCACAAACGGGAACACCAGGATGCTCATCGCCTTAACGATCATCTTCTCGCCGAAGCGCACGATAGTCATCATGCCGACGATCAGGATCAGGGAGAGCACGACGCGCGGCGGCGAAACCATGCCCAGCTGGTGGGTCAGGAAGCTGTCGACGGTGTTGGTGATCGCCACGCTGTAAACCAGCAGGATCGGATAGATAGCAAAGAAGTAGAGCAGGGTGATGACCTTACCGGCACCAACGCCAAAATGCTCTTCCACCACTTCGGTAATGTCTTCGCCAGGGTTTTTCCCGGACAGCACGAAGCGGGTCAGGCCGCGGTGGGCAAAAAAGGTCATCGGGAAGGCGATAATCGCCATGATGATCAAGGGGATCATGCCGCCGACGCCGGCGTTAATCGGCAGGAACAGGACGCCTGCGCCAATTGCCGTGCCATACAGGCCCAGCATCCACATGGTATCGCTCTTACGCCATGTGCTTCGCGTTGCCTGCGAAGCAATGGTGCTGGTTTGCGTGGTTTCCATTTCAATCTCCATTTACTTTAAAAGCTAAATATCAGGCGCTTAGTCAAATCCGATGAAAAAGCGCCCAACGGTAATATTAAATTGGGTTAAGTAACGTATTGGGATTATTTTTCTCCGTTACATTTTGCGGCGGAACGATACATTTTAGTTATCACTCTGACAGTGATCGCGATCTCAATTGCAATAATCCACTTTCTATGTGGATGTATTTAGGCCAACTCGCTGCCAAAAATGCCCACGGGGAGATTTATGGTGGCGAAGGCTACCATTGCCAGGATTTGCGATCAAAGCGATAGACGTGAAATACGATAATCACCCGGTAAAAGGCGCAGATGGCAGCGTTTTATCAGATTTAAGCAAAACTTTACTAGATAAATAACGGGGTGTATTTGCTAAGCAATCGATTGCTTTTGTGCGCGGTAGGCTAGAACTATAAGTTTAATGTATGTATTGAGGGGCCGGGTAAGCAGAGTGCCACCCGGCAGGTCAGGAAAAATCAGGCACAGATTTCGTAGCAGGGGATATAGGCCGAGCCAGGTAGCTTCATGCGGTGCTGGGCCACAAAGCCCTGGAGCAGATCGTCCATCCGGCGCATCATTGCGCGGTCGCCGTGGATTTTGTATGGGCCGTCAGCTTCGATGGCGCGAATACCCACCTCTTTGACGTTGCCCGCCACGATCCCTGAGAAGGCGCGACGCAGGTCCGCCGCCAGCACCTCCACCGGCCGATCCGGGTAGAGCTGAAGGTTAGCCATGTTCTCATGGGTCGGCTCGAACGGCATCTGCAGATCCGGCGCGATGCGAATAGACCAGTTGAAGCTGTAGGCGTCTCCCGTATTGCGGCGGTGCTCTTTCACCAGCGGCATCGCTTTTTTCATCTGGCGAGCCACTTCCGGCGCATCGTCAATGATGATGCGGTAGTAGCGACGAGCCGATTCGCCGAGCGTATGGGTAATAAACTCGTCCAGCACGCGGAAGTAGTCTGCGCTCTGTTTTGGCCCGGTGAGGATCAGCGGCAGCACCTGATGCTGGTTGGCCGGGTTCATCAGAATGCCGAGCAGGTAGAGTAGCTCCTCCGCCGTTCCCACGCCGCCGGGGAAGATGATGATCCCGTGGGCAATGCGTACGAAGGCCTCCAGACGCTTCTCGATATCCGGCATGATCACCAGCTCATTGACCAGCGGGTTGGGCGGCTCGGCGGCAATAATGGACGGCTCGGTCATGCCGATAAAGCGTCCCTCTTTATAGCGCTGCTGGGCATGACCCACCGCTGCACCTTTCATCGGGGCTTCCATTGCGCCTGGGCCACAGCCGGTGCAGATATTCAGCTCGCGCAGGCCCAGTTGGGTGCCGACGCGGCGTGCGTAGAGGTACTCGGTTTCATTAATCGAGTGGCCGCCCCAGCACACCACCATATTAGGCGCTTCGCCTACGTGCAGCGCGCGGGCGTTACGCAGGATCGAGAAGACCAGGTTGGTGATGTGGGTGGAGCTCTCCAGGTTAAGATGCTGGAAGCGCCCGGCGTTGTGGATCTGTCCGTTGACGAACAGGATATCGCGCAGTACGGCAAAGAGGTTAGCCTGGAGCGAGCGGATAATACGCCCGTCAACGAACGCCTCTTCCGGCGGGTTGATCAGCTCCAGCTTTACGCCGCGTTCACGACGTAACACGTTGATATCAAAATTCTCGAAGCGGGACAGCAGCTCTTTACTGCTGTCGGTCTGGCTTCCTGAGTTTAGAACGGCAAGTGAACAGTTACGAAACAGTTGATAAAGGTCGCTGCTGGCCGAGCTTTTGAGCATATCGACTTCCAGCTGCGACAACAGATCCATTGAGCCTAGCGGGCTAATATGTGTAATCAAGTGAACTCCTTATGGGGCGAAGATCGCCGCTCCCTGTGATTACAATAGCCCTGGCATATGACGTTTAACAACCTCAGGCGCGGAATCCACCGCGCAAATCAGTAAAAAAGCGTACTTTTTGCCGCCGTTACTGGCGCACCAGACGACCGGTAGCGGGCTGGAAGTGGGTGTTGCTACGCCACGGGTTGATATCCAGGCCACCGCGACGGGTATAGCGGGCGTAGACGCTCAGCGTTTCCGGCTGGCAGAAGCGCAGCAGATCGTTAAAGATGCGCTCTACGCACTGCTCGTGAAACTCATTGTGGTGGCGGAAGGAGACCAGATAGCGCAGGAGCTTCTCGCGATCGATCTGTGGCCCGCGATACTGAATCTGCACGGAGCCCCAGTCCGGCTGATGGGTGATCAGGCAGTTGGACTTCAGCAGGTGGCTGACCAGGGTTTCTTCCACTACGCTGCCGCCCGCGGCATTTTCCAGGTAGTCGGCGTTGAACTGGTAGTCATCGATCGCGATATCCTGGTTATCGATGCACTTACCGTTGAAGTGGGCGATCGGCTGGCCTTCTAACTCATCCAGCGCATAGAGCATCACGCTCACCTTGCCCTGCGCACAGGCGCTGAGATCCCGCTCCAGCGTGGCGCGAACCTCTTCCCAGCTGCCAAAACGCGTCTGGTTAAAGCTGTTCAGGTAGAGCTTAAAGCTTTTTGACTCCACCAGGTTGAGGCTGGCGTAGTCCAGCTCGACGTGGCCCACGGCAACCTGCGGCAGGCCATTGGCGTTGAGCCATGACAGCTCATACAGCGTCCAGATGTCGCCGCCGTGGAAGGGCAGGCTGTCGGCGTGCAGACCGAGGGGATCGCGATTGAGGCTGCGGGGAACGCCCTGCAGCAGGGTCGCATCGTAGGTATCGCAGTAGCGGGTGGTTTTGCCCAGGGTCAGGCCAGCCAGCGCCTGGTGGTTATCATAAGAAGAAGACATGTTTCATCGCCGTTTTGCAGGTAAACTCTCAGCCTTAAGTTTATCCTGGCTGAGTAAAGAGAGGAACCCGTGGACCAAGAGACATCCCTTGCCCTGAAGGCTTTTACCGCGCGCTACTGCGACGCCTGGCATGAGACCCACAATAGCTGGCCGCAGAGCGAGGCGCTGTATGGTGTGCCGTCGCCCTGTGTCATCTCCTCGCTTGAAGACCGGGTGATCTGGCAGCCCCAACCTTTTGATGCAGAAGAGAATGTAAACGCTGTTGAACGTGCATTAGATATTGTGATACAACCTGCAGTTCACGGCTTTTATTCCACACAGTTTGCTGGTGATATGCTGGCACGATTCGAGAACGAGACGCTGACGCTCCTGCAAACCTGGAGTGCGGACGATTTCCTGCGTGTTCAGGAGAATCTCATTGGTCATTTGGTGACGCAGAAGCGATTAAAGCTGCCACCCACGCTCTTTATCGCTACGCTCGATAGCGAACTTGATGTCATCTCGATCTGTAACATAACCGGCGAGGTGGTGAAAGAGACGCTCGGTACTCGTCATCGCACCGTGCTTGCCCCATCGGTAGCGCTTTTCCTCCAGCGGCTTGAGCCGGTCATGTAATCCAATCCTCTATTACGCGTGTGAGACATCTCTTACAAGCGTGTAAGATATTGCCATTTTGTTAAAAAATATTTTTAAGATGTAAAATCGATAAAGCAATTTTAAATCAGTAATTTACTAAAAAATGCGCGACATTTAACGCAAATTAATCCGTACTAAAGTCTTATGGCATGCTTGCAAGACGAAGCGGAAAGGTCGATTCTATTTGTGCCGACAGGATGTTGAACAGGAAGTGAATATCAGGATGATGTCGCTTCTGACACAGGAGATACCGGGACGGTATGACAGGGAAAGGCTTCAGGACGAAGTAGAGAGGATAACGCCGGAGCGCGTTGAAGGACACCTCCAGGAAGGAGAATGTGAACCGGGCAGGATATCCGGTGGATCAGGATGATTAGGAAGTCGCTTAATGGAATAAGCGTGTCGTATCGGGCGATGCGAGCAGGCAGCATGGTTTATGGAAGAACAGGGTTTATGGATGAACAGGTCAGGAGACCGCAGGAAAAGTTTTCATGGATGAGCAGGGAGCATCAAGGTAGCCGGACTGCTGCTAAACGAACCGGGAGCACTGTTTAATTACAGTGCTCCCTTTTTTATTTCCCCTTCCGCAATGCTATTCTGCGCGCCAGTTCGATCGTCATTGAGGTTTCTATGTCTCTTCATATCAGCGTACGCGAGCAGCTGCACGCCATTGAGGCGCTGCTGCGCGAAAAAAATATCTGGCAGGGCGTGGCGCCAGAGAGCAGCGCGTTTGCCAGCACCCAGCCTTTCTGCCTGGATACGCTTGCCCCGCTGGAGTGGCTGCAGTGGGTATTGATCCCCCGTATGCACGCCCTGCTGGACAGTGGTCAGCCACTGCCGCAGGCCTTTGCCGTTACCCCTTATTACGAGATGGCGCTCGATGCCAGCGATCCGCTGCGTGATGTCATCCTTGTGCATCTGCAACGTCTTGATACGCTCTTTGCCGGTAGCGACGCCTGATGCTGGAAATTATTTATCAGGATGAGTGGCTGGTGGCAGTCAATAAACCCTCTGGCTGGCTGGTGCACCGTAGCTGGCTCGATCGCGATGAAAAAGTGGTGGTGATGCAAACCGTGCGGGATCAGATTGGTCAGCACGTCTTTACTGCCCACCGTCTGGATCGGCCCACCTCCGGCGTACTGCTGATGGGGCTCTCCAGCGAGGCGGGGCGTCTGCTCTCCCAGCAGTTTGAGCAACACCAGATCCAGAAGCGTTATCATGCGATTGTCCGCGGCTGGCTGATGGACGCCGCGACGCTGGACTACCCGCTGGTAGAGGAGCTGGATAAGATCGCCGATAAGTTTTCCCGGACTGACAAAGAGCCACAGCCGGCGGTCACACGCTACCGTGGGCTAGCCACCGTCGAGCTGCCGGTTGCCATCAGCAAGTTTCCGACCACCCGCTACGGGCTGGTAGAGCTGGATCCGCAAACCGGACGCAAGCACCAGCTGCGCCGTCACCTTACTCACCTGCGCCACCCGATTATTGGCGACAGCAAGCATGGCGATCTGCGCCAGAACCGCAGCGCGGCGGCGCACTTTGGCCTGAACCGGCTCATGCTACATGCCAGCGAGCTCTCCCTGACCCATCCCTTTACCGGCGAGCCGTTAACGCTTCGCGCCGGGCTGGACGACGTCTGGATGCAGGCGTTAACCCAGTTTGGCTGGCGCGGCCTTCTCCCGATGAATGAAAGGGTTGAGTTTGTGCCGGACAGCGGCCAGGATGAAACCAGGCAGTTAGCAACCAGGGAGTGAAAAATGGCAGAGATTGGTATTTTTGTTGGCACCATGTATGGCAACTCATTGCTGGTGGCCGAAGAGGCGGAGACGCTGCTGACCGGGCAGGGGCATAAGGTTAAGGTCTTTGAGGATGGGACGTTGGCGGACTGGGCCCATTACCAGGACAAAACCGTGCTGGTGGTCACCTCCACGACGGGGCAGGGCGATCTGCCGGATAACATCGCGCCGCTCTACGCGGCGATCCGTGATTCGCTTGGTTTCCAGCCTAACCTGCGCTACGGCGTGATTGCGCTGGGGGACAGCACCTACTCCCACTTCTGCGGCGGCGGGAAACGGTTTGCCGAGCTGCTTGCAGACCAGCAGGCGCAGCGCGTCGGTGAGGTGCTGCTCATTGACGCCAGCGAACACCCTGAGCCCGAGACGGAGTCAAATCCGTGGGTTGAGCAGTGGGGAACCCTGCTGAAGTAAATCCCTCTTTATCCCTTTAGCCCTCCCCGTTGCGGAGGGCTAGCATCTTCTGTTACTCGCTTTTATCCCCGACGCTTTTCAATTCCGTGAAGTACCCCCCACTGGTTTGGGCCTATGCCCCAAAGCAGAGTGATAAGCATCCTGAATGTTGTGTGCTTGCACGGTGAGCAGATTCTGGCCACTTCATATACTTTTCTCGCCAGTTATTAAAACGCAGTCCGCAGGGGGCTAACGAACCGCTGCACAGAGACTGCAATAAAACACCAGTACGTCATTCTGATACCCCTACAGGTTGTGCTTTTCAGAATGAATGTAGCTCAACGCTATAATTCAGGAGTGCAATAATGAGTTCATTAAGCCACGCAGCGAGCAGCGCCGAAAAGCGCACTAACGCTCGCTACTGGATAGTGGTGATGCTGTTTATCGTCACATCCTTCAACTATGGTGACCGCGCGACGCTGTCCATTGCCGGCTCTGAAATGGCAAAAGATATCGGTCTTGATGCTGTTGGCATGGGGTATGTTTTCTCTGCATTTTCATGGGCCTATGTTATCGGCCAAATCCCAGGCGGCTGGCTGCTTGACCGCTTCGGTTCAAAACGCGTCTACTTCTGGTCAATCTTCATCTGGTCGCTGTTTACCCTGCTGCAGGGCTTCGTCGATATCTTCAGCGGCTTCGGCATCATTGTTGCGCTCTTTACCCTGCGCTTCCTGGTGGGCTTAGCGGAAGCACCCTCTTTCCCTGGCAACAGTCGCATCGTAGCGGCCTGGTTTCCGGCGCAGGAGAGGGGCACGGCGGTGGCGATCTTTAACTCCGCCCAGTACTTTGCCACCGTTATCTTCGCTCCGATTATGGGCTGGCTGACTCATGAGGTGGGCTGGTCGCACGTCTTCTTCTTCATGGGCGGCCTCGGCATTATCATCAGCTTTATCTGGCTGAAGGTGATCCACGAGCCGAATCAGCACCCAGGCGTGAACAAGAAAGAGCTGGAGTACATTGCCGAAGGCGGCGGGCTGATCAACATGGATCAACCCGGTACAAAAATAAAAGTATCGTTCAGCGTCAAGTGGGCGCAAATCAAACAGCTGCTCAACTCGCGCATGATGATCGGGGTCTATATCGGCCAGTACTGCATTAACGCCCTGACCTACTTCTTTATCACCTGGTTCCCGGTCTACCTGGTGCAGGCGCGCGGCATGTCAATTCTGAAAGCGGGTTTTGTTGCCTCTATCCCGGCTATCTGCGGCTTTGCCGGTGGCGTGCTGGGCGGCATTATCTCCGACTGGCTGATGCGCCGTACGGGTTCGCTGAACATCGCCCGTAAAACACCCATCGTGCTCGGTATGCTGCTGTCGATGGTAATGGTGTTCTGTAACTACGTCGACGCGGAGTGGATGATCATCGGCTTTATGGCGATGGCCTTCTTCGGCAAAGGCATCGGTGCGCTGGGCTGGGCCGTAATGGCCGACACCGCACCGAAAGAGATCAGCGGCCTCTCCGGCGGTCTGTTCAACATGTTCGGTAACATCTCCGGGATCGTTACTCCGATTGCCATCGGCTACATCGTGGGCACCACTGGCTCCTTTAACGGTGCGCTGATCTACGTGGGTGTCCATGCCCTGATCGCGGTCCTCAGCTATCTGGTGCTGGTGGGCGATATCAAGCGTGTCGAACTGAAACCTGTGACAGGACACTAACGATGAGTATGCAATCCAGTCCCGTTATTACCGATATGAAAGTGATCCCGGTCGCCGGCTACGACAGTATGCTGATGAATATCGGCGGGGCACATAACGCTTACTTCACCCGCAATATCGTGGTGCTGACCGACAACGCCGGAAACACCGGCGTTGGGGAAGCACCCGGCGGCGAAGTGATCCTGAAGACGCTGACCGATGCGATCCCAATGGTTATCGGTCAGCAGGTTGCCCGCTTAAACCAGGTGGTTCAGCGGGTGCACAAAGGCAACCAGGCGGCTGACTTTGACACCTTCGGCAAGGGCGCCTGGACCTTTGAGCTGCGGGTGAATGCGGTGGCGGCCCTGGAGGCCGCACTGCTCGACCTGCTGGGTAAAACGCTTGGGGTGCCGGTCTGCGAGCTGCTGGGGCCAGGCAAACAGCGCGATGCCGTAACGGTGCTCGGCTACCTGTTCTACGTCGGCGACCGGCAAAAGACCGATTTGCCGTATCTCGTCAAAACTGAGGGCAACCACGACTGGTATCATCTTCGTCATCAGGAGGCGATGAACAGCGAGGCGGTGGTGCGCCTGGCGGAGGCGTCACAGGATCGCTACGGCTTTAAAGATTTCAAACTGAAAGGCGGCGTGCTGCCGGGCGAGCAGGAGATTGACACCGCCCGCGCGCTGAAAAAGCGCTTCCCGGACGCCCGCATCACCGTCGATCCCAACGGCGCATGGCTGCTGGATGAGGCCATTGAACTCTGCAAAGGGCTGAACGATGTCCTGACCTACGCGGAAGATCCGTGCGGTGCAGAGCAGGGCTTCTCGGGCCGGGAGGTGATGGCAGAGTTCCGTCGGGCAACCGGTCTGCCGGTAGCGACCAATATGATCGCCACCAACTGGCGTGAGATGGGCCACGCGGTGATGCTCAACGCAGTGGATATTCCGCTGGCGGATCCGCACTTCTGGACCCTCTCCGGCGCGGTACGTGTGGCGCAGCTGTGCGACGACTGGGGCCTGACGTGGGGCTGCCACTCTAATAACCACTTTGATATCTCACTGGCGATGTTTACCCATGTCGCTGCCGCCGCGCCGGGTAAGCCGACCGCCATCGATACCCACTGGATTTGGCAAGAGGGCGAGGCACGGCTGACTACGCAGCCGCTGGAGATTAAGCATGGCCAGATTGCCGTGCCGGACGCGCCAGGCCTTGGCGTGGAGCTGGACTGGGACCAGGTACAGAAAGCCCACGAGCTGTACAAGACGCTTCCGGGTGGGGCGCGTAATGACGCAGGCCCGATGCAGTATCTGATCCCCGGCTGGACGTTTGATCGCAAACGCCCCGTCTTTGGTCGACACTAAATTTGTTAGAGAAAGGATTAAACGATGAGCAATCAATTTTCTACCCCGGTCGTCACGTCCATGCAGGTGATCCCGGTGGCGGGCCACGACAGCATGCTGATGAACCTGAGCGGCGCGCACGCGCCATTCTTCACCCGTAACATCGTTATCATCAAAGACAACTCGGGTCATACCGGCGTGGGCGAGATCCCGGGCGGCGAGAAGATCCGCCAGACGCTGGAAGATGCCGCCGCGCTGGTGGTAGGCAAAACCATTGGCGAGTACAAAAATATCCTGACCGCCGTCCGTAACCAGTTTGCCGACCGCGACTCGGCGGGCCGTGGCCTGCAAACCTTTGACCTGCGCACTACTATTCACGTGGTGACCGGGATCGAAGCCGCGATGCTGGACCTGCTGGGTCAGCACCTGGGCGTCAACGTGGCGACCCTGCTCGGCGACGGTCAGCAGCGCAGTGAAGTAGAGATGCTCGGCTACCTGTTCTTCGTTGGCAACGCCAAAGCAACGCCGCTGCCCTACCAGAGCCAGCCGGATGACCCATGCGACTGGTATCGCGTGCGTCATGAAGAGGCGATGACCCCGGATCGCGTGGTGCGTCTGGCCGAAGCGGCCTATGAGAAATACGGCTTTAACGATTTCAAACTTAAAGGCGGCGTGCTGGCGGGCGAAGAGGAGGCCGAGTCCATTGTGGCGCTGGCGAAACGCTTCCCGCAGGCGCGCGTGACCCTCGACCCGAACGGCGCATGGTCGCTGGCCGAGGCTATCAACATCGGTAAGCACCTGAAGGGCGTGCTGGCCTATGCGGAAGATCCGTGTGGCGCAGAGCAGGGCTTCTCTGGCCGTGAGGTGATGGCTGAGTTCCGCCGCGCCACCGGTCTGCCGACCGCCACCAACATGATCGCCACCGACTGGCGGCAGATGGGCCATACGCTCTCCCTGCAGTCCGTGGATATCCCGCTGGCGGATCCGCACTTCTGGACCATGCAGGGCTCCGTGCGCGTGGCGCAGATGTGCCACGAGTTTGGCCTGACCTGGGGCTCGCACTCCAACAACCACTTTGACATTTCACTGGCGATGTTCACCCACGTGGCTGCCGCCGCACCGGGTAAAGTCACCGCTATCGATACCCACTGGATCTGGCAGGAGGGCAACCAGCGCCTGACCAAAGCGCCGTTTGAGATCAAAGGCGGGATGGTGCAGGTGCCGAGCACGCCGGGTCTGGGCGTCGAGCTGGATATGGACCAGGTGATGAAGGCGCACGAGCTGTACCAGAAGCACGGTCTCGGCGCGCGTGACGATGCCATGGGCATGCAGTACCTGATCCCTGGCTGGACGTTTGATAACAAACGTCCGTGCATGGTGCGTTAATGCAGAGGCCGGTCCCGGCGGGATCGGCCTGTTCCCTGTTTTTCCGGCTGTAGGGTTTAGGCAATCACTCTGCGTAAGGACGGCTTATGAAAATTGTTATCGCACCGGACTCCTATAAAGAGAGTTTGAGCGCCCTTGATGTTGCCACCGCCATAGAGCTGGGCTTTCGTGAGATCTTTCCCCAGGCGGAGTACATCAAACTGCCGGTGGCGGATGGCGGTGAAGGCACGGTTGAAGCGATGGTCGCCGCCACGCAGGGGCGGATCGTCGAGGTTACCGTTACCGGCCCGCTGGGCACTCAGGTTGAGGGCTTCTATGGCCTCTCCGGCGACGAGCAGAGCGCATTTATTGAGATGGCAGCGGCCAGCGGCCTTGAGCTGGTCTTACCCGAACAGCGTAATCCGCTGATCACCACCTCGTGGGGAACGGGGGAGCTGATCCGTCATGCGCTGGACGCAGGCGTGAAGCATATCATTATTGGCATCGGCGGTAGCGCTACCAACGACGGCGGCGCAGGCATGGTGCAGGCGCTGGGGGCGAAGCTGCTGAATAGCGAAGGCAGTGCCCTCGGGCAGGGCGGCGGCGCGTTGGAGACACTGGCGCGGATCGACATCAGCGAGCTGGACAGGCGGCTCCATGACTGCCGTATTGAGGTTGCCTGCGACGTGACCAATCCTCTGACCGGCAAAGAGGGCGCAACGGCGATCTTCGGGCCGCAGAAAGGGGCAACGCCGGAGATGATTACCCGCCTTGATGCGGCGCTGGCGCACTATGCCGAGCTGATCAAGCGCGATCTCGATCTCGACGTGCTGGATCTTGCCGGGGGCGGGGCTGCAGGCGGCATGGGGGCAGCGCTGTTTGCGTTCTGCGGTGCTGAGCTGCGGCAGGGCATTGAGATTGTCACCGACGCGCTGCATCTCGATCGCTATGTTGCCGAAGCGGATCTGGTGATCACCGGCGAGGGGCGGATCGACAGCCAGACCGTGCACGGTAAAGTTCCCGTGGGTGTGGCAAAGGTAGCGAAGCGCTACAACAAGCCAGTGATCGGCATCGCTGGCAGCCTGACGGCAGACGTCGGCGTGGTGCACGAGCATGGGATCGACGCGGTATTCAGCGTGATCTACGGTATCTGTACCCTGGACGACGCCCTGAAAAATGCGGCGGAAAACGTGCGCATGGCGTCCCGCAACGTGGCGGCGGTGTTAAAAGCGGGCCAGGCGCTGCGTTAATCGAAAGCATAGTAACGCCCGGTGGCGCTACGCTTACCGGGCCTACATAGGGCACCATATCCGCCGTAGGCCGGGCAAACGCAGCGCCGCCCGGCATGACCACGATCTTATCAGCCAATCCACCTGCGCGCTTCCCGCGCCACGTTATCCATCTCATCCAGCAGCTCTAAAAACTCCGGCTCCAGATCCTCTGCCGGCATGCCGCTGCGCAAGTGGTTTTCGATCAGATGACACAGCCGCTTGAGGCGCGGTACACCGCTGTAACCGCAGCTGCCGTGTAGCTTGTGAATAGCCTCAACTAAATCTTCAGGCGCTTCCCCCACCAGCTGCTCCTCAACCTTATTGCGGATCTCCGGCAGGAAGGCGATCAGCAGCTGTAGCATCTCCCGCGCCAGATCGGGTTTATTTGCCGACTGGCGCAGGGCCAGCTGCCAGTCCAGGGAGACCTCAGGATCCTGCGAGGCTTCTATCGGCTCCGGCTCCGGCGGGGTTAGCCACTGGCTGACCCCAGGGCCGGGAAGGTAGCGCAGCAGCAGGCTGTGGAGCTTCTCTTCTTCTATGGGTTTCGCCAGATAGCCGCTCATCCCGGCGTTCAGCAGCTTCTCTTTTTGCCCGGCCATGGCGTGGGCCGTTACCGCGATCACCGGCGTCTGCTGCTGGTGCGGCAGCTGGCGAATGGTTTCGCTGGCACGAATACCGTCGATATCGGGCATCTGAATATCCATCAGGATCAGATCGAACTGCATCTGCTTCGCACAGTCGATCGCGCTATGACCGCTGTCGCACAGCTGGACATACTGGACCTGATCCTCAAGTAGCGCCCCAATAAGCTTCAGGTTGGCCGGGTTGTCATCCACCGCCATTACGCTCATTGGCAGCTTGCGGTCGTCATTAAGCGACTGCTCGCGAGGACGATTAAGGCGGCAGTACTCGGTCAGGGCAGGCAGCAGGCGCGTGGAGGTAAGCGGTTTTAACAGACAGGCGGCGGCACCCTCCTGCTTGAGCTGCTCGGCGTTGATCTGCACGTGACACGGCAGCGCCAGCAGCAGGAAATCGGTCATGGAGGCGGCCTTTGCCAGCCTTTCGTGCTGCATGGTGAGCGGCTCGCGCAGGGTCACCGGCACCGCCAGCAGCAGGATATCGTAGCGCGCCTCAGGCAGGGCAGAGAAGGTCGGGCTGTAGATCACCTCCAGCGGGGTGGCCTGGAGCAGGTCCAGCGTACTTTGGGCAGCGGCGGCGTTCGGCTCAACGTAGGCCAGCCGCTTACCGGCGAGGCAGTCGGTCGGCAGCCCTTCGCTGCTGACGTTAGGGTTAAGATCGAGGTTGATGTGGAACCAGAACGTCGAACCCCGCCCAGGCTGGCTGTGGAAAGAGATATCGCCCCCCATCTCGTTGACCAGCTTCTGGGTGATCACCAGCCCCAGCCCGGTTCCGCCGTGCCGCCGGGAGATGCTGGCATCCGCCTGGCGAAACGCCTGGAAGAGCCGGGACTGATCGCGCTCGGGAATGCCGATCCCGGTATCGCGGATCTGCATCTCGATCTGCACCTTGTTGTTGCTCAGGGCGCGCTTCTCTACCAGCACGTCAATATTACCGTTTTCGGTAAACTTGATGGCGTTGCCGACCAGGTTGGTAATCACCTGCTGCAGGCGCAGCGGATCGCCAATTACATTATCCGGCACGTCGTTTTTGACGTTGAGCGTTAGCTCCAGCCCTTTATCATGGGCGGAGTGGGCGAGCAGGGTAACCACCTCGTCGAGGGCGTTACGCAGCGGGAAGGGAATGCTCTCCAGGATCAGCTTGCCAGCCTCCAGCTTGGAGAAGTCCAGCACGTCGTTAATGATGGTAAGCAGGTTATCGGCCGAGCGCTCAATGGTATGCAGATGATCGCGCTGGGTCGGCGTCAGCTCGGATTTCAGCGTCAGGCGGGTAAAGCCAATCACGCCGTTGAGCGGGGTGCGCAACTCGTGGGACATATTGGCCAAAAACTCGGACTTGATGCGGGCGGCTTCCTGGGCGCGCTTCTTCGCCAGGTCTAGCTCGACGTTCTGGATCTCCATCTGCTCAAGGGTTTCACGCAGATCCGATGTTGCCTGATCGATGTTGTGCTGCATCTCCTCGTGGTAGGCCGCCAGTGACATCGCCATTGAGTTGATGCCGTTTTTCAGCATATCCAGCTCGCCCAGCATAAAGCCCTCAACGCGGCTATCCAGCTGGCCCCGACGGATGCGGTCTACCGTATTGACCATGTTACGGATAGGCCCGGTGACGTCGCGCATCAGCCGCCAGCCAAAGATCAGCGCGAGCCCCGTGCAGAAGAACATCATCATGGCGGCGATAAAGATCTCTTTATACTGCTGTAAACGCACGGAGCGGAGATCCAGCTCCAGCGCGACGTAGCCCAGCATATTACTGGATGCTTTCACATCCGGCGTGGCGGGCTCGTCGGGTGAATAGCCCTCAGAGACAATGGGTGTGCGCAGGATCATCAGATCGCCATGGCGCGTCACGCTCAGCAGACGAGGGAAGGCTGCGCCGTCCGGGAGCTTTAACGTTTTGGGATCGAGTTGAAAGTTAGAGGTCACGAACAGCCGGTTATTGTCATCGTAGACGGAGATGGCACGCACGATGTCAGAGTGACGACGGTGCAGAATGCTGATCAGCTGGCCGATAGAGTCCCGGTTCTGCAGGTTCATACCGTATTCACTCGCCACTGCCAGCGGCTCGATAATGCTCGCCCCCGCATCCTCAAGCTGCTGCTGTAAGTCATTGTAGCGGTGGACAACAAAGAAAACGCTAAGCAGTAAACCGATCAGAACGGTTGGCGCTAAGATTAAAATCATCATTCGCGCCCGCAGGCTGTAGTTGGTCATGGAGTTCCGTTATGGGACAATTAGAGTCATTATGTTTGATTGAGAAAAATCCCGGCAATGGCGCAATTCTACTCTGCAAAACGGCGCGTGACGACGCGTGAGATCATAACCGTAACAGTAAACGACCAGGATCCCTTTGGCCAGGGCGTTGCACGTCACAACGGCAAAGCGCTGTTTATCCCTGGACTGCTGCCCGGCGAGCGCGGCGAAGTTATCCTGACGGAAGATAAACGTCAGTTCGCGCGCGGGGCGGTGAAGCGTCGGCTGAACGACAGCCCGGATCGCGAAACGCCGCCGTGCCCGCATTTTGGCATCTGCGGCGGCTGCCAGCAGCAGCATGCCAGCGTGGCCCTGCAGCAGCGAAGCAAAAGCCATGCGCTGGCGCGTCTGATGAAGCACGAGGTAGACGATATCATCGCCGCTGAGCCGTGGGGCTACCGGCGGCGGGCGCGGCTGAGCCTGAACTATCAGCCGAAAACGCAAACGCTGGAGATGGGTTTTCGCAAAGCCAGCGCCAGCGAGATCGTAAACGTGGTGCGTTGCCCAGTGCTGGCGCCCCGTCTTGAAGCAGCGATCCCTTCGTTACGTGAATGCTTACAGAGCCTGGAGGCGGTACGCCATCTCGGCCACGTTGAGCTGGTGCTGGCCGATAATGGCCCGCTAATGGTCTTGCGTCATACGGCACCCCTTCCGGCCGCCGATCGCGAAAAACTGGAACGCTTTTCGCATTCTCACGGCGTTGCGCTGTTTCTTGCTCCGGAAAGCGCCATACTGGAGCAGGTATCCGGTGAGTTGCCCTGGTACACCTCTGACGGGCTACGCCTGACCTTTAGCCCGCGTGATTTCATTCAGGTTAATGATAAAGTGAACCAGCAGATGGTAGATCGGGCGCTGGCGTGGCTGGATATTCAGCCGGACGATCGGGTGCTGGATCTCTTCTGCGGCATGGGCAACTTTACCCTGCCGCTGGCTAAACGCGCCGCCAGCGTGGTGGGCGTAGAGGGGGTGGCTGCGCTGGTGGCGAAAGCGCAGGAGAACGCGCAGCAGAATGGGTTGCAGAACGTGACCTTCTTCCATGAGAACCTGGAAGATGACGTCACAAAACAGCCCTGGGCGCAGCACGGTTTCACAAAAGTGCTGCTCGACCCGGCGCGCGCGGGCGCAGCAGGCGTGATGCAGCATGTGCTAAAACTATCCCCAAAAAAGGTGGTCTACGTGTCATGCAACCCCGCGACGCTTGCCCGAGACAGCGAAGCATTATTAAATGCGGGCTACACTATGTCGCACCTTGCGATGCTGGATATGTTCCCGCACACCGGGCATCTGGAATCGATGGTGTTGTTTGAGCACAAGTGATTAACTCTGGCTTGCCGAATTCGGCAGGCTTCGTCCCGGAAAGGAGAGGACAATGGTTGCGGTAAGAAGTGCACATCTTAATCGAGCGGGTGAATTCGATTCGAAAAAATGGATCGCAAGTCTGGGCATCTCCAGTCAGCCGTCGTGTGAGCGCTTAGCCGAAACCTGGGCGTACTGCCTGCAACATACTCAGGACCACCCTGACGCCGAGCTGCTGCTGTGGCGCGGCGTCGAGATGGTGGAAATCCTCTCCATGCTCAGTATGGATCTCGACACGCTGCAGGCCGCGCTGCTCTTCCCGCTGGCGGATGCCGAAGTGGTGAGCGAAGCGGTGCTGCGCGAAAGCGTCAGCAAGTCCGTCGTGGCGCTGATCTACGGCGTGCGTGATATGGCGGCGATCCGCCAGCTCAAGGCCACGCATACCGACGCCGTCTCCTCTGAACAGGTCGATAACGTTCGCCGCATGCTGCTGGCCATGGTGGATGATTTCCGCTGCGTGGTCATTAAACTCGCCGAGCGCGTCGCGCACCTGCGTGAGGTGAAGGACGCTCCGGAAGACGAACGCGTGCTGGCAGCCAAAGAGTGCACCAACATCTACGCCCCGCTGGCGAACCGGTTGGGCATCGGTCAGCTGAAGTGGGAGCTGGAAGACTACTGCTTCCGCTATCTGCATCCGGACGAGTACAAGCGTATCGCTAAGCTGCTGCACGAGCGGCGGATCGATCGTGAACGCTATATTGATGAATTCGTCGGCCACCTGCGCGCTGAAATGAAGCGCGAGGGGGTGAAGGCCGAAGTCTATGGTCGGCCTAAGCACATCTACAGCATCTGGCGCAAAATGCAGAAAAAGCATCTCGCCTTTGACGAACTGTTTGACGTGCGGGCGGTGCGTATCGTCGCCGAGCGCCTGCAGGACTGCTACGCCGCGCTGGGGATTGTCCATACCCACCATCGTCACCTGCCGGACGAGTTCGACGACTACGTAGCCAACCCGAAGCCGAACGGCTATCAGTCGATCCACACCGTGGTGCTGGGGCCGAGCGGCAAAACCGTTGAGATCCAGATCCGCACCAAACAGATGCATGAGGATGCGGAGCTGGGCGTTGCCGCGCACTGGAAATACAAAGAGGGCACAACGGCGACAAGCGCGCATAACAGCCATGAGGATCGCATCGCCTGGCTGCGGAAGCTGATTGCCTGGCAGGAGGAGATGGCAGACTCTGGCGAAATGCTTGATGAGGTACGCAGCCAGGTCTTTGACGATCGTGTCTACGTCTTTACCCCAAAAGGCGACGTCGTGGATCTGCCCGCCGGCTCGACGCCGCTTGATTTCGCCTACCATATCCACAGCGACGTCGGTCACCGCTGCATTGGGGCCAAGATCAGCGGGCGTATCGTGCCCTTTACCTATCAGCTGCAGATGGGCGATCAGATTGAGATCATCACCCAGAAGCAGCCGAACCCGAGCCGCGACTGGCTGAACCCCAACCTTGGCTACGTCACCACCAGCCGCGGACGCTCGAAGATCCACGCCTGGTTCCGCAAGCAGGATCGTGACAAGAACATTCTTGCCGGACGCCAGATCCTTGACGATGAGCTCGCGCAGCTGGGCATCAGCCTGAAAGAGGCAGAGAAGCTTCTGCTGCCGCGCTACAACTTCAATGAAATGGAGGAGCTGCTGGCGGCCATCGGCGGGGGTGACATTCGCCTTAACCAGATGGTGAACTTCCTGCAGTCGCACTTTAACAAGCCCAGCGCCGAAGAGCAGGATGCCGCCGCGCTGAAGCAGCTGCAGCAGAAATCCTATGCGCCGCAGGGGCGTAACGGCAAAGACGATGGCCGGGTGGTGGTTGAGGGCGTCGGTAACCTGATGCACCACATCGCCCGCTGCTGCCAGCCCATTCCGGGCGATGAGATAGTCGGCTTTATCACCCAGGGGCGCGGGATCTCCATTCACCGCGCCGACTGCGACCAGCTGACGGATCTGCAATCCCATGCGCCGGAGCGCATCGTCGATGCGGTATGGGGTGAGAGCTACTCGGCGGGCTACTCGCTGGTGGTGCGCGTCACCGCCAACGATCGCAGCGGCCTGCTGCGCGACATCACCACTATTCTCGCTAACGAGAAGGTAAACGTGCTTGGCGTTGCCAGCCGGAGCGATACCCGGCAGCAGCTGGCCACTATTGATATGAATATCGAGATCTACAACCTGCAGGTGCTGGGACGCGTGCTCGGCAAGCTCAACCAGGTGCCGGACGTGATTGACGCCCGTCGGCTGCACGGCGGTTAACCGCATACGCTGCTATTTCCCCGGCGGCGCATTGCCTGCCGGGGCTACGCTTTTATGTAGGTCGGGTAAGGCGAAGCCGCCACCCGACACTTTTCAGGACAAAATTATGACCCAAATCAACCGCCTGCTGAGCATCATGCAGCGCCTGCGCGACCCGGAAACCGGCTGCCCGTGGGATAAAGAGCAGACCTTCGCCACCATCGCCCCCTATACGCTGGAAGAGACCTACGAGGTGCTCGACGCCATCGCCCGTAACGATCTTGACGATCTGCGCGGCGAGCTGGGGGATCTGCTGTTCCAGGTGGTGTTTTATGCTCAGATGGCGCAGGAGCAGGGGCATTTTGACTTCAATGACATCTGTGCGGCCATCAGCGACAAGCTTGAACGCCGCCATCCGCATATCTTTGCCGACGCGACCGCTAACAGCAGCAGCGAAGTGCTGGCACGCTGGGAGGAGATCAAAACCAGCGAGCGGGCTGAAAAAGCGCAGCATTCGGCACTGGACGATATCCCCCACGCTTTTCCCGCGTTGATGCGTGCCCATAAGATCCAGAAGCGCTGCTCGGCGGTGGGCTTTGACTGGGACTCTCTCGGCCCGGTGCTGGATAAGGTGCATGAAGAGATCGACGAGGTGATGCACGAGGCAAAACAGGCGGTCGTGGATCAGGCCAAACTGGAAGAGGAAATGGGCGATCTGCTGTTCGCTACCGTCAATCTCTCTCGTCATTTAGGGGTAAAAGCCGAAACCGCGCTGCAAAAAGCGAACCTCAAATTTGAGCGCCGCTTTCGTGAAGTTGAGCGAATTGTCGCCGCCCGCGGTCTGACAATGACCGGCGTCGATCTCGACACCATGGAAGAAGTCTGGCAGCAGGTAAAGCGGCAGGAATCTGATCTCTAAAGAGTTTTGTGAATCAAGCGCGAATAGTGTGATTTTTTAAATAACAAGCGCTTGATTTGCGTCAAAAACATTTGCCGCAAACGAGCTATTTTCTCTCTCCCCATGGTTCGCTGAAGATGAGAAGAGGAGGGATAATGAAAGTTTGTGGCGACAGCCCGGTTCCGGTATACTACTTTCCCGTCCTGGTTATTCCATCGTCTTTTAAACCTAACTTCTCAGGTTCAGCATGACAACGAACTATATTTTTGTGACCGGCGGGGTTGTATCCTCTCTGGGTAAAGGCATTGCAGCCGCCTCCCTCGCAGCCATTCTTGAAGCCCGTGGCCTTAACGTGACCATGATGAAACTGGATCCGTATATCAACGTCGATCCGGGTACCATGAGTCCTATCCAGCACGGGGAAGTGTTCGTTACGGAAGACGGCGCTGAAACCGACCTGGATTTGGGCCACTATGAGCGTTTCATTCGTACTAAAATGACGCGCCGCAACAACTTCACCACTGGCCGTATCTATTCCGACGTACTGCGCAAAGAGCGCCGTGGCGACTATCTGGGCGCAACCGTTCAGGTTATTCCACACATCACCAACGCCATTAAAGAGCGTATCGTTGCCGGTGGCGAAGGCCACGACGTAGTGCTGGTTGAGATCGGCGGTACCGTGGGTGATATCGAATCTCTGCCGTTCCTTGAAGCGATCCGCCAGCTGGCGGTGGATATCGGCCGCGAGCACGCGCTGTTTATGCACCTCACCCTGGTACCGTACATGGCGGCAGCGGGCGAAGTGAAAACCAAGCCTACCCAGCACTCTGTTAAAGAACTGCTCTCTATCGGTATTCAGCCAGATATCCTGGTTTGCCGTTCCGATCGTGCCGTTCCTGCTAACGAACGTGCGAAAATTGCATTGTTCTGTAACGTGCCGGAAAAGGCCGTTATTTCAATGAAAGACGTCGATTCGATTTATAAAATTCCAGGCCTGTTGAAATCACAGGGTCTGGACGATTATATTTGTAAACGATTCAGCTTGAACTGTCCGGAAGCTAACCTGAGCGAATGGGAACAGGTTATCTACGAAGAGGCGAATCCGTCAGGTGAAGTCACCATCGGTATGGTCGGCAAGTACATTGAGCTGCCGGATGCCTACAAATCGGTGATTGAAGCGCTGAAGCATGGCGGCCTGAAAAACCGTGTTACCGTCAACATCAAATTGATCGATTCGCAAGATGTTGAAACACGCGGTGTAGAAATCTTGAAGGATTTGGATGCTATCCTGATCCCTGGTGGCTTCGGCTACCGTGGCGTAGAAGGCAAAATCGCCACCGCGCGCTATGCGCGTGAACACAATATTCCCTATCTGGGTATCTGCCTGGGTATGCAGGTTGCGCTGATCGAGTTTGCGCGCAACGTGGCGGGGATGGACAACGCTAACTCAACGGAATTTGTGCCAGACTGTAAGTTCCCGGTTGTGGCTCTCATTACCGAATGGCGTGACGAAGAGGGCAATGTCGAAGTGCGCTCTGAGAAGAGCGACCTGGGCGGCACAATGCGTCTTGGTGCGCAGCAGTGCCAGCTTGATGACGATAGCCTGGTGCGTCAGATGTACGGTTCGTCGACTATCGTTGAACGTCATCGTCACCGCTATGAAGTTAACAACATGCTGTTGAAACAAATTGAAGCTGCGGGTCTGCGTGTTGCAGGCCGTTCCGGCGATGATCAGTTGGTCGAGATCATCGAGGTGCCAAACCATCCGTGGTTTGTTGCCTGTCAGTTCCACCCGGAATTTACTTCAACGCCGCGCGACGGGCATCCGCTGTTCTCAGGCTTTGTGAAAGCCGCCAGCGAGCACCAGAAGCGTCAGGCGAAGTAAGAGTTAGAGCGACAACGCGTACTTAAGGTACGCGTTGTTTGTCTGGAGTTTTAATTAAACTTGTACTGAGGAAATCCTAATGTCCAAAATCGTTAAAGTCATCGGTCGTGAAATCATCGACTCCCGTGGTAACCCGACTGTTGAAGCCGAAGTACACCTGGAAGGTGGTTTCGTCGGTATGGCTGCTGCCCCGTCAGGTGCTTCTACTGGTTCCCGCGAAGCGCTGGAACTGCGCGATGGCGACAAATCCCGTTTCCTGGGTAAAGGCGTGACCAAAGCCGTTGGCGCGGTTAACGGCCCGATTGCTCAGGCTATCCTTGGCAAAGACGCTAAAGATCAGGCTGGCATCGACCAGATCATGATCGACCTGGACGGTACTGAGAACAAATCTAACTTCGGTGCTAACGCAATTCTGGCTGTTTCCCTGGCGAACGCCAAAGCTGCCGCTGCCTCTAAAGGCCTGCCGCTGTATGCGCACATCGCTGAACTGAACGGCACCCCGGGCAAATACTCTATGCCGGTTCCGATGATGAACATCATCAACGGTGGCGAACACGCTGACAACAACGTAGACATTCAGGAATTTATGATTCAGCCGGTTGGCGCGAAATCCCTGAAAGAAGCCGTACGTATGGGTTCAGAAGTATTCCACAACCTGGCGAAAGTGCTGAAATCTAAAGGCATGAACACCGCTGTGGGTGACGAAGGTGGCTATGCGCCGAACCTGGGTTCCAACGCCGAAGCGCTGGCTGTTATCGCTGAAGCGGTAAAAGCAGCAGGCTACGAGCTGGGTACCGACATCACTCTGGCGATGGACTGTGCAGCCTCTGAGTTCTACAAAGATGGCAAATACGTTCTGGCTGGCGAAGGCAACAAAGCGTTCACCTCTGAAGAGTTCACCCACTTCCTGGAAGATCTGACCAAACAGTATCCGATCGTTTCCATCGAAGATGGCCTGGACGAGTCTGACTGGACTGGCTTTGCTTACCAGACCAAAGTGCTGGGCGACAAAATCCAGCTGGTTGGCGACGATCTGTTCGTAACCAACACCAAGATCCTGAAAGAAGGCATCGAGAAAGGCATCGTTAACTCCATCCTGATCAAATTCAACCAGATCGGTTCTCTGACCGAAACCCTGGCTGCGATCAAAATGGCGAAAGACGCTGGCTACACTGCGGTTATCTCTCACCGCTCTGGCGAAACTGAAGATGCAACCATCGCTGACCTGGCTGTGGGCACCGCTGCTGGCCAGATCAAAACCGGTTCTATGAGCCGTTCTGACCGCGTTGCTAAGTACAACCAGCTGATTCGTATCGAAGAAGCGCTGGGTGAGCAAGCACCGTACAACGGTCGTAAAGAGATCAAAGGCCAGGCATAATCGCCTGACTTTTCACTCTTAAGAGAAAACCCGCTTCGGCGGGTTTTTTTATTGCTGCAATAGCGCAGCTGCTGCACATGACCTGAGGGCAGGGATCTGCGATACTTACCTTTTACAGCCAAACAGAGATGAGTATGCAGTACCCGATTAATGAGATGTTCCAGACCTTGCAAGGCGAGGGTTACTTTACCGGCGTTCCCGCTATTTTTATCCGTCTGCAGGGGTGCCCGGTAGGCTGTGCCTGGTGCGATACCAAGCACACCTGGGATAAGCTCGCCGATCGAGAGGTGTCCCTTTACAGCGTGCTGGCAAAAACCAAAGAGAGCGATAAGTGGGGCCCGGCAAGCAGTGAAGATCTGTTGGCCATCATTGAGCGTCAGGGCTATACCGCCCGCCACGTGGTGATCACCGGCGGCGAACCCTGCATTCACGATCTGATCCCCCTGACGATGCTGCTGGAGAAAAACGGCTTTAGCTGCCAGATCGAAACCAGCGGCACCCATGAGGTGCGTACTTCGACCAATACCTGGGTGACGGTTTCACCGAAGGTGAATATGCGCGGCGGGTATGACATTCTCCAGCAGGCGCTGGATCGTGCGGATGAGATCAAGCACCCGGTTGGCCGGATGCGTGACGTTGAGGCGCTGGATGAACTGCTGGCGACGCTGCACGACGATAAGCCGCGGGTGATTGCGCTTCAGCCGATTAGCCAGAAAGAGGATGCGACGCGTCTGTGTATTGAAACCTGCATCGCTCGCAACTGGCGTCTGTCGATGCAGACGCATAAATACCTGAATATTGCTTGATAGATCGCTATGCCCGGTGGCGCTTCGCTTACCGGGCCTACGTTAACCGCACCGCGACCTCTCACTCACTCTCCGCGATAGACACAGCCCGCCGTACAGGTCTCTTTGATTGTCACTGCGCTCAGCAGCGGCACAAGCGGCTTCATCTCTTCCCAAATCCACTTCGCCAGCACTTCGCTGGTTGGATTCTCCAGGCCGGGAATATCGTTTAGATAGTAGTGATCCAGCCGGTCGTAGGTCGGCTTAAACGCCGCCTTTAGCTCGGAAAAGTCCATGATCCAACCCGTATGGGGATCGACGTCACCGGTAATTTCCAGGCGCACCATAAATGAATGGCCATGCAGGCGACCACATTTGTGGCCTTCGGGCACGTGGGGCAGACGGTGAGCAGCTTCGAAGATGAAATCTTTAAATAACGTGGTAGACATGATGAATTCTCAGACAGGCAAAAACCGCCGCATACTACCGGAATTGACCTTTTTTGGCATTAACTAAAACAGGCAAAAGCGGTAAAGCCTGCCCTATAGTCATAAAATTGCCATTTTATCTTTATATATCAATAGATTAATTAACCTATTTTACTGTTAATAACTATGACTAAAAGCGGTTAGCGTTTTTAGTTATTTGTTATTTCCATCCCTTCTTTAATTGTTATTATTCACGCCGTTAACCTTACACTCTGTTCTGTTTTTACGCTTTTTTATTCGCTTTGCTTACTGGAACATAACGACGCATGACGACACAGGCCCCACCTTCCGCTTTGCTTCCGCTGAACCCGGAGCAGCTGGCGCGCCTTCAGGCAGCCACCACCGATTTAACACCGACCCAGCTCGCCTGGGTTTCCGGCTATTTCTGGGGCGTGCTTAACCAGCAGCCTGGCGCAGCAGCAATGGCGGCAGCGCCGGCTCCGGCGGCAGAGACGCCGGCGATCACGCTGCTCAGCGCGTCGCAAACCGGTAACGCCCGCCGCGTCGCAGAAGCACTGCGTGACGATCTGCTGGCGGCGAAGCTCAACGTCAACCTGGTCAACGCTGGCGACTATAAATTCAAACAAATTGCCAATGAAAAGCTGCTGGTCGTGGTTGCTTCGACCCAGGGGGAAGGGGAGCCACCGGAAGAAGCGGTCGCCCTGCACAAGTTCCTGTTCTCAAAAAAAGCGCCGAAGCTTAACGGCAGTGCCTTTGCCGTGTTCGGCCTGGGCGATACCTCCTATGAATTCTTCTGCCAGTGCGGTAAAGATTTTGACAGCAAGCTGGCGGAGCTGGGTGCCGAGCGCCTGCTGGCTCGCGTGGATGCCGACGTTGAGTATCAGACGGCGGCCAGCGAGTGGCGGGCCCGCATCGTTGAGATCCTCAAGGCTCGCGTGCCCACCGAAAGCCCGGCCCAGGCGGCAGTGACCGCCACCGGCGTGGTCAACGAGGTCTTCTCCAGCCCCTATACTAAAGAGGAGCCGCTGGTTGCCACGCTCGCCGTGAACCAGAAGATCACCGGTCGTGATTCCGAAAAAGATGTTCGCCATATCGAGATCGATCTGGGCGACTCCGGTCTGCGCTACCAGCCGGGCGATGCGCTGGGCGTGTGGTATCAGAACGATCCGGCGCTGGTGCGCGAGCTGGTTGAGCTGCTGTGGCTGAAAGGCGACGAGCCGGTCACCGTGGATGGCAAAACGCTGCCGCTCTCTGAAGCGCTGGAGTGGCATTTTGAGCTGACGGTCAACACCGCCAGCATCGTTGAGAACTACGCTAAGCTGAGCCGCAGCGAAACCCTGCTGCCGATGGTGGGCGACAAAGCTCGACTTCAGCACTACGCCGCGACGACGCCGATCGTCGACATGGTGCGCTTCTCGGCTGCCCAGCTGGATGCTGAGGCGCTGATTGGCCTGCTGCGTCCGCTGACCCCGCGCCTCTACTCCATCGCCTCATCTCAGGCGGAAGTCGAGAGCGAAGTGCACGTTACCGTTGGCGTGGTGCGCTATGACGTTGAAGGCCGCGCCCGTACCGGCGGCGCATCAGGCTTCCTCGCCGATCGTGTCGAAGAGGACGGTGAGATCCGCGTGTTCATTGAGCACAACGACAACTTCCGCCTGCCTGCAAACCCAGAGACGCCGGTGATCATGATCGGCCCAGGCACCGGTATCGCCCCGTTCCGCGCCTTCATGCAGCAGCGTGCGGCCGACGAGGCGCCGGGTAAAAACTGGCTGATTTTTGGTAATCCGCACTTTACCGAAGACTTCCTGTACCAGGTGGAGTGGCAGCGCTACGTCAAAGAGGGTGTGCTGAACCGCATCGATCTGGCCTGGTCCCGTGACCAGAAAGAGAAAATATACGTACAAGATAAACTGCGCGAACAGGGCGCAGAGCTGTGGCGCTGGATCAATGAAGGCGCGCACATTTATGTCTGCGGCGACGCGACGCGCATGGCGCGTGACGTTGAGCAGGCTTTACTGGAAGTGATTGCCGAGTTCGGTGGCATGGATACCGAAACGGCTGACGAATATTTAAGTGAGCTGCGCGTAGAGCGCCGTTATCAGCGAGATGTCTACTAATGAGCGATAAACACCCTGGTCCGCTGGTGGTCGAAGGTAAACTGACCGACGCCGAGCGTATGAAACGTGAGAGCAACTACCTGCGCGGTACGATTGCGGAAGATCTGAACGACGGGCTTACCGGCGGTTTTAAAGGTGACAACTTTCTGCTGATCCGCTTCCACGGTATGTATCAGCAGGACGATCGTGATATTCGTGCCGAACGCGCCGAGCAGAAGCTGGAGCCGCGCCATGCCATGATGCTGCGCTGCCGTCTGCCGGGGGGGATCATTACCCCGGCACAGTGGCAGGCTATCGATAAGTTTGCCGAAGAGAAGACTATCTACGGCAGCATTCGTCTGACCAACCGCCAGACTTTCCAGTATCACGGTATTCTGAAGAAGAACGTTAAGCCTGCCCATCAGATGCTGCATGAAGTGGGTCTGGACGCGCTGGCGACCGCCAACGACATGAACCGTAACGTGCTGTGTACCTCTAACCCGATTGAGTCGGAGCTGCATGCGGAGGCCTACGAGTGGGCGAAGAAGCTCTCTGAGCACCTGCTGCCGCGCACCCGCGCCTATGCTGAGATCTGGCACGACGCGGAGAAGGTGGCGACTACCGATGAAGAGCCGATCCTCGGCCAGACCTATCTGCCGCGTAAGTTCAAAACCACGGTAGTGATCCCGCCGCAGAACGACGTCGATCTGCACGCTAACGACATGAACTTTATTGCCATCGCCGAGAACGGCAAGCTGATTGGCTTTAACCTGCTGGTGGGCGGTGGTCTCTCAATCGAGCACGGTAACAAGAAAACCTACGCCCGTACCGCGAGCGAGTTTGGCTTCCTGCCGCTGGAGCACACCCTGGCGGTGGCAGAAGCGGTTGTAACCACCCAGCGCGACTGGGGTAACCGTACCGATCGTAAAAACGCCAAAACTAAGTACACGCTGGAGCGCGTGGGCGTCGAGACCTTCAAAGCGGAAGTTGAGCGTCGGGCGGGCATGAAATTCGCGCCGGTTCGTCCGTACGAGTTTACCGGCCGTGGGGATCGTATCGGCTGGGTGAAGGGCATCGACAACAAGTGGCATCTGACGCTGTTTATTGAAAACGGCCGTATCCTTGATTACCCGGATCGTCCGCTGAAGACCGGCCTGCTGGAGATTGCGAAGATCCACAAGGGTGATTTCCGCCTGACCGCGAATCAGAATCTGATCGTTGCGGGCGTACCGGAAGGCGAGAAGGCGAAGATTGAAAAGCTGGCCCGCTCCCACGGTCTGATGGATGCGGTGAAACCGCAGCGTGAGAACTCCATGGCCTGCGTCGCCTTCCCGACCTGTCCGCTGGCAATGGCGGAAGCGGAGCGTTTCCTGCCGAGCTTTGTTGATAAAGTCGAAGCGATTATGGAGAAGCACGGCGTTGGTGACGATCATATCGTCATGCGCGTTACCGGCTGTCCGAACGGCTGTGGCCGTGCGCTGCTGGCGGAGATGGGCCTGGTGGGTAAAGCGCCGGGACGCTATAACCTGCACCTTGGCGGCAACCGCATGGGCACGCGTATTCCGCGCATGTACCGTGAAAATATCACCGAGTCAGAGATCCTCGACTCTATCGACGTGCTGGTAGGCCGCTGGTCGAAAGAGCGCGAAGCAGATGAAGGTTTCGGCGACTTCACCGTCCGAACGGGGATCATCCGTCCGGTGCTGGATCCGGCCCGGGATTTCTGGGAGTAACGTGGTCATGCCCGGAGGCGCTTTGCTTGCCGGGCCTACAAAACCGTAGGTCGGGCAAACGTCGTGCCGCCCGGCGTAACAGGCAAACGAGGTTCTTATGTCCGTACTCGATCTAAACGCCCTTAATGAGCTGCCAAAGGTTGAACGCATTCTGGCGCTGGCAGAGACCAACGGCCAGCTGGAAAAAATGAGCGCGGAAGAGCGCGTCGTCTGGTCGTTAGAGAACCTGCCCGGCGAGTATGTGCTCTCCTCAAGCTTTGGTATCCAGGCGGCGGTCAGCCTGCATCTGGTGAATCAGATCAGCCCGGATATTCCGGTGATCCTGACCGATACCGGCTACCTGTTCCCGGAGACCTATCAGTTCATTGATGAGCTGGCAGATAAGCTCAAGCTGAACCTGAAGATCTACCGTGCGGAGCAGAGTCCGGCGTGGCAGGAAGCACGCTACGGCAAGCTGTGGGAGCAGGGCGTAGAAGGCATTGAGAAGTACAATGAGATCAACAAGGTCGAGCCGATGAACCGCGCCCTGAAAGAGCTGAAGGCGCAGACGTGGTTTGCAGGCCTGCGCCGGGAGCAGTCCGGCAGCCGCGCCACGCTGCCGGTGCTGGCCGTTCAGCGCGGCGTGTTCAAGGTGCTGCCGATTATCGACTGGGACAACCGTACCGTTTACCAGTACCTGCAAAAGCACGGGCTGAAGTACCACCCGCTGTGGGACCAGGGTTATCTCTCGGTGGGCGATACGCACACCACCCGCAAATGGGAGCCGGGCATGGCAGAGGAAGAGACCCGCTTCTTCGGCCTCAAGCGCGAATGCGGGCTGCACGAAGGGTGATATAACGCTCTTGAAAATGCTGACTTTCGAGTCGGCATTTTTTTGTAGGTAAGTTGAGGAGTTAAAAATTGATATTGCCGGGCGGCGCTGCGCTTGCCCGGCCTACAAAACCCAAATCCTGCACTATCCGTCTCAGGTATCTTTTTCCGCCTTCGCCAGCTCCTTCATCAGCGGCAGCATAATGCGCATCACGTCGCGGCTGCGGCGCTCGATGCGGCCGGGCAGGGCGCTGTCGATGAACTGCTGGTTATCCAGACGCACGTTATGCCAACTGGTGCCGTCGGGAAACGCTTTGGTTTTTGCCCGCTGCTGGTAGCCATCTTTTTTCCCCAGCGACCAGTTCGTGGCCTCGACGGAGAGTACCGGGATACCCGCCCGATCGAACACTTCGCTGTCGTGGCAGCAGTCGGTGCCTTTCGGATAGTCTGGGTTCAGGCCCGGATTAGTGGTGGCGGTGATGCCGTGCTGGCGAGCAATGGCTAAGGCGCGATCCCGGGTCAGCTTGCGCACTGCGGCAGGTGTGCTTTTGCCACTGTTGAAGTAGAGCTTATCGCCGACGATCAGGTTATCCAGGTTGATCACCAGCAGAGTGTTTTTCTTCTCGGCGTCGCTCATGCGCTGCAGCAGATTTTCCGCGCCCAGCCGTCCCTCCTCCTCGCCGCTGGTGGCGATAAAGCGGATGCCGTACTGGGTCTGCATATGCTTCATCTGGTTAGCCAGCTCCAGCATCACCCCTAGCCCGGCAGCGTTATCGTCGAGACCCTGTAACGTCAGGCCGCCAAGGTTGTTATCGCTATCGGCGTCGCTGCGCGGCGCGTAGGTATCGAGATGCGCCATCACAATGATCTGCTGAGCCAGCTTGCCTTCATGGGCGGCGATGACCGTACTGCCCGTCACGTTGTGCCAGTTCTGGTTCTTATTGCGTGAGGTATAGATGTAGCGGCTGTTGAACTTGCGGATGTCGCTCTGGTAGCCCATCTGTTCAAACTGCTGGCGCAGATAGTCCGCTGAGAGCATCTCCGCAGGTGTGCCGGTCATGCGGCCTGGAAAATAGGTGGCAATATGGCGAGCCTGCTCGCTGGCCATCTCGCCGGGCTGGCTGATCTTAGCCTGTGCCGGCACGGTAAAGCACACACCGAGCGCCAGAGCTACAACAAGATGGCGCAATGCGGGAAACATAGTGAGTCCTTAAAAATGAAGCAAAATTTTTGACGTGCATAGTATGAAACTGTGACCGCAGTTACACAATTTCAATTACGCTCAAACGCCCGGATTTTCTCACGTTAAGCACTTTTTGATCTTTGCTTTTGCTTAACGTTATTCCATTGAGTAACTACTCATTCCAATTCGTAATTTCATTCGTCCTTAGACGCCCCCTATAGTCCCTCTATCCCTTGTTTTAAGCGACGCATGCGACAGTTAACAGACGCACAGAATAGATCGTCTCGTGTGGTAAATTTCCCTTTAAGGAACGGTTATGGATCAAAAACGACTCACCCACCTGCGACAACTGGAGGCGGAAAGCATCCATATCATTCGTGAGGTGGCGGCTGAATTCTCCAATCCGGTGATGATGTACTCCATCGGCAAAGACTCCAGCGTGATGCTGCACCTGGCACGCAAGGCCTTCTATCCAGGTACGCTGCCTTTCCCGCTGCTGCATGTCGATACTGGCTGGAAATTCCGTGAGATGTATGAGTTCCGTGACCGTACCGCCAAAGCCTACGGCTGCGAGCTGCTGGTGCATAAAAACCCGGAAGGCGTAGCGATGGGGATCAACCCGTTCGTGCACGGCAGCGCCAAGCACACCGATATCATGAAGACGGAAGGGCTGAAGCAGGCGCTGAATAAGTACGGCTTTGACGCGGCCTTTGGTGGCGCACGCCGCGACGAGGAGAAGTCCCGCGCGAAAGAGCGTATCTACTCCTTCCGCGACCGCTTCCACCGCTGGGACCCGAAAAACCAGCGTCCGGAGCTGTGGCACAACTACAACGGCCAGATCAACAAAGGGGAGAGCATCCGCGTCTTCCCGCTGTCGAACTGGACCGAGCTGGATATCTGGCAGTACATCTACCTGGAAAATATCGAGATTGTTCCGCTGTACCTGGCGGCTGAACGCCCGGTGCTGGAACGTGACGGCATGCTGATGATGATCGATGACGATCGCATCGACCTGCAGCCGGGCGAAGAGATCAAACAGCGCATGGTGCGCTTCCGTACCCTCGGCTGCTGGCCGCTGACCGGCGCGGTAGAGTCTGATGCTCAGACGTTGCCGGAGATCATTGAAGAGATGCTGGTCTCCACCACCAGCGAACGCCAGGGGCGCGTCATCGACCGGGACCAGGCCGGTTCGATGGAGCTGAAAAAACGCCAGGGATACTTCTAAGGAGCCGCCATGAATACCACTATTGCTCAACAAATTGCTAATGAAGGCGGCGTCGAAGCGTACCTGCACGCCCAGCAGCACAAAAGCCTGCTGCGCTTTCTGACCTGCGGCAGCGTCGACGATGGCAAAAGCACCCTGATTGGTCGTCTGCTGCATGACACGCGCCAGATTTATGAAGATCAGCTCTCCACGCTGCACAACGACAGCAAGCGCCACGGTACCCAGGGCGAAAAGCTTGACCTCGCGCTGCTGGTAGATGGCCTGCAGGCTGAGCGTGAGCAGGGCATCACTATTGACGTCGCCTACCGCTACTTCTCTACCGAAAAACGCAAATTTATTATCGCTGATACCCCGGGGCACGAGCAGTACACCCGTAATATGGCGACCGGGGCCTCGACCTGCGATCTGGCGATCCTGCTGATTGATGCGCGTAAAGGCGTGCTGGATCAGACCCGTCGCCACAGCTTTATCTCCACCCTGCTGGGCATTAAGCACCTGGTGGTGGCGGTGAACAAAATGGACCTGGTTGAGTTCAGCGAAGAGGCCTTTGACACGATTCGCCAGAGCTACCTGACCTTTGCCGAGCAGCTGCCGGGCAACCTCGATATCCGCTTTGTGCCGCTGTCGGCGCTTGAAGGAGATAACGTTGCCAGCCAGAGCGCAAGCATGCCGTGGTACAGCGGCCCGACGTTGCTGGAAGTGCTGGAGAGCGTGGAGATCCAGCGCGTAGTCGATACCCAGCCGATGCGCTTCCCGGTGCAGTACGTTAACCGTCCGAACCTCGACTTCCGCGGCTTCTCCGGTACCGTGGCCTCCGGCAGCATCAAGGTCGGCCAGCGCGTCAAGGTGCTGCCGTCGGGCGTGGAGTCCACGGTGGCACGCATTGTGACGTTCGATGGCGATCTGCAGGAAGCGGGCGCGGGCGAAGCGGTAACGCTGGTATTAAAAGATGAAATCGACATCAGCCGGGGCGATCTGCTGCTGGATGCGCAGGAGAGCCTGCCAGCCGTACAGCGCGCAGCGGTAGACGTGGTATGGATGGCCGAGCAACCGCTGACCCCAGGCCAGAGCTATGACATCAAAATCGCTGGCAAGAAGACCCGAGCGCGGGTGGATGGCGTTCAGTATCAAGTGGATATCAATAACCTGACCCAGCGCAGCGTCGACGCGCTGCCGCTTAACGGCATTGGGCTGGTGGATCTGACATTTGACGAGCCGCTGGTGTTGGATAAGTACCAGGACAACCCGGTGACCGGCGGGATGATCTTTATCGATCGCCTGAGCAACGTCACCGTCGGGGCGGGCATGGTCAATCAGCCGAACGCTGATGCCGTGGCCGCGCCGTCTGAGTTCAGCGCCTTTGAGCTGGAGCTGAATGCGTTGGTACGCAAGCACTTCCCTCACTGGGGCGCGCGCGATCTGCTGGGTGGCAAATAATGGCGGAGCATGACGAGAACGTCGTCTGGCACGCCCATCCCGTCACCGCACAACAGCGGGAGCAGCTTCACGGTCACCGTGGGGTTGTGCTGTGGTTTACCGGGCTATCCGGCTCGGGTAAATCCACCGTCGCCGGGGCGCTGGAGGAGGCCCTGCACCGGCTGGGCGTGAGCACCTATCTACTGGACGGCGACAACGTGCGCCATGGTCTGTGCAGCGATCTGGGCTTCAGCGACGACCATCGCAAAGAGAACATTCGCCGCGTGGGCGAGGTTGCCCGGCTGATGGTCGATGCGGGGCTGGTGGTGCTGACAGCTTTTATCTCTCCGCACCGAGCCGAGCGGCAGATGGTGCGCGAGCGCGTAGGCGAGGGGCGTTTTTACGAAATCTTTGTCGATACCTCGCTGGCTACCTGCGAAGCGCGGGATCCCAAGGGGCTGTATAAAAAGGCGCGCGCCGGTGAGCTACGCCATTTTACCGGGATCGATTCCGTCTATGAGGCACCTGAATTACCCGAGGTACATCTGGACGGTGAACAATTAGTAACAAATTTAGTGGCTCAATTATTAGATCTACTGAAACGGGACGATATTATCAGATCCTGAGACAACGCCGGGTTTTGCGCCCGGCAAGTCAGGTCACAGGATCCACTATGCGCAATAGCCAGAATATTACTATTACCCCATCTGAAACCGGCGTTGCCAACGACGAGCCAGCCTGGTCACTGCCAGGCGCTGTCGTTGGCTTTGCCTCATGGCTGCTGGCGCTAAGCATTCCGTTCCTGCTGTACGGCTCTAACACCCTCTTTTTCTTTCTCTATACCTGGCCGTTCTTTCTGGCGCTGATGCCCGTTGCGGTTGTGGTCGGGATTGCTATCCACTCCTTGCTTAACGGCAGGCTGGTTTACACCAGCCTGGTGACGGCGCTCGCCAGCGTCGCCATGTTCGGTATGCTATTTATGTGGCTGATGGGTTAAAGCACGCCATAATTCAAACCGTAACGCTTTTTAAGACGATGTTTCCAGGCTGGACAGTGCCTGGAGCGCGTGAGGTATGGTACATTTGGCAGCGTCGTTACGGCATCGGCTTAGAGTGGAGTCCTGGCGTAAGTTATGGGATGATGATGCCGTTTTACAGGGGGCAGGATGGGTAAATTAACGCTGCTGTTGCTGGCTTTGCTGGTCTGGCTACAGTATTCATTGTGGTTTGGCAAGAATGGCCTCCACGACTTCAGCCGCGTCAGCGATGATGTCACAGTCCAGCAGGCAACAAACGCTAAGCTAAAAGCGCGTAACGATCAGCTTTTTGCCGAGATCGACGATCTCAACGGCGGTCAGGAAGCAATTGAAGAGCGTGCACGTAACGAACTCAGTATGACCAAGCCGGGCGAAACCTTTTATCGTCTGGTTCCGGATGCGTCTAAACGCACTCCAGGGTCACCACAAAATAATCGATAACAGGCCCAGGTTTTTTACATGGCAGCAATAGTTCCGGCCATCTGTGCCGTCGTACCGGCCGCCGGATTTGGCCGCCGTATGCAAACGGAATGCCCTAAACAGTATCTTTCGATTGGCAATAAAACCATCCTTGAACACGCGGTTGCGGCATTGCTGGCAAATCCGCGTGTGGAGCGGGTGATTATTGCCGTCAGCCCAGGCGATGAGCGCTTCGCCCGGCTGTCGCTGGCGCATCATCCTCAGGTAACCGTGGTTGACGGCGGTGCAGAACGCGCCGATTCGGTGCTGGCTGGCCTGCACGCTGCCGGTGATGCCGAGTGGGTGCTGGTACATGATGCGGCCCGTCCCTGCCTGCATCAGGACGATCTTTCCCGTCTGCTCTCTCTTAGCGAAACCAGCCGCACGGGTGGCATTCTGGCCGCCCCGGTGCGCGATACCATGAAGCGGGCCGAGCCCGGCAAAAGCGCCATTGCCCACACCGTGGATCGTAACGATCTGTGGCACGCGCTAACCCCTCAGTTTTTCCCCTTACCGCTGCTTAAAATGTGCCTGACGCGGGCGCTGAACGACGGGGCAACCATCACCGATGAAGCCTCAGCGCTGGAGCACTGCGGCTATCATCCCGAGCTGGTTGCCGGTCGCGCTGATAATATTAAAGTGACGCGGCCTGAAGACCTGGCGCTGGCAGAATTTTATCTTACCCGTAACGCCTCTATGGAGAACTGATAATGCGTATTGGACACGGCTTTGACGTACACGCTTTTGGCGGCGAAGGCCCCATCATCATCGGCGGCGTCCGTATTCCCTATGAGAAAGGCCTGCTGGCGCACTCTGATGGCGACGTGGCCCTGCACGCCTTAACCGATGCGCTGCTTGGCGCGGCGGCGCTGGGCGATATCGGCAAACTTTTTCCGGACACCGACCCGGCATTTAAAGGCGCTGACAGCCGCGAGCTGCTGCGCGAAGCCTGGCGTCGTATTCAGGCGAAAGGTTATACCCTTGGCAACGTAGATGTGACCATTATCGCCCAGGCACCAAAAATGCTGCCGCATATCCCGCAGATGCGCATCTTTATTGCAGAAGATCTCGGCTGCCACATGGACGACGTTAACGTTAAGGCCACCACCACTGAGAAGCTGGGCTTTACCGGGCGCGGCGAAGGCATTGCTTGCGAAGCCGTGGCGCTGTTAGTCAAGGCGGCTAAATGACCGAGTTTGACGCGCTGACGTATCTGCATGGCAAACCGCTGGCCAGTGGCCTGCTGAAGGCCAACCCGGAAGATTTCGTCGTGGTAGAAGATTTAGGCTTCGCGCCCGACGGCGAGGGCGAGCATATTCTGGTGCGGGTGCTGAAAACCAGCTGTAATACCCGCTTTGTCGCCGACGCGCTGGCAAAATTCCTTAAAATCTCGGCCCGTGAGGTTAGCTTCGCCGGGCAGAAAGACAGACATGCGGTGACCGAGCAGTGGCTCTGCGCCCGCGTGCCGGGTAAAGAGATGCCGGATCTCAGCGCGTTTCAGCTAGAGGGCTGCCAGGTGCTGGAGTACGCGCGGCATAAACGCAAGCTGCGGCTGGGTGCGCTGAAGGGCAACCAGTTTACGCTGGTGCTGCGTGAGGTGAGCAACCGCGCCGACGTCGAGGCGCGTCTCACGGCAATCGCCGGGCAGGGCGTACCGAACTACTTCGGCGCGCAGCGCTTCGGTATCGGCGGCAGCAACCTGCACGGTGCGCTACGCTGGGCGCAGAGCGATGCCCCGGTGCGCGATCGCAATAAACGCAGTTTTTGGTTGTCGGCGGCACGCAGCGCGTTGTTTAATCAGATCGTCAGCGAGCGCCTGAAAAAAGCGGACTTTAATCAAGTTGTTGACGGCGATGCGCTACAATTAGCGGGGCGCGGAAGCTGGTTCGTGGCCACGCCGGAAGAGCTGGCAGCGCTCCAGGCGCGCGTCGATGATAAAGCGCTGCTGATTACCGCTGCGCTGCCGGGTACCGGCGAGTGGGGAACCCAGCGTGAAGCACTGGCGCGTGAAGAGGCGGCCGTTAGCGATTCGCCGCTGTTACAGTCCCTGCTGGTGCGGGAAAAGGTTGAAGCCTCGCGCCGGGCCGCGCTGCTCTATCCGCAGCAGCTGAGCTGGAACTGGTGGGATGATGTTACTGTTGAACTGCGCTTCTGGCTGCCAGCCGGGAGCTTTGCCACCAGCGTTGTAAGGGAACTTATCAATACATCGGGTGATTATGCGAATATTGCTGAGTAACGATGATGGGATCCATGCGCCAGGCATTCAGACGCTGGCCCATGCTTTACGGGAATTTGCCGATGTGCAGGTTGTCGCGCCCGATCGTAACCGCAGCGGAGCCTCTAACTCTCTGACGCTGGAGTCGTCACTTCGTACCTTTACCTTCGAGAATGGCGATATCGCCGTGCAGATGGGGACGCCTACCGACTGCGTCTTTCTGGGCGTTAATGCGCTGATGCGCCCGCGCCCGGACGTCGTGGTAGCCGGGATCAATGCCGGACCGAACCTTGGCGACGATGTGATCTACTCCGGGACGGTAGCCGCGGCAATGGAGGGGCGTCACCTTGGTTTTCCGGCGCTGGCGGTCTCGCTTAACGGCTACACGCACTATGACACTGCCGCCGCCGTGACCTGTTCGATTCTCCGCGCCCTGAGCCGGGAGCCGCTGCGCACCGGTCGCATCCTGAATATCAACGTGCCCGATCTGCCTCTCAGTGAGATCAAAGGCATTCGCGTGACCCGCTGCGGCAGTCGCCATCCGGCGGATAAGGTCATTCCGCAGGAGGATCCGCGCGGCAATACGCTCTACTGGATTGGTCCGCCGGGTGAGAAGCACGACGCCGGGCCGGACACCGACTTTGCCGCCGTGGATGAAGGCTACGTCTCGGTAACGCCGCTGCATGTCGATCTTACTGCGTACGGTGCGCGTGATGTTGTTTCGGACTGGTTAAGCCGTGCCGGGGTGAACACGCAATGGTAAGCAGACGCGTACAAGCCCTTCTCGATCAGTTACGCAGCCAGGGCATTAAAGATGAACATGTCCTGGACGCTATCGCACGGGTTCCCCGTGAGAAATTTATTGATGAAGCGTTTGAACACAAGGCGTGGGAAAACGTCGCGCTGCCTATCGGCCAGGGGCAGACCATCTCGCAGCCCTATATGGTCGCGCGGATGACCGAACTGCTGGCGCTGACGCCGGACTCCAGAGTGCTGGAGATCGGCACCGGCTCCGGGTATCAGACTGCTATTCTGGCGCATCTGGTGCGCCATGTTTGTTCCGTTGAGCGCATCAAAAGTCTTCAATGGCAGGCGCGTCGTCGCCTGAAGCAGCTCGATCTGCATAATGTTTCTACGCGTCATGGCGATGGCTGGCTGGGGTGGCAGGCGCGCGCCCCGTTTGATGCCATCATCGTCACGGCCGCACCGCCGGAGATCCCTGCCGCGCTTCTGGCGCAGTTGGATAACGGCGGCATTCTCGTTTTACCCGTGGGCGATGAGCACCAGCAGCTAAAGTGCATCCATCGACGGGGAAGCGAATTTATCATCGAAACCGTGGAAGACGTACGCTTTGTCCCGCTTGTGAAAGGCGAACTGGCCTGAGACCCGGATTTTTCCTAAAGTTTTCAGCGAGTTTAAGCGTAAGGTGGGGCGGCGTTAAACAACGCCACGGTTTTCAACACGCACAAGCAAATACATTTTTGGGGGATAAATGAGCACGGGAAGCCCAACATTCACCTTAAGCCGGATTGCGGCACTGTCACTGGTTTCGCTCTGGCTGGCAGGATGCTCAAATTCTGGTAATCCACCTGCACCGGTAAGCTCCGTTGATGGCGGCAGCGCCTCCGGCAGCAGCACCGAATCCGGGATGTTAATTACCCCTCCACCGAAGATGGGCAGCACACCACAGCCGGCACCGCAAATTCAGCCGGTTCAGCCGGTTATTGCTCCGCCAACGACCATTCAGCCAGCGACCCCTCAACCGGTGACGTCGCAGCCCGTTCAGACGCAAAATGGTCGAATTGTTTACAATCGTCAGTATGGGAACATTCCGAAAGGGAGCTATACAGGCGGCAGCACTTACACTGTGAAACGTGGTGACACACTGTTTTACATTGCCTGGGTAACCGGCAATGATTTCCGTGACCTGGCTCAGCGGAATGGCGTTGCCGCTCCGTATGGCTTGAATGTCGGGCAAGTTCTCCAGGTTGGCAACTCATCCGGTACACCAATCACTGGCGATAATGCAATCACTCAGGCTGATGCTTCCGCGCAAGGAATCGTGACGAAACCTGCACAAAATTCAACCGTAGTAGTTGCGCCGCAGCCAACAATTACGTATTCTGAGGACTCAGGTGAACAGAGTGATAACAAAATGTTGCCCAATAACAAGCCTGCGACGGTAGTCACAGCGCCTGTAACAGCACCTTCTGTTACCACAACCGAACCGACAGCCAGCAGTACCTCAACCAGTGCACCAATTTCAACATGGCGCTGGCCTACTGATGGCAATGTTATCGATAACTTCTCTGCGACCGAAGGTGGCAATAAAGGGATCGATATCGCAGGGTCGAAAGGCCAGGCTATCGTCGCGACCGCAGATGGACGCGTGGTATATGCCGGTAATGCTCTGCGCGGTTACGGTAATCTTATTATCATCAAACATAATGATGATTACCTGAGTGCCTACGCCCATAACGACACAATGCTGGTCCGGGAACAACAAGATATCAAGGCGGGGCAGAAGATAGCTACCATGGGTAGCACCGGCACCAGTTCGACACGTTTGCATTTTGAAATTCGTTACAAGGGGAAATCCGTCAACCCGCTGCGTTATTTACCGCAGCGATAATTTGGCAAAGTCGTTATACTGTCCTTTGCTTTGCCGTGGCAGCTTGTGTAACAGCCGCTGCCACGCATAAGAAAAGGGGTATGGAGATTTTGTTCAGGGATCACGGGTAGGAGCCACCTTATGAGTCAGAATACGCTGAAAGTTCATGATCTAAATGAAGATGCGGAATTTGATGAGAACGGAGTTGAGGCTTTCGATGAGAAAGTCCTGAATGAAGAGGAACCCAGTGATAACGAGTTAGCTGAAGAGGAGCTGTTATCTCAGGGAGCAACACAGCGTGTGCTGGACGCAACTCAGCTCTACTTAGGAGAGATCGGTTATTCTCCTCTGTTAACCGCTGAAGAAGAAGTTTACTTCGCGCGTCGCGCACTGCGTGGGGATGTTGCATCACGCCGTCGCATGATTGAAAGTAACCTGCGTCTGGTCGTGAAGATTGCCCGTCGTTACAGCAATCGTGGTCTGGCTCTGCTGGATCTGATTGAAGAAGGTAACCTGGGGCTGATCCGCGCCGTTGAGAAGTTTGACCCAGAGCGTGGGTTCCGTTTCTCGACTTACGCAACCTGGTGGATTCGTCAGACCATCGAACGGGCAATCATGAACCAGACCCGGACGATTCGTCTGCCAATTCACATTGTTAAAGAGCTGAACGTCTATCTGCGAACCGCACGTGAACTGTCCCATAAGCTGGACCACGAGCCAAGTGCAGAAGAGATTGCTGAACAGCTGGATAAGCCAGTTGATGACGTAAGCCGTATGCTGCGTCTCAACGAGCGCATTACCTCGGTAGACACCCCGCTGGGTGGCGACTCCGAAAAAGCGCTGCTGGACATCCTGGCCGATGAAAAAGACAACGGCCCGGAAGACACCACGCAGGACGATGACATGAAGCAGAGCATCGTCAAATGGCTGTTCGAACTGAACGCCAAACAGCGTGAGGTGCTGGCACGTCGTTTCGGTCTGCTGGGCTATGAAGCTGCAACGCTTGAGGATGTGGGCCGTGAGATTGGCCTGACTCGTGAACGCGTTCGTCAGATTCAGGTTGAAGGTCTGCGTCGTCTGCGCGAAATCCTGCAGACGCAGGGGCTGAATATCGAAGCGCTGTTCCGCGAATAAGCGACACCATTTCAAAAAAGGCCAGTCATTTGACTGGCCTTTTTCTTTTGTGCTTTTGAACCGAAAAACGCCTAATGGCGCTGCGCTTATCAGGCCTACGGCTCATAGCGTATGAGCCGGGCAAGGCGACGCCGCCGCCCGGCTTAACTTCAATTAATTGAGGGTATAGTCCAGGGTGATCTCAGCCTTCAGCAGCTGGGAAACCGGGCAGCCCGCTTTGGCTTTGTTGATGATCTTATCGAAGGTCTCTTTTTCGATACCGGGCACTTTCACCGTGCTGGTGAGTGCGATTTTGGTAATTGCAAAGCCGCCGTCAACTTTATCCAGCGACACATCTGCCGTGGTGTCGATGCTCTCCGGGGTATAACCCTCTTCACCCAGCATCAACGACAGCGCCATAGAGAAGCAGCCCGCGTGCGCAGCGCCGATCAGCTCTTCCGGGTTAGTCCCGGCTGCGCCTTCGAAGCGGGTATTAAAACCGTAAGGCTGCTGCTTTAATGCGCCGCTCTCGGTAGAGATGGTGCCTTTACCGCCTTTGATGTCGCCTTCCCAGTGTGCCTGACCTTTCTTATGGATCGTCATCTATTCGCTCCTTTTTTTGGATGAAAATCTAAGTATAGAAGCTCAGGCCAGGCCCAGAGAAAACTACGCCATATTCTTAAGGCGATAGATCCACTCCAGCGCCTGACGCGGAGAAAGGGTATCCGGATCGAGAGCCTCTAACGCCTCAACCGCCGGATGAGCCTCCTCCGGCGCGGCGAGCAGTGACATCTGCGTTCCGTCGACCTGGGTGGCGGCCGCGTTTGGCGTAATGCTCTCCAGCTCGCGCAGCTTCTGCCGGGCGCGCTTGATCACCTCTTTCGGCACGCCTGCCAGGGCCGCTACCGCCAGGCCATAGCTTTTGCTTGCCGCGCCATCCTGCACGCTGTGCATAAAGGCGATGGTATCCCCGTGCTCCAGCGCATCGAGATGCACGTTAGCCACGCCTTCCATCTTCTCCGGCAGCTGGGTCAGCTCGAAATAGTGGGTAGCAAACAGGGTCAGCGCCTTAATGCGGTTCGCCAGGTTCTCTGCGCAGGCCCACGCCAGCGACAGGCCGTCGTAGGTGGACGTGCCGCGCCCAATCTCATCCATCAGCACCAGGCTATTTTCCGTGGCGTTGTGCAGGATATTGGCCGTTTCGGTCATCTCTACCATAAAGGTTGAACGCCCGCTGGCCAGATCGTCCGCCGCGCCCACGCGGGTGAAGATGCGGTCGATAGGGCCAATCTCTACCTTCTGCGCCGGAACGTAGCTGCCAATGTAGGCCAGCAGCGCAATCAGCGCGGTCTGGCGCATATAGGTACTTTTACCGCCCATGTTCGGCCCGGTAATGATCAGCATCCGCCGCTGCGGCGAGAGGTTCAGCGGATTGGCGATAAACGGCTCATTCAGCACCTGCTCAACCACCGGATGACGCCCTTCGCTAATACGGATTCCCGGCTTATCGCTAAAGGTTGGGCAGCAGTAGTTAAGGGTCCAGGCGCGTTCAGCCAGGTTAACCAGCACGTCAAGCTCCGCCAGCGCGCTGGCACTCTGCTGAAGATCGGCCAGGTGCGGCATCAGCAGGTCAAAGAGTTCATCATAGAGCTGCTTCTCCAGCGCCAGCGCCTTGCCTTTCGAGGTGAGCACCTTGTCTTCGTACTCTTTCAGCTCGGGAATGATATAGCGTTCGGCGTTCTTCAGGGTCTGGCGACGCACGTAGTGAATGGGTGCATGATGGCTCTGGCCGCGGCTAATCTGAATAAAGTAGCCGTGCACCGCGTTATAGCCCACCTTCAGGGTGTCGAGGCCCAGCTTCTCGCGCTCGCGGATCTCCAGCTTATCCAGATAGTCGGTAGCGCCATCTGCCAGGGCGCGCCACTCGTCCAGCTCGGCGTTATAGCCGGGGGCGATCACGCCACCGTCGCGCACCAGCACCGGCGGGGCATCGATGATTGCTCGCTCCAGCAGCTCGCGCAGCTCGCTAAATTCGCCCATCGTCTCTCGCAGCCGCTGTACCGGCGCGCTGTCGACCTCGGCCAGCATCTCTCTCAGCGTGGGAAGCTGCTGGAAGGTATGACGCATGCGGGCAAGATCGCGCGGCCGCGCGGTGCGCAGGGCCAGGCGCGCCAGAATACGCTCCAGATCGCCAACCTGACGCAGCACCGGCTGGAGCTCGGCAGTGGCATCCTGTAGCGCGGCGATGGTCTGCTGGCGCTCGGTCAACGTTTTGGTGTCGCGCACCGGCATATGCAGCCAGCGCTTGAGCATGCGGCTACCCATTGGCGTCACCGTGCAGTCGAGCACCGAGGCGAGGGTATTCTCAATGCCGCCGGCCAGGTTCTGGGTGATCTCCAGGTTACGGCGGGTAGCGGCATCCATAATGATGCTATCCTGCTGGCGCTCAATAGTGATTGCCCGAATGTGGGGCAGGGAGGTGCGCTGGGTATCTTTCACATACTGTAGCAGGCAGCCCGCCGCGCAGAGGCCGCGCGTAGCGTTCTCTACGCCAAAGCCTACAAGATCGCGGGTACCGAACTGAAGGTTCAGCTGCTGGCGGGCGGTGTCGATCTCAAATTCCCACAGCGGACGGCGGCGTAGGCCGCGTCGGCCCTCAATCAGGGCCGTCTCGGCAAAGTCTTCGGCGTAGAGCAGCTCTGCCGGGTTGGTTCGCTGGAGCTCAGCCGCCATGGTCTCGCGATCGGCTGGCTCGCTCAAGCGAAAACGCCCGGAGCTAATATCCAGGGTAGCGTAGCCAAAGCCTTTGCTGTCCTGCCAGATAGCCGCCAGCAGGTTATCCTGACGCTCGTGCAGCAGCGCTTCGTCGCTGATGGTGCCAGGCGTGACGATGCGTACCACCTTGCGCTCAACCGGCCCTTTGCTGGTGGCCGGGTCGCCAATCTGTTCACAGATGGCCACTGATTCACCGAGGCTGACCAGCTTCGCCAGATAGTTCTCCACCGCGTGATGTGGCACGCCTGCCATCGGGATGGGTTCACCGGCCGAGGCACCGCGTTTGGTCAGGGAGATGTCCATCAGCTGCGAGGCGCGTTTCGCATCGTCATAGAACAGCTCATAAAAATCACCCATCCGGTAGAAGAGCAGGATATCCGGATGCTGGGCTTTCAGCTTCAGGTACTGCTGCATCATGGGCGTATGGGCGTCAAAGTTCTCTTGTGTACTCATGAAGTTGTGTCCAGTTCCCTGATTTAAAATGAGGTGCAGATACCGTTGTTGTGATGGGTATTTGCATGGGGGACATGATAACGGAGATACGCATTCGCTGGAAAGCAGCGATAGGGAACTTCACGAGACGCCTTCCAGATTCATAAAAAAGCAGAGGCGCAAGAGCCAGAGATGTTTTAGCACAGGTTAATGAAGGGGAGGCTCATACTGTAGATGTAGACCGTCACACAGCCGATTACTGCCTCGGGAAGCCCATAATAATAATTTAGTGCAGCTAAACTATTTAGACTGATATCAAAAGAATTTATTTAGTTTACTTTTGTAAGGCTTATAGTCACGGTGCGTTATTTTCTGATTCCAGTGTAGTAACACGCATCCGATAATCTTAGTCCGTCCTATATAGGATATTTTATGTTTTTTCTAAACATGCTTTAAAAATGCCATTACTCTCTTTAAAGGTTATATTGATGTGGAGAGTAACAAGACGTTGCTACTAATTATAGTAGTGGTAATTGTAATTATGTTGCGTTATGTGTTCGCGTTGCGATTTCACTTAATAAGCTATAAACATCAGCTAGTTATATAATTATCTGGAATCTTTTGATGCTCCGTTGCTACTTTTTTGCCATGTAAGGCATTGGATTCTACTATTAGCACTTATGGTGCTTTGCTGTGCCCTTAAAACAGGTAGCATGCGCGGGCGTATATTGAATTGATGGAAACTTGCTTTACAATTGTTTCTCAGTTGTCAAAAAAAGCCGTCGAGAAATGGAACTTACTCGTTAAGTTTCGTGCGGTAGCTATGCCTTTTGCATAGAAAGAGTACGTTGAATTATCATCTTCCTGTAATGATAGCACTTAAGTGAAACTTCACATCTCCTGTTAACGATCTGCAGAATCCTGTTAACGATCTGCAGAATATTGCTACGGAAAAGCATATGAACAAGCGACTCATTATTTCACTTCTTTTTGTTATGACGGTTGCAGGGTGTAAAGCACCGACTAAGCCTGCAATGACTGACGATACCATCGTCACCCACGAGGTAAACGGCGTGACCTTAACCCACCGTAATGCGGTCTCGCCGCCAGCGGAGTTTACGCCAGTAAACGCCTCATACCGCGCGCTATACCCCGCCTCGCTAATGACTCGTCCTGACTTTAGCGGCAAGGTTGTCCGTACGCTTGAGACCGGTAAAACCTATGAGGTGTTAGGGCAGGTAGAACACTTCTGGATGGCGCTGGCAGACGAAGGTAAAGATGAGCTGATCGGCTACGTTCCAATGCGCGCCGTGGTGAAAGCCGATCAGTATGAAGCCACGGTTCGTAAAGCCTCTGTGCGACCAAAAGCACGGAAAAAGGCCACCTGCGTGAACGTTGATGGCAGCGGTAAAGCCTGTAAAAACAATAATAACGGCACCTGGATCCTGGATTAATAGAGCTTTTGCGAGCGAATCCTTATGAATAAGAATACTTTTTTCGGCAGGGCTTCCCTGGCGCTTATGCTATTCATCTTTGCATTGATAGGTGGTTGCGCATCGTCTTCACACAGCGAGCCTTCCCGCTACACCCTGCAGTTTCAGGCCCATCCGCAAATCAATGATTCTGCGCCACTTAAGGTCAGGGTATTGTTGCTGAAATCGGATGCGGACTTCATGTCCGCCGATTTCTACTCCCTGCAGAACAACGCGTCAGCCGTACTTGGCGCAAACCTGTTGAATAGCGATGTGTTCTTCCTGATGCCCGGACAACTGTCGAAAAGCCTGAGCGGACAAAGCTCGCCTGAGGCGCGATACATCGGGATCATGGGGGAATACCAGGCGCTGGACGGCAAAAAATGGCGCATGTCACTTCCTCTGCCCGTACCGGGCGAAAAGCATATCTACCAGTTCTGGAAAGGGTCTGCAGATGAACTGCAAGCCACTCTCTTTTTTGACGTAAACGGGATCCGCGTCATCAGCCAGTAACGCGTTTCTTAACAGGAAAACAGATCATCATGACGAAAGCAGAAAAGGTCGTCTGGACCGAAGGGATGTTTCTGCGTCCGCACCATTTTCAGCGCGCGGAAAGCTACCTGCAAAGCCATATTCGTGAATGGGGTATGCTGCAACGCGCTTACCTGTGGGGTTTTCTCGATCTGGAGCTCGACGAGGCCATGCTGCGCCAGGGGTGTGTGGCGCTCAGCTACGCCAGTGGACTGATGCCCGACGGGACCTTTTTCCACTTTCGGGATAGCCGTAACGGCCCGCTGCCGCTGCAGATCCCCGATAACCTCTCTGGTGAAAAGGTCGTGCTGGCGCTGCCGGTACGCCGGGGCGAACGTGAAGAGGTGGTCTTCAGCGAAGAGAAGGCCTCGCTGGCACGCTTTGTCACGTTTGAAGAGGAGGTGGAAGATGATAACGCCCTGTCGGTAGGGGAGGCCACGGTACAGTTTGGTCGCCTGCGCCTGAAGCTCATGTTGGAGAGAGATCTGACGGCAGAGTGGACCGCGATTGGCGTCGCTTTCGTCAATGAAAAGCGTAACGATAACCACGTCCGGCTGGATAACAGCTACATTCCGCCGATGCTGAACGCCAACAACAGCCATGCTATCTACAGCATGATCAACGATCTGCACGGCCTGCTGGGTGAGCGAAGCCAGCAGATCGCAGGCCGTTTACGTCAGCCAGGTCGCTTCAATACCTCTGAACTGATTGAGTTCACGCTGCTGTCGCTGCTGAACCGTCACCTTGGTGAGGTTTCACATATTAAGTCCTTGCCGCTGCTGCATCCGGAGACGCTCTGGCGCAGCTGGCTGCCGTTTGCCTCCGAACTGGCAACCTGGGCCGCTCACCGCACCACGGAAAGCGTGCTGCCAGTCTATAACCATGACGATCTGGCTGGCTGCTTTAGCAAATTGATGCTGCTGCTGCGTCAGGGTCTGTCGATGGTGATGGAAGACCAGGCGATTCAGCTGCCGCTGAACGAGCGCTCTCACGGCCTGAATATCGCTACCGTGCCGGAAATCAGCATGGTACGCGAGTTTGGTTTCGTGCTGGCGGTAAAAGCCAGCGTGCCAGGCGAGCATCTGCAAACGCATTTCCCGGCACAGATGAAGGTTGCCCCCGTCTCCAAAATCCGCGATCTGGTGCAGCTCCAGCTGCCGGGCATTGGGCTGCGCGCGATGCCGGTGGCTCCGCCGCAAATTCCATGGCATGCCGGATACAGCTATTTTGAGCTGGAGAAAGGCGGCGAGTTGTGGAACGAAATGGATAAGTCCGGCGCGTTTGCCCTGCATCTGGCGGGCGAATTTCCAGGACTGGATATGGCGTTTTGGGCCATTCGTAGCCCAACAGAATAATAAAGCGAGCGCTTAACATGCAGGAACGACAGGCTTCCGGCAACGATGCCGCATTTACCGGAGCAAGCAGCAATAACCTTCTGGTGGCAGCGGCGAATCCGCTGCTCAACGCTATCCCGCAGATCCGTCATTCAGTATCCCATGACGATCAGGCTGGGCTACGTCAGCGTTTAATCGACGAGATCCGGCGCTTCGAAGTGCGCTGTCAGCAGGCAGGTCTACCGTATGAAACCATCGTCGGTGCGCGCTACTGTCTCTGTACGGCGCTGGATGAAGCTGCCGCACTGACGCCCTGGGGCAGCAGCGGCGTCTGGTCCGGGAGCGGTCTGCTGGTCACTTTCCACAACGAAACCTGGGGCGGGGAGAAGTTTTTCCAGCTGCTGGCGCGTCTGTCGCAGAACCCGCGTGAGCATATTCTGCTGCTGGAGATGATTAACTACTGCCTGCTGCTCGGCTTTGAAGGGCGCTACCGGGTGCTGGATAACGGCCGCACCCAGCTTGAAACCATCAAGCAGCGGCTGTGGCAGATGATCCGTGGCGTGCGCGGCAGCTATCCGCCGCCGCTCTCTCCGCACCCGGAGGACCAGCCGGTGCTGCGCAAGCTGTGGCGACCCATGGTGCCGCTCTGGGCCTGCGTGGCGCTTGCCGGATTCGCCGCCTGCCTGTTCTACATCATTCTTAACTGGCGGCTGGGCGACAGCACCAATCCGGTGCTGGCGAAGATCTACCAGACGCCGCTGCCCGAGGCGACCATTCAGCAGCCCGCGCAGCGTCTGCCTGCCGTCCTGAATCTGCGCGGCTTCCTGAAGCCAGAGATCGAGGCGGGGCTGGTGGCGGTGAAAGACGAAGCGGACCGCAGCGTGGTGATCCTCAAAGGGGATGGGCTGTTTGCCTCTGCCTCAACGGTGGTGAGAGACCGCTACGACCGGGTTATCGAGCGTGTTGCCCAGGCCATGAACAACGTGAGCGGCAAGATTCTGGTGGTGGGCTACAGCGATAACGTGCCAATCCGCAGCGCTCGCTTCGCCTCCAACTACGAGCTCTCTCTTGAGCGCGCCCGGTCGGTGCAAAAGCAGTTGCAGGATCGCCTCTCGCAGCCCCAGCGTGTGAAAGCCGAGGGAAGAGGGGAGATGGACCCCATCGCGCCAAATACGACGCCGGAAAATCGCGCCCGTAACCGCCGCGTGGAAATTACTCTGCTGGTATCGCCTGAAAATACGCAGGCTGAGCTGAACGGATTGCCGCAAGGAAACTAGGATGCTGACAACACTTCTCTCCATTCTCACCAATCGCCTGCTGTGGGGCTTCCTTGGCGTGACAGCCCTGGCGGCGGTGATCTGGATGATTGGCCCGCTGCTATCGATTGTCGATACCCGGCCGCTCGAATCAGAGCAGAACCGTATCATCAGCATCGTGGTGCTCTATTTTATTTGGGCCCAGAGCCACATTGTGCCTCGCCTCTATAACGCCTGGCTCAACCGCAAGCTGATGGATAAGCTCAAAGAGGATACGACCGATCCGCAGTCGGTGGATCCGCAGCAGCGGCTGAATAGCGAAGACCAGATCCTGGCCAGCCGTTTTGATGAAGCGGCGCAGATGCTGAAGAAAGCCCATTTCAGCAAGGCGGGCAACCGCAACGCGCAGTGGACCCAACGCTTTGGCACCCAGTATCTCTATCAGCTGCCGTGGTATGTGATCATCGGCGCGCCGGGCTCGGGTAAAACTACCGCGCTGGCCAACTCTGGCCTCCAGTTCCCGCTGGCGGATCGCTTTGGGAAAACGGCCCTGCGCGGTATTGGCGGCACCCGTAACTGTGACTGGTGGTTTACCAATGAGGCGGTGCTGCTGGATACCGCAGGCCGCTACACCACTCAGGAGAGCGAGCAGGCGCAGGATGCCGGAGAGTGGCTCAGCTTTGTTCAGCTGCTGCGTAAATACCGCCGCCGCCAGCCTATCAACGGCGTCATTATCACCATCAGCATCTCCGATCTGCTGACGCAGTCCGCCGAAGCCTCCCGCCAGCAGGCGGTAAACCTGCGCCAGCGTCTGTCGGAGCTGCACGAGCAGCTGGGCATTCGCTTCCCGGTCTATGTCATGGTCACCAAGGTCGATCTGCTTAAAGGCTTCCGCGCCTGGTTTTCCGATTTCGATAAGGCCCAGCGCGACCAAATCTGGGGCTTTACCCTGCCGTGGGAAAAAGCTAAGCAGGCCGATTTTGACCTGATGGGTAACTTCGAGCAGGAGTTCTCCCTGCTGCAGCAGCGTCTGGATGCGGGCCTGCCAGAGACCATGCTCCAGGAGCACGATGCAAAAACCCGCGCCGAAGCCTGGCTCTTCCCGCAGGAGTTCGCTGCGCTACGTCCGCTGCTGGCGGACTACCTGAGCACGGTATTTGCCCGCTCCAACTTTGAAACCGAGTTTTCGCCGCGTGGGATCTACTTTGCCAGCGGTACCCAGGAAGGGATGCCGTTTGACCGGGTGATGGGCGAGCTGAACCGGGCGCTTTCGCTGCCGGAGGGCAACGAGGCCGATAACTGGGATGCGGTAAGCAAAGAGGCCCCGATCCCAGGAGCCAAAGGGCAGAGCTTTTTCATTAAGAATCTGCTGCAAAACGTCATCTTCCAGGAGGCGGGCATCGCCGGGGAGAATCGCTGGTGGGAGCTGCGCAACCGGGCGGTGATCTGGTCTGGTTATGCCGCGCTGCTGGCCCTGCTGGTGATTTTAGGTGGCCTGTGGCTAACCAGCTACGGTAAAAACAGCGCCTACCTGAAAGAGGTGCAGGCGAAAGTGCCTGAGGTGGAACAGCAGAGCAAGGCGCTGCAAAACCTTCAGCAGCGCGACCTGTTTGCGCTGCTGCCGCTGCTTAATGGCCTGGTTGAACTGCCGAAAAGCAGCGAGTTTGATATCAATGAACCGCCGATCACCCGGCGGATGGGGCTGTATCGGGGGTATGACGTCAGCAACGCATCGCAGGCGCTGTATCAAAAAGCGCTGGAGCAGATGCTGCTGCCCGCCGTTGCGATGCACATCACCACCTGGTTACGCAATGACAACGGTAGCGACGTAGAGTACAGCTACGAAGCGCTGAAGGCTTACCAGATGCTCTATCAGCCGAAGCACTACGACGGCAAATTCCTGCACTCGTGGGTGATGCTCAACCTGGAGCGCAACCTGCCGCAAAACGTAACCCAGGCGCAGCTGCGCGAGCTGGAGTGGCATCTGACCCAACTGCTGGAGCCGCAGATCCAAGCATCGCCTTATGCGCAAGACGAGGCGCTGGTGGCACGCGAGCGGGCACTCATCAATCAGCAGCCGCTCTCGACGCGCGTATATGGTCGCCTTAAGCGCCTCCTGGAGCATGACGAAAACCTCAAGCCGGTATCACTGTCGATGCTCGGCGGACCGCAGAGCGAGCTGGTGTTTTCCCGTAAAAGCGGTAAACCGGTGAGCGAGGGCGTTCCGGGCCTGTATACGCCAGACGGCTACTGGAAAAGCTTCAACGGGCAAATCGATAGCGTCACTACCGCCCTGCATGAGGATGAAGCCTGGGTGCTGGGGAGCACCTCGGCCCAGGAGGATAAGCAGCAGACCGACAACGCCGTACGTCAGCTCTATATGCGCGACTTTATCGCCAACTGGGACAGCTTCCTGGCTGACATTCAGCTCAATAACAGCGCCGATCTCTCTCAGCGCATTAACACCGCCCGGCTGCTCTCCAGCAGCAACTCGCCGCTGCGGCGTCTGGTGATGAATCTGAGCAAGGTTCTCACCCTTTCTCGTGATGCGCCGGGCCCAACGGATGCAGCGCAGGCTAAAGAGCAGAACAACCGTGCCACGCGTACCCTTGAGGCGCTGTTCAGCAATAACGACGGCGCACCGAAGCAGGGGGCCGTGATGACCCAGGCACCGGAGCAGCTGGTGACTGACCACTACGCGCCGATGATAGAGCTGGCACAGCCCCTGGAGAAGGGCGGCAAAACCATCGTCTTTGATGATTTCCTCAAGCAGGTGGATGAGCTGTACCGCTATCTGACCGCCGTGCAGGATGCGGCGAACAGCGGCATGCCAGCGCCGGGCGGGGAAGCTATCAGCCGCCTGCAGGCCAGCGCGGGTCGCCTGCCGGGCGGCTTGCAGACCATGTTCAGTAATATGGCGGTCGGTGCAAGCAGCGATACCCAGCGCCGCGATCTCGATAACGTGCGTAAGCGAATTAATGTCGAAGTGGGCAGCTTCTGCCGTCAGGCTATTGCGGGCCGCTACCCGCTGGTGCGCAGCGCCAGCAGCGAGGTAACGCCAGACGATCTGGCGCGGATGTTTGCCCCAGGAACCGGCCTGATGGATGCCTTCTTCCGCGACAACCTGACCAATAAAGTCGACACCACCCAGTCGAGCTGGCGCTTTATGCCGGGCATTGATGGCAAAACGCTGCCGGGCAGCGAAGGGCTGCTGCGTCCCTTCCAGCAGGCGCAGTCGATTCGCGATGCCTTCTTTGCCAGCGGTGCTGCGACGCCATCCTATAAGGTTACGGTGCGCACCGTCCGCATGGACAACACTATTCTCAATCTGACCCTGGACGTAGACGGTCAGATGCTGCGTTACAGCCACGGGCCGCAGGCGGTGCAGATCATGACCTGGCCGGGGCCGGGCGGTACCAACCAGGTGCGTATGCAGCTGGGGCTGGCGAACGGCAGCACCTCGACGCTGGTCACCAACGGCGCCTGGGCACTTAACCGTTTCTTTGATAAAGCACGTATCAGCCCAGGCGGCGGCAGTCTGAGCCGGCAGGCGACGTTTACCGTAGATGGCCATCAGGTCACGCTGGAGTTTGCGCCAAACAGTATTCGCAACCCGTTCCAGCTTCCCCGTTTCTCATGCCCTTAATCGCAAGGATAGCCGTATGACGAATACCCCCGCGACAAGCTGGTACGGAAAATTACCCAGTGCCGGCGATTTTTTACAGCGTCGCTTTCCCGACTCGCTGCAGCGCCAGTGGTCGCATTGGTTTCAGGTAGGTCTGCACGCGTGGCAGCAGGAGGAGCTCCGCAGCGGCGAGCGCGACTTCAGCGCCGCGCCGGTGTGGAATTTTGTTGTGCCGCCCATGCTTGGCAGTCAAATGGTGCAGATGGGCTGTCTGCTGCCAGGGCGCGACAGCGTTGGTCGTCGCTATCCGGTGTGCGCTCAGCTCTCTTTCAACCCGACCGAGTGGTCACCGCGCCTGCTGGCTCAGGCGGAAAGCTGGTATCAGCAGCTGGGTCGCGTCCTGCTGCACGCCGTGCGCAACACCTTCTCTGCGGAACAGCTGGATCAGGCGTTGATGGCCATTCCCTCGCCACAGCTCGCAGAGCCGCAGGTGCGCTCTGACATCCTTGATGTCATTGGCTATGAAGGCGAAGAGCGCTGCACGCTGAGCTGGCCGCAGGCGGCAGAGTGTTTTGACCCGCAGCGGCAGACCAGTTTTTGGTGGACCAACCGCAGCGATGGTTACCCGCTCTACACCCATGTTCACAGCGGTAACTTTACCGGACAGCTCTTTACGCTGCTGTTCGATCCCGCAGGCGGGGCCAGACCCGGACGTCACGGGCTTTATCCGCCCATGTTTGAATAAGCAGGTATCTGATGAGCATCGATCACTTTCTTACCCCGATAAGCCCGGAAAAACCCTGCGGCGACAATCTGGAATATGACGCTGACTACCAGGCGATGGAGCAGGCCAGCCAGGGGAAAGCCGAGCAGCAGTTTGGCACAACCATTATTCCCGCTGAGCCTGCCGACTGGACTACGGTGGAGAAGCTGGCCACCGGTCTGCTGGAGCGCACCAAAGATCTGCGGGTGATTATGGCGTTAACCCACGCCTGGACCAAACGTCGCGGGCTAGCAGGCTATGCCGATGGGCTGCTGTTAATCCAGCAGGCGATCTCGCTCTACTGGGAGCCGCTCTATCCGCTGTTGGAGGAGTATGGCGAAACCGATCCGATCTACCGCATTAACGCTCTGGCCGCGCTAAGCGATAAGTCAGAGCTCACCGCCGCGTTGCGCGTTGCGCCGCTGCTGCGCTCCAGCGGCGATGAAATTTCGCTCCGCGATGCTCAGGCGTTGCTGGACGGCAGTAAAACCGAGTGTGCCGACTACCCGGGTGGCCGGGCGCGGCTCATTGACGAACTGGCGCGCGGCGGCCAGCCGGGTATTGAGGCGGTGGTGCAGATCCACGAGCGTTTGCAAACCATTCGCGAACTGTTGATTGGCTACCTGAGCGAAAGCGGCGTGCCAGAGATGGAGCAGCTGCAAAAAACCGTTGGGCTGGTGGCTAACGCCTGCCAGTCAGCAGACGGCAATGTGGCACCAGCGCCGCAGGACGCCGCGCCTGCAAGCGAGGAAACCCCCTCCGCGCCTGCGCCCCAGCCGGTTCAGTACGCCGCCGACTGGCGCAGCGTGCAGGTCACCAGCCGCGCTGACGCGCAGCTGATGCTGGAGAAAGCCAAGCACTATTTCGCTCAACATGAACCTAGCCATCCTGCGCCGCTGATGATTGATCGGGTGCAGAAGCTAATCGAACTCAACTTTATGGACATCATTCGGGATCTGGCCCCGGATGGCGTGCATCAACTGGAAAACATTTTTGGGCGTCGCGATTGACGCATAACCCTGTAACGGCGTCTGGCCTGATGCTGGTCGCCACATTTTCACAGCGCATCTTTGATGGAGAGCATCATGGCAATGAGTAACAGTGGGCAGAAATTTATCGCACGTAACCGTGCGCCACGCGTACAGATTGAGTATGACGTAGAGATTTACGGTGCGGAGCGCAAAATCCAGCTTCCCTTCGTAATGGGCGTGATGGCGGACCTGGCAGGTAAACCGGTTGAGAACCTGCCTGCGGTTGACGAGCGTAAGTTCATGGAGATCGACCTCGACAACTTCGATGAGCGTATGAAAGCCCTGAAGCCACGCGTGGCATTCCACGTGGACAACACGCTGACCGGCGACGGCAAGCTGAACGTCGATCTGACCTTTGAAAGCATGGAAGATTTCCTGCCGGATGCGATTGCACGCAAGGTTGAGCCGCTCAACAAGCTGCTGGAGGCGCGCACGCAACTCTCCAACCTGCTGACCTACATGGACGGTAAAAATGGTGCAGAAGAGCTGATCGCCAAGATCCTTCAGGATCCGACCCTGCTCAAATCCCTGAGCCAGATGCCAAAAAATGACGATAGCGTAAAAGGTAACGAGGAGTAATCGATGAGCAATCCTTCTCAACAACATGAGCAGCAGGCGGGACAGGCGTTTAGCCAGGATGAGTTCAGCGCGCTGTTGAACAAAGAGTTCCGCCCGAAGACTGACCAGGCCCGTTCAGCCGTAGAGAGCGCGGTAAAAACCCTGGCGCAGCAGGCGCTGGAGAACACGGTTACCTTTTCTAACGACACCTACCGTACCATCCAGAACCTGATCGCCGGTATCGACGAGCAGCTCTCCCGCCAGGTGAACCAGATTATCCACCATGACGAGTTCCAGAAGCTGGAGAGCGCGTGGCGTGGTCTGAGCTACCTGGTAAACAACTCTGAAACCGATGAGATGCTGAAGATTCGCTTTATGAGCATCTCCAAGCAGGAGCTGGGCCGCACCCTCAAGCGCTATAAAGGGGTGGGCTGGGATCAGAGCCCTATCTTCAAAAAAGTCTATGAGCAGGAGTATGGCCAGTTCGGTGGCGAGCCGTTTGGCTGCATCGTGGGCGACTACTACTTTGACCACAGCCCGCAGGATGTCGAGCTGCTGAGCGAGATGGCGCGCATTGGTGCTGCGGCGCACTGCCCGTTCATCACCGGTACTGCGCCAAGCGTGATGCAGATGGAGTCGTGGCAGGAGCTGGCAAACCCGCGCGATCTGACCAAGATTTTCCAGAACACCGAATACGCCGCCTGGCGTTCACTGCGTGAATCCGAAGATGCGCGCTATCTGGGCATGGTGATGCCGCGCTTCCTGTCGCGCCTGCCTTATGGCATTCGTTCTAACCCGGTAGACAGCTTCGATTTTGAAGAAGAGACCGACGGCGCGAACCATGACAGCTACTCATGGGCCAACGCCGCCTATGCGATGGCTGCCAACATCAACCGCTCTTTCAAAGAGTTCGGCTGGTGCACCTCCATCCGCGGCGTGGAATCAGGTGGGGCAGTAGAGAACCTGCCGTGCCACACCTTCCCGAGCGATGACGGCGGCGTGGACATGAAGTGCCCGACAGAGATCGCCATCAGCGATCGTCGTGAAGCCGAACTGGCGAAGAACGGCTTTATGCCGCTGATCCACCGCAAGAACTCTGACTTCGCCGCCTTTATTGGTGCGCAGTCGTTGCAGAAGCCAGCGGAGTATCACGACCCTGATGCGACGGCTAACGCCCGTCTGGCGGCACGCCTGCCGTATCTGTTTGCCTGCTGCCGCTTCGCGCACTACCTGAAGTGCATCGTGCGCGACAAGATTGGTTCCTTCCGCGAGCGTGAAGAGATGGAGCGCTGGCTGAATGACTGGGTGATGAACTACGTCGACGGCGACCCGGCTAACTCCTCCCAGGAGACCAAATCCCGCAAACCGCTGGCCGCAGCGGAAGTGCAGGTGCAGGAGATCGAAGACAACCCAGGCTACTACGCGGCGAAGTTCTTCCTGCGTCCGCACTATCAACTGGAAGGTCTGACCGTTTCCCTGCGTCTGGTGTCGAAGCTGCCGTCGCTGAAGAGCAAAGATTCTTAAAGGATAGCCATGCCGGATCAAGCGATCCGGCATGGCAAGCCGCTTCAATTATTCAGGAGGAATATGATATGTCGCTAAAATGCATTCTCGCTGCGCCATTAGTTCTGCTTAGCCTGAGTGGAACAGCGTGGTCTGCATCGGAATCACAACCAGCGGATGACACATCCAATCTTTTACGTGATACGACTCTGCTCTCCCGAAATGATGTTAATTTAAGCGGTGAGCGCTTTCTCAATGCCTGGCTTTCGAAAACCGATGAGCGTGAGCGCATTAAAGCGAATATGTATTTGCTGGGCGTAATGGATGCCACGGAAGGTAAAGCATGGTGCAGCTATAAACTGGCTTTACCGGGATCGTTACGTGAGGGATTATTCGATTATATGAATAAGCTCTCCCCCGAGCGAAAAAAAGAGCGAGCATCTGTCCTTATCACTGAGGCACTGGCAAAAGATCTTCCCTGTGGAGAGACCAAAGCAAAATGAAACCACTCTATGAGCAATTAAAGAAAAACCATTATTCGGCCAATGAGGTACGTCCTGGATACGTGTCACGAGATCAACTGTTCTCGGAAATTGGTTATGATGCGAGCGCACTCATTAAATCTAACGCTGGTTATCAAAACACCTGTGCTGTACGTATGAGCCTAGCTTTGCTGAAATGCAATGTTAACTTCGAAGGTCGCTTATCCATTAAAGCAGGTCCCTATAAAGGGAAGAAGATCGAACCAGGGGCGAAACTGCTCGCGGATCAGCTTTATAAAACAAGCGTGTTTGGTAAAGCTGAAATCTATAGTGATATACGTCAGGCAGGCGAGAAATTAAGAAATCGCAAAGGCGTTGTGTTCTTTAATAACATTACCAATTATAACGGCGGCCATATAGATCTGCTGGAGCCGGTTGGCGATAATATGATGCAATGTAACTCAGATTGCTATACAGACTGTAAGGAAATTTGGTTTTGGGAACTGAAGTAAGCTTCTGACAGTTTTCGCTTTGGGTTTAAGCTGAGCTATCTTGCTTCGAATAGTATTATGTCAAAGCAAAAAATATCAGTCAGATCCCCGCCAGGGAGATGAGCGTTGCTATGAGTAATAGGCTTTTAGGGTTTGTATTGTTTGTCATTTCAGCAGCAGCAAATGCAGGTGATGATCCAGTATGGTTTGTAAAAAAGATGCCATACAAGCAAGTCCTTAAGGATATGGTGCTAACCCGCTGTCTTGCGCAAGTTGCTGATGATAAAAGCCACTTTTCTTTGGACGCCGCACGCAGCGGTAATGCATTGCTGGAATGGTTGCCTTTCGATATTGAAAACGGCAATGATAAGGTCAATGATCTTATCGATAAATATAAAGGCTTTACCAATGGGTTTCATTCTCAAAGAAAACCAGCAGTACAAGGTGTGACCTTAAACTGTTTGCGACTGTACCATAGCGATGAGCTTGATAAATTAACTTCCCAAGTGATAATCGGCGAGCCGAATCGCTCCTGGATAGAGGATAATCCTCAAGAGTAAGTCTTAACCTATTAAGTTAGTAAGATACGTTATAGGTTTGCTTTACATGAATAACTCATTTAGAGATGCCAGGCACTTCAGTAAAATCATTTGCTGAAGAAAAAGGGTTTTACTAAATGCTGGCAGGGGCCATAATTTTTTAAAAAAATTATCATCTATATGGCTGTTTATGCGCTTCTATTCATATCGGCCATGCTTCTTTTCACCGTAGTGGGCTATTACTTTTTTGTCTTTACGTGGGACAGTAGCACTATAAAGCAAGCGGTCAATGCACTAATTTTGGTAGTGTCATTATCTGCATCGGTCGCAGTATATTATGTGGCGGAAAAGTTAAAATTACGGATTTAAATGTTGCTCTATTTTGCAATATTACCCATTCGCGTAATAGTTCGCGAATGAACCAGATTTAGAGGGGTTGCTCATGCTACCGCTCTGGATAACCTGAACGTTTTAACAGCGTTCGGGCTAGAGGCAGAGGTAAAATATGGATGGTTTTATTCAGCCCCATGCTTTCCTGTTTGCCATATAAGTGCTTTTTTGAAAGCAATAATTTTCAATCACGAAGAGTAGATACTATGGCTATTGATATGTTCCTGAAGGTCGAAGGTGTTACAGGTGAGTCGAAAGATTCGAATCACACAGGTTGGACTGACATTAACTCCTTCTCCTGGGGTGCGTCCCAACCGGGTAATATGAGCGTTGGCGGCGGCGGCGGTGCCGGTAAAGTTAACTTCAACGACCTGCACGTTAACGCGCTAATCGACAAATCAACTACCGCTATCCTGAAGCACTGCGCTAGCGGCAAACACCTGACCAAAGTTGAACTGTCTGTTTGTAAAGCAGGCGGTCAGCAGGTGGAATACGGTCGTATCACGCTGGAAGACGTACTGGTAACGTCCGTTCAGTACACCGGTGCAGACAATGGTGACACTGTTGGTGTGACCTATGCATTCCAGGCTGCGAAAGTGAAACAGCAGTACTGGGAGCAGACTGCTGCTGGTGGTAAAGGTGCTGAGAGCAGCGCTGGCTGGAACATCAAAGAAAACAAAGAAGCGTAATAGCAGTGAGCCCGCAAGGGCTCACTTTATCTTTCCTGGGGCATGAGGATGAAAGATAAATGTAGTTTGCTTGCCTTGGGTTGTTTTTTGCTATCTTCGCAAGCGATTGGCCATGTGGGATACAGTCCGGAAGAGTACCTCAAAAACTATGCTCTGAGCACATGTCTTGCTCAGGGATATCAGTCTGAAGAAGTTACAAAAGATGCTTCTGCTGCGGCAAGAGGGTATGTTGAGTTTGGCGACTACTCGCTGGAAGCGCATACCGCAGTAGAAAAACTAGGCAAAACCTTCCTTAATAAAAAATATGAAAGCCAGGCGGGTGAGCCAATGACAACGGCGAAGTGCATCGATTTTTATCATAGCCGAGAGTTAGCCGATCTTATTAGAAAGCATAAAGCTAAAAAAGATAATTGAGCTTCTAAGTAAATGCTTAAATGAATCGTAAAAATTATTATTAAAGCGGTTGCATTCAATAGGTGATTCATAGGAATGCCAGTCGCAAGTTGTCTTTTAACGTTAAAAGCGATGTTTTATATGAGAAAGTGTTTACTGTCTATTGCGGTTGCTTTTATCAGTAGTAGTTGCATCTCGCACCCTGCGCAATATCAACCGCTATTGGTAACGCTAAAAGACAACGAGCCATGCTTCAGTATTACCCCTGGTTTGGTTTTTGATACGTCTTTAAGCAGCCATGCACCAACGGTTATGAAACGAGAGGGAGGGGAGTGGAGAACCATTTCTGAACCTGCTACCTACTCACCTGTTGTTAGGTTAGATGCCCATGATTGCCATCAATGGAACGGTATTGACTGGGAGGCTGGTGAATACGATGTAGCCCTTAAGGTTACGGATGGGAATGAGGCGGTACGTTATGCTGCCCACTTCAACCTGCGAAAAAATGCGAAAGGTGAACTAAGTATTTTTAGGATTGAGTAAATGCAAAGCATAAACGTACTAACTTAGTACCCAAATAAGGTTATTTTTAGAGTAAGCTTATTTGAATGCTAAATTGGTTGTTTAAAGGGTTTTTTATTAACTAAGTTTCTTGCTACACCATACCATGGAGCCTAAAATGAAAACATTGTTAACATTTCTCCTGGTAATGACCTCTTCTGTTGTTTGCGCGCAAACGTTGCCAAAAGTAAACAGCTTTTCTCAGCAGGAGATTTTTAGCAACTGGGTGCAAAATCGCTGCATTGGCAAAATTGCTGATGGTGAATCTTTAAAGAATGATGCTAAGGTCAGCGCATCTGCGTGGCTTGAAGCAAGTAACGTGTCCGCTGAATTGTTCGAAGAGGCAGACAAAACCATTGATAATCAGCTTCAAGAAAAGATCGGCGGCTCACTTCCGGGTGAGTATCAAGTATTGAAATGTACGCTTATCGCTAATAGCGAAGCTATTAATAACATCTACGGTAAAGGCACTAGGTAGTTCTTGTAAGATTAAATAGTACAAGCCGTAATAGCGATAGATAGCACAAATACATTACAGAGATTAACAGGTTCGCAGTAGAATCATTTTTACAGACCGTATTTTGAAATTGTTTGCAATGCTACGTCTGGTTAACAGATGTTCCTTTAACAGGCTTATCTAATTTCAAAATCATTTTTAGTAAAAATGAGAAGTCGTCTTCTCATGTCGCTTTAAAACAGCGGACAGATGTTGCTGTTAAAGCGATTTAACAGGGATTAAAGATGAGAACACAATCTACTGTAGCCCCCGGATACTGCGTGGTACAGCAGTCGGGAACCTTAGATCTCCAGGCGCGTCTGCTGTTTAACAATCCAAACAGCGAAGCGGCCCGTTACTTTATGCATCTCAACAGGGATATGCGCTGGGTCAAGCCCGGACAGATCCTGATAGTCGCCGACCCGGCGAATCAGAATCAGGTGTATCAGCTTAATCATATAATTATGGCGAAGCAAAAAGTGAACGCAGCCCTGGCAACGACGGATGACAATGTAGCGGCATTCCTGAACAAGCACTATCAGCACATTGCGGCGTTGACCTCCCTGGGAGAGAAGGTTGTCGGAACGGCAGGAGAGGCGGGGGAAAGATATTTTCATCAGATTGAGTCGATTCTGGTGAAGATAGAGCAGACCTACCAGAACCAGTTCCGTACGCAGGGCACGCTGATTGGCCAGCAGTTTTATACAGAGCGAAACACGCTGTTCGCCCAGCTTAAGCCGCTGCTAAAAGGCATTGGCCGTCTGTCGTTAAACATAGACCGTTACGACAGCATCAAAAGAGCACTTGGCTTGTCCACCCGCTCAATTATTCATGAGTGGAGTACGGTTGGGGTTGGCACCATCCCCGGATATGCCAGCTACATTATCCGGTCAGCAAAAGCAGCGAGCTTTATGAAAGCAGGCGGATGGGTGGCGTTAGGTTTGTCGTTTATGAATACCACTAACGATGTGTACCATGCCTGTACCACCGGACGCGAGAGTGAGTGCGCAAAAGTGGCGATTAAAAAATACAGTAATTTTGGTGGTGGAGTAGCAGGTGCAGCTTTAGCTGCTTCCTTAACAACTCCGGTTTGCTTAGCACTAGGTGTACCTACTGTAGGTATGGGAACTATAGCCTGCGGTGTTATTGTCAGTGCGGCTGGTTCATCAATAGGAGCCACAGTCGGTGGATATGCTGGTCAAGTAACAAACTATTTGATTTATGGTGGAAATTAGTGTGGATGCCAAACACATTTATTCACTGTTTGTTTTGTTTCTATTTATAGTATGGATTCTAATTGTTGTGTCTTTTTTGATGGATTATAAAAGATACTCAAAAAGATTAGCGGGTATTTTTCAGCTTTTAAAAGACAATAGATTATTGCATGACAATGATTACCAGACTTTGGAAATGTTAGGTTTTTGGGGTTTTGGTGCAAGAGTAATGGTTCTTTTCTTAATTCTTAAAGGTAAGAGAGTTAAGTTAACTCGTACTCGCTGGCTTGAGCCAGAAGCATGTCAGGTATTATTGAGAGGGGCTAATCTGGCATGGGTTAAAAACTATGGTTGTAAAGTCATACTAGGTAGTGTTCTTTTATGTTTTTTACTAATATTAACTTTGTTTGGTTATGATTACTAATGAACATTGGTTGTATGGGGGAGCGATTATAATAATTGCTGCTGTCTATCAAAAAATTTCATTGGCTTTGTATCTTAGAGGCGCTCCTTAGCGATCAATGGAAATGTAATGTATAAAGACTTCCGGTTTATTGCGTTAATTTTCATTTTCATAGGGTTTGTTGCCTCATTATTAATTTATTTCAGATGCTACCTTAAATATAATAGACAGCTTTCTGAGGCTTTTAGTGAAATGCAAAAAAAAGGGTGTATCGATACCGATGATTATATTTTCTATGAGCAGTTAGGTGCTCCGGGTTTTGTTCATCGAGTAAACCTTATGAGAAAAACCCTTGAGTGTAAGCCTTTAAAGAGAAGCAAGGGGCGTTGGTTAGAGCCTGATGCTGGTAAACTAATGCTGTCACTGTACGATTTTTCATGGATCGGTAAATTCCATAAGCTTTCATATTTTGTTGCAATATTAATGTTTTTGTTGGTTGTTCTCGTAATAACAGGTAAGTAAAACATCATATAGCAGAGAACCAAGTGCTTTTAATGCACAACCATATTGGCTGTACTAAATAGTACAACCCGTAATAGCATGGATAGCACAAATACATTACAGAGAATGACAGGTTCGCAGTAGAATCATTTTTACAGACCGTATTTTGAAATTGTTTGCAATGCTACGTCAGGTTACCAGGTATTCCTTTAACAGGCTGAGCTCATTTCAAAATCATTTTTAGTAAAAATGAGAAGTCGTCTTCTCATGTCGCTTTAAAACAGCGGACAGATGTTGCTGTTAAAGCGATTTAACAGGGATTAAAGATGAGAACACAATCTACTGTAGCCCCCGGATACTGCGTGGTACAGCAGTCGGGAACCTTAGATCTCCAGGCGCGTCTGCTGTTTAACAATCCAAACAGCGAAGCGGCCCGTTACTTTATGCATCTCAACAGGGATATGCGCTGGGTCAAGCCCGGACAGATCCTGATAGTCGCCGACCCGGCGAATCAGAATCAGGTGTATCAGCTTAATCATATAATTATGGCGAAGCAAAAAGTGAACGCAGCCCTGGCAACGACGGATGACAATGTAGCGGCATTCCTGAACAAGCACTATCAGCACATTGCGGCGTTGACCTCCCTGGGAGAGAAGGTTGTCGGAACGACGGGAGAGGCGGGGGAAAGATATTTTCATCAGATTGAGTCGATTCTGGTGAAGATAGAGCAGACCTACCAGAACCAGTTCCGTACGCAGGGCACGCTGATTGGCCAGCAGTTTTATACAGAGCGAAACGCGCTGTTCGCCCAGCTTAAGCCGCTGCTAAATAGTCTCGGTCGTATGTCGCTAAACATAGACCGCTATGACAGCATCAAAAGAGCACTTGGCTTGTCCACGCGCACGATTATTCATGAGTGGAGTACGGTTGGGGTTGGCACCATCCCCGGATATGCCAGCTACATTATCCGGTCAGCAAAAGCAGCGAGCTTTATGAAGGCCGGCGGATGGGTGGCGTTAGGCCTCTCATTTATGAACACCACTAACGATGTGTACCATGCCTGTACCACCGGACGCGAAGGTGAATGTGCGAAAGTTGCGGTAAAAAAATACAGTATTTTTGGTGGTGGTACGGCTGGTAGCTTAATAGCTGGTGGGTTTGCTACAATGGCGGCTGATCCGATATGTCTTGCTCTTGGTATACCTACTGGTGGCATAGGGACCGTTGCTTGCGGTTTTGGAGTTGGGTTGATATTTACAGCAGGGGGCTCTTGGCAGGGGAATGCTGCAGGTATTAAGATAGGTAACAAATTAAATTCATTATTTTTTAATAGTAATTGAAATGATGACAGACATTATTGATCTGACCTTCTTATTAATAATGGTATCAAGTTGGATATATACGCTTGTAGTATATTATGTATATTATAGAAAATATAGAGCCGAGCTTGCAGGTGTTTTTCAACTGTTAATCGATCATTCGATTATTCACTTTAAAGATTACTATTTTTATGAGCAGTTAGGTGTGCCAGGGTTTGGATATCGTGTATCTATTATCTCTATGATTCTAAAGGGTAGGCGCATTCCGATTGATAATAAAAGGTGGATAGAGCCTGAAGCGGGTGAGTTAATAAGAAAGCATTATGATCTTTCATGGATACGCGGTTTTTATAGAAATGGCTACCTTATGGGGCTAGGTCTCGGGGTTGGTTTTATTTATGCTTTACTTGATAAGATTGGTTTTTTATCTTAAATCATGGTTTTTAGTGCAGGTATAACAATATTTAAAATATTATTAAGGATAACTAAATTGACAATAGACATCATTTTAGTGTCCCTCGCTTATGCTACATTTCCAGGTGCGTCCGTTACATCTTATTTTTATCATAAATTCTACAAAAAATATGACAAGCAGTTGAAGGAAGCATTTAGTCTTCTTCAGCAAAAGTCATTAATAAGGTTAGAAGATTATTATTTATATGAGCAGATGGGAATGTTGGGTTTTGGATTGCGGGTTTCTTTGATAAGAATGATCATGAAAGGGAAAACCTTTCAGCTTGAAAAAAAACGTTGGGTTACGTCTGAGGCTAAGCAAGTTTTGGTAGAAAATTTCGACTGGTTGTGGGTCAAAGCTTTTTACAAATTGTTAAACTGTATAATGGGGCTGGGTCTGGTGTTTTTTGTGTCGGGCATAATTATAAAATATAGATAAGAGGTAAATCTTTATCATAATGTGTAAGTGACTGCTTAACTACATAAATGATCTACGCTATTTAATTTATATCAGGGCGTAAAGGATTGGAAAACATACTGCTTTTTTTAGGGGTTTCATTATTTGTTGCTGTTGTGATAATTGATATTTTTAACAGGTATCAGTTTAAAAAGAATGAGGAGGAGTATAGAAGGTTGCTGGATGAGTACCTTGGACATGGTTTTGATATTGATATAATGACAACTTATGCTGTTTTTTTTGGCTCAATAGCTAATTATCAAAAAATAATTTGGTTTGTGCGTTTATATAAAGGGGTGAAGATGAAATTTACCCGCGAGCGTTACGTCCAGCCAGAAGCATATGCGTTTGTACAGTCCTTGCCTGATTCAAGAATAAATTGGATAATCAAATGCCATCGGCTATACATAATCCATGCTTATATTTTTACTTTTTGGTTGTCTGTTTGTTTTGCTATATTTTTGCTCTATAAATAATGTTAACTATGCAGCTAAATCTTAACCCTTAAAACAGATTGCTGATTATTTTTAATACGTATTTATTTTCATCGTTCAGTTTTTTCTTAATCCATTTATTCGCTCCCAAACGCAGCCATTCTTCCTTAAGAGCGGCTGCGTTTGAGTGCTAACCATACCAGCAGGAATACGCTATGCGATTCACGATTATTTCGACAAAACCTGGCCATCAGCCACCCACGAGTAGCTTCGAATTTTATGCGCCCGGTGGCACCATTGGTCGCGGAACGGATAACAATCTGGTGCTGCCGGATAACGACCGCACCATCTCCCGCCTGCAGGCCATTGTCCATGTGGATGCGCAGGGCGAGTGCCACATCACCAACCGGGGCAGCGTGACCCGCGTGGCACTGAACGATATTCCGCTGGAGCGCGGACGTCAGGTCGAACTGCAGGATGGCGACATCCTGGGTATTGATGACTACCGCATCGAAGTCACCAGCCTGCAACAGCAGGCTGCGCCGGTAAGCCGTCCGGCAGCGGTTATTACGCCGCCGCCGCCGAAACCTGCCGCCGCGCCAGCACCAGCATCGAAGCCAGCCAGCGACGCTGCGCAAGCGGACGCCGCGCCTACGGCGGTGCCTACGGAGATCTGGGACAGCCTGATGCAGGAGTTCTCTATCTCCGACAGCATCTCAAGCAGCCGCGCCAAACCGCAGCCTGCTGAATCTCACGATCCGTTCTCACAGCCCAAAGAGCCGGAACGCAACGCCGAGGACCCGCTGGCGATGTTCCAGAACAGCGATCCCCAACTGGAGCGTAAAAACGTTAATACCGACGCGCTGTTTAGCGATGAGGCGCTGTTTAAAAGCGACAGCATCTTCAATGACGCGACGCCCAGCACGCTGGTGCCGCCAAACGAGAGCGAGCCTTCGCGGCCAAAAGAGGAGCCGAAGGACGAGCTCGATCCGCTGGCGCTGTTCGGCGGCTCTGCCAGCGCACCCGCCGCGCGCAATGACGATCCGCTTGGGCTGATGGGAGGCGCACCGCTTACCCATCCCGACGATCTCTCTTCTAAAGACGATCTGTCGCCTAATAACAGTCTGTCGCCCAAAGACGATCCGCTGCCGAAAGAGGCATCACCCGCTGAGGATAACGATCCTCTGGGGCTGATGGGCGGTGCACCGCTGACCGCTGCGCCTGAGCATAAGCTTGAGCCTGAGCCTGAGCCTGAGCCTGAGTTTACGTCAAAGCCTGAAACCGTATCGCCGCTGGCCCAGACGCCTGACGATGTCGATCCGCTGGCCCACTCGCCGCTGTTTGCAGAGGAGCCGCTGCCGGAAGCGCCGCACGCTGAACCTGACATGCCAGCCGAGGAGCCGGACCGCCAGGACTACGCAGGCTTTACCATGCCTACGCCGCAGGCGGTTGCGCGTACGCAAATGCAGACGCCTAAAGGCCGCCTGCGTATCGATCCGGTGCAAAACGCCGCCTCTGCCTCCTCGTCCCAGCCTGCCCGGGGCGACGTACTGCAGGGCGAGCTGCTGGAGGCACTGCTGGAAGGGATGGGCCTTGGCGATATGCAGCCGACGCCGCAGTTCGACCGGGAAAATATGCGCCAGCTTGGCCAGATGCTGAGCATGTTCTCTCAGGGGACGGTAGCACTCCTCTCGTCGCGATCGATCCTCAAACGCGGCGTGAAAGCGGACATGACGATGGTGCTGGACGACGCCAACAACCCGTTCAAGCTGCTCCCTTCCGGGAAAACGGTGCTGATGCAGATGTTCGGCACCCGCATGCCGGGCTTTATGCCGCCGAAAAAATCGGTGCGCGATGCGCTGATCGATCTTCAGGCGCACCAGCTGGGCATGATCTCCGGCATCCGCGCCATCATCGCCGCCATGCTGCAATCCTTTAACCCGGAGCAGCTTGAAGAGCAGGCGAAGCTCGATGGCGTAACGTCGCGTCTCTCTCTGCCGGGCAGCCGTAAAGCCGCGCTGTGGGACTACTTCGTTCGCTCCTACGGCCAGACGGCAGGCGAAATTGAAGATGACTTCCATACCCTGTTTGGCGAAGCCTTCCTGCATGCCTATGACATGGAGGTCAATCAGTACAAAGACTCACAAAGCGGATCGGAAGAAGAATGAATATCGCAACGGCCTCTCTCTCCCGCCAGGGAACGCGCGCCAGTAACCAGGATCAGACGGGAGAAAACATCGGGGAGCGCGCGGCCTGCTTCGTGGTATGTGACGGTATCGCGGGCCTGCCGGGTGGTGACGTCGCGGCTGAGCTTGCCCGCAACAGCATCATCTCGCGCTTCAACGGCGATAAGCACCTGAACGCACAAGAAATTCCCGACTATATTCAGCAGGCAAACCGCGCCATCCTCAGTGAACAGCAGGCGGTGCAGGACTACCGCCGGATGGGTACCACGCTGGTCAGCCTGTTTATCGATCGTGACTACAAGCTGGCCTACTGGGCGCACGCGGGCGATAGCCGCCTCTACCTGTTTCGTCGCGGCTGGCTCTCCCATGTGACCACCGACCACAGCCTGATCCAGCAGATGAAAGATGCCGGGCACCAGACGGATAACATCAACAGCAATCTGCTCTATCTGGCGCTGGGCATCGAGAACGGCGGTCCGGAAGCGAGCTACAGCGATGTGGTCCCGGTCGAAGATGGCGATGTCTTTCTGCTGTGCACCGACGGCTTCTGGCACGGCGTTAGCGAAGAGCAGATGAAGCAGTCGCTGCATATGGTCAACACGCCGCAGGAGTGGCTGACGCTAATGCAGCAGCTCATTCAAAAAAACAGCGAAAGCGAGGGTAGCGCTCAGGATAACTACACCGCCGTTGCGGTGTGGATGGGCAGCCCGCAGGACACCACCTTGCTGCATACGCTCTCTGATGCAGCTCAGTTTTTTCCCGTACTGGATTGATTAGGCACACAAGGACTTATATGAAACTTTGGCTATCGGGTTTAGCGCTTCTGGCTGTAGCGGGCACCGCACAGGCTGAGAACTATCGCATCGTGCAGTCGCCTTCACAAAAGCTGGATATCTGGATAGACGATATCAAGGACAAAACGCCGCAGAGCTGGTGTAAGCAAGACGTCGCGTTACGTATCGTGGCGAACGGCAATAAAGAGGTCTCTATACTCGACAGCTTTATGCCTCGCCTGGGCGCGCTGCTGGAAAACCAGTGCGGCAAGCTGCAGCAGCTGTCGTGGACGCTGAACGATCCTGCGGGTACAACGCTGGCCCAGGGGACGGCGAGTAAAAACAAGGAGTGGGCGGTCGCAGTCAAGCAGTCGCAGCCGCAGCCGCAGTCACAGCCGCAGGTAGCTACAACGACTAATAACGCCCTCGTCCCGCCAGCCGTTAATCCGGAAACGCTCTCGGTCGCAGCGGATCGCACGCCATGGCAGGAGTTTACCCTGCAAAACGGCTGCCATCTGCGTACCTTCTGGCAGGGCGGCGCGGCCGCACCGGCGTTGTTTATTCCAGCATCCGGCACGGCGAGCTGCGAAAAAGGTAGCTGGCTGAGCGGTCATGCCGTAATGACGCAGGCCAGCAGCAGCGGGCAGCAGGAGACTCCGGTGACCTATGTCCACGGCTTCCCGGTCACCGGCCTGAGCGATGGCGTTAATGCGGATGATGTACTCATCACTTCCGTGAATAAAGAGCGCATGGTTTTCAGCACTAAAGGTAGCGAGCAGAGCTGGATGATCCTGCCTTACGACAGCACGCTAAACAGCTGGAAGAGCGAAGGTACGGTAGTGGTTCAGGTCTCACAGGAGCTGGCCAGCGACGATGCGCAACTACAGGCGCGTTTGCAGGCAGTGAAACAGCTCTGGACCCCGTGGCTGGCACCGAATGCCACGCTCAATATTGTCCTGGTCGATGCGCTGCGCCCGCAGCTGCGCGATCCTGCGGTGGGTGCCTGGCGCGCCGCGAATTAAGGAGCAGCTATGAATACGCTTTATCAACATCTGGGTGATGAGTCGATTAATGACGCCCTGCTGCGACTGGAAACTGAGATCAAATCCCGTCCGGCGGACGCCGATCTGCGCGCCGCCTTTGTCCAGTTTTTGGCCCTGAGCGGTAACTGGACGCGGGCGATAACCCAGCTGAAAAGCTGGCTGGCAATGAAGCCACAGGCGAAGCCTACCGTGACGCTGCTTGAGCAGGCTATGCAGGGTGAACTGCAGCGTGCTCAGGTGCTGGCTGGCCAGGCGCGCCCGTCAATGCCGGATACGCAGTGGCCCTGGCTGGCTACGCTCGCCTCGGCGCTGGCTGAAACCGGGGAGCGCGCCCGGACGCTACGCCTTGAGGCGCTGGAGCAGGCTGAGGCCAGCGCTGGCGTGCTTACGTTTAAGAACGAAGAGACCCAGAACTTTGCATGGCTGATGGATGGTGACGCGCGCCTGGGGCCGGTCTGTGAAACTATCCTCAACGGCCGCTATTTCTGGCTGCCTTTTAGCGCCATCGAAGAGATCCGTTTTCAGGCTCCGGCCAGCGTCACCGACCTGGTGTGGCGTCACGCGCTGGTGCGCCTGACCGATGGCACCGAGCAGGTCTGCCAGCTCCCGGCGCGCTATCCCTTTGAGACCGAGGCGGCTGACGCGGTCAAGCTGGGGCGGGCGACGGAATGGCTGCCGCTGGATGACGACGGCGTTCTGTATCAAGGGCTGGGCCAGAAGGCGTGGCTCAGTGAGCAGAGTGAAAGCCCGCTGCTGTCACTCAGCCTGATCACCTTTACGGCAGGCAGCGAACATGAGTAAACCCGCTGGCGAAGGCGATCTGCTGCGCAGTGGCTGGCAAGCCCGCAGCAAGCAGGAGAGGGTGGGCGCGCGCGACAAGATGCAGCCCTCGCTGCTGGATCGCCTGACGGACAACGATCCCGGAAAGCAGCGGGAGCCCGCAAACAGCAATTTTATTACCCACTCGGCTTTGCGGCACCAGGTGCTGCGCGATCTGCAGTGGCTGTTTAATACCATCAATCAGGACTCGTCCCACGACCTCAGCGCCTTACCGGAAGTGCGTCGTTCGGTGGTGAACTTCGGCGTGGCGCCGCTGGCGGGAAAACGGATGTCGGATATCGAATGGCATGACATCCAGCGCAAGTTAACCGAGGCGATCGTTAACTTTGAGCCGCGTATCATGGCACAAGGGCTCCAGGTGCGCTGCATATCCGACACGGCGTCGCTCGATCTGCATAACGTGCTGTCGATAGAGATCAAAGGGCGTATGTGGTGCGTACCGTACCCGTTGGAGTTTCTGTTTCGCACGGATGTCGATCTGGAAAACGGTCATTTTGAACTTAAAGATGCGGGGTAACTATGGAAAGTAAACTGCTTGAGTACTACAACCGCGAGCTGGCCTATCTGCGGGAGATGGGCGCAGAGTTTGCCCAGCGCTACCCTAAAGTGGCCGGGCGGTTAGGGATGCAGGGCATAGAGGTGGCGGACCCGTATACCGAGCGCCTGATGGAAGGCTTTGCCTTTTTGACCTCCCGCGTACAGCTCAAAATGGATGCCGAGTTTCCACGCTTCTCCCAGCGCCTGCTGGAGATGCTGGCCCCCAACTATTTAGCTCCCACGCCGTCCATGGCCATCGCTGAACTGCAGCCCGACAGCGGGCGGGGCGATTTGAGCAACGGGTTTATCGTGCCGCGCGGCACCATGATGGATAGCCTGGCGCTGAAAAAAAACGGGGTCACCTGTAGCTATACCACGGCGCATGACGTCAACCTGCTGCCGCTGAAAATCGACAGCGTTGAGCTGGGGGGCGTGCCTGCCGATCTGCCTCTCGCCCAGCTTGGCCTCAGCCAGCGCGGGATCAGCAGCGCCCTGCGGATCCGCATCGCCTGCGATGGCCCGCAGCACCTTGGACATCTTAACTTTGACCGGCTGGATTTCTTCCTGAGCGGCCCCGACATCGAAGCGCTGAAGCTGCTGGAGCTGGTAATGGAGCATCACGTTGGCGTTGTCTGCCAGACCGTAGGCGCGCAGCCGCAGCGTCAACAGCTGCCAGAGAGCGCCCTGCGTCATGAAGGTTTTGACGCCGACCATGCGCTGCTGCCAGAGGACCTGCGCAACTTTGATGGTTACCGGCTGCTTCAGGAGTATTTTGCTTTCCCGGCGCGCTTCCGCTTTATCAGCCTGAGCGGCCTTGGCAAGCTGATTAGCCGCTGCGAAGCAGAGCATGCGTTTGATATTTTCATCCTGCTGGATAAAACCGACGAGCAGCTGGAGCGGGTTGTGGACGCCAGCCATCTGGCGATGCACTGCACGCCGGTGATCAATCTCTTCCCGAAGGTGGCCTCCCGGCAGAAGCTAAGTGATAACCAGCACGAATGTCATCTGGTGGTCGATAATATCCGTCCGCTGGATTATGAAATCTATGCGGTAAACAAGATTTACGGTAGCGCCGACGGCCAGCGTGACGATCAGACGTTTCGTCCGTTCTGGAGCACCTGGAGCCAGGATGCAGGCAACTACGGAGCCTACTTCTCCCTGCGTCGCGAGCAGCGTGTGCTGTCCGAACATGCGCTACGCTACGGCACCCGTACTGGCTACACCGGCTCGGAAGTGTTTGTCTCGCTAGTGGATGAGCAGCATGCCCCGTGGCAGGAGAGCCTGCGCTATATCACCGCCGACGTGCTCTGTACCAGCCGCGATCTGCCGCTGATGCTTCAGCAGGAGCTGGGCCAGTTTATCCTGTCCGATTCGATGCCGGTGAAAAAGCTGAGCCTGCGTAAAGGCCCTACGCCGCCGCGTCCGGCACTGGCGGAGGGGTTCAGCACCTGGCGACTCATCAGCCAGCTGCAAATGAACTATCTGAGCCTGATGGACAGTGAAAACGAAGACGGCGCCGCCGCGCTGCGCCAGCTGCTCGGCCTGTATGCCGGTCTCGCCGAAGCGCCCATTGCCCGCCAGATCGAGGGCGTTCGCCACTGCGTGCTGGAGCCCGTTCATCGCCGCGTGCCGGAGCCGGGGCCTATCGTTTTCGCCCGTGGCATCGGCATTACCCTGACGGTGGACGAGCAGGCCTTCTCGGGTTCCAGCCCGTGGCTGTTTGGCAGCGTGCTGGAGCGCCTTTTCGCCCGGCTGGTCTCCATCAACAGCTTTACCGAGTTCACGCTTAAGAGCCAGCAGCGGGGGGAGATTGGCTACTGGGCACCGAGAATGGGCAAAAGGGCGCTGATATGAGTGAAACCGTGACCACGCTACGGCAGGTTCATCGCCTGACGCCGCTGCCGGAGACCTTCTGGCGCGGGGTGATGGACGCGCCCTGGCGCTACGATCTGTTCCAGCTGCTGAGACGCGTTGACGCCCAGGGGGGCGAGCGTTATCCGCTGGGCCGTGCACCGCTGCCGAAATTTGAGCCGCTGCGTATCGGTCAGCAGCCCTCCATGAGCTTTGCCCCCTCCACGGTGGCACAGGTTCGCCAGCGCGCGCAGAGCGGATTGCATGAGGTCTCGATCCTGAGCTTTGGCATGTTTGGCCCCAACGGCCCGCTGCCGGTGCACATGACGGAGTACGCCCGGGAGCGTATCCATCACCATCAGGACGATAGCCTGGCCGCGTTTGCCGATCTCTTTCATCATCGCCTGACGCTGCTTTTCTACCGCGCGTGGGCCGATGCGCAGCCCGCCGTGTCGCTCGACCGTGCTGACAATAAGCGTTTTGATCGCTATCTGGCGTCGCTTATCGGTATGGGGCAGCCGGGGCAGATGGCGAAAGGCAGCCTCAGCCCACACGCGCGCTTTACCCATGCCGGACACCTGACGCGCCATAGCCGCGATCCGGAAGGGCTGGAGAAGATCCTGCGCAACTACTTTAAGGTGCCGGTAAAGCTGGCGATGAACGTGCCGCAGTGGATGCCGCTTTCCACCCGTGAGCAGGCCCAGCTCGGTGCGGGACGACGCCTGCCCCGGCTAGGCCAGTCGGCATTTCTTGGCGTAGCCGTCCGCGACGTGCAGCATAAGTTTCGTATCGAAATAGGTCCGCTGAGCGCAGAGGAGTATGACCGCTTTCTGCCTGGCGAAGCCTGGGTAACGGCGCTGCGCGACTGGGTGCGCCAGTATCTGGGCCTGGAGTATCAGTGGGATACGCAAATTTTATTACGAGCCGATGCGGTACGCGGCGTGGCGCTCGGGGGTGGCGGTCGGCTGGGTTACAACACCTGGCTTGGACAACAGCCTCTGCCGATACCTCGCGGCGACCTGGTTTTTAGCGCAGAGCTCTGATTTTCGTCTCTGACGTCACACATCAATGTTATCAATGGAACCGAACATGTCAGAAATCAGCCGTGCCGTACTTTTCGGCAAACTCGATACGCTGTTATTCACCTCGCTGGAAAGCGCCACCGCCTTCTGCAAGCTGCGCGGAAACCCGTATGTTGAACTGGTGCACTGGCTGCATCAGCTTATGCAGCAGCAGGATGGCGATCTCCAGCAGGTTATCCGTCACTTCTCTCTCGATGAGCCGCAGCTCACCCGCGATATTGTCGCCGCGCTGGATGCGCTGCCGCGTGGGGCCAGCTCGGTCTCCGACCTCTCAGAGCATATCGATAGCGCCGTTGAGCGCGCCTGGGTATACGGTTCGCTGACGTTTGGCGTAAGCCGTATTCGCGGCGGGCACCTGCTCATCGGCCTGCTTAAAACCTGGAACCTGGCAAACGTGCTGAAAAGCATCTCCGCCCAGTTTGGCCGTATCAACGTCGAGGTGCTGCTGGAGCAGTTCGACGCCATCTGCGCCCAGAGCAAAGAGACGCAGCAGGCCGCCGCTGCCGCAGAGGCACCCACCGGCGCGGTGCCCGCTGCGCAGGGCACGCTGGCGCAGTACGGTCAGGATCTGACGGCCCGCGCCAGAGAGGGAAAAATCGATCCGGTGGTGGGGCGTGATGAAGAGATCCGCCAGATGGTGGATATCCTGATGCGTCGTCGGCAGAATAACCCGTTGCTGACCGGGGAAGCCGGGGTGGGTAAAACGGCGGTCGTGGAGGGATTAGCGCTGCGTATCGCCGAAGGCGACGTGCCGGAACCGCTGCAAAATATTCAGCTGTGGCTGCTGGATATCGGCATGCTGCAGGCGGGCGCGGGCATGAAAGGGGAGTTCGAAGCCCGGCTCCAGGCGCTGATCAATGAGGTCCAGTCCAGCGTCACGCCAATCATTCTGTTCATTGATGAAATTCATACCCTGATTGGCGCTGGCGGCCAGCAGGGCACCGGCGACGCTGCCAACCTGCTGAAACCGGCCCTGGCGCGTGGTCAGCTGCGTACCATCGGCGCAACCACCTGGGCGGAGTACAAAAAATACATTGAGAAAGATCCGGCCCTGACCCGCCGTTTCCAGACGGTGCAGGTGCATGAGCCGGACGAGGCAAAAGCCGTGCTGATGCTGCGCAGCACCGTCTCGCCGCTGGAGAAGCATCATCAGGTGCTGCTGCTGGATGAAGCGGTCAGCGCGGCGGTGAAGCTTTCCCATCGCTATATTCCCGCGCGCCAGCTGCCTGATAAAGCGGTCGCCCTGCTTGATACCGCCTGCGCCCGCGTCGCCGTCAGCCAGAGCGCACCGCCGGCGCAGCTTGAAGCCTGCCTGCGCCGTATTGCTGCCCTCGACGTCGAGATCGAAATTGCCGGACGCGAAGCGCGGGTCGGCGTGGGTGAAACTGACCGGGTTGCCACCCTCCAGGCGGAGCGCGACCAGCAAGAGACCGAGCGCGAGGCGTTAAACCAGCGCTGGGAGGAGGAGCGTGGCCTGGTCAGAGAGATTATTCGCCTGCGCGCGGCGCTATTTGCCGCCGAGGAGGAGGAGACGACCGAGCTGCGTAGCCAGCTGGCTGACCAACAGCAGGCGCTGAAGACGTTGCAGGGCGATGCGCCGCTGCTTTTTGCTGCCGTGGATGAGAACGTGGTGGCCGCCGTGGTCTCCGACTGGACCGGCATTCCGCTGGGGCGGATGGTGAAAAACGAGATCGACGCGGTGCTGAGCCTGGCCGATACGCTCAATCAGCGGGTGATTGGCCAACGCCACGGCCTGGAGCTGATCGCTCGCCGGGTGCAGACCTCGCGGGCGAAGCTTGACGATCCCAACAAACCCATCGGCGTCTTTATGCTGTGCGGCCCCTCCGGCGTCGGTAAAACCGAAACCGCGCTGGCGCTGGCAGAGTCGCTCTACGGTGGCGAGCAGAACGTCATCACCATTAACATGAGCGAGTTCCAGGAGGCGCATACCGTCTCTACCCTTAAGGGCGCGCCTCCGGGCTACGTGGGCTATGGCGAGGGTGGTGTGTTAACCGAGGCGGTTCGCCGTCGCCCCTACAGCGTGGTGCTGCTGGACGAAATTGAAAAAGCGCATCCGGATGTGCATGAGATCTTCTTCCAGGTCTTTGATAAGGGCTGGATGGAGGATGGTGAAGGACGCCTGATCGATTTCCGCAACACCATTATCATCCTCACCTCCAACGTTGGCACGGATCTGATTAGCGCTATGTGTGCCGATCCGGAGCTGATGCCGGAGCCAGAGGCGCTGGGCGGTGCGCTACGTCAGCCGCTGCTGCAGGTCTTCCCGCCTGCGCTGCTGGGCCGCCTGCTGGTGGTGCCTTACTATCCGCTCAGCGATGATATGCTGGGCCAGATCGTTCGCCTCCAGCTTAAGCGTATTCAGCGCCGTCTGGAGGAGAACCACGGCATTGATTCAGAATTTGACGACAGCGTGGTAGAGCAGATTGTTCAGCGCTGTACCGAGGTCGAGTCCGGCGGACGTATGGTTGACGCCATTCTTACCAATACGCTGCTGCCGCAGATGAGCCAGATTTTATTGACCGCCAGCCGCAGTGACGAGCAGTACCAACGTCTGCGCGTCACCTGTGAGCAGGGCGAGTTTCACTGTCAGTTTGCCGTGTAACGCAATCATCAAGAGAACTGTTAAACATGATGGATAATGATAACAATCGGACTGTCCCAAACGCGCTGCCGGTCGGGTACCGTTTCAATGAGTTTGAGATAAAAGAGGTGATTGGCGGCGGTGGATTCGGCATCGTATATCGTGCCTGGGACCACCAGCTTGAGCGCACTATCGCCATCAAAGAGTTTATGCCCGCCTCGCTAGCCGTACGTGGCGACGACATGACGCTGGTACTGCGCAGCGAGCGCTTCGGTAAAGCCTTCTCTGCCGGGCTGAATAGCTTTATCCAGGAGGCGCGCCTGCTGGCGCGCTTTAACCATCCTAACCTGGTGCACGTCCTGCGCTTCTGGGTGCAGAACGATACTGCCTACATGGGGACGCTGTTCTACAGCGGGACCACGCTCTCCCGCCTGCGCGAGCAGAAGCCAGAGATGGTCAACGAGGCGTGGATCCGCCGCATGCTGCCGATGCTGTTTGGTGCCATCAAGACCATTCACGATGAAGGCTACCTGCATCGCGATATCTCCCTGGATAATATTCAGATCCAGGATAACGGCCTGCCGGTACTGCTCGACTTCGGCTCGGCGCGTCGCACCATCGGCAACCTCTCCGACGAGACGGAGACCATGCTGCGCCCGGGCTTTGCGCCAATTGAGCAGTACACCGATGACAACGAGAGCGAGCAGGGGCCGTGGACCGATATCTACGCCCTGGGTGCGGTGATCCATACCCTGATCGCCGGTTCACCGCCGCCGGTAAGCGTAGTGCGCTCGATTCAGGATACCTACAAACCGCTGGCCGAGCTGCAGCCAGCGGGCTATTCGCTCTCTCTGCTCCAGGCGGTGGATCGCGCGCTGATGCTGCGCATGGACGATCGTCCTCAGTCGATTGACGAATTTGCCGCCCTTATCGATATGCCCGTCGCGGGCATTGACGACGTGCTGAGCGCCAAAAAGCCGGGCACCATGCTGGTCCCGGTAGAGGAGACACCGGAGCCGACGTCCGCCCTGGACTGGCGGCGCTACAAGGTTCCAGCGATTGGCGCAGCGGGGATCATCGTCGGTATCGTTGCGGGCGCGCTGCTGTTCAGCGGCAGCAACGATGAAACGCCGGAAACCGCCAGCGTCGATACTGCCGTCACCGCACCGCCAGCGCCAGCCGAGGTACCACCGGCCACCACGGCGAATGAGGCTTCGGCTGCTGCCCAGACCCAGGCTCCACCGGCGGTGGAAAGCGCGCCCCCGGCGGCGGTTGAAGCCGAGCCGATTGTGCTGGTCTACATTCGCATGCTGGAGGGTGAAACCTTACAGATCAACGGCGAATCTAAAGCGCTGCGCCCGGCGACCAACGGCTACGCCTCTCTTACCCTCCCGGCAGGGGAGTTCACTTTTGAACTACAGGGGAGCGGTAAAACGCGCACGCAGACGCTGAACATTGCCAAGCCCGGTACGTGGCTGGTGAACCCGTAAACGCGTCGGAAGTCAGGGAGGGGGACAGGACAAAGCCTATGAACAACATTAAATTTATCTATATTTATGGTGAAAAAGTGCCGCCCGCAATGTTCGATAGAATTATGCGGCCCTCGGTCGCCGGGCAGTGGATCATGTCGGTGCCAGAGAACTCATTACGCCCACTGTTTACGCGCTACGATCTGCTTCAGAGAGTCACCGGAGCCAACCCGAACCAGTCCGGGCGCAATACGCGAAAGCGTATCATAAAGGATCTGGATTTCGGCAGGCTGGTGGCGATTGATAATAGCGTTCGCGGTTGGTCAGCGGCGACAGAGATGTTTTACATCAACGGTGAGGGCGAGCTTACGCTCGGCCCATCGGGGAAGGAGGGGTTGAGCTGGCAATACTCGGTAAGAACCGTGATCGAACGCTACGAAACCATGGTGCGGGCGTATGGACGTCCGCCAGCTACCGTGATCCCTGCAATGCATGTGGTGAAATCTAAAGCGCCTCAGGTGGGACAGCAGGCAACACCTGGAAAAGACAATCAGACCTATGCTGCACAGCTCCAGGAGATGACCAAGGCCCAGCGCTGGCAGGCCCGAAAAGAGCTTATCGGCCAGGGCATTGCCAGCCCCTATCCGGATGCACAAATTGCTGCAAAGCGGCTGGCCGCAAACAATATCGCCGTAGAAAAAGCGAAGCTTGCAGAGAACGTCTATAAAACCGTCGACCCGCTGAAAGCAACGCCGGGGGTGCCAGAGGGCTGGACGGATATCAGCAATGATAATGCGGTGCTGAATAAGTTTGGTTTGAAAAGTAAGATGTTGTACGACAAAGAAGTTGCGCCTAACTTCCTTTCGCGAGTCTATCAACCTGACCCCAGCGTTTTCGGCAATGATATGAACCCTACGCTGGTATTTAGGGGATCAAGGGCTCCGGGGTTGGCGTCTGGAGAAGAGCTAGAGGCTTGGTTCTATAATGAGGATGGTGGGCAAATTGTTAAAAACGGTGCTGACTGGTTAAATAACATTTGGCAGGCAGTAGGTGTAGAGGCTGATTATTATAAAAACGCGGTTAAAATTGGCAAGGAATTAGCTAGGGCAGGTCAGAATATAGATATTGCCGGACACTCATTAGGCGGTGGGTTGGCCTCGGCAACGTCAATTGCCAGTGGTAAACCCGGGTGGACTTTTAACGCTGCTGGGCTAAACAGCGGCACAGTTGAAAAATATGGCGGTCGCCTGTTGGGCAGTCCGGAAAGTATTCAGGCCTACCGCGTTAATGGCGAACTCCTGACTAAGCTTCAGGAAGTCAACCTGTCGGAGGACGCCGGTATCATGAAGGACTTTGGACCGGGAGGTCTTCTCCTTAAAGAAGAGATATCCGCTCTGAGCCCAAACGCGGCCGGTATTCCACACGATCTGCCTGGCGGAGCGGGTGGAGCCCTTAGCCGCCACGGTATCGATCAGGCTATTCACTGCATCGAGCAGCAAAAAGATGAAGATATTGCGATTATCGGGAGTCGAGTGTGAAGACGATTTTTTCATTCAGCCTCGCGCTGCTCTTTATGTTTATGATTCAGGGGTGTAAGAAAACAATGGATTTGAATCCGCAGGATTACTTCAGCGGCCAGCAGCTCGTGCTGGCAAAGGCAATTGAGCAAGGTGAAGTTGACCAGGTAAAAAAACTCGCACCGGAAACCGATCTCAATAAACCCGGACAGCAGGATATGACGTTGCTGTTTTGGGCGCTCAGCAATGCCATAAACGATAAAAAAACAGCACCCCAGTTAGAAATTATCACCGACCTGGTGAAGGCGGGGGCTGACCCGCTCCAGCCTCGCCCGGCTGGTGGAAGCAGCCCGGCTGAGTTTGTCTTAAAAGGAGACAGTGGAGACTGGATCAAGGCAATGCTTGATGGTGGGCTTTCACCTGATGCGAAAGATAAAACGTTTCATGAACCCATTCTTTTCGAAACAATTAAAGCGAAAAATACTGAGACGCTAGAAGCAATGCTTGATTACGGAGCTAATGCCAATATCACTGATTCGCTGGGCAATTCGCTAATGATCGAAGCACTAGATTATATTGCTTACGATCATGTTCTTTTACTACTGGATCGTGGAGCAAGTCCTGAAATTAGAGGGCATAGCGGCTGGACAATGGCTAATCAGCTGCAAAGCTCTTTAGATACGGCTAAAGAAGGTAGTGATGAATACAAAAATTTGATGAAAATAAAAGAAAAATTGATTCAACGTGGCTGGAAGTGGCCACCTGCACCCAGGACACCGCCGGTTAATTAGCTGTCTGAAAGTGGCAAAATATTACGATAATAGGGAGTTATTAATGAAAGTACTATTTCCGGTGTGCCTCGCACTGACATTGACTTTCATCGTGCAGGGATGCAGGCAGGGAATGGAGCTGAATCCACAGGATTACTTCAGCGGCCAGCAGCTTGTTCTGGCAAAGGCAATCGAGCGTGGCGAAGTTGACGAAGTGAAAAAACTCGCGCCGAATACCGATCTTAACAAACCCGGACAGCAGGATATGACGCTGCTGTTCTGGGCCATTAGTAATGCCATATACGATAAAAAGACAGCACCCCGGTTAAAAATCATTACCGAGCTAGTGAAGACGGGAGCGGATCCGCTCCAGCCGCGTCCAGCCGGTGGAAGCAGCCCGGCTGAGTTTGTTTTGAATGCTGACAGTGGGGTATGGATTAACGCGCTGCTGGACGGCGGTTTATCGCCTGACGCGAAAAGCAAAACGTTCAATAAACCTATTATATTTGACACGCTTGAAGCTAAAAATACCGAGACGCTAAAAGCCATGCTAGATCGAGGCGTTGATATCAATATTCCGGATACGTTAGGAAATACATTACTGATTGATGCGTTGGATTTTCACTCATACGATCATGTTTTGCTGCTATTAGAGCGAGGGGCCAATACCAATAGCCGGGATAGTAATGGCTGGACGATGGGCAACCAACTACAACGCTTTTTGAACCGGGCGAAGCCTGGCAGTGATGAATACCAGATCCTGACGAAGATCAAAGAGAAGCTGATTCAGAAAGGCGGTGAGTGGCCACCTTCGCCTCCTGTTCGACCAGCTGAGTAACTATCTTATTGGTTTTATAGATACTGTGATAACAGGGAGTGGTTAATGAGAGCATTATTATCGGTGTGTCTTGCACTGACACTGACTTTCATTGTGCAGGGATGCAGGCAGGGAATGGATTTGAATCCACAGGATTACTTTAGCGGCCAGCAGCTTGTTCTGGCAAAGGCAATCGAGCACGGTGAAGTTGACGAGGTAAAAAAACTCGCGCCGGAAACCGATCTTAACAAGCCCGGACAGCAGAATATGACGCTGCTGTTCTGGGCGCTCAGCAATGCCATAAACGATAAAAAAACAGTACCCCAGTTAGAAATTATCACCGATTTGGTGAAGGCGGGGGCTGACCCGCTCCAGCCGCGTCCGGCCGGTGGAAGCAGCCCGGCTGAGTTTGTCTTAAAAGGAGACAGTGGAGACTGGATCAGGGCAATGCTTGATGGTGGATTATCGCCTGATGCAAGAGACAAAATCCATCATCAGCCTATTCTGTTCGAAACCATTAAAGCTAAAAATACTGAGACGTTAAAAGCGATGCTTGATCATGGAGCTAATATCGATATCACTGATTCACTAGGGAATACCCTATTAATTGAAGCATTCGATTTTGGCGAATACGACCATGTTTTGCTTTTACTGGAGCGTGGAGCCGATCCTGATTTCCGGGGTAAAGGTGGCTGGACAATGGGATATCAGCTGCAACGCTTTTTAGATAGGTCTAAAGCAAATGATGAACACCATCAAGATTTGATCAAAATAAAAGAGAAGTTGATTGAGCATGGTGGAAAGTGGCCGCCAGACCCTGTTAAAAAGTGAGAAACGGATTATGACCACAAGAGATAAAGTCTTCTACTTTTGGGGCGTTATGGATGTCATCGGTATCGCCTGGTACATTATGGGGCCGATCGCGTCGCTGGAAAATATGTGGGCATCAGCGGCCGGTAACCTGGCGGTGGTGATCCTCTTTTTTGCCTCTGCCGGTCCCCTGGCGGGGCTGTTTTATCTGGCATATCTCATTACGCCATTCACCTTTTTCATCTCAGCGTGGCTTTTCTTCAAGAGAAGCGGGGCTGCTATCAAGTTTGCCCTGGTTCAGGAAGTGCTGCGTTTTCTGACGTTTCGCTGTTCAGTTGCGCTCTTTCCCTTGCTTGCCGGGAAGTTAGGCGTTGCAGGAGGCTGGATGAATATCTCTCTGCTGATCCTGTCTGAGGCGCTAAAAATAGGATCGCTCATCTACGTGGCTAAAAAACACCCCATCAAGCGTGACGAATCTGAATCGAAATAAAACTCAGGTACCAATTTGGGTAGGTTAATCTTGCCAGCACCTTTAATTTACCATCACATCATCTGCATCGCATAAACCGTATGGAATAAAGATTATGCTTAACCGTATCACTGTCCAGCTTCCCGTTGAGGGACTGTTTTTCTGGAAACTCTCTGGCCGTGAGGCGCTCTCGGAGACGTTCGCGCTAACGCTGACCCTGCTCGGAACCGATGCTCGGCTTGACCGCAGCGCGCTACTGGGCCAGCCGGTGACCATCACCATCCCGACGCAGAGCCTGCTGTCGCCGCGCTATATCAACGGCAAAATCACCAAGGTCGGCGTGAGCGCGGTGGAGCAGTCCGGGACGCGCTACGCGGCGTATGAGCTGATCGTTGAACCCGATCTGTGGCCAATGACGCGCGACCGCAACCTGCGCATCTTCCAGGGCCAGACGGTGCCGCAGATCGTCAAAACCCTGCTCGGCGAGTGCCAGGTCAATATTGAGGATCGCCTGGTCTCAAGCTACCGGGTGTGGGAGTACTGCGTTCAGTATCAGGAGAGCAGCTTTGACTTCATCAGCCGCTTGATGGAGCTGGAAGGTATCACTTACTACTTCAAACACGAAGCGGATCGCCACACGCTGGTGTTAACCGACTCCGCGACCCAGCATGAGCCTTTTAGCGGCTATGAGACGATCCCCTACCACATGACGCCATCGGGCGGCAGCACGGATGAAGAGGGCATCGGTCAGTGGGCGCTGGCTGACAGCGTGACGCCAGGCATCTACAGCCTTGACGACTACGACTTCCGCAAGCCGAACGCATGGCTGTTCAAGGCCCAGCAGAACCCGACCTCGCCGAAGCCGGGCGGGATTGACGTCTACGACTGGCCGGGGCGTTTCGTCGAGCACGGTCACGGGGAGTTCTATGCCCGCATTCGCCAGGAGCGCTGGCAGGTGGAGCACCAGGAGATCCATGCCACCGCGACGGCGATGGGCATCGCGCCGGGCTATACGTTTGCTCTCCTGAACGCCCCCTTCTTCAGCGACAACGGCGAGTATCTCACTACGGCGGTGCACTACCAGTTTGAAGAGAACCGCTACGCCAGCGGCGCGGACGGCTTTACCATTCACCGCATCGACTTCTCGGTCATCCCGACCTCGGTGGTGTTTCGCCCGGCGCAGGCCACCCCCTGGCCGCGCACCTTTGGCCCACAGACCGCACGCGTGGTCGGCCCGGAAGGCGAATCGATCTGGACCGACAGATATGGCCGGGTGAAGGTGAAGTTCCACTGGGATCGGCTGGCGAAAGGGGATGACACCAGCTCCAGCTGGATCCGCGTCTCCAGCGCCTGGGCGGGCCAGGGCTACGGCAGCGTACAGATCCCGCGCGTGGGTGATGAGGTGGTGATCGACTTTATCAACGGCGATCCGGACCGGCCGATCATCACCGGGCGCGTCTACAATGAGGGCAGCATGCCGCCGTGGACCTTACCGGCTGCCGCCACGCAGATGGGCTTTTTCAGCCGCAGTAAAGACGGGCACAAAGATAACGCCAACGCCCTGCGCTTTGAAGATAAGGCCGGTGCAGAGCAGATCTGGATACATGCCGAAAGGAACATGGATACCGACATCGAGAAAAGCGAAACCCACAGCGTCGGTGTCGATCGGACAAAAACCATCGGCCAGGATGAACACGTCAAGGTTAAGCGCAACCGCGAAGTGAACGTCGGCGTAAATTCAACCAGCAATACCGGAAGCCAGCACAAGATTAACGTCGGCGAAAACCAAACCGTGTTAACCATGGATAAAGACGGTAATGCCCTGCTGGAAGCCAACACCTCTATCAAACTGAAGGTGAAGGATAACTATATTCTTATCACCCCGTCGACCATCGAAATTATCGTTGGTGAGGGTACGCTCAAGGCAGAGAGTATTACCGAAGCCTCCTTCAAGGGCACGGAGATGACCAAACTGGGCGGCGGAAAAGATGGCGAGCTGAAAGTGAATGACACGCTTAATATCAGCGGAACCAACCTGACCGATATCAAAGGCGCTGTCGTTAAAATTAACAGCTAATTTCAGCAGAAGGATAGTGATTATGGGACAGCCTGCTGCGAGAGCAACAATCGACACCAGCGCGCATACCGGTCCAATACAGTCTGGAAGCCCCGATGTGATCATCGGTGGGTTTCCTGCCGCCCGTAAGGGCGACACCTTGTCGTGTTCAACGCACGGCAGCGGCGCGATCGTCGGTGGTTCCAGCACGGTCTTCGTAAACGGTGTGCCACTGGCCCGTCTGGGGGACCAGACCAAGTGCAACACCGGCGGCTCGCCTGCGCCCGCCGCGCCGAAACCCGCTGCACCGCAGTACTGGGGGGCAACAGCGGCAAAAAAGGCCGGCGAAGATGGCATGATGCATGGCGACAACTACGATGCCCGCGTGCTTGGCGCCTATGCGAGCCTGGAGGATAAAGCGGAGCTGGGCAAGCTCGATACCGCTTCCGCTGGCTTTGCGCTGGCGGATATTACCGTCGGGAATATGAAAAGCCAGGATCTGGCCAAAGGTGAGATCCGCACTAAAATTGCTGCTGCCAACGCGAGTGGTGGTCTGGTGCTCGATCGGCAGGACTACGCCGCGCTTAACGCCAACGCGACAGCTACGGGCATACAGTACGGAGCCTCAGGTGGCCTCGGTAAGGAGGGCACCCTGTATGGTGGCGTTGGCGGAGACGTCACCATCGGTACTGCTGAAGCCAAGGCCGTCAGTGAAATGTACAAAGGGAACAAAGGACGCTACGGATTCAACGTTGAACTGGGTGCCGAGGCTGCCGGGATCAAAGGTGAGGGGACGGCAAAGGCCGATCTCTTTGGCGTGATTGTTGCTGATGGCAAGCTCGGCGGTAGCGTAGGCAGCGCCGGTGCATCTGCGGGTTTAGGGGCGTTTGTTGATGCAACGGATTATTCTGTCAACGTTAAGGTTTCTGGGGAAGCTGCCGTAATACTCGGGATTAAAGCTGACGCCAACGTTAAAATAGCGATTAAACCCATCCTGGATCTTATTTTCGGTGACGAGGACAAGGCTGCCAGCGCGACTCCCGATAGCGGAGATGGCGTCATCAAGACCGGCTGTGTTACAGTCATTGTAGGAGATTAATATGTGTAAACGAGGGATGAAGTAATGAATTGGCTATTTTTTATTGTCTTTTTAGGATTGGCGCTCTTTCTAATCTGGAATGGAAAAGATCGTTTTTCTAAAAAAGAGTGGGTGCGTATGGCACTCATGCTAGGGCTGATCCTTCTGGGGACATTTATTATAGGTTTCTTCTTTAAATGGCTCTCCCTGTCACTCTCCATGTTTTCAATCGCAGCAGCCAGACATTATACGGCTATCATTTCCCTCTCATTCTTGTGTTTATGGGGACTGAAGCTGGCGGTTGTTCTGCTTTGCACCATTTTTGCATGGATTATGGGATTCCATAAAGTGCACAATGCTGAAAATTATCAGAAAATATCATCTATCTCGAATAAATTCGGACCGGTTTTGCTGCTAGCGGCAAAATGTTTAGTTTCATTCGGTGCTTTCCTTATGTTCTACGGCATCTGGTTAACCGCTGCGGTCTAAGTTGAAGAGGTTTTATGAATACCGAGAGTAACTACCCGTTTCCCATCGCCTCCAGTGCCAGCAATGAAGACATTGAGGCGAGCTACTGGAAGTGCCTGTACACCTCTACTGATAAAAAGATGCTTCAGTACTGGGTGATCCTGCCCAAGCGCGTCCAACCGGCAGAGCTGGCCCCGCAGCACATCGCCGAGGTCGGTCTGACTAACCTTGGCCGCTACGTGACCAATGATACCCAGCCCTATATGGAAGTGTGGGCCGCCTACGAGCGCTGTGAGTGGGAGATGAATCCGGCGGACTGGCTGTTTAACAAGCTGGAGCTGATGGGCGAGAAAGTGCTGAACCAGCGTTTGATTGTCAATCCTGCCGGTAGCGGTGTGTTTGCCGATGTGCTGACGCTTAAAACCCACTCCTCCGGCGATGAGGTGATCTCACGCTTTACCGTGCAGAAGGACTACAACCCCGATGAGGGCGGTGGCAACTACTTCCTGATTAAAACGGCCTGTGCAGCGCGTGACTATCCGGCGCTGGCAAATGATATGTTCTTTACGGTGGTGAACTGGGATCTGCTGCATCGCAGTAATCTGGCCCTGGCGGAACTGTTGAAGAGCGTGAGCCTGAGTAATAAAAATAGCAGCGGCTTTAAAATCCCTGACTCCTGGCAGGTGAAGGCGCTGACGGACACGCGGCTGGTGGTTGAGCATACCTTTGGCGATATCAACTACGGCGTAATCAATCTGTGCTTCTATTCGCAGGAGACGCTGTTTAATGCGCAGGATGTTTTCATGGTTGCCACCAAGCGTTTCCATGAGCATGAGCCTGCCGTCACGCTGACCACTGAAGCGCTGAGCACGGTTAAGAATGCGTTTAGCCCCTCGCTGGGAGAAACGCTCTCAACCTGCCAGGGCGAGCTCGTCAGCGCCGAGGAAAAAATGCGCGCTATGTACCAGTGCTATATCTTTAGCGTAGGCAAAATCTGGTGCTACGCAGAGCTGGTCGGCAGACACCGCAATCATAGCGATTACCACTTCGAGGCGAATAAACGTTGTCTGGAGATTATCCTTTCAACCTTTCATATCGAAACAGCGTAAGCCACACTTTTAGTTGAGCTAAAAATGCCAGTTACTTCTCCAGTAACTGGCATTTTTTTTAAAGAGTATTTACAACATTTATAAACCGCGCTGGGCCATTAATTTAGCCAGGTCAACCAGACGATTAGAGAAGCCCCACTCGTTGTCGTACCAGGCGAGGATCTTGACCAGATTTCCGCCGATGACCAGCGTAGAGAGACCGTCGATAATCGAGGAGCGCGGATCGCCCTGGTAGTCGCTGGAGACCAGCGGCTCGTCGCTGTAGCCGAGAATGCCCTGCAACGGCCCCTCGGCGGCGGCCTGGCGGAAGGCGTCGTTTACCTCATCCACGGTCACGTCACGCTTCAGGGTCACGGTCAGGTCGACAATCGACACCACCGGGACCGGCACACGCAGCGAGTAGCCGGTGAGGCGGCCTTCCAGTTCAGGAATAACCTTGCCGAGCGCTTTTGCCGCGCCGCTGGAGTAGGGGACGATCGACAGGGCAGCAGCACGCGCCCCGCGCAGATCTTTCTCTGGCTGATCGTGCAGCGCCTGACTGTTGGTGTAAGCGTGGGTAGTGTTCATCAGGCCATGCTCAATGCCGAAGCGCTGATGCAGCACCTGAGCGGCAGGAGCCAGGCCGTTAGTGGTGCAGCTGCCGTTGCTTACCACAAAGTGCTTCTGCGGATCGTAGCTCTCGTGGTTGACCCCCAGCACGATAGTGAGATCGTCGTTTTTGCCAGGGGCTGAGATGATCACCCGCTTAGCGCCGCCGTGGGTGATGTGCACCTCGGCTTTTTCGCGATCGGTAAAGAAGCCGGTGGCCTCAATCACAATCTCAACGCCGACGCTGGACCACGGAATATTTGCCGGGTCGCGCTCGGAAAAGACCCTAACGGGTTTTCCATCTACCTTCAGTTCACCTTCTGCTGCCTCCACCGGTACGGGAAGCGTCCCCAGCAATGAGTCATGCTTTAACAGATGCGCTAGCGTTTTGCTGTCCGTCAGATCGTTAATTGCCACAATCTGTACGTCTGCATTACCTAACGCGGCACGAAGCACGTTGCGACCGATCCTGCCGAAGCCATTAATACCGACCTTAACCATGATGTACTCCTGTTATGCTGTAACTGGAATCAGAGTAGGCCGCGCCCGTAATGGCGTAAATGACAAAAAAGGATCACTTTACGCCATCTTGCGGCTGTGAAAACGCTGGCGATACTCGCCGGGCGTGAGCTTGAGCTGCTTCTCGAAAATTCGGCGTAGATTGATGCTGCTGCCAAAACCGGTAGCTACCGCCACGCGCTCCAGCGTATCCATGGTCTGCTCAAGCCGGTCTCTGGCGGCGGCCAGACGCGCCTCTGCGACATAGCGTGCAGGGGTGGTTCCGGTTTCGCGGGTAAAGACGCGGGTAAAGTTGCGCGGGCTCATCGCCGCCCGATCTGCCAACGCCTCGACCGACAGATCGGCAGTCAGGTTCTGCTGGATCCAGCGCTGCACGTCGCCAATCGGGCCGGAGCCGTCGACATCAAGCAGCTGAAACCGGCTGAACTGCATCTGTCCGCCGGGACGACGCAGATACATCACCAGATCCTGAGCCACGTCGCGGGCCAGGGTAAAGCCGTAGTCCTCTTCCACCAACGCCAGCGTAAGATCGAAGCCGGAGCTGACCCCGGCAGAGGTCCAGATATGGCCATCCTGAATATAGAGCGGCCCGCCTTCCACCTTCACCAGCGGATAGTGGGACTGCATCTCCTCCAGCCGCCGCCAGTGGGTCGTAGCCCGGCGACCATCAAGCAGGCCCGCCTGCGCCAGCAACAGCGCACCGCCGCAGATAGAGACCACCCGACGCGCATGAGGAGCGGCAAGACGCAGCCAGTCAACAACCGCGCTGTTCTCCTGCTCGTTCATGCCCTTGCCGGTGACCATGATGGTATCCCGCGGCTCGGTATAATCGAGATCCACCAGCCTGAAATCCGCCAGCAGATTTAACCCGGACTGACCATGAATGACCTGGTGGGGCTGAGTGGTGGCGATGTCTATCCGATAGCGAGCAGAGGAAAACTCTTCCAGATGCAGTCGGTTAGCGTGCATCAGAATATCGGCAATGCCAGCGGCCTCAAATAACATACCGCCATCAGGGACAATAATAAGAAACGTCTTCATGTCCTGAAAAGTACCCTTTTTATAAAATAAGTCAACTTTTACCTGCACAGATAAAATTACCATTGCGCGGCTGTTTTTTGCTTTTTTACGATATTAAACGCCAAAAGTATTAGAAAAAGTGGCGTTAAAATTTTCTTTTTATCGTGACTTGTTTAACAGTGATGGCAAAATAAATATTCCACTGCTAACGTTTGCACACATCAAGATCTTATTATTAAAACGTGCCTTAATACACTCTGGAAATCATTGAAATACGAAGAAAGTAGTAATTTAAATTAATTTTTCGTGAAAGCTAATAAATTACCGTGATGCGCGGGGATGCCCCTCGCATATTGCAGCACCATATTAATGATAATGCTTATTTATTCCGGCATAAGGAAATAAGGACAGCACAGCTATGTTCAGCATTCACCGACGTAAAAATTTAGTAAAACGCTTTCGTTCCGGCACGTGCTTATTTACTGCAAGTATTATGCTGCCAGCGTTCGCGTACGGAGCCTCTCCTGAATACGATGCCCTGATTGTACAGGCGCGCGAAGGGGAGCGGGCGCCGCTGCTAAATTACTTAAAGGCTCAGGAACAGCAGACGCCGCTCACGCCCGATCAGGTTGCTGACTGGCTGCAGGTTACCGCCTGGGCAGATGACAATGCCGAGACGGTCCGTATCTGGCAGCGCTATCAGGATCGCCTCCAGATTCCGCCACGTGGGCGAATTGCCGTCGCCCGCGCGCTGCGTAACCAGAAAAATTGGAATGCCTCGCTGGCTGTTTGGGAGAACGTCCTCAAGGACGATCCAAAGAGTGCTGATGCACGTACCGGCTGGATCATGACCCTGGCCGACGCCCGCCGTAACGAGCAGGCGATCACCGAAGCCAACAAATGGGCAGCGGAGGAGCCGGGTGCCGAGCGTGATGCGCTGGTAGCCTACGTCTACCATTCGCAGGGTAAAAACTGGGATGCGCTGCTGGCGACCAGCCGCGCCGAGGCGCTGGATCCGCAGAACAAAAGTGTCCAGTCCACCAAGCTGGCGGTGCTCTCAGCCAACCGTATTGCCGGTCCGGCGCTGGATCTGACTCCACCCTCTGTGGCTTCTGGCCCCCTTGAGCAGCGGCTGGAGCTGGACGCGGTTGCCCAGACCGTGCGTTCGGCGTTTACCCCTACCCGTAATGAAGAGGAGCGTTTCCTCGTCGCCGATAAAGCCATCGCCCGCTACGACGCGCTGCTAACCGCCTGGAAGGACGATCCTTCGGCGCAGGCCGACGTGCGTCGCGCCCGTATTGACCGTCTGGGCGCGCTGGTGATCCGCAAGCGTACCAAAGAGACCGTGAAGGAGTATGAGTCGCTCTCCGCCGATGGTCAGCCGATCCCGGACTACGCCAGGCGCTGGGTGGCCTCTGCCTACCTTGCAGAGAAGGACCCGCAGAAAGCCGAAGAGATGCTGATGGCGATCTACTATCCCAACGGCCCGATCCCGGTGACGCCGCTCACCGAAGATGATGAGCAGGATCTCTTCTATGCCCATATCGACAGCGGCAATTACCCGGCGGCGAAGCGCCAGGTCGACGATCTGGTTAAAAAGAGCCCCTACCTGATGCGGGTTTTGGGTTCCCCCGTGCCGCAGCCTAACGATAGCTGGCTGCTGGGGCAGAGCCTGCTCACCCAGTATGAGATTGAGACCAACAACCTGCCCGAGGCGGAGAAGCACGCGGAGTGGCTGGCGCGTACCGGCTCCGGCAACCAGGCGCTGCGTATTACCTACGCCTCGGTGCTGCTCGCTCGTGGCCTGCCACGCCAGGCCGAACGCGAGCTGAAGCTGGCTGAGGTCATCGAGCCAAGCAACCTTGAGCTGGAGAAGCAGCAGGCCTGGAACGCTCTTGAGCTGCAGGAGTGGCGGCAGGCGGACGAGCTGACCAACGACGTCATCGCCCGCAGCCCGGATGATGAATCCTCCCTGCGCCTCGCCCGCGCTCGTGAGGTACACCACAAGACCGAGCTGCGGATCAACGGTTCACAGGGGATCTCCTCTGATAGTCCGGTCAGCGGTCAGCACGATTTCATCTTTAACGCGGCGCTCTATAGCCCGCCGATCGCTGACAACTGGCGGCTCTTTACGGCCTACAACTTCGCCAGCGGCGAATTTGAAGAGGGTAAGGGGATCAACCGCGATCTCGGCGTCGGTACTGAATGGACGGCGCGGGACTACTGGGCCGAAATGGAGGTATCGACGCGTAACTACGGCGATGGGCAGAAGACCGGCGGCCGTCTGTCGGCCTGGCATGACTTCAACGACAACTGGCGGCTGGGCGGCTCTGCGGAGCGGCTGTCGCGTAATACCCCGCTGCGTGCCCTGCGCAATAACGTCTATGCCAACAGCGGCGATCTCTATCTGCGCTGGCACCAGACCGAGCGCCGGGAGTATCAGCTCTCGTTCGCTGCCTCGCACTTCTCTGATGATAACGATCGCATCGAGTACGGCCTGAGCGGCAAAGAGCGGCTGTGGACCGCCCCACGCTTTACCCTCGACTTCACGCCGGGCATTAGCGGCAGTACGAACACCAAGGAGGATGTCTACTACTACAACCCGAAACGCGATCTCTCTGTGGTACCAGCGCTGACCGCCGAGCATGTGATGTATCAGCACTACGACACGATATGGAAGCAGGAGATTGCCGCTGGGGCAGGGGCCTACTGGCAGAAAGGCCACAGCGTCGGGGCAATAAATCAGTTTGGGTATGGACAACGGGTTCAGTGGAACAACGTCGTGGACGGCGGATTGATGCTGACCTGGGATAAACGTCCCTACGACGGTAAGCGTGAGCGGAATATCTCCCTCGCATTTGATTTGAATGTCAGGTTCTGAGGACAGGTCATGTTTAAGAAATGGCTGCGAGCCGCAACACTCATCGCCGGATGGATGCTCATCACCGCCTGTAGCAGTGCTGAGAAGCCGGGTTATCTTCCACCTTCTGCCAGACCGCCGCTGAACGCGGACAGCGCCTGGCCAAAAAACAGTTTTCTGGTACTTGGGTATCACGACGTTGAGGATGGCGCTGCGGACCAGCGCTACCTCTCGGTGCGCACCAGCGCATTAAACGATCAGATCGCCTGGCTGCGTGACAATGGCTATAAACCGGTTTCAGTGCAGCAGGTGCTGGATGCTCACGACGGTAAAATCACGCTGCCGGAAAAGGCGGTAATGCTGACCTTTGACGATGGCTACAGCAGTTTCTATACCCGCGTCTGGCCAATCCTCAAAGCCTACAACTGGCCTGCGGTCTGGGCCCCGGTTGGCAGCTGGGTGGATACACCCGCCAACCAGCCAATCGACTTCGGCGGCTTAAAAACGGCGCGTGACAAGTTCGCGACCTGGCAGATGGTCAAGGAGATGGGCGAGTCACCGCTGGTTGAAGTGGGGGCACACACCTGGGCGTCCCACTACGGCATCCAGGCAAACCCGCAGGGCAGCAAGGAGCCAGCCATTGCCAACCGTGCCTATATCAAGGCCACCGGCAAGTATGAAACCGACGAGGAGTATGAGGCGCGCATCAACAAGGACCTGGATCTGGTGACCAAAAAAATCACCGAGGTCACCGGCAAAGCGCCACGCGCCTGGGTCTGGCCCTACGGGGCGGCAAACGGTACGTCGCTGAAGCTGATCCATCAGCATGGCTATCGGATGGCCTTTACCCTTAATCAGGGTCTGGCTAACGCCGCCAACCTGGAAGATATTCCGCGCATCCTGATCACCAACAACCCGTCGCTGAAAACCTTTGCCAGCCAGGTTGCCCAGGTACGTGAGAAGCAGAACATGCGCGTAATGCATATCGACCTGGACTACGTCTATGACAAGGATCCGGCCCAGCAGCGGCGTAACATCGACATGCTGATCCAGCGGGTGTACGACATGAAGATCTCCCATGTCTTCCTGCAGGCGTACGCCGATCCCGAGGGTGACGGCAATATCCGCGAACTCTACTTCCCGAACCGCTGGCTGCCGATGCGTGCCGATCTGTTCAACTTTATCGCCTGGCAGTTACAGAGCCGCGGCGGGGTGAACGTCTACGCCTGGATGCCGGTACTGGCTTTCCAGATGGACGATCCGCTGCCGCGCGTCACGGCCTGGAACCCGGATACGAAGCGCAGCATGGTAGAGCGCAAGCAGTACGTGCGTCTCTCGCCGTGGAACCCGGAGGCGCGCAGGCGTATCACCGAGATCTACGAAGATCTGGCAAAAGGGGCCGCCTTCAACGGCGTGCTGTTCCACGATGATGCCTTCCTGAGCGATTTCGAGGACGCCTCGCCGGATGCGCTGCGTGCTTACAAAGCGGCAGGCTTCCCGGACAGCATTGAGGCGATCCGCAGCAATCCGGAGACCTTTAAACGCTGGACGCGCTTCAAGAGTAAGACGCTGATCGACTTTACCCGCGATCTCACCGCGTCGGTACGCGCTATCCGTGGGCCGCAGGTGCAAACCGCCCGCAATATCTATGCGCCGCCCATTATGGAGCCAGAGAGCGAAGCCTGGTTTGCGCAGAACCTCGACGACTTCCTGGCCACCTACGACTGGACCGCGCCGATGGCCATGCCGTGGATGGAGGGCGTGCCGGAGGGTGAGGACAAAGCCTGGCTGGACAGAATGGTGAAAATCGTAGGCCAGCGCCCTGGCGCACTGGATAAAACCGTCTTTGAACTGCAGGCGCAGGACTGGCGTGCTGATGCGAAAGAGAAAGATATCAGTGGGAAACAGATGACCGAGTGGATGCGCCAGCTCAAGCTGAGCGGTGCAGACAGCTACGGCTACTACCCTGACGATTTCCTTAACGATCAACCCGAGATGTCTGAGATCCGCTCTGCCTTCTCATCATACTGGTATCCGCAAAAATGACCGATCGCATTGTAGCGTTTCTCATACTGTGCCTGATGTTCAGCTTTCCGCTGGGGGTCGCGGCAATTTTCACCGGCGACATGATCCTGAACTTCGTCTTCTTCTGGCCGCTGTTTATGTCCGCATTATGGATCAGCGGCGGTCTCTACTTCTGGTTCCATCGGGAGCGTCACTGGCCCTGGGGGCCAAACACGCCGCCGCCGGAGCTGGAGGGGAACCCGCTCATCTCCATCTTGATACCTTGCTATAACGAGGGGCTGAACGCACGGGAGACCATCGAGGCGGCGCTGGCCCAGCGCTATGAAAACATCGAGGTGATCGCCATCAACGACGGCTCAAAAGACAATACCGGCGAGGTGCTGGACCAGCTGGCCATTGAGTATCCGCGTCTGCGGGTGATCCATCTGGCAGAGAACCAGGGCAAAGCGGTGGCGTTGCAGACCGGCGCGGCCTCGGCGCGAAGCGATTTCCTGGTCTGTATTGATGGTGATGCCCTGCTGGATCGCGATGCGGCGGCCTACCTGGTGGCACCGCTGCTGCAGTACCCGCGCGTTGGGGCGGTAACCGGCAACCCGCGCATCCGCACCCGCTCTACGCTGGTGGGGCGCGTGCAGGTTGGCGAGTTCTCCTCCATCATCGGCCTGATCAAGCGCACCCAGCGTGTCTATGGTCAGGTGTTTACCGTCTCGGGCGTTATTGCCGCCTTCCGCCGCCGCGCGCTGTCGGAAGTGGGCTACTGGAGCCCAGACATGATCACGGAAGACATTGATATCAGCTGGAAGCTGCAGCTGCGTCACTGGACAGTATTCTACGAGCCGCGCGCGCTCTGCTGGATCCTGATGCCAGAGACGATGAAAGGGTTATGGAAACAGCGCCTGCGCTGGGCCCAGGGTGGGGCAGAAGTGTTTATTGTTAATATGCGTCGCCTTTGGGCATGGGAGTATCGCCGTATGTGGCCGCTATTCCTCGAGTTTTGCCTGTCTACCGCCTGGGCCTTTGCCTATGCAGTCACGATCCTGCTGTTCCTTGTTGGGCTGGTTATCCCCATGCCTGACTCGCTCCATGTACAACACCTGTTCCCACCGGCTTTTACCGGGCTGATGCTCGGCGTGGTTTGTCTCCTGCAGTTTTTGGTGAGTTTGATTATTGAACGACGCTATGAGCAAGGTATCGGCGCGTCGCTCTTCTGGATCATTTGGTTCCCGGTGGTTTATTGGATGTTGAGTTTGTTCACAACGTTGGTCGCCTTCCCCAAAGTGATGCTGATGCGCAAGCGCAGCAGAGCGCGCTGGGTAAGTCCTGACCGTGGTATAGGAAGAAATGATCCATGAAACAACCGCTGATTTTTACTGAACTGCGTATTATGCCGCGTATTTTTGACGTGGCCCTGACGCTGATTGCCTGGACCGGGTTCTCCTACCTGGTCTATGCAGGGCTGATTAACATGCTGGCCAACGCGCCGTTTATTGGTTTTGGCCCGCTGTTCTCCACCGTGAACACAGTGACGATCTACCTGATGGTTGCGCTGATCAACGCGGCAGTGCTGATTGGCTGGGCCAAATATAACCAGATCCGTTTCCGCGTCGAGCGCCGCAAGCGCCGTCCGGGACTGGGACGTGACGAACTGGCGGCCAGCTTTCGCATCGCCCCGGCGCTGGTACAGGATCTGAGCAACGGCCGTGTGCTGACCGTGTTTCACTACGATACCGGTGCCATCAGCCGTGCAGAGGTAGACAAAGGCCTTATCGCCAGCGTTGCCTGACGCCGTTTAGCGCCTTGCCCAGAACGCGGGAGAGCGACCTGGGCAGGGTACTTCATCTATAATTTCGCAGACATCGTGGCGGTATTTGCTTATAATAGTATTTTATTTTCGCTGCTCAGGAGATACCGTATGGACAGTGTTAAAAACGGGAATGTACTCTATAAGAAGCCTTCGCGTGAACAGCTCACTCGAACCGTTGTGACGTCAACGGCCATCGAAACAGGGCAATCATCGCAGTCTGTTGAGGCTTCCTTAAAAATTCAGCGTAAGAAGTTTGCCCATCTACGTTTAGCTATCTAATCCTCTAGCGCCTTCATAACCCATTGTGCCATTGGGTTATAGTTCATCACCATACCAGCATGAATAGCAGCAATATAGCGCGCTTTATTCTGCTCCCAGCTTTGATAATTCAGCGGCTTACACCCGCCCTGAACGGCCATTACATCTGCCAACAGCCGTGCCAGACGGCCATTACCTTCACGAAATGGATGGATAAGTATTAATTCTACGTGTACAACAGCGATGGCTTCTGCAAGATGAGCGATACTCATTCCATGGCATGGTGTATATGTCGCGAGGTAATTTTTTATCGAAGCTGCTTATCAATTTTTGTAACTGAGCTGCGGGAGCAAACATAAATCCTCCCTTACTAATATTTACCGCCCTTATCTGCCCAGCCCATTCATATATATTTCCTAACCAAATGCGATGCCAGTGTTTTATCATAGAGAAGGATATTTTGCCGGATGGAAATGTTTCTTCAAAAACAGTGTGATAGAGCTGTTCTAAGAGCACCAGTTCTGCGCCATCCATCACTTCAGAACAGGTGATACCTAACTTATTTTGTAAAACCAGCTCGTCAGACCCACTGGCATACTTTCCTTCGCTATGTGAAACGCTGTATCGACTCATAGCTACCTCCCTTTGCCACGCTTGCAGTGTGCCGTACATCATTTCATTCTCTACTGCCTGGCGACATGATCGGCGTCAAACCTACCAAAACCGCACTTCTCGGTTATATTGTTAAGAAACCAGAGAGGGTGTTTATGAAATTTCCCGGTGTACCTGTTAATGAAAGAGAGCGATTGAAGTCGCTCTATATGATGGATCTGCTTGATAAGAAAGACGATGCTCGGCTGCTACGCCTGACCAGGCTGGCGAAAGCGACCTTTAACGTACCCATTGCGCTTATCACCCTGCTGGACCGGGATCGGCAGTGGATGATCTCCTGCGATGGCTTAAATATGCGGCAGTCCTCACGTAACGTCTCTTTCTGCGCCCATGCGATCCTGCTGCAGGGCATCATGATCGTGAAAGATACGCTGCAAGACGATCGCTTCGACAATAATCCTCTGGTTCAGGATGAGCCGTTTGTCCGCTTTTACGCGGGCTGCCCGGTGCGCCTGCCAGATGGCTCCATAGCGGGTACCATCTGCCTGCTTGACAATAAGCCTCGCGATTTCAGCTCTGATGAGATTAATCTCCTGCTCGATCTGGGGGCTATTGTTGAAGATGAGCTGGTAATAATTGGTATGGCGATGACCGATAAGTTGACCGAGTTGCCTAACCGAAGAGGATTTTTTCAGATTGGCGATAAACGCTTCGCAGAACTGACCCAGCAGGAAACGCCCTTTACGCTACTCTATTTTGTCGTCGAAGATCTTCAGTCCCTTAACGATATTTGGGGCCATGCGGAAGGCGATAATGCCCTGCGTGCGTTCGCCAAATGTCTTAATAGCTGCCTGAACAGCGGTGACGTCTGCGGGCGGGTAGAGAGCAGCGGTTTTGCCGTGCTGCTGGCGCATAATGGTGAATATGACGCTGACGCTTTTTTATTTAAGCTACAAAGTAAAGTAGATGACTGGTTTCAGAACGTAGGTAAGAAATATCCGCTTAATTACGCCTATGGGATGCTTGAAAATAACCCGGATAAATATCCGGATCTGGTTGAGATGCTAAAAGATGCCGATACGGTGATGTATTCTGAAAAGCGCAGAGGGCGTTAATAGCAACAGAGCATAGGGGGCAGTAAAAAAGCCCCCGCAGGGGCTGTTTCTATTAATGAGGGACTTCAGAGACCTTCTGAACTTCGGACTGGTTAATCTGCTGCTTAACGCCGTTGGCATCTTTATAGCCCAGCAGGCCTGCATCGGTCTGCTCAGGTTTGCCATCGGTGATGATGGTTCGGCCATCGTTGGTATGAATAGCATAGCTGGTACGAGTACAACCAGACAGGGCCGCTGCGCCAAGTAAAATTGCAACAGGTAAAACGATCGCTTTTTTCATTAGACTCTCCTGATTGTCAGTTGAATATTAAAGACCTCATCAACATGTGAGTAAAATCGAAGCCTTGAAAATAAGTGTAGAAGAATTTTTTAACTCTACAACTTTCTGATGAATTCAGGTGACCTGCCAATAAAGGGGGGTGCCGTAAACGTCGACAAAATAATCAATCACCGCACGTACTGTTAAAGGCGGATGTCGGGTGTTGGGATAAATAATCGCAATATGCTGCGGCCCGGCGTTAATTGTCGGGTGATAGTCCGCTAATAGCTCAACTAATGTTCCCTGACGCAGGCAGTTGCCTATCATCCAGTCCGGAAATAACACAATTCCCATACCGCCCAGCGCAGCGGTAAGCAGCGTTTCGGCATTATTTGAGCTAAGGTGGGCCGCCACCGGGTAGTGTACCCACTCGCTGCCCCCGGCGCTAAAAAGCCAGCGGTTAGGGCCGGAAGAGCCACTGTAAATCAGACAGCGATGCTGATTCAGTTCCGCTGGCGTCTGCGGCACACCCTGTTTTGCCACGTAGTCCGGCGATGCGGCCAGGTAATAGCGCTGAGTTCCTAAGATGCGGGCGTGGAAAGAGGAGTCGGTAAGGGTGCTAATACGAAAGATCAGATCGGCGGCGTCGCGATGGGGATCGATATAGTCGTCGGTCTGGTTCAGCTCAATCTGTAGCTGCGGATAGCGCGCCACCAGGCCGCTCAGCCAGGGAGCGATATGGTGCTGACCAAAAAACACCGGGGCATTGATCCGTACCAGACCGGCAGGTACGGCGGCTCGGTTTTGTAGCTCCGTCTGCGCACTATGCATGTTTTCCAGCATGGCGCGGGCATGCACCATAAACAGATGCCCCGCTTCGGTGGAGATCACCGCCCGGGTATTGCGGTAGAAAAGCTGCTGCCCCAGCGCGTTCTCCAGCTGGATCACGGTGCGAGAGATCATTGAGGCGGAGACACCCTCCCGGCGGGCCACCGCTGAAAAACTCTGCTTATCGTAGACGGCAACAAAAAAGCGCAGGGCGCGCAGAGTGATCAAGCCTGTATCGTTCATTAGTGCAAAACCTGCAAAAGTGTTTCGCGCATTATAGCGTTTTTTAATAGTGAAGGTTGCTTTAGGCTGCTGCGCTTCTGTTCTTAAAGGATACGTAGTCATGCAATTGTTACTGATTTTACTGGTGATCGCGGGCGGCATGGGGCTGTCTGTCGAGGCTGGCATTCTCGGCCCGCTGGGGGGCGAGGTAGGGCACCTGTGGGCCACCTTCAGCATCTTTGGCGTCGGAGCCGCGCTCACCTTCCTGCTGATGCTCTTCTTCAGCCCGCGCAACAGTCCCTCCTTTTTCAGCCAGCCCGGCTGGCAGCTGCTCGGCGGGGTGCTCGGCCCGGCTTACGTGGTGATCCTGACCCTGGCCGCGCCGATTGTTGGGGTAGCGATGTGCATGATCGGCATTCTGGCCGGACAGGTGTTTAAAAGCCTGGTGATCGATCACTTTGGCCTCTTTGGCACCGGGCGCAGGCAAATTGATGCCAAGCGCCTGTGGGCACTGGTTTTCATCATCGCCGCGCTGGCGCTGGTAGCAAAAGGATAACGAACAATGATTCTACTGATGATTATTCTCTCGGTGGTGGGTGGGGCACTGTTAAGCGTGCAGGCCGCGATCAACGGTCAGCTGGGCAGCAAGGTGGGCGTGTTTCGCAGCGCGTTTCTAACCTTCTCGGTGGGGGCGCTGATTACCGCCCTGCTGATCTTCTTCTTTGAGACAAAGCATGCGGTCACCCTGCTGGAGGTGCCGAAGTGGCAGCTGCTCGGTGCGCTGCTGGGTGTGCCCTATATCGTGATTATGGTGCTGGCGGTGCAGCGCATCGGTACGGCGGTGGCCACCGTCGCGGTGATCTTTGGCCAGTTGGCGATGAGCATGCTAATCGACAACTTTGGCTGGCTGCATAACGGGGCGATCCCTTTCTCCGCCACCCGGCTGGGCGCGATAGTATGCCTTGGGATCGCCCTCTGGTTTATCTACTCCGGCAGCAAAAGCCGCGCGGATGAGTAGACCCCGGCCGCATTGCACCATCACATAGCACTGCCCAATTTTGGGGCGCACTTTTCGCCTGCTGCGTTCGCAGCAGGCACCGTTAGCGGGCATTAGCGCCTGGCATAGCTTTTGCACTGTTCTATTCAGAAGGCAGCGCAACACAACTTATCTGTAAAAAATAGCTGGCTAGGGTTCCGGTTCATCATCGATGAATGCTGGTCCGAGAGCTGGCGACCTCTCTGAGGTTACACGGCGGGACAAAAGCCCGGGAGACAGCAGCACCAGAGGGTGTCGCGCTGCTCCCTGTTTTTGTGCCAACCCGAGGTCAGATAATGAAAAAACGTTCCTTTCTCCGCACGCTTGCTCTGTCGCTGGCCCTGCTTACCAGCGTTCCCTCATTTGCGGCGGCTAAAAAAGAGTTCAACGTCTGCTGGACCATCTACGCGGGCTGGATGCCGTGGGGCACCATCAGCAGCGAGAAGATCATCGACAAATGGGCGAGTAAGTACGGCATCAAAATCAACGTCGTCCAGCTCAATGACTATATCGAATCCATCAATCAGTACACCGCTGGCCAGTTCGACGGCTGCACCATGACCAACATGGATGCGCTGACCATTCCGGCGGCGGGCGGGGTCGATACCACGGCGCTGATCCTTGGCAGCTACTCGGAAGGCAACGACGGGGTGGTGCTGAAAGGCGAAGGCAAAAAGCTCGCCGACCTGAAAGGGATGAAAATCTACCTGCCGGAACTCTCCGTCTCCCACTATCTGCTGGTGCGCGGTCTGGAGAAGGCCGGGCTGCAGGAGCGTGACGTGACGGTGGTGAACACCTCTGACGCCGACATCGTCTCCGCCTTCGCCACCGATGACGTCCAGGCGGCGGTGGCCTGGAACCCGCAGCTCTCTACCATCAAGGCGACGCCGAAAACCACCGAAGTCTTCAGCTCTACCGCCGTGCCGGGGGAGCTGATCGACATGATGGTAGTCAATACCGCAACGCTGAAGGATAACCCGGCGCTGGGTAAAGCGCTGACCGGCGCATGGTACGAGATGATGGGCCTGATGAAAGCCCAGGATGCGAAGGTGCTGAACGCCATGGCGGCAGCTTCCGGCACCGATCTGGCGGGTTACCAGGCGCAGCTGAAAACCACCCATCTCTTCTATACCCCGGCGGATAACCTCGCTTTCGCCACCTCGGGCGATCTGGCAAAAACTATGCAGCGCGTGGCGCAGTTCTCCTTTGATAAGGGGCTGCTGGGGGATGGGGCGCAGAGCGCTGACTTTATCGGCATGGCCTTCCCGGGCAACGTCACTCAGGGCGATGCGGGCAACGTCAAGCTGCGCTTTGACGACAGCTTCGTGAAGCTGGCTGCCGACGGCAAACTTTAAGACTAACGGAGCCTGTGCATGCGACAAATTAACCGCCACCCACAGCCTGGTATGCGCCTTATGCTGGTGCTGCTGCCGTTCGTCCTGTTGCTGGCGGCCTACTTTCTTGGCTCCGCGGTGCGCCTTGAGGCCAACCCGCATGACAAGCTGCTGCCGGGCCTCGACGGCATGCTGGCCGCCATTGACCGGATGGCCTTTACCCCAGACAGGCGCAGCGGCGACTACCTCTTCTGGCTGGATACCCTGGTGAGCCTGGCGCGCCTGCTTACCGGGCTGGTTATCGCCTCGCTGATTGGGCTGTGCATCGGCATTACCGCCGGGGTCTTTCCGATGTGGCGAGCCTCGCTTTCGCCGCTGATGACCGTGCTGTCGATGATCCCACCCCTGGCGATCCTGCCGGTGCTGTTTATCGTCTTCGGCCTCGATGAGCTGTCTAAGATCATGCTGATCGTTATCGGCATCACGCCGATGCTGGCTCGGGATCTCGAACATCGAGCACGAGAGATTCCGCAGGAGATCTTGATCAAGGCCCAGACGCTGGGGGCCAGCAGCTGGACGCTGGTACTGCGCGTCGTGCTGCCGCAGCTGCTCTCGCGCCTGCTGACCTCTCTGCGGCTGCTGCTCGGATCCGCCTGGCTGTTCTTGATCTCCGCTGAGGCGATCTCCTCCACCGCCGGGCTGGGCTACCGCATCTTCCTGGTCCGCCGCTATATGGCGATGGACGTCATCATTCCGTACGTCGTCTGGATCACCCTGCTGGCCTGGCTGATGGATTTGGCGCTGCGGGCGCTGCACAGAACCTGTTTTCCCTGGGCGGAAGGAGGGAAGGCATGAGCTTTATCGAAATCAACAACATCTGGCAAGAGTACGGCAACCATGTGGTGCTGGAGCGGGTCAACCTGCAAATCCAGCAGGGGGAGTTTTGCTCCATGGTCGGGGCGTCGGGCTGCGGCAAATCGACCTTCCTGCGCCTGCTGCTGGGCCAGGAGCGACCCACCCGAGGGAGCATTACCCTCGACGGTCAGCCGCTGGCGGCAGAGCCGGATCGCAGCCGCGGCGTGGTGTTTCAGCGTTACTCGGTGTTTCCACACCTGAACGTGCTGGATAACGTCGCCATCGGTCTCGAACTGCCCAACAGTCCGCTGCTGGGTCGCCTGTTCGGCGGCCGTAAAAAAGCGGCTCGCGAGCAGGCGGCGCAGATGCTGGAGAAGGTCGGCCTCGGCCACGCCCTGAGCAAATATCCGGCCCAGCTCTCGGGCGGGATGCAGCAGCGGTTAGCCATCGCCCAGGCCTTCATCATGCAGCCGCGGGTGCTGCTGCTGGATGAACCGTTCGGCGCGCTCGATCCGGGCATCCGCAAGGATATGCATGCTCTGCTGCTCCAGCTGTGGAGCGAAACCCGGATGACCGTTTTTATGGTCACCCACGATCTCTCCGAGGGATTCAACCTCGGCACGCGCCTGCTGGTGTTCGACAAGGTGCGCATCGACCCCCACGAGCCGAACGCTTACGGGGCGCGCATTACCTATGACATCCCGCTGAACGAGGCGCGCATGGCGGAGGTGATGTCGCCCCCGCCCGCGAACGTTATTTCTTTAAGGAGCTAATTCGATGACGCACTCTCTGCATACCGCCACCGCCATTCGCGAGGAGACCGTCCCCGGCGGCGGCCACGCCTCGTTTATTCTCAAGCGCGGGCAGATCCTGCGCCTGACCGACATTGAGGGCGGGGCGAACGTCAGCATGATGATGCTCAACGCTCACGAGAAGAGCGAGCGTCTGAACCTGCCGGATACCCTCAAGGGTCAGCACACCGCCCGGCTCACCGCCGGACACTGCTTCTACTCCGACATGGGGCGCGTGCTGGCGGGCATCGTGGCGGATACCTGCGGCTGGCACGATCCCTTTGGTGGCGTGCTGAACGCCGAGGAGACCGCCGAGAAGTATGGGCAGGGTCGCTATCAGGAGCTGCGCAACGGCTTCTACCGCAACGGCATGGATAACCTGCTGGTGGAGATGGGCAAATGGGACCTCAATCTCGAGGATCTGCTGATGGTGGTGAACTTCTTCAGCAAGGTCAGCGTTGACGAGCAGGGGACCTTTACCTTTCACCGCGGCTTCTCAGCGCCGGGAAGCTATGTCGAGCTGTATGCGCCGATGGAGACGCTGATCGTCCTGACCGCGCTGCCCCACCCGATGGATCCGCAGCCTGAATACGCCCCGCGCCCGGTACAGCTGAGCTGGTTCGAGGCGAGTGATAACGAAGCCGCCGTTAACGCCCTGCTGACCCGGCCTGAAAACGGACGCGCGTTGACTAACACCCAGCTGTTTGCCCTGTAAGGAGCCGAAAAATGTCTCTTGTTGAAAGCCAAAAACATCCGGCAGAAGCGGTGTTCCGCCATACCATTCCGGCGGGTGAGCACTACCTGTTTGAAGTGAAAAAGGGGCAGACCCTGCGTCTGCACGATCTCGAAGGCAACCAGGCCATCGATACCCTGTTCTATAACGCCGATAACCCGCGCGAGCGTTACGATCCCCAGCGCACCCTGCGCCGCCAGAACAACGCCTATCTGACCACCGGCAGCGTGCTGTGGTCGGGACTGGGCAATCCGCTGCTGACCATCGTGGCCGATACCTGCGGCCGTCACGACACCCTCGGCGGAGCCTGCGCCCAGGAGAGCAACACCGTGCGCTACGCCCTTGATAAACGCTACATGCACAGCTGCCGGGATAACTTTCTCTGCGCCTGCCTGCACGATGGCCGTCTGCATAAGCGCGATATCGGGGCCAACATTAACTTCTTTATGAACGTGCCGGTCACGCCGGAGGGCGGTCTGACCTTTGAGGATGGCATCTCCGCCGCGGGCAAGTACGTTGAACTGCGCGCCGAGTGCAACGTCATTGTGCTGATCTCCAACTGTCCGCAGCTTAACAACCCGTGCAACGGCTGGAATCCAACCCCTGCGGAGGTGCTGGTATGGAACTGAGCCGCCTGCGCCTCATGCTCTACCGCCTGTTTGCAGTGCGGGCTAATCGCCTGACGCTGGACAATAAGCCGCAGCAGTAACAGCCTTTTCCCCCTGGACGACCAGGCGGCGAGATTATTCCCGGCGGGACGACCCGCCACGGTTCGGGTCTGGATCATGTTTACAAAATTACTTATCGCTAACCGGGGCGCTATCGCCTGCCGTATCCTGCGCACCCTGCGGGAGATGAACGTGAAAGGGGTGGCGGTCTGGTCGGAGTCCGATGCCAGCAGCCTGCATATTCGCGAAGCCGATGAGGCAGTTAGCCTGGGCGAAGGCCCGGCGGCGCAAACCTACCTGCAGGTAGATAAGATCCTCGCTGCCGCCCGGGAGAGCGGGGCGCAGGCTATCCACCCCGGCTACGGCTTCCTGTCGGAAAACGCCGCCTTTGCCGACGCGTGCGAGGCCGCCGGGATCGCCTTCGTTGGCCCCACCCCGAAGCAGCTGCGCATCTTCGGCCTGAAACACACCGCCCGTGCGCTGGCGAAAAGCCACGGCGTGCCGCTGCTGGAGGGCACCGAGCTGCTGGCCAACGTCGCGGAAGCATTGGATGCGGCAGAGAGCGTCGGCTATCCGGTAATGCTCAAGAGCACGGCGGGAGGCGGTGGGATCGGGATGCGGGTCTGCTACAGTCCGGCGGAGCTGGCGGAGGCTTTCGACGCGGTGCAGCGGCTGGGTAAGAATAACTTCAGCGATGCGGGCGTCTTTATTGAGAAGTACATCGAACGCGCGCGCCATCTGGAGGTGCAGATCTTTGGCGACGGCGCGGGAGAGGTGATTGCCCTCGGCGTGCGCGACTGCTCGGTGCAGCGGCGTAACCAGAAGGTGCTGGAGGAGACTCCCGCCACCGCGCTGCCTGAGGGAATGGCCGAGGCGCTCTGCCAGGCCGCTATTGAGCTGGGCAAGGCGGTGAGCTACCGCAGCGCCGGCACGGTAGAGTTCGTTTACGACAGCAGCGCCCGGCAGTTTTATTTCCTGGAGGTCAACACCCGGTTACAGGTGGAGCACGGCGTCACCGAGCAGGTGTGGGGCGTAGATCTGGTTCAGATGATGATCGCTCTGGCGGCGGGCGATCTGCCGCCGCTGGCCGAGATCGCCGCCGGGTTAAGCCCGCGCGGACATGCGATCCAGGCCCGGGTCTATGCCGAGGATCCGGGCCGTGAGTTCCAGCCCTCGCCAGGCCTGCTGACTAACGTGAGTTTTCCGCAGCAGGATCGCACCACGCTGCGAATTGACACTTGGGTAGAGTCTGGCTGCGAGGTGCCGCCGTTCTTCGATCCTCTGCTGGCCAAGATCATTACCTATGCCGACTCCCGCGACGAGGCGATCGACCAGCTGGACAGCGCTCTGGACGCGACGCGCCTCTACGGCGTAGAGACTAACCGTCAGTACCTGCGGCAGATTTTGCGCGACGCGCCCTTTGCCAGCGGCGAAC
>Ga0308166_1000129_pt1 | contig 155799 bp, 148 predicted proteins | sample PhyCR2_2_FD_202137 | JGI IMG/M metagenome (GOLD analysis project Ga0308166, IMG submission 202137) | Phyllosphere microbial communities from UC Gill Tract Community Farm, Albany, California, United States - DLSLCC.R2 | ecosystem: Host-associated > Plants > Phyllosphere > Unclassified | place...
GGGGATGATCGACCTGAGAAATAGGTCGATCATCATGGGTAAAGGATGTTAAAAAGTGTTCACCATGTCCTTGAACACCTGTCTACCATGTCCCCGGTCTGTACACTCCCACAGGGAGAGGGAGCTGATAGCCCCTGCTCGTTTGGAAGTAAAGTGATAATCTCAGCAAACTCGGGCTTCTCTTCATCTCATCCAAGGTGAATCACTCTAATTTCAAACACACTCGATCGGTCCCCTATCTAAGGTGAGTCACTCTAATTTCAAGCGCACTCGATCGGTCCCCTCTCCTTTGGGAGAGGGTTAGGGTGAGGGGAAAAATCACCGTGGTCGCAGATCGATCACCCGCTGGGCCTTGCCTTCCGAACGTGGAATATCGCCACAGTTGGCAATGCTGACGTCGGTGCTGACCCCGACTATCGATTTGATATGGTGACGCAGTTGGTGGCAGATATCGCAACGCTGCTGGTGGCTGAGCGTAAGCGCCGACTCTTTCAGTTCCACCCGTACCGCCAAGGTATCCAGATGCCCGGCACGGCTCACCTGCAGTTGATAATGCGGCGACAGATGCTCGAACTGCATAATCTGTTCTTCCACCTGTGACGGGAACACGTTCACGCCGCGAATGATCAGCATATCGTCGGAACGGCCGGTGATTTTGCCCATCCGGCGCATGTTGCGGGCATCCCCTGGCATTAGGTGGGTGAGGTCGCGCGTGCGATAGCGGATCACCGGTAGCGCCTCTTTGGTCAGCGTGGTGAAAACCAGTTCGCCATGCTCGCCGTCAGTTTGTGTCGCGCCTGTCTCCGGGTTGATGATCTCTGGCAGGAAGTGGTCTTCCCAGATGGTCGGGCCGCCGCCGCTTTCGGCACACTCCATCGCCACGCCTGGCCCCATCACTTCGGAAAGGCCGTAGATATCCAGTGCCTTGATCCCCATGCGTGACTCGATTTCATGGCGTAGAGATTCTGTCCAGGGTTCTGCACCAAACACGCCCAAACGCAGGGAGCAGTTGCGTGCATCGCCGCCCATTTTGCGTTCCAACTCGTCGATCAGCGTCAGGCAGTAGGATGGAGTCACCATGATCACGTCGGGTTTGAAATCCAGGATCAGCTGCACCTGCTTCTCCGTCTGGCCGCCGGACATCGGGATCACCGTCGCACCCAGGCGTTCTGCGCCATAGTGTGCACCCAGCCCGCCGGTAAACAGGCCGTAACCGTAGGCAACGTGGATTTTGTCTTTGGCCGTGGCCCCGGCAGAGCGCAGGCAGCGGGCGACAATATCGGCCCAGTTATCGATATCCCGCTGGGTATAACCGACTACCGTCGGGCGGCCTGTGGTACCAGATGAAGCATGAATGCGTACCACCTGTTCCATCGGCACGGCAAAGGTGTCGAACGGATAGTTGTCACGCACATCCTGCTTGGTGGTGTAGGGGAACAACGCCAGATCGCTCAGTTGCTTCAGATCGCTCGGGTGAACGCCGGCCTGATCGAACTTGCGCTGATACATAGGTACGTTGTTGTAGGCATGGTGCAGGGTCCATTGCAGGCGTTCCAGTTGTAATGCTTCGATTTCGTCGCGTGAAGCAAATTCAATCGCGTCGATGGGCCGTGGATTTGTAGTCATCTTTTTAGCCTCGCAGGTGTTAGACACGCTCAATAATCATGGCAATGCCCTGACCGACGCCAATGCACATGGTGCACAGTGCGTAGCGGCCAGCGCGACGTTCCAGCTCAAACAGGGCGGCCAGCGCCAGGCGCGCACCGCTCATGCCCAATGGATGGCCAAGCGCGATGGCACCCCCGTTGGGATTGACCCGTTCGGCATCATCCTGCAGACCAAGCTGGCGCAACACCGCCAACGCCTGTGCGGCGAATGCTTCGTTAAGTTCAATGACGTCCATCTGAGCCAGGCTTAATCCGGCGATTTCCAGGACTTTGCGGATCGCGGGCAGCGGGCCGATCCCCATCAATCGTGGCTCCACGCCGCAGGTGGCGGTGGCGACAATGCGTGCCCGTGGCGTCAGACCTTGCTGCAGGGCCATGGCTTCGGAAGCGACAATCAGCGCCGCCGCACCGTCGTTGACGCCAGAGGCATTACCAGCCGTGATACAGCCCGGCTGACGGAACGGTGTTTTCAGTTTTTGCAGCTGCTCCAACGTGGTTTCTGCACGCGGATGTTCGTCTTCGCTGAACTGAGTAATGGCCCCTTTTTTGCCGCTGAGGCTCACCGGGATAATTTCCTGTGCCAGGATCCCCCGCTGTTGTGCCAGAGCGGTGCGCTGCTGGCTGCGCAGGGCAAAGGCATCCTGATCGGCACGGCTGATGCCAAACTGTGCCGCGACGTTTTCGGCGGTTTCCGGCATGGAGTCGGTACCGAAAGCTTCATGCATCAGTGGGTTAACAAACCGCCAGCCGATAGTGGTGTCAAACAGCTGTGCCTGGCGGCTGAACGCGCTGTCCGCCTTGCCCATTACCAGCGGGGCTCTGGTCATGGATTCGGCCCCTCCGGCCAGGACCAGGCTGGCCTCTCCGGCCTTGATGCTGCGGGCCGCCATCGCCAACGCATCCAACCCTGAGCCGCATAGCCGGTTGATGGTGGTACCGGAAACGTTTTGCGGCAGCCCGGCCAGCAGCGCCGCCATACGGGCCAGATTACGGTTGTCTTCCCCGGCCTGATTGGCGCAGCCGAGGATCACGTCATCCACCCGCGACCAATCCACATTAGGGTGGCGCTCTAGCAGAGCACGCAGCGGTAGGGCAGCTAAATCGTCAGCCCGCACGTTTGCCAGTGCGCCGCCGTAACGGCCAATCGGCGTGCGGACGCCGTCGCAAATAAAGGCCTGGTTCATGGCTGCTCTCCCAAAATGCTGTGGCCCAACCGATGGGCGCGGCCACGGAACCAGGCGACGGTTTTCCCCAGTTGGTTAACGATCTCAACGTCGTATAATCCGGTGGTTTTACCCTGATGGCGCACTTCCGCGCATGCGGTTAGACGATCGCCTGCCAGTGCAGGGCGGATAAAATCGATGGTGCAGCCAGAAGCGACCGCCGCCAGCCCCTGACTGTTGCAGGCATAAGCAAAGGCGGTATCTGCCAGGCTGAACAGTTGGCCACCGTGACAGGTCTGGTGGCCATTGAGCATCTGTGGGCCGACGGTCATGCTGACTTTGGCCATGCCGGCATCCACGGCATCGATGCGCATATCCATTGCCTGTGCGCAGGTATCTTGGCTAAACATCTGTTCGGCGCAACGCTGGGCCAGCGCGCGGGGAGTGTTGGCATTCATCAGCATTTGGCTCCTGAATAATGGGCGGCATAACGGCGCAGCAGCGGCATTGGGCGATAGCGGGGTTCCGCGTAATAACGTTGCAGGTTTTCCAGCGTGGTGAGAATTTGTTGCCAACCGAGCTTGCTGCCCCAAGCCAACGGACCTTGCGGGTAGTTGACGCCAAACCGCATGGCATCGTCGGTATCGGCGGCGTTGGCCACGCCTTTATTCACCACGTCCAGGGCTTCATTAGCCAGCATGGCGACGGTGCGCATCACCAGCAGGCCCGGATAATCAGGCAGGTGGATCACCTGTTTACCCAGCGATTGCAGCAGGCGGATGACCTTGGCCGTGTGCGGCACCGCGTTCTGCTCGGCGCTGCTGATGGCGATAACGGGGGCGTGCTGATAGTTGACGGACAGGTCGAACAGAACCACGGGCGATCCGATTTCTTCGGCGACTTGGCTTGCCGTTTTACCATTTGTTAACATAAATGTAACTTCATCGACCCGCGCAAACGGACTGGTCTGGCCAGAATGTTTGATCGCCGCCGCATTTCCCGTCAGCAACTGTGCAAACTCACCGATGGCCGACCAGTCGCCGTGCAACGTGACGGAATGAGGCAAGTCAGCCGTTACCGCCGAAGCAAAAGTTGCTGACGGTACGGCCTGCTCACTGCCATAGCGGTAGAAACCCCGGCCACTCTTGCGGCCCAAATGCCCGGCAGCCACCAGTTCCTGTTGCACCAGCGAAGGAGTAAAACGGCTGTCCTGATAGAAAGCGTGATAGACCGACTCGGTGACGGCATAGTTGACGTCTTGACCGATAAGGTCGGTTAGTTGCAATGGTCCCATGGCGAAGCCACCGGCATCACGCAGTACGGCGTCAAGGGTGGCCGGATCGGCAATCTGTTCTTCCAGCGCGCGCAGGGTTTCGCCGTAGAAAGGTCGGGCTACGCGGTTGACGATAAAGCCTGGCGTAGAACGGCACACGACGCTGTGTTTACCCCAATGCTGAGCCAAGACTTGCAGGCAGCTCAGCGTTTCCGGGCTGGTTTCCAGCCCTCCGACGATCTCCACCAGTATCATTAGCGGAGCCGGGTTGAAGAAGTGCAGGCCCGCCATGCGCTGCGGGTGCTGAAGCGCGCTAGCGATGGCGGTAATAGAGAGTGAAGAGGTATTGCTGGCAAACAGCGTATCGGTGGAGCATATCGCCTCCAGATCGCGAAAAAGGCTCTGTTTGATCGCCAGCTTTTCCGCCACCGCTTCGATCACCAGGCTGCAGTCGGCCAGATCGCTCAACGAGCCAGTCAACTGAATATGTCCCAGCAGGGTTTCGGTGCTGTGGGCATCGGCTTTACCTGCCTCGACCCGTTTGCGTAGGCGTTGCTCGAGCTGTTCCAGCGCGCGGGAGGCGGCGGGCAGGGCGATATCGAACAGCTTGACCTGATGCCCTGCCGCAGCGGCTACCTGGGCAATACCGATCCCCATGGTTCCAGCACCAATCACGGCCACCGTTGCGGAGGTGGCTAGGGTATTTATCGCCATCTTCTCTCTCATGGCTATTTCCCGCTGAAGTTCGGTGAACGTTTGGCGAAGAAGGCGCTGACGCCTTCGCGATAGTCTTCACTACGGCCACCCAGGCGCTGTAAATCGCGCTCTAAATCGAGCTGCTGGTCGAGCGTATTGCTGGCCGAGCTGTACATGGCTTTTTTAATCAGCCCCAGGCCGTAGGTAGGTTGGGTAGCAAGCTGTTTGGCCATGCTCTGGGTGTGGTCGGCCAGCTCGGCGGCAGCCACGACCTGCCAGATCATTCCCCACTCCAGCGCCTGCTGAGCGCTGATTTTGTCCCCCAGCAGCGCCATACCCATGGCTCGCGCATGCCCGGCCAGGCGGGGTAGATACCAACTGCCGCCGGAGTCTGGCACCAGGCCCAGTTTGCAGAAGGATTGGATGAAGCTGGCGTTGTCGGCGGCCACCACGATGTCGCAGGCCATTGCCAGCGCGGCACCCGCTCCGGCAGCAACGCCGTTAACCGCGCAGACGATCGGCTTGGGTAGCGCGCTCAGGCGGCGGATCAGCGGGTTGTAAAAACGTTCTACGGACAGCCCAAGATCCGGAGGAGCCTGATCCACACTGACGTTACGATCGTTCAGATCCTGCCCGGCGCAGAAGCCACGCCCGGCACCGGTGATCAGCACGCAACGCACGCTGTCATCGCGTTCGGCTACGGTCAGCGCCTCGCTGAGCTGGTGGTGCATTTCATCGTTAAAGCTGTTGAGCCGGTCGGGGCGATTCAGGGTAATGGTCAACACCCCGGCTTCGATGTGGCTAAGAATGAATGCGTTTTCCATAAATCAGCGCCCTTGATAGTTCGGTGTACGTTTTTCGAAGAAGGCGGCAATGCCTTCCCGGCGATCTTCGGTGGCGGCCAGGGTGACAAACTGCTGGCGTTCCATCTGCAAGCCTTGGCTGAGGCCAGTTTCCTGCGCCTGTTTTAGCGCCTGTTTGGCCGCGCGCAGCGCCAGCGGCGCCTGTTGGCTGATGCGTTGTGCCAGTTGTTGAGTACGCTCCAGCGTTAATGCGTCGACGCAAACCTCGCTCACCAGCCCGGCTTGCAGTGCGCAGCGGGCGTCTATGGCTTCACCGGTCAGCACCATTTGATAGGCGCGGGACTTGCCCACGCTGCGGATCAGGCGTTGAGTACCACCGGCTCCAGGCATCAGGCCTAAAGTGATTTCCGGCAGGCCGAAGCGGGCGCTTTCGCCGCAAATCGTAATGTCGCAGGCCAGAGCCAGCTCACAGCCAGCACCGAGCGCGTAACCGTTCACCGCCGCCAGCAAGGGTTTGCTGAACTGGGCCAAGCGCTGCCATAGCAAAGGGCGGTGATCGAGCTGGGTGGCGGCGACATCCTGTTGCTGCAATTCGCGCAGATCGGCACCGGCGGCGAAGAACCGGGCGGCACCGGCGATCACCAAGGCACCGACGTCGGTATCGCTATCGGCCTGTTCCAGTTGATAAACCAACTGCTCCAGGCAGGCGGTGCTCAAGGCGTTGCGGGCATCGGGGCGGTGCAGCGTCAGTGTGACCACGCGTTGCTGCTGTTCGCGCAGGATCCAAGGGGTTTCCATCGTCGGCTCCTAAACGTCAAAGTCCAGCACCACGCCTTCACCGCGTGGCCAGGACTGGCAGCTCAAGACATAACCTGCCGCCAACTGATCCGGCTCCAGGCTGTAGTTGATCGCCATATCCACCTCACCGGCCTTCAGCTTGCATTTGCAGGTGGCGCAGACGCCGCCTTTACAGGCATAGGGCAAATCGGCTCCTTGGCGCAATGCGGCATCCAGAATGCTGTCATCCTCGCTGCCGACGTCGATTTTGAGGCTGCGGCCGTCGAGCCGGATCTCTACCTGGGTAGCGTTGCGGCTACCTGCATTGGCAGGCCGGGCGACGATGCCGCTGGTGTTGAAACGCTCGCTGTGAATACGCTCGGCAGGCATACCGGCCAGCTCCAGCACGGTGTGCGCGTCGTCCATCATCGCTTCCGGGCCGCAGATAAAGGCGTGGTCGAACTCGTTGAAGTCCACCAACGTGTTACCCAGCGCGGTCAGGTGGTCACGGTCGATGCGGCCACTGAGCAGTGGGCTGTCGAGATTTTCCTGGCTAAAGAGATACAGCGGCTGGAAGCGCTGTGGATAACGGTTTTTCAGATCCGAGAGGGCTTCTTTAAACATCACCGAGCGGCTGGTGCGGTTGCCGTAGATCAGCGTGAACTGGCTGTTGGGTTCCAATTGCAACGTCGCCTTGATGATCGACAGCATCGGTGTGATGCCAGAACCGGCGGCGATCGCCAGATAGTTGCCCTGGGTTTGTGCCTGCGGCTGATAACCAAAACGGCCCTGCGGCAGCATCACTTCCAACTCGTCTCCCACCTGCAAACTTTGGTTGATAAACGAAGAGAAGCGCCCCTGATGGATCGCCTTGATGCCGATTTGCAATACGCCATCCTGCGGTGCGCTACAGATGGAGTAGCAGCGGCGCAGCTCTTCGCCATTGACCCGCGCTTTGAGCGTGAGGTGCTGGCCGGGGGTATAGCCGTAATGGGATTTCAGTTCGTCCGGGACGCGCAGCGTGATGGCTACGGCGTCCGGGGTTTCGCGCTCGATGGCTGCGACATTCAGGCGATGAAAGACCGTCATGGTTTTCAGTACTCCTAAATACATTTGAAATAGTCGAACGGCTCCCGACATTCGCAGCAGCGGTAAAGCGCTTTGCAGGCGGTGGAACCGAACTCGCTGATCTTTTCCGTGTGCTCGCTGCCGCAACGGGGGCACTGCACCGGGCCGTTGGCTACAGGCTTCTCACAGGTTTGCCCCTGCGGTGGTGCCACGCCGTATTCACGCAGGCGTTGGCGAGCATCCGCATTCATCCAGTCGGTGGTCCAGGCCGGGCTGAGGCTGATGGTGATCTTCACCGGGCTGAAACCCGCCTCGTTCAGCGTCTGTTCAATGGCGTTGAGCAGGAACTCGGTCGCCGGGCAGCCGGAATAGGTTGGGGTAAAGGTGATGTGCCAGCCTGCACCATCGCGCTCCACGTCACGTACCATGCCCAGATCGGTAATGGACAGTACCGGCAGTTCGGGATCGCTGATCTGCTGTAAGCAGTGCCAGATCTGCGGGATCTCGGCCGATTGCAGTCGGGTGATATTCATCATTGCTTCTACCAGCTACAATTCGGGTAAGCGCGTGGCAGAAACTGCATCTCTGCCAGCATTGGGCCAAGGTGTTCTGTGTGCCGCCCTTGCTTGCCGCCGTGGCGAAACGCCTGCTCGGTGGGCAGCGCGAGCGTGGCCTGTTGCAGCGTATCGTTCACCATCGCCTGCCACGGTGCCTGCAATTGGCGTGGATCGACGGCAATACCCCGTTCGGCCAATTGCAGCTCAATCTCGTCGGCGTGGAACAGCTCGGCGGTGAAGCGCCACAGATCGTTTAATGACTGCTGGATCTTCTGGTGGCTGATTTCACTGCCGTCACCCAGGCGGATCATCCAGCCGTGGCTGAAGCGCAGGTGATAATCCGCTTCCTTCAGCGATTTGGCGGCGATGGCGGCCAGTTGGCCGTCTTTGCTGCGGCTCAATTCCCGGTGCAGCAGCACGTGGTAGGTATCGAGCAAGAACTGGCGTACCAGCGTGTCGTTAAAGCCGCCGTTGGGCTGTTCTGCCAACAGCAGGTTGTGGAATTCACGTTCGTCGCGGCCGAAGGCCAGGCTGTCTTCGCTGTGCTGCGGGCCGGAAAGCTCGGCGGCATAGGCCAGAAAATTGCGCGCCTGGCCCAGCAGATCGAGGCCAATATTGGCCATTGCCAGGTCGATCTCCAGCTCAGGAGCATGACCACACCAAGCGCACAGGCGCTGTGCCAGAATGAGCGGTGTATCGCCCAAGCGCAGGGCATAGCTGATTGTTGCTGCGTTACTCATCGTCATGGCCTGCCTCTACATGTTCTTGATGCCGTCGGGGATGGTGTAGAACGTGGGATGACGGTAGATTTTGTCGTCGGAAGGATCGAAGAATGCCGCCCGATCCTCCGCTTGAGAGGCGATCAGATGGCAGGATTGCACCACCCAGATCGAACAGCCCTCACTGCGTCGGGTGTAGGCATCGCGGGCGTTTTCCAGCGCCATCTGATCGTCTGCAGCATGCAGGCTGCCCACGTGGCGATGGGCCAAACCCTGCTTGCTGCGGATAAACACTTCATACAACGGCCATTCGGCGTGAGTCATTTTTCTCTCCTCGATTAAGCTGCATTTGCCGCGCGTTTGCTGGCATGTGCCATGGCACCATCCCGTACCCAACTGCCTTCGTCCCAGGCTTTACGCTTGGCTTGCAGGCGTTCGTGGTTGCACTGCCCACGCCCCTGGATCACGTCGTGCAGTTCTGCCCAGTCGATCTCGCCAAAGCGGTAATGTCCGCTGGCTTCATCCCATGCCAAATCGGCATCGGGGGCGGTCATGCCCAGGGCTTCCAGTTGCGGTACGGTGTTGTCGATAAACTTCTGCCGCAGCTCGTCATTGCTGTGGCGTTTGATTTTCCAGGCCATGCTCTGTGCGCTGTGGGGGGAATCGCTATCGTTGGGGCCAAACATCATCAGCGCTGGCCACCAGAAGCGGTTGATGGCGTCCTGTAACATGGCCTTTTGCGCTTCGCTGCCCTGGGCCATCACCATCACGGCTTCATAGCCTTGACGCTGGTGGAAGCTCTCTTCTTTACAGATTTTCACCATCGCCCTGGCATAGGGGCCGTAAGAGGCACGGCACAGAGCTACCTGATTGACGATGGCGGCACCGTCGACCAGCCAGCCGATCACGCCAATGTCAGCCCAGTTCAGCGTTGGATAGTTGAAGATCGAGGAGTACTTCATCTGACCGGCGAGCATCTTTTGGTAGATATCCTGGCGGGTGCAGCCGAGGGTTTCCGCCGCGCTGTACAGATAAAGACCGTGCCCGGCCTCATCCTGGACTTTCGCCAGTAACACCGCTTTGCGCCGCAGGGAAGGGGCGCGGGTCAGCCAATTGGCTTCAGGCAACATGCCGACCACTTCGGAATGCGCATGTTGGCCGATTTGCCGGATCAGGTTGCGGCGATAGGCATCCGGCATCCAGTCTTTGGCTTCGATGGAGATATCGGCGGCGATCTTGTCGTCAAAGTGCTGCTGAAATTGTGCGTCAGTTGTCATACTTGCCTCTTGGTGATTCATGTTTTTCACATTAAAACCAAAAATGTGAATCACTTTAACTAACCGTAAAGTTACAAGTTGATAACAGCAAGATCAAATGCAAATACTGTGATTTTGCGATGGCTATCACAATGTATTTTGTTATTTTGTTGATTTTAATGATTATTTGTTTTTCTGGGTTATCGATCAAGTTGGCGTTAACGCACCGGTTTGATGATTTTATTTTGCTTTTGTTAAATTTTAACCTGGCGCAGAGTGGAAAATATGTGATACATCATTAATATTGATGGTGTCTATTTATGAATTCCGGAGGAGCAAATGCAGCAGTTAACCAGTTACCTTTCTGGCGCTTGGGTGTACGGCCAGGGGCAATCCCGCCAGATCCAGCATGCCGTGACCGGCGAGCCTTTGTATCAGGTCTGCTCCGACGGGCTGCCGTTGGCCGCCAGCCTGAGCTATGCCCGCAAGCTGGGCGGCACGGCGCTGGCAAAGATGACGTTTCAGCAGCGCGCCCAGATGATGAAAGCGGTGGCTAAACACCTGCTGGCTAATAAAGAAGCGCTGTATCAGATCTCCTATCAAACCGGCGCCACGCGCAATGACAGCTGGGTTGATATCGAAGGTGGTATCGCCACGCTGTTCTCCTATGCGGGATTGGCAGGGCGCGAATTGCCGGACGATACGCTGTGGCCGGAAGATGAACTGATCCCACTTTCCAAGCAATCGCAGTTTGCCGCACGCCATGTGCTGACCTCTCGCCCTGGCGTTGCGCTGCATATCAACGCCTTCAACTTCCCTTGCTGGGGAATGTTGGAGAAGCTGGCACCTACCTGGCTGGCGGGGATGCCGGCCATCATCAAACCCGCCACCGCTTCGGCACAGCTAACACAGGCGATGGTGAAGCTGATTATCGACAGCGGGCTGGTGCCGGAAGGAGTTTTGCAACTGATCTGCGGCGGCGTGGGCGATATGTTCGATCACCTCGATTATCAGGATGCGGTGACCTTTACCGGCTCGGCGCAAACCGGGCAGAAGCTACGTTCCCACCCGCGCCTGCTGGAAAAATCCATCGCCTTTACCATGGAAGCCGACTCGTTAAACTGCTGCGTGTTAGGGGAGGACGTGACGCCAGAGATGCCGGAGTTTGCGCTGTTTATCAAAGAGGTCAGCCGCGAAATGACCAGCAAGGCGGGGCAAAAGTGTACTGCTATCCGGCGCATTATCGTTCCGGCGGCCCGCATTGCCGAGGTACAGCAAGCGCTGTTGCAGCGGCTGGCGGGCGTAAAAATTGGCGACCCAGTGTTGGAGCAAGTGCGGATGGGGGCGTTGGTCAATCAGGAACAGCGCGACGACGTGCAGCAAAAGGTGGAATTCCTGCTGCGTAATGGCTGTGAGCCACTCTGTGGCGCTACGCTGGATAAATTGGAGGTGGTGGGCGATGGCGCGCAATCAGGCGCGTTTTATCCGATCACCCTGCTGTACTGCGCCGATCCGTTCCGCCATCAGGCCGTACATGGCACCGAGGCGTTTGGCCCGGTGGCGACGCTGATGCCTTATCAAACTACCGAACAGGCCATTGAGTTGGCGTTGCTGGGGCAAGGTAGCCTGGCCGGATCGTTGGTGACGGCTGATGCGGAGCTGGCGTCACAGTTTATTCGAGCAACCGCCTGCGCACACGGCCGTATGTTGGTGCTGGATCGCCACGCGGCTACTGAATCGACCGGCCACGGCTCACCATTGCCTTTGCTGGTGCACGGCGGGCCTGGGCGAGCAGGCGGTGGGGAAGAGCTTGGTGGGCTGCGGGCGGTAAAACACTATATGCAGCGCACGGCAATCCAGGGCAGCCCGTCGATGCTGGCGGCCATCAGCCGTGAATGGGTTCGGGGTGCCGACGTGGTGGAGGAGCAGGTACACCCGTTCCGCAAATACTTTGAGCAGTTGCAGATTGGCGAAAGCTTGCTGACTGCCCGCCGTACCATTACCGAAGCCGATCTTGTCAACTTTGCCTGCCTGAGCGGCGATCATTTCTACGCGCATATGGACAAGATCGGTGCGGCGGAATCACTGTTTGGTGAGCGAGTGGCCCACGGTTACTTTGTGGTGTCTGCCGCCGCCGGGCTGTTTGTCGATCCGGGCGTCGGGCCGGTGATTGCCAACTACGGCATGGAAAACCTGCGTTTTATCGAACCGGTGAAGATTGGCGACACCATTCAGGTGCGGTTGACCTGTAAAAAGAAAATCCGCAAGCCGCAAAAAACCGCCGAGGATCGTCCGCATGGCGTGGTGGTCTGGGATGTACAGGTGCTCAACCAGCATCAGCAGGCCGTCGCGCTGTATAGCATTCTGACGCTGGTGGCGCGCCAGCAAGGGGATTTCAACACGGTACACTGAGGCGGGATCGTCGGGGCATCATGTTAAGATGCCCCACTGTTTGCTGAAATGATCTACACATGACTATTCAACAGCTTACCCTCAATGGTTTTCGTTCCATCCGTAATGTGCAGCTTACTCTTGGCCGTGTAAATGTGATCAGTGGCCCAAACGGATGTGGTAAATCCAACCTGTATAAAGCCGTGCGATTAATCCATGAAGCAGCCAGTGGGCGGCTTTCGCTCGCCTTGGCAGAAGAGGGTGGCATTCAAAATGCGATGTGGGCAGGTGGAGCACGCTTGGGCGATAAACGCGGCGATCCCAAACGGATGATCCTGTCGGCCACCCTGGAGGATTTTGATTATGAAATCCAGCTTGGCTTTCCCCCTCCCGATAATAGTTCTGAGCCAAGCCTGTTTACGCTGGATCCACTGGTCAAGCAGGAGTCGCTGTGGCTGAGTGGGCATCGGCGCCGTAATTCGATGCGTCTGTTGGAACGCGTTAATCAAACCGCATTTCTCACCAATATTCAGGGGGAAAGGGCGGCTTACGCCGGAGTGTTATATGCGGAAGAATCGGTATTTGGTCAGTTGTCCGATCCGCATCTCTACCCCGAGTTATCGCAGGCCAGGGAAATTCTGCGGCAATGGCGTTTTTACCATGAGTTTGCGGTTTGGCCGGGTTCACCGCTGCGTGTCCCACAGGTTGGTATTCGTGCCCCGGTGCTGGCGCACGATGGTAGTAATCTGGCGGCGGCATTCAGAACCATCATCGAGATTGGCAATGGTAATTTATTGTGCGGCATTCTGCGGCGGGCTTTCCCTGATTCTGAGTTTGAGGTGCAGGCACCGCAGGGGCGTTTTGAACTGTTGATGCATCGAGAGGGGATCCTGCGGCCGCTTGAAGCGGCAGAACTCTCCGACGGTACGCTGCGCTTTCTGTGTCTGGCGGTGGCTATGCTCAGCCCAAGACCTCCGGCCTTTATGGCATTGAACGAGCCGGAGAACAGTTTACACCCAGATCTGTTGCCCGCGTTGGCACAACTGATTGCTGAAGCCAGCCGTTACAGTCAGCTGTGGGTGACCAGCCATTCTCCGTTACTGGCGGATTTGATTGCCGAGCATTGTGCCGTAACGCATTACCAGCTCACTCAACAGCAGGGGGAAACCATCGTTGCGCAGCAAGCCTGAGCCTAGAGGCTGCAAACCCGGTTCTTACCGCTTTTCTTCGCCGTATACAGGGCGTTATCCGCCAGGTTGACCAAGCTCAGCGGCGTATCGTTATACGGATGCGGGACTTTAGCACTGGCACCGATGCTGGCGGTGATCATCCCCAGGGGGCTGCCTGTGTGGGCGATCTTTAACTGCCGGATGCCCTCCAGAACCCGTTCGGCAAAGGCGATTGCGCCTTGAAGATCGGTATCCGGCAGAATAATCGCCAGCTCCTCTCCACCGTAACGCGCCATCAGATCGCCAGGGCGGTTGACCATGCTTTTCAGCATGCGCCCCAACTGTTGCAAACACTGATCCCCAGCCACGTGGCCGTAGATATCGTTAAACTGTTTAAAATAATCAATATCCAGCATCAATAGGGCTACGCTGCGATCGTTACGCGCCGCCCGCGTCATTTCGTTTTTTAGCGCAATATCAAACTGACGGCGGTTGGCCAGGCCGGTCAAGCCATCTAGCAAGGCCAGTTCTTCCAGCGTGTGGTTCATCAGCGTCAGTTGATCGCGGGTGCGCACTAGCTCGACTTCGGTCTGTACGCTCTGGTTAATCTGACGTATCAGCACCAACCCCAGGGCCAACAGTATGGACAGCAGGACTCCTCCACCTAGTGCAAAAAGTGACGCATCGTTGCGCCAGTCGGCCAGAACGTCTTTTTTCGACAGCCCGGCGGTGATCACCAGTGGATAACGTTCCACCCGCGAATAACCATATATCCGTTCAACATTGTCGAATTGTGAGACCATGGTGACGTTGCCAAAGGACGAATGCGGCAGAACTTCGCGGAAGAAAATGCTGTGGGAGATGTTTTTCCCGATGGCATTCTCATTGTAAGGGCGGCGGTACAAAACGGAGCCGTCAGCCAGTATCAGGCTGAGTGAGGCATCGTTGTTAAGGGCAAAGGTGTTGTAAAACTGGCGGAAATAATCGACATACAGCGTCGAAATGACCACGCCGGCAAAGCTGCCGTCCGCAAGGTTCAGGCGGCGCGATACCGGGATAACCAAATCGCCGGTCGAGCGGCTGCGGATCACCTCGCCGATATAAATCATATTATTGTTGTGGGTGAGGTGGTATTTAAAGTAGGCCCGGTCAGCATTATTGGCATGGCTGAGGGGTTTACCGTTGGACGTCAGGATCCAGTTGCCCTGAGCATCATAGATAAAACTGCCATGCAGTTGCGGAAAGTTACTGGCCTGAGTCTGCATGATTTTTTGCAGGCGTAAACGCTGGGGTTGGCCTAAGCCATCGGTTTCAATGCGTTCGCCAAGATCGACCAGGTTACTGTCTACCTGCGCAAAGGTATCTTCGGCATGTTGCGCCAGCGATCTGGCCAGATTCTGCGAGTCATTTTCGGCAATCTGCAGATTGCGTTGATGAGCGTTCCAGATTTGCCAGGCATTGAACATGATTAAGGTGAGCACGACGATAATCACAAACACGCCAGCCTGATAGAGTAACGGCGAGTTTTTGTTTTTCCCGGATAATGGTTGTTTTTGGGGCGGGAGCTGGGGTGCTAGCATAGCATTCCTGTCATGGAATCAGTTAGGTACGTGGATTGCGAACAATCTTAACCCTTCTATTTCCATCTTGCATGTTCCGTTATATTTCCGGGATATGTTCAGCATAAATTGGTATCGGGGGGGCGCATGGCAGCATTATCTGACGCTATGATGCAGGTTTTACTGATACTGGCGGTATATTACCCGTTTACGCTTCTGGCGCTGGCCGGATTGATGATTATCGCCTACCAGCGGCGCAAAGCACCTTTCTGGCGGTTGGCTCTGGTATTGTTGCTGGTGTTGTTTGTCTTGTTCTCACTGGTGGCTGCTAGCTGGCATCGTTAGCGTTGGGCAGTGCCTATCCTCACAGCCAGGCACTGCACCGTGCGATTACTCGACGTTGACCATCCAGTTGACACCGAACTTATCGGTCAGCATGCCAAAGCCCTTGGCCCAGAAGGTCGGTTGGAAAGGCATGGTGATGGTGCCACCTTGGGCTAGCCGGTTAAATACCTCGCCACCTTGCTCGACGCTCTCACTGCGGATCGACAGTGAATACCCTCTATGTGTCTGCCCGCTTGAGTCGGCCGGGCATCCATCCGATGCCATAATGACGTTATCCCCGATCACCAGCCTGGCATGCATAATCGAGTCAGGGTCGGCATTGGACGGCCCATTTTGCTGCTCCTCTGCCGGGATATCTTTGTAACGCATCATGATTTCTATATTGCCGTTTAGCTGCTGGGCATAAAAATTCACCGCTTGCTCACAGTCACCGGCAAAAAACAGATAGGGTTGAATCAGCATGGCTCCTCCTGTTTCTTTCACATAAACAACAGCGCAGCGGAACCATCCCACACGGCGGCCAAGGTATAAACCAAAACCAAAAACAGCATGAAAGGGGGGTTGCTCATGGCGCTATCCTCGGTCGAAGTTCGGTTGAGCATCATTGAGTATAGCTGATTATCGCCACTCAATATGACAGCTGGATGAAAATTGCACAAATTACACGCAGTGATTTTCAGACTGCAAGAGGTAGGTAACTCGCTGATTTTTGACTATAGTAGTAAGGTACAGAGACGTAAATACTGTCAGCGGGTGGTCGCTGACGGACAACGTCTTGATAATGGCATTGCCAGCAAGTTCGGGCAACGGGTTAATGAGGGAGAGTAAAAATGGGTATCATTTCCTGGATCGTTTTTGGGTTAATCGCCGGTATTTTGGCCAAGTGGATCATGCCGGGTAAAGACGGCGGCGGCTTCATCATGACCGTGATCCTGGGTGTGGTGGGTGCGGTTGTCGGCGGCTATATCAGTACCTTCTTCGGTATGGGCCGGGTTGATGGCTTTAACCTGGGCAGCTTTGTGGTTGCTGTTATCGGTGCCCTGGTGGTGCTTTTTGTCTACAGAAAGATCAGAAGCTAAGCCGGGTTCGATCAACTGGGGTCGCTGCGGCGGCCCTTTTTCTTTTAAATACGATGAACGTACAGCGTTTGAGAAGGGGATAGCGATGGGATTACTGGATGGGTTAGTCGGAGCATTGAGCGGTGGCAAAGGAATGGATTACAGCGCCATCTTGCAGTGGGTTGAACAGCAAGGTGGCCTGCCGGCTATCCTGGACAAATTCCGCCAGGGAAATTTGGCGGACGTGGTCGCCTCCTGGATCGGCACGGGTGAAAATCAGCCAATCAGCGGTGAACACGTTGAGCAGGCGTTAAGTACCGATGCCATTGCACAACTGGCAGGCAAATTGGGGATCGATCCGGCACAGGCTTCTGCTCTGATTGCCCAGTATTTGCCGATGATCACCGATAAACTGTCACCCAATGGCCAGGAGCCACAGGGCGGCGATCTGATGAGCGCCGGGATGGATTTGCTGAAAGGTAAACTGTTCGGCTGATATGGGACTGCGACGGCACCACGGTCAATTGAGGGACACAGCCTAGCCCTCCGGTTTATGGCCGGAGGGTTGCCATTACAGCGTCAGCATAATTTTACCGATATGCGCACTAGACTCCATCAGGGCATGGGCCTGTGCGGCTTGCTCTAACGGGAAAGTCTGGAAAATCTGCGGCTTTAACTCCCCGCGTTCCAGCAACGGCCACACTTTCAGCTCCAGTTCGGCAGCGATCTGGGCTTTATCTTCCACACTGCGCGGCCGCAGCGTTGAGCCGGTATGGGTCAGGCGCTTAAGCAGCAGTGGCATCAGGTTCAGTTCCTTCACTATGCCGTTTTGCGTGCCGATTTGTACGATACGCCCGTCCATTGCGGCGGCACGGTAGTTCTTCTCCACGTAATCCCCCGCGATCAGATCGACGATGACATCGGCTCCTTTGCCGTTGGTGGCGGTTTTGGTCAGCTCGACAAAATCTTCAGTGCGGTAGTTGATGGCGACGTCGGCACCTAATGCCAGGCTGGCCTCACGCTTTTCTTCAGAACCAACGGTAGTGATGACATAGGCGCAGAACGCTTTGGCCAACAGGGTGGCAACCGTGCCAATGCCAGACGTGCCACCGTGGATCAGCACGGTTTCCCCGGCCCGAAGATGACCACGTTGAAATACGTTGACCCAAACGGTGAAGAAGGTTTCCGGCATGGCGGCCGCTTCAATCATGCTGAGGCCTTTCGGGACCGGCAGCGCATTGCTTTCATGCACCTTGCAGTATTCGGCATAGCCTCCACCGGCGATCAGAGCACATACTGCATCACCAGGGGCATAGCGTTGTACCCCAACGCCAACGGCTACCACCGTGCCAGCAATTTCCAACCCTGGAATGTCCGAGGCGCCCGGAGGTGGCGCATATTGCCCACGACGCTGCAGAACATCCGGGCGGTTGACGCCGGCGGCAGCGACTTTCACCAGTATTTCACCCTGGCCCAATACCGGTAACGGGCGCTCCGCACTCACCAGAACCTCTGGTTCGCCCGGCTGGCTGATTTCGATGACCTTCATTTTTTCAGGTAGTTGTGCGTTGGCTGACATGCCGTTCTCCTTGATCAATCTGCGTATTCGGGGTATTCCCGGCTGGATTATCTTATAGGGATAACAGAGTTGGCATGTGTGCGAAAGGGCGGTTTTGTCTAGACAAGCAGAAATACCGCCGCAGAGGGGCAGAGGATCAGTCGTTTGGTGGGATACGAAAACCTTTCAGCGAGACGATAAAGTGCTTTTTGCCTTTGGAAATCTTGGCACCCTGATCGCACCACAGGCTGGCGAGCTGGAAAAAATCGTCGCTGTCAATGTCATAGGCCAGCTCAATCTTTTTCGCCGATCCTGAACGGATTAGCGTCTCTGCCTGCTGATGATTAATGGCTTTTACGGTGTTCATAGGCGAAATCCTTGGTGTTAACCCGGAGCGGATAATCGCTAGCCATCATATGGCTGGATTGTGACATTTTTGTGATGGAAATATGACGCTGGGCCGTTTTGCGGCTTGGCGCCCGTTTTCTCATGATCCTGTCATGGGTTAAATTTGGTGGCAAGGAGGTTCAGATTTAGTATGAGCGCAAACCTTTTGAGCAGACAATGGATTATGACCAACAAAGTGCGAAAGCAGACCCTGCGCCAGCGTAGCTATCAGCTGTTGTTCAGCAACCAAACCCGCACTGGGCGCAGGATGCAGCTATTTTGGGTGAGCACGGCGCTGCTCAGCGTGCTGTTGCTGTTTATCGAACCCGGCGGCAGCTCGCTGTATACTCCTAATGCCCAAGTGTTGTATCAGCTGTTTTTGGCGGAGGTCTTTTTCACCACCCTTTTTACGGTGGAGTATCTGTTGCGGCTTTGGTGCACGCCGAGTAAAGAGCGCTATGCCATCAGCTTTTTCGGTATCGTCGATCTGCTGACGATGTTGCCGATGTATATCATCTGGATATTCCCGCATATGGCGGTGGAGTATATTGCTCTGCTGCGTGTATTGCGGATCCTGCGCGTGTTGCGGGTGTTGAAACTGTTGCGCTACATGAGTGAGATGAGCATTGTCTGGCGCAGTATCAAGCTGGCGCGCCATAAGCTGACCCTGTTCTTTGGTTTTGTCGGAGTGATGCTGTGCGTATTTGGTGGCTTGATGTACGCGGTGGAGGGAGGCAGTGGTGGATTTACCAGCCTTGGCGCATCGATGTATTGGGCGGTAGTCACGTTAACCACCGTGGGCTACGGTGATATTGTGCCCCACACGCCATTAGGGCGGATGCTGGCTTCGGTGCTGATCTTGGTAGGGTATTCGATTATTGCGGTGCCTACGGGGATCCTGACCGCCTACATGTCGCAGGAGATGCAGCGCTATCGGGAACAGCGCCATTGTGCACAATGCGACCGCGGTGGGCATGAAGCCGAGGCGAAGTTTTGTAAATTTTGTGGCGCTGCGTTACCACCATTGTCAGTGAAATCCGCAAGATAACGCCGATAATTTCGCCAGGTGGGAGCAAATTCTGTGCGTTTGGTCTCCCTTTCCAGCCTCACGAGCTAAAAAGAGTTGCTATTATACGCCCGACATGAGTTAATGATTCTCGGCCTGTGGTACAGACCTATTTATGCACGACATTTTGAGTAAAGTAGTTCAAATTTAAAGCGTTATCCTTGATAGCTCTTCACTGACGAATTTCCTTTCTAGTGCCTCCATAAGTAACTGATGACCGGCTATTTCATGCCCATGGTGGCTTAAATTTTTTATTGAAGGAATTCAACATGTCTAACATGATCAAAGGTCAAGTGAAGTGGTTCAACGAGTCTAAAGGTTTTGGTTTCATCACTCCTGCAGACGGCAGCAAAGACGTGTTCGTACACTTCTCTGCAATTCAGGATCAAGGCTTCAAGACCCTGGCTGAAGGCCAGAACGTACAGTTCTCTATCGAGAACGGTGCTAAAGGTCCGTCAGCGGCTAACGTTACCGCTATCTAATCGGCCTCTCGCTGATTAACAAAAACCCGCCAAGGCGGGTTTTTTTGTGTCTGTGATATGAGCACGGTGGGGCGCAGAGACGTTTAACGCGCTATTCCAGAGGTCTGAAAGACCCTGTCTCAGTTCTGCTAAGCTTAATGGGGGGGCGTAGCATGATGGCTCAGAGGCGGAGTGCATTACGCAACGGTGGGTTCTTTTCGTCAACTGTAATAGACTGATATCCGGGATAAATAACGAGGTAGAGCATGAAAGTTAACGATCTGGTGACGGTAAAGACCGACGGTGGCCCTCGTCGTGAAGGGGTAGTGCTGGAAGTTGAAGTGTTTAATGAAGGCACGATGTATCTGGTGTCACTGGAAGATTATCCGGCGGGCGTGTGGTTCTTCAATGAGATCGATAGTCGCGATGGCACCTTTGTAGAATTGCGCAGCGCTGAACAGGATTAAATCTTTGCCTGCATTTACCTGCTTGCCGCTGGTCTGGCTGGCGGGCTTAAACCTGGCCACACTGTCATGCGGTGTTGAAAGTCTGTCCAAATACCCGTAGCGGAAGCATTGCCGCTGAAAACGGGCGTTTTTCTGTCGAACTCTACACCACTGCGTTCCGCTGTCGCTTTATTTGGTCGTAATGGCTATCAACGGCTGTTGACGAAAATGCCGCTGGTAAGCGTGTCGGTCAGGCGGACAACATGGTAGATGATCTGCTTGTTGTGGGTTTTGATCTTTCTTTTGATGTTTCCCTTATGGGAAGAGACGGTTTTCACCTTGATCTGCATTTGATCGGAGATCTGGATGGTGCCTTGGCCGGACATCCACATGCGCAGCATGTTTGACTCGGTTTGGCTTAGTGTGACAGGTGTCTGATCCAGCGAGTTTTTTTCCGGGCGAACCAGCTTTCTTTCGAGGTAGTGGTTAAGCAACTGACTCATGGTTTGCGGTTTAATCGATTTTGACGAGATGATCACGTTCTTGCGGACGTATAAATAATCGTCGAAATGTACGTTGGTGATGGCCATGAAAATAAAGAATAAAGTATCGGGATTAAGAGATATCACGCGTTTTATTCTTTCTGTCGCATCCGCTTCATGAATGAAGCAGTCTTCATTCAGGAATACCATATTAGGCTTAAGTTTGGCGCACTTCTCATGCAGGCCGTCGATATGATTGACGGCGCTAATATGACGCTTTTTCATCCCGTGCGACGTCAGGTAGTCGGTTAATCCTAATCTAGTGTAACTGCATGAATCCATAATGATTATTGGCATAGAGCCTCCCACTTAAGTCCGTTTCCACGCGGTTATAAAAAGAAAAGCCTGAAGATAAAAGGCTAAAAGTTATAAAAAAATCACATCTTATGAATGCAACTTTCTATCAATAAAACCGGCATGACTCAACGTCTTTTCGAATTATATTTTTAAATCTACCAAAAGCATCAGTTTAGCTTAAGTCGACTTATTATGCTGTGGCGATTTTTCGGCTGGAAATATCAGTAGGCGCCGGGTAGTCAGCCTTAAATTTGTTGCTAAGGTTAGCTATTTTCATCGTGGTACTATTTTCCGTTAATCAGATGATTCTTAAGAGTCTCTTATCGCTCGCAATGACGCCAGCGTTGGCGGTTTTTTGACTGATAGTATTGCTTCTGTTTCATCACCTGACGCCATTAAGTATTCTTATTCAATTGATTGTATCAATGTATTGGCTTAAATGGTAACGATTCTTAGTTACTTTTATACGCTTGAGGAAGGAGCTTATGATCGGAATCAAGTCAAAATAAGTAGTTCTGCTAACCATGGGGTCGCTAATTAAATAACAGTTGTAAATTATTTCATTTGTTAATTATTCATCAGTGAATAACTTATCCGCGACATATCGATTTTCCTGACGTATCTTACTGCGCAGAGGCAACGAAATGCTGCTAGAGGCGATTTCAACTCACAACCAGGAGGACGGGTGGACCACAATCAGTTTGGGCAACCCATAGGTACAGCGCTTGAGGGCTGGCAACCTGCGGGTGAACCGGGAAAACAGAATCTCCAAGGGCGTTTCTGCTGCTTGCAGCCGATGGATATCGCGCGCCGTGCCGATGAGTTGTTTCATGCCTACCAACTGGCGGAAGACGGGCGCGACTGGACCTATCTGTCTAGTGAACGTCCCACGGAGCCATCTGTTTTCCAGCAGTACTTGCAGCAACAGCTGGCAACCCAGGGTAGAAACACCTTGGCGGTGATAGATGCGACTACCGGTAAAGCGGTCGGCACCTGTGCTTTCTTGAACATCGACCAACCCAACGGGGTGGTTGAGCTGGGGATGATCAACTGGTCACCCTTGATGAAGCGGCGAGCGATGGGGAGTGAAGCCATCTTTCTGATGCTCAAGCATGCCTTTGACGACTTGGGCTTTCGCCGTTGCGAATGGAAATGCGATCGTCTGAATGCCCCCTCTCGCGAGGCTGCACTGCGTATGGGTTTCACCTTTGAGGGGACTTTTCGCCAGGCGATGACCAGAAAGGGGCGCAACCGCGACACGGACTGGCTATCCATCATCGATGGTGAATGGCCGGTATTGCGCGAGGCGTTTACCGCCTGGCTATCGCCGTTGAATATCACAACCGACGGCCAGCAGAATCAAAGCCTCGCCACTTTCAGACCTCAGCCCGACAAGCCTGCATTGATGCCAACGCCAAAGTAATATCCTGCTCTTCAGTCATCCAATTCACCAGAGCTGCCCTAATACCCGGTTGGCCCGCATAGCTGGTGGGCGTGCAGCGCACCACGCCGTGCCGATCCAGGCGATCGATGAATCTGTTGCGTGCGGCAGTAGCATCGCCTGTAACGCCCTTCAGCGCAAAACATACGATATTCAGTTCCACTGGGGCCAGCAGGCGGAAGCCTTCACTGGTCGCCAATCCGTCACCTAAACGTCGCGCCAACGTCACGTTACGCTCGACGATCTCCCGCATACCGCTGCTGCCGTAAGCTTTCAATGCCATCCACAAGGGCAGGGCGCGAAAACGCCGCGAGTTCTCGGGCGTCAGGTGCAAATAGTTGTCTGGGCGCAACGTGGGGGCCTCCAGATAGGACGAGTGATTCTGGAAAACCTGCATCTGCAATGCCAGATGACGGGTAAATTGAATGGCGCTGTCATAAGGGACATTCAGCCATTTATGGGCATCTACGGTGATTGAGTCCGCCTGGTGCCAACCGTTCAGCAGATGGGCCAAGCGGGGAGAACAGGCCGCGATCCCACCAAAGGCGGCATCAACATGCAGCCAGAAGGGATAGCGTGCACGCAGTGCCAGCAGGCGGGGCAGATCGTCGAAAACGCCGGTGTTTACCGTACCTGCGCTGGCGAGCACTATCGTTGGGATATCTGGCGTGGCGGCAAGATGATGCTCCAGCGCGTCGATATCAATAGCTTCGCAATCAGCCTGGCTGGCAATAGACTTTAAAGCATCACGCCCAATACCGAGCATGCTGAGCGCTTTCACGCTGCTGGCATGCGCATTGGCAGAAAGGACCTGAATCGGCCCCAAGGGGGCCAAGCCAAACTGTGCCACATCGATCCCACGCTGCTGCCCTAGCCACTGGCGGCCGATGGCAATCCCGGTGAAGTTGGCCATGGTGGCACCGCTGACAAAGCTACCGCTGAAGTCGGCGGGCAGTTGCAGCAGGGTTTTCAATTGCTCAATCGTTGCCAGCTCGATCGCGGCCGCCACGGTATCATGGCTCAGTTGGCTATTCTGGTCGGCAGTGCTAACCAACCAGTCGGCAGCCAGCGCCGCAGGCGTGCTACCGCCAGTGACAAAGCCAAAGTAACGCGGCCCGGCACTGCCGGAAAGGCCAGCCTCATAGCGCTGCCAAAACTCTTCTAATGCCACTAGCGCCCCGCAACCCTCTTCGGCCAGCCGATCGTCACCGGTTTGCAACTGTTGTTCGGCCAACGGCGGGCATACCGGGCGCTGGTTTAAACTGGCAAGGAAGCCCTGCGCCAATTGGTTGGTATGGTCAAGTATGCGGGGTAAATCGTCGAGATCCTGCTGCAAACGTGGGTGCATGGTCATGCCTTGGGTTCGGAGTGAATATGTTTGCACTATAGGCGATCCTGATTAGTGCTAATATCGATAAAAAATGACCCTTTTGGATAGTAAGGCTAACCAGTAATGATTGAGCGTCTTCCTCTGCATATTTTGCCAACCTTTGTGATCGCTGCCCGGTTGGAGAATTTGCGTGCCACGGCGCAACGCGTCAGCCTGACTCATGGAGCCGTTAGCCAACAAATTCAGCAGCTTGAACAGGCTATTGGCTATCCACTCTTTGACCGCTCCGGGCGTGGGGTACGGCTAAATGCTGCGGGGCGCGAACTGCTGGCAGCAGCTGAGCCTGCCTTACTCGCTTTGCAACAGGGCGTTGACCGGGCCAGGCGGATAGCGGAAAGCCAGATGTTGCGCATCAGCGTACTGCCTTCCTTTGCGCATTACTGGTTGTTGCCCAGATTGGCGGAGTTTCATCGTGATTGCCCTGGGATCCGATTGGATATTGACGCCTCGCTGGCGATTCAGGATCTCGGCCGTAAAGGATTCGATGCCGCGATCCGCATTGGTGATGGCCAATGGCCAGGCGTTCAGGCTCAGCGTATCGCCTCAGGAGTAGTGCTGCCGGTAGCGGCCCCGGAGCTGGCCAGGCAATGGCAGGAGGCATTTGATACTGGAGATCCACACACCCCCTTGCTTGAGCATGACGTCACTCCCTGGCATAGCTGGTTTAGCGCCGTAGGGAGAATTGGCGGTGGACAACAGTTGGCGCTGTTCAACGATGCAGGGTTACTGCTGCGCGCAGCCGAGCAGGGGTTTGGTATTGCGCTGGTGAAGGCCGTGTTGGCGAAGGATGCGATTGCAGCAGGGCGCTTGGTGCCATTGTCGGCTGCGCTGCATTTGAACGATAGCGATGTCTATCTGGTGTGGCCACAAGCCGCTGGTTTAACGCCTGAGGTGGCAGCGTTACTGAACTGGTTACAACAGCGCCTCGTAGCGTAGGGGGCCGCATTGCGGCGCCCGATTAGCGTTCTTATATTATTGTTCCTATAACAGTCATTAAATAAGGGGAATATTCGGTTTAGTCTTCGTTTAATAATATAACCTTTACTTCACAACCTCATGTCACTATACTCCAGCCAAAATTACCGTGGAGAAAACCAATTGGACAGTTGCAGTAGTAGCGAAATAATAAAGGCAAGTTGACCAATCTCCTGTGATTTGTTGCTTGCCGAACACGGCGGGCAGCACCCCTCTCTAGTTATTCCGAGCTGTGCAAACCCGAACATGATTGTTGTCCCCGAGGCGCTTGCGCATTGGGCGTATTGATTCGGATATGATTATGGTATTTAACCATCACCACGGCCTTTTCCCTCCAGGCACTCAAACGCTGACCCGCTGATTAATTATCGGCGCGATTTCGCGTGTGCTTAACAGCACATGATTCAACCTCAATGATTAATTAAGGGGAAGATCATGGCTATGACTCCTTTTATCCTGAATTTATTCCTGGCAATGGGCCTGGGTGCCGTTATTGGTGCCGAGCGTCAATGGCGTCAGCGTATGGCGGGTTTGCGTACCAATTCTTTGGTTGCGACCGGAGCCGCAGTGTTTATCCTGAGCTCTTTTGACACCGAACCTTCCAGCGCGGGGCGTATTGCGGCGCAGATCGTTTCCGGTATCGGTTTTCTCGGTGCCGGTGTAATTATGCGGGAAGGGCTGAATATCCGCGGCCTGAACACGGCGGCCACCTTGTGGTGCTCTGCTGCCATCGGCGTGTTATGTGGCCTGGGGCAGCATTGGGAAGCCGTCTGCGCCACCCTGGTGATCCTGTGTGCCAATATCCTGCTGCGTGAAGCGGCGCAGCGTATTAATCTGCAACCCCAGCAACAGGCGGTGGATCTGGAGCTGCGTTATCGCGTCCAGGTCACCTGTGGGGAGCAGGATGAAATCCTGGTTCGTACCCTGATCCTACAGGCATTGAACGGCGTGGCATTACGTTTGCAATCGCTGCGTAGCGCCGATATTGCCATTCCTGGTCAGTTGGAAGTCTGTGCGGAAATTGTGGCTAATCCGGCCGCGCAAAAAGAGATTGAGGGCATTGTCTGCCGTATTAGTTTAGAACGCAGCGTGAGTGCCGTGCATTGGCGCGTGGCGTCAGAATTACCCGTTTAACGATAAATAACCTTCACCAATAGGGTGATAAGGAGGTGTTATGCAAACTCATCCCAGATACTTTATTACTACTGCGTAGTTAAGGAAATTAGCGTTACTTTAGCAACGCCAACAAAGTAAATTCCACTTTGTGCATGTTCACCCGTTATTACGGGCGGGGTAACCCTGTGTGCAAAGTAAAAAAAGAGAATAGCATCATGACCCATATTAAAGAAAATAGCCGCCGCCGTGATAAACAGCGCGAGCCGTATGCCATTGCTCTCGAGGCAAAGAACAGCCTCGATCAAACGTTGGCTAATTTAAACTGTAACCGCATTGGATTAACTCAGGAAGATGCCCAGGAGCGTTTGCAGTATTTTGGTAGCAATCAGGTTGCCCATGAGAAGGCACCGCATGCGCTGGTGCAGTTAGTCAGCGCGTTTAACAACCCGTTTATCTTTGTGTTGATGGTGTTGGCAGGGATCAGTTTCTTTACCGATTACTGGTTGCCCATGCAAAACGGTGAAGAAACCGATCTTACCGGCGTCATCATTATCCTGATTATGGTTACGTTGAGTGGGTTGCTGCGCTTCTGGCAGGAATACCGCACCAATAAAGCGGCCGAATCACTCAAATCGATGGTACGTACCACGGCAACGGTGTTACGCCGTAGTAATTTTAGCACCCAGGCATTAGCGGTGGAAATTCCCATTCGTGAGTTGGTTCCGGGCGATATTATTCAGCTCTCTGCCGGGGACATGGTACCCGCGGACCTCCGCTTGCTCAGCTCACGCGATCTGTTTATCAGTCAGGCCATTTTGACCGGCGAAGCTATTCCGATCGAAAAATACGATGCCTTGGCTGGAGTGAGCCAAAAGTCCAGCGAGATCGATGCCTCCAGCGAAAGCGAACTGCTGGAGTTGGCCAATATCTGCCTGATGGGCACCAACGTGGCCAGCGGAACGGCGACGGCGGTGGTGGTCGCGACCGGTGGCCGCACCTACTTTGGCTCCCTGGCGAAGTCGATCGTCGGTACCCGTTCGCAAACGGCCTTTGACCGTGGAGTCAACAGCGTTAGCTGGCTGTTGATCCGCTTTATGTTGGTGATGGTGCCGATCGTCTTGCTGATTAACGGTTTTACCAAAGGAGACTGGACGGAAGCGGCCCTGTTTGCCTTGGCGGTCGCCGTGGGGTTGACGCCGGAAATGCTGCCGATGATCGTCAGCTCCAACCTGGCGAAAGGCGCAATTGCCATGGCGCGCCGCAAGGTGGTGGTCAAACGGCTGAATGCGATCCAGAACTTTGGTGCGATGGACGTGCTCTGTACCGATAAAACCGGCACCCTGACGCAGGATCGCATCATTCTGGAACACCATCTGGATGTGAATGGCAGCAAAGATAACCACGTGCTGCATTTAGCCTGGTTGAACAGCTTCCATCAGAGCGGTATGAAAAACCTGATGGATCAGGCAGTGATCCGTTTTGGCCAAGGCCAGCCAGGCGTTGAGGCGTTGGGGCGCTACAGCAAGGTTGATGAGCTGCCGTTTGATTTTATACGTCGTCGCTTGTCGATAGTGGTACAGGATGAACAACAGCGCCAACTGCTGATTTGCAAAGGTGCCGTTGAAGAGATGCTGGAGATTGCCACTCACGTCCGTGTCGGGCAGCAGGTGTTGGCGCTTGACGAGGCTCGCCGTGCCGATTTGCAGGCGTTGGCCTGCCAGTACAATGAAGATGGTTTCCGTGTGTTGGTGTTGGCAACCCGAGATCTGGGTCTGGAAGGTTGCACTCTGCCACTAAGCATTGTAGACGAACGCGATCTGGTGATTGAAGGCCTGTTGACCTTCCTCGATCCGCCAAAAGAGAGCGCTCGTGAAGCGATTGCCGCCCTGCAGGAAAATGGCGTGGCGGTGAAAGTGCTGACCGGCGACAACCCGGTAATCACCTGTAAAATCTGCCGTGACGTTGGCCTGGAACCAGGAACCCCGCTCTCCGGCCTGGAGATTGAACAGATGGACGATGCCCATCTGATGCGTGAGGTTGAGCAGCGTACGGTATTCACCAAGCTGACGCCGCTGCAAAAATCACGCGTGCTGAAAATGTTGCAGGCTAATGGCCACACCGTGGGCTTCCTGGGGGATGGTATTAACGACGCCCCGGCGTTACGCGATGCCGACGTGGGCATTTCTGTCGATACCGGTACCGACATCGCCAAGGAATCCGCCGATATCATTCTGTTGGAAAAGAACCTGATGGTGCTGGAAGAGGGGGTGATCAAAGGGCGTGAAACCTTCGGCAATATCATCAAGTATCTGAACATGACCGCCAGCTCCAACTTCGGCAACGTTTTCTCGGTGCTGGTGGCCAGTGCGTTTATCCCGTTCCTGCCGATGCTGGCGATCCACCTGCTGTTACAGAACCTGATGTACGATATCTCCCAGCTTTCCCTGCCGTGGGACAAGATGGACAAAGAATTCCTGCGTAAACCCCGCAAGTGGGACGCCAAGAATATTGGTCGCTTTATGCTGTGGATTGGGCCGACGTCGTCGATTTTCGACATCACGACCTATGCGTTGATGTGGTTTGTGTTTGCCGCCAATAGTGTAGAACATCAGGCGCTGTTCCAGTCCGGCTGGTTTATTGAAGGGTTGCTGTCTCAGACACTGGTAGTGCATATGCTGCGTACCCAGAAGATCCCGTTTATTCAGAGTACGGCGGCGCTGCCGGTATTGTTGACCACCGGGATTATTATGGCACTCGGTATCTATATTCCGTTCTCGCCGCTCGGGGCATGGGTCGGGTTGCAACCGCTGCCGTGGGAGTATTTCCCTTGGCTGGTGGCCACGCTGGTCAGCTACTGTGTAGTGGCGCAATTGATGAAGCGTTTCTACATCCGCCGCTTTGGCAAGTGGTTCTAATCTACATTTTCGCCGGGCGTAATGCCTGGTGATAAACCTCAATCGGCCTGTTTCTTAAAGGGGGGGGCGCATCATGCGTCCCCCTACGCCAATCAGCAATATTGCTACAGGCTGCGGCAATGTCTGCGATATTCAGAGGGGGAGCGATCGGTATGCTTTTTGAATATCCGGCAAAAATAGTTACTGTCGTCGAACCCACAGCTATGTGCGATCTCTTTGATCTTCAGATCATAGCCACGCAATAGATTTTTCGCCCGCTCGAGGCGCACCGCGGTGATGTACTCATTGAAACCGACTGGACCAGACTTTTGAAACAGGTGGGACAGGTAGTTAGGGGTAATATGAAATCGTTTGGCAACGCCTTCCCGTGTTAGCGGCAACCCGGCGTGGTCATCGAGGTAGTCCTGTATGGCCAGCAGCAGCTCCTGGCTTTTACTGACGGTTTGCCCCTGGCCTGCGAGCTGTTCCAGGCAGTGGCTGACCAATCCGGTAAAGATCAGCTGCGAGGTCAATGCATCAGGTTGCAGCAACACCTCATTCATCGCCAGTAGCAGGTATGAGCCGACTCTGGGCCCACGCCGCGCAACGTGCTGTTTTTGCGTTTCACACAGCGCTTGCCCGTCCCATCTTTGCAGGCTGAAACCCAGCTTTTGCTTACTGAACAAGATACTCAGCGTGGTGGCTGGCTGGGTCCATTGCGGAAAACTCCATTTGCCCGCAGGGACATAAAGCACCTGATAGCTGGAGAGTGTGTTATTGGCCAAAGGTAGACACTGATCTTCAACTTCCCCATCTAGCACTATCTCAAGCCGCGGAAAAGGCACGCAGAAGGCCAAGGGCGGAGCGGGAAAAGTGGGTTCAGGAAACCTTACCTGGATCGCATTCTGATGGGCAATCAGCTGTTCAAGCAGGGTAACTAGCGTTTCAGACATCGCGATCTCCAGTGCGCTTCGGCGGTTAACGATGCATTTAAGAATGATGGTAAACCCAGGTGGGCAGCGCAATTAAGGTGATATTTCCCGGCATTTAAGGGACTTTTGCACAATGATGACCCAGGTCACATTTTGGGCTGGCGTACATCTGTGTCCAGTATTTCGTAGTAAAAGCCCCCTGTTTTTGGCCCAGGCTTCCAGTAAATTTGCCGTTATGTTATCAAAAAGTAAATGGAGAAATCATGATGCAACGTCAATCCGAGATATACCTGGAGGCTTTAGGAGCCAGCATCGAGTTAACGGCACAGATGAAGCAGGAGCTTGATACGTTAGGGTATACCGTGGTGCACAACGTGGCCGATCCTGACTGGCTGGTGGCGATGCGCAATCTTATTGATGAGCTGGTGGAGAAAGAAGGGGATAACCTGGCCATTGAACACCATCAGGAAGCGACGGCAACGCGCATTGCCAACATGGTGAATAAAGGTGTGGTGTGGGAAAAGGTGTGGTCGCACCCGCTGATCCTGTCTGCCTGCCGCTATATTTTCAAGGGTGAGTTCAAGGTCTCTAGCCTCAATGCCCGCGAAGCCTTGCACGGCGGCGGCCATCAGCCTTTGCATGCCGACTGGAAAAAGCCGCGCCCTGATTTTCCCAAAGTACACCTGGTCAATGCGATATGGGCGATTGACGACCTTAGTGCGGAAAATGGCGCGCCGCGGATCATCGCCGGAACGCATCTGCGGCCGGAACTGCCGGAAGAGGTGTTGGCCGATCCTGATTTAGCACATCCTGATGAAGTTGTTTTTGCGGCCCCGGCCGGGAGCGTGATGATCTATAACGCGCACACCTGGCATGGAGGGACTCAGAACAGGATCGGTACCCGGCGGCGGGTGTTGCACGCACTCTATATTGACCGTGCAGATACCGCCCAGCAGGACCAGCGCCGCTGGCTGAAGGAGGAAACGGCCAGCCGACTGACCCCGGCGCAAAAATGGCTGCTGGATGTGCTTTGAGTATCCGGAGTAGGGGCGCTGCAGCGCCCGTTAAATCCGATGTCAGCACCGGATCTGCGAGGCAGCTCTCGTTAATTGTTACGTTAATGTTGCCGTAATGGACTATTGTCTTCTCTTCACTTGCGAACCAGCAACGCGCGTCACGTTTGCCAAAGGCGTGAGCGACACGGAGAGAGAATATGAATCAGCGGGAACTAGAAAGCGCCATCGTTACCGATTTTTCCAAGCGCATGAGCTATGGTGATTACCTGTGCCTGGATCGACTACTGGATTGCCAGCAGCCACTTTCCAACCCGCAACATCATGATGAGATGCTGTTTGTGGTGCAACATCAAACCTCGGAACTGTGGATGAAACTGATGCTGCATGAACTGCAGGCGGCGAGGACTCTGGTGCAGCAGGATAAGCTCAGCCACTGCTTCAAGATCCTGGCCAGAGTAAAACAGATCCAGCGTTTGCTGTTTGAGCAATGGGCGGTGCTGGAAACGCTGACTCCGTCGGAATATGTGGAGTTCCGTGGTGTGCTGGGTAACTCTTCAGGTTTCCAATCTCATCAATATCGTTCGATCGAGTTTTTGTTGGGTAACAAAAATGCTGCCATGCTGGCCGTCTTCAGCGACGATGCGCCAAAGCATGCCGCGTTGAAAGCGATCCTCGAAGCCCCGAGCCTGTATGACGAATTCCTCCGCTATCTTTCCCGCCACGGTCTTGCGGTACCTAAGGCGTGCATTGAACGAGACTGGACCCAGCCTTACCAGCGCAATCCAGAGCTGTTACCGGTGTTTAAACTGATTTACGATAATCCGCAAACCTACTGGGCGGCCTACGAAATGGCCGAGAAGCTGGTGGATATTGAGGAAAGCTTCCATCTATGGCGTTTTCGCCATATGAAAACGGTCGAGCGGATCATTGGTTTTAAATCGGGAACCGGCGGCTCCAGCGGCGTCAGCTTCTTGAAGAAGGCGTTAGAGTTGACCTTTTTCCCGGAACTGTTAGACGTACGCACCGAGATTGGCGCTTGACTGCTTTGTCTCGGTGTGAAGCAGTATCAGGGCGCATAGCGCCCTGAACAGAGGATCACTCCTCGGCGACGCGGATGATCAGTTTGCCGAAGTTTTTCCCTTTTAGCAGACCGAAAAAGGCCTGAGGGGCATTTTCTAACCCGTCGACAACGTCCTCGCGGAATTTGATCTTGCCCTGGCTGACCCATTCCCCCATCTGTTGTAGAAACTCGCCGAAGCTTTCTGCGTAATCATCGAAGATGATAAAACCCTGCATCTTGATGCGCTTGCGCAGGATCAGGCCTTGTAACAACGGCAAGCGATCTGGGCCTGGCGGTAACTCGGTCGCGCTGTAGTGGGCGATAATGCCGCAGACGGGGATACGTGCCTTGGTATTAAGCAAAGGAATAACCGCATCGAATACTGCGCCGCCGACGTTTTCATAGTAGATATCGATGCCCTGGGGGCAGGCTGCTGCCAGTTGGGCCGCAAAGTCGGCCGAGCGGTGATCGATACAGGCATCAAATCCCAGTTCTTCCACCACATAGCGGCATTTCTCTGCGCCACCCGCCACACCCACCACGCGGCATCCTTTCAGCTTGCCAATCTGACCTACCACGGAACCTACGGCTCCGCTGGCTGCTGCGACCACCAAGGTTTCGCCCGCCTGTGGCTGGCCGATATCCAACAGCCCCATATAGGCGGTAAAACCAGGCATACCTAATACGCCAAGCAACCGGGAAGGGTGATCCAGTTTGGCCCCGAGATTACGCAGGCCGCTGCCGTCCGACAGCGCATGGCTTTGCCATCCGTCGTAACCTAGCACCCAATCCCCAACGTTAAAGTCTGGATGTTGTGAAGCCTGCACGCGGGATACGGTGCCGCCGACCATCACTTCGCCTATCTGTACCGGGGGGGCATAAGAGGGCGCATCGCTCATACGGCCACGCATATAGGGATCTAATGAAAGGTAAACCGTGCGCAGCAACAACTGCCCGGCGGCGGGCTGTGGGATGGGGCTGGTTTCCAGGCGGAAATTGTCTGCCTGCGGTTCCCCGTGTGGGCGTGAAGCTAAAACAAAACGGCGGTTATGCGCTTGCTGAGACATCGATGACTCCTTGGCGACGGTGTTGAACGAAAGGCGTTCAGGTAGTGGCTAGTCTAGTGAATCTGTCGCAGTGGAAAATAGCGTTATGTGCGCACTTATGCGATAACGTAAAAAGCGTAGCGGGAACCTTGTTGAAAAATATTGCGTAATAGCTGCGGTGGCGGAATGTTCGTTGACCACTTTCTTATATCGTGATGAAAAATAACAGTCGAAATCTGATTGTCAACCATAGGTAACAGTGATATTTGATATTGGGTATATTGATAGAAGTGCGATAATTCCGATCTCATATATTGATACTGATGATGATATTAAGGGAGATTTGTAGAATAAACGATGCTTCATTGGCGAGCCAGTATTGCTTACGACTTACTTAATTTGTTAGAAGAAAAAAGAGGCCCACCTGAATAGCCAACGGGAGGTGATAACTGTGCGTTATAGCGGAACGATCAGCACGTCAATGCTGCTGGTATTGATAAAGCGCGCGGCGGAGCAGGCCACTTTATTCATCATGCTATCGCTATGGTTGCCACAGATGACCAGATCAAAGGGTTGCTTCTGGTTGGCGTAGGTCAGACAGTCGCCCAACTCGCCGTGGATGATCCGCGTAGCGATATTGGGATAGTTTGCCCGTAGGCACAGTTCTTCCATAAACAGCAGCGTCTCTTCCTCCATCAGCGCACGCAGGTCACCCAGCATGGGGGCGGGGAAAATCTCGGCATTGGCAATGATGCTGACTAGCGTGATTTTCCCATCGCAGGGACGCACGATCGAGACGGCTTTCTCTACCAGCCGGTGGCTGTCCGCTGCGACGGCCACCGTAACCAGAACGTTGTGATATCCCATGTTCTACTCCCGCTGCCTGAATGTGTGCTTAAAGGGTAGAGCAATGCCTGCGCAAGAAATGTGGTATGTATCACGCGCAACGCCAAACCCCAGGGCAAGGAAAAAATTCCGCCATAAAAGATAAAAAGATGCGCGCATCACTGTCTGGGTGATTAAAGCACCTGTGCCCAGAGTGACTTTGGCACTTTGCCCAGGTCGAACAGTTTGCCAGAGACCAGTTCCGCACGGCGATGATCCGCAGCACGGTACATGTTGCTCATTTCATTGTCATCCGTCAGTGAGTAATTCAGCTTGTCGTAGACTTTTTCCAGACTGTCCAGGCTGGAACATTTGCGAAACGTCATCAGGTAATCGATGGTACTTGTCATAGTTAAAACATAGCCTATTAATAGTATTAAAGCGGAAAGAAAAATCTCACATATTCGCAGAAATCGCCACAAGATGAAGAGATGTCGCCAGGCAAAATAAAAGAAAAGTGAGTAAATGGAACACGCTTAGCCAAAATACCCCGGTTAGGGGGGAGAGGCACCATCGAATGATAATATGTGCCGAGCATCTGGGCAATGTATCTTGACAGATAAACTGTCAATTAGGGGGAATCTTACCTTATTGGCTCTGGGGGAGTTTGTCAGCAAAGCGCTGCGTTTCTTTGCCCATGGCAAAGAAAATGATAACGGCAGTGGTTTTGGCTGGTGGATACCCGATGTATTATCATTGGGCGAGTGCAAAAATTTTTGTGAAGAAGCGTAAGGCCAAAACATAATTCAGTTGGTGCTGAAAAGTGGCTGGACAATAAAGCAAGCTTGATTTAATGCTTGTTCAGGTTGACGTTAGGCAGCGTTAGGAATTTTCCATATCATCGTTCGGGGAGAGGCTTGAGTAATAATTAAAATGCTAAGTAAAAATCAATTTGCTACTTTCCTGATCGACCAATGCTAGTTGACATTATCTTTTCTGACTTACCCCTGGTTGCCCCTATCGCGACGAAACACATTGTTACTTCTGCTAACTTGTTCAACCCATAATACTGCCCCTTTAACCGCAGGAGTCGCCCTGTCGAAAATTGAAACAGCGACACAAGTTAAATCTTACTTTTCAGTCGGGGGTGGTTTTAGCGGGTGATGTTATTCGTAAGGAACTGCTTTTAAATGACAATCAGAATTTTAAACTACGCTAGTGGCGGGGTGGCAGATTTTTTCTCTGTGATTTGGCTTTAGTTAAGCTTTTGTTCGAATTGATCTAAAAAAGCGTATTTTTAGGCTATAAAAGCTGGTTTTTAAGACCTTTTCTTACTTTAGCGTGTTTATTGCACAGCTTGGTGGCTAATAATTGGTCGGATTTTGGCCTTTTCAAGCTTGATATTTTTTATTTTTGTGAGCTGTGTCACATTGTTTTTAAAATAGCGTGTCGCTTACGTTGTGTGGGCTAAGTGATCGGGGGTAGAGTTGCGCTGTTATTAAGATTAATCTTATTATTTTTGTAAAAATAGTCTTACGAAAAACACACTTTTGAAGCAGGATGCTGTATATCCATACATGTATTTACATGTATATCCAATACTGAGTAACAACCCGAAATGTGTATAGTCGCGCAGTTATCGCGGCTGGCGTACAGGGATTTGTTTGCCAACTTTGGGAATGAACCCAGGTCATGGGCGATAATTTATCACCCAGCATATGTTTTTAAACATAGTCTGTCGGGATGGGAATATGGGTACGTCTGAACTACTTAAACATATTTATGACATTAATTTGTCATATTTGCTTCTGGCACAGCGTCTGATTAACGATGAAAAAGCGTCGGCAATGTTCCGTCTGGGTATTGATAACTCGATGGCGGATGCGCTGTCGCAACTCACGTTGCCACAAATGGTGAAACTGGCAGAAACTAATCAGTTGGTTTGCCACTTCCGTTTCAACGATCACAATACTATCGAGCGCCTGACGAAAGAATCCCGAGTGGACGATCTGCAACAGATCCACACCGGCATTTTGCTATCGAGCCATTTACTCCAAGAACTATCGGGTAAAGGCGGTTGTGTGACGAAGAAAAGAGCCTGATGATGAGTGAGAAAAGTATTGTTCAGGAAGCCAAGGACATTCAACTCGCCATGGAACTGATCACGCTGGGCGCGCGCTTGCAGATGTTGGAGAGCGAAACGCAGCTTAGCCGTGGGCGATTGATCAAACTGTATAAAGAATTACGCGGCAGTCCGCCGCCCAAAGGGATGCTGCCATTCTCGACCGACTGGTTCATGACCTGGGAGCAAAACATCCACTCGTCGATGTTTTTCAATGCTTATCAGTTCCTGCTCAAATGCGGTCAGTGCCACGGGGTTGAAGCCGTGGTCAAAGCCTATCGACTGTATTTGGAACAGTGTCCGCAGCAGCCAGGCGAACCCCCGTTGCTGGCGCTGACACGAGCCTGGACGCTGGTGCGTTTTGTCGACAGCGGTATGTTGCAGCTATCCGCCTGCAGCTGCTGTGGTGGGGCTTTTATCACCCATGCGCACCAGCCGCTTAACAGTTTTGTCTGCAGTTTATGCCAACCCCCATCCCGCGCAGTAAAAAGACGTAAACTTTCGCCGCAACTGGCCGATATTATTCCACAACTGCTGGAAGAGCAGGTTAAACGCGCAGTCTGAGCCTGCTTGCAGGCTTATACAGCAACACAGACTGGTGAAACTCAAGGGCTCGGTACTCCGGGCTCTCTGGGCGACACGCGCTGTTGCCTAATTTCACCCGCGCTGACTCACCTTCCACCCATATTGTGAATTTAAGGAATACGTGTGCTAGTTATTTTGGGTTATCTCGTGGTTCTGGGAACCGTGTTTGGCGGCTATATGATTGTCGGGGGGCACCTCGGCGCACTCTATCAGCCTGCCGAATTTTTGATCATCGGGGGGGCTGGTGTGGGAGCCTTTATCGTCGGCAACAACGGTAAAGCGATCAAATCCACGCTACGCGCTCTTCCCAAGCTGATGCGCCGCTCAAAATACAACAAAGAACTGTATATGGATCTGATGGCGCTGCTGTATCGGCTGATGGCTAAATCCCGCCAGCAAGGCATGTTGTCGCTTGAGTTTGATATCGATAATCCGCAGGAAAGCGAAATTTTCTCTAATTATCCGCGCATTCTTGCCGATAACCACTTGGTGGAATTTATTACCGACTATTTGCGACTCATGGTGAGCGGCAATATGAACGCCTTTGAGATCGAAGCGTTGATGGATGAAGAGATTGAAACCTTCGAACAGGAAAGCGAGGTACCCGCAGGGAGCCTGGCGATGGTCGGCGATTCGTTGCCGGCTTTCGGCATCGTGGCTGCCGTGATGGGGGTAGTGCACGCACTTGCTTCGGCTGACCGGCCAGCGGCGGAATTGGGGGCACTGATCGCCAATGCGATGGTGGGCACTTTCCTCGGCATTCTGTTGGCCTATGGGTTCATCTCCCCGCTGGCTACTTTACTGCGCCAGAAGAGTGCTGAAACTACCAAGATGATGCAGTGCATCAAGGTCACCTTGCTGTCGAGTTTGAATGGTTATGCCCCACAGATCGCGGTCGAGTTTGGCCGTAAAACGTTGTACACCACGGAGCGCCCTTCCTTCATTGAGTTGGAAGAGCATGTGCGTAAGGTGAAAGCCCCGGCACAGCAGGCGACGGAAGAGCAGGACGCATGAAACAGAATCACCCGGTTATTCTGGTCAGAAAACGCAAAGCCCATCATGCCGGTCATCACGGCGGCTCCTGGAAAATTGCCTATGCCGATTTTATGACGGCGATGATGGCGTTTTTTCTGGTGATGTGGCTGCTGGCGATTGCCAGCCCGCAGGAGTTGACGCAGATAGCCGAATATTTTCGTACCCCACTGAAGGTGGCGCTGACCAGCGGCGACAAGAGCAGCTCGGAAAGTAGCCCAATCCCGGGCGGTGGGGACGATCCAACCCAGCAGCAAGGGTTGGTCAAAAAGCAGATGGATTCACCGGAAAAGCGTGCAGAAGAGCTGCGCCTGAACAAGCTGCGCGAGAAACTCGATGAGCTGATTGAGTCGGACCCGCGCCTGAAAGCGCTGCGGCCGCATTTGCTGATCAACATGATGGACGAAGGATTGCGCATTCAAATTATCGATAGCCAGAACCGGCCGATGTTCAAGACCGGCAGCGCACAGGTGGAAAGCTATATGCGCGATATCCTGCGCGGGATAGCGCCGATCCTCAATGGATTATCGAACAAAATCAGCCTGTCGGGCCATACCGACGATCTGCCTTATGCTACCGGTGAGCGCTATTACAGCAACTGGGAGCTGTCCGCCGATCGTGCCAATGCCTCGCGGCGTGAACTGATCGCCGGTGGTTTGGCCGAAGGCAAAGTATTGCGGGTGGTTGGGATGGCCTCGACCATGAACCTGAAACAGCACGGCGGTGATGATGCGGTTAACCGGCGGATCACCATTCTGGTGCTGAACAAAGCAACCCAGCAGGGGATAGAACACGAGAATGCGGAGAGCAGCGCTACGGAAATCGATCAGCCAGAAGGCCTGAAGCAGTTGGCTCCGCAGGCGACGGCACCGGCTATAGCGACACCGGAATTACCGCCGTCGCCGCCTGCTCCAACCGCCGAACTGCCAGCAACGCAGGGCACGCCAGAGCAACCTCCGGCAGCGGTGAAAGCCGCAGACACCGGGCCGACAGCGGCTATTCCGGCGGCACCTTCCGCCACTTCACCGACTAACAGCGACTCACAGCAGAGGTGACCCCGTGAGCATGGACATTAGCGCTTTTTATCAGACCTTTTTTGATGAGGCAGACGAGCTGCTGGCCGATATGGAGCAACATCTGTTGGAGCTGGACCCGCTGGCCCCGGATATTGAACCACTGAACGCGATTTTCCGCGCTGCCCATTCGATCAAGGGCGGGGCAGCTACCTTCGGCTTTAGCGTGCTGCAGGAAACTACCCACCTGCTGGAGAATTTGCTGGACGGTGCCCGGCGTCAGGAAATGAGCCTGAGCACCGAAATTATCAACCTGTTTCTGGAAACCAAAGACATTATGCAGGAGCAACTGGACGCCTATAAAACGTCGCAACAGCCTGATAGCGAGAGCTTTGAGTATATTTGTCAGGCGTTGCGGCAGTTGGCTTTGGAAGCGCAACAGCAGGATGCTCCTGCGGCGGCGGTAACGGTAACCTCACCGGTGGTTCATGCCGCTGCTCCGGCTGCAATTGAAGGCGGGATGCGGATCAGCCTGAGCGGTCTGAAGCCGAATGAAATTCCGCTGATGCTGGAAGAGTTGGGCAATCTCGGCGAGGTGGAAAACCCGCAGCAGACCGAGACCAGCCTGGAGGTCACTTTACTGACCTCTGCCAGTGAGGAGGATATCAGCGCGGTGCTGTGCTTTGTGCTGGAGCCGGAGCAGATTGCCTTTTCCACGCCGCCGAAGGCCGTGGAGAAGATCAGCACGCCGGAACCCGTGGCCGTTGTCCCACCTACCGCGCCCGCCACGGTGGCTGAAGCGCCGAAGCCCAAAGCCAAGGCTAGCGAGTCCACCAGTATTCGCGTGGCGGTAGAAAAGGTCGATCAACTGATCAACCTGGTGGGGGAATTGGTGATCACTCAGTCGATGCTGGCCCAGCGTTCCGGCTCCCTGGATCCGGTCAACCACGGCGATCTGCTTAACAGCATGAGCCAGTTGGAGCGTAACGCTCGCGACCTGCAAGAGTCGGTGATGTCGATCCGCATGATGCCGATGGAGTACGTTTTCAGCCGCTTCCCGCGTCTGGTGCGCGATCTGGCCAGCAAGCTGGACAAGCAGGTGGAGTTGACGCTACGCGGCAGCTCTACCGAACTGGACAAGAGCCTGATTGAACGCATTATCGATCCGTTGACGCACCTGGTGCGTAACAGCCTGGATCACGGTATTGAAGAACCTGCTGCGCGCCTGGCCGCCGGTAAGGCCGAAGTCGGTAGTCTGATCCTGTCCGCCGAACATCAGGGCGGCAATATCTGCATTGAGGTCACCGATGACGGTGCCGGTCTCAATCGCCAGAAAATTCTCGCCAAGGCTGCTTCGCAGGGGCTAGCGGTGAGTGACAACATGAGCGATGAAGAGGTCGGCATGCTGATCTTTGCCCCGGGTTTCTCCACCGCCGAGCAGGTGACAGACGTCTCCGGGCGCGGAGTGGGCATGGACGTGGTGAAGCGAAATATTCAGGAGATGGGGGGCCATGTCGAAATCCATTTCCAGGCTGGGAAGGGCACCTCAATCCGTATTTTACTGCCGCTGACGCTGGCCATTCTTGACGGCATGTCGGTCAAGGTGAATGAGGAAGTGTTCATTCTGCCATTGAATGCCGTGATGGAGTCATTGCAACCGCAGGCCGAGGATTTGCATCCGCTGGCCGGTGGGGAGCGTGTGCTTCAGGTACGCGGCGAATATCTGCCTCTGGTCGAGCTGTATCGGGTGTTTGAGGTTGACGGTGCCAAAACCGAAGCCACTCAGGGCATCGTGGTGATTTTGCAAAGTGCAGGCCGCCGCTATGCGCTGCTGGTCGATCAGTTGATCGGTCAGCACCAGGTGGTGGTGAAAAATCTGGAAAGCAATTACCGCAAGGTGCCGGGCATTTCGGCTGCCACCATTCTGGGGGATGGCAGCGTGGCGCTGATTGTAGATGTTTCGGCGCTGCAAACGCTGAACCGGGAAAAGCGTCTGACGGACGCTGCCGCATAATTATTAACCGACTGATTTAAAGGTGATCGAAATGGCAGGACTGGCAGCCGTCAGCAAACTGGCGGGCGAAACGGTAGGTCAGGAGTTCCTGATTTTTACCTTGGGTAACGAAGAGTATGGCATTGATATCCTCAAGGTTCAGGAGATCCGCGGTTACGATCAGGTAACGCGCATCGCCAACACCCCGGCGTTTATCAAGGGCGTGACCAATCTGCGTGGGGTGATCGTGCCGATTATCGATCTGCGCGTGAAGTTTGCCCAGCAGGACGTCTCTTATGATGAAAACACCGTGGTGATCGTGCTGAACTTTGGCCAGCGGGTGGTGGGTATCGTGGTGGATGGCGTATCTGATGTGCTGTCGTTAACGACGGATCAGATCCGCCCAGCCCCTGAGTTCGCGGTTACGCTGGCGACGGAATATCTCACCGGTCTGGGGTCGCTCGGTGAACGTATGCTGATCCTGGTGGATATCGAAAAGCTGCTGAGCAGTGAAGAGATGTCGCTGGTGGACAACGTAGCGAAAAGCGCCTGATTGCTGAGTAGCTGTTTGTCACGGCTCAACAGGTGGGGATAATGCAGAACGCCGACACGCCGTAAACCCGTCCCTGGGGGCTCGTATCGCGCATCCCTGCGCTCAACGGTCCCCTCACCCCAACCCTCTCCCACAGGGAGAGGGAGCTGGAATGGCGCTGTGTTCAGGTGTAGAGACTAATCTGTAACACGGGCGATATCGAGGACTGGCGCAGTAGTTAATCAGTAGCACGTTCTGTCCCCTCTCCCTGTGGGAGAGGGCTAGGGTGAGGGGCCATCCCTTCGCCGAGCTAAAATCTTACCCTCCGCACAATACAAAAAAATAGTTACAGATTTTTCTTAAAGTTCTCTTCTGCCACGCCGATAACCCAGACAGTTAACGTACACAGCACTTGTCTGTGCGGGCTTCCAAGAAGGGTAAAAATGTTTAATCGTATGAAGGTGGTCACCAGCTTATTGCTGGTGCTGGTGTTATTCGGTGCCTTGCAGCTGGTTTCCGGTGGGCTGTTTTTCACTTCGCTGAAAGATAACAAAGAGAATTTTACCGTACTGCAAACTATCCGACAGCAGCAGTCAGAACTGAATGAAAGCTGGGTAAACCTGCTGCAAACCCGCAATACCCTCAATCGTGCCGGGATCCGCTACATGATGGACCTCAATAAAGCGGGCACCGGTGCCACCGTTGATGAACTGCTGGTTTCGGCGAAAAACACCTTGAGCATGGCGGAACAGCACTACACTGCCTATGAAAAAATCCCTCTGGATGCTCGCCAGGATGCCGCAGCGGCAGACGAACTCAAGCAACGCTATACCACTCTGCACACTGCGTTGTCGGAACTGGTCACACTGTTGGGTGACGGCAAGCTGGACGCCTTCTTCGAACAGCCCACTCAACGTTATCAGACTGAATTTGAACAGCTCTATAACCGCTACCTGACTCAGAACGACAAGCTATACCAGATCGCGGTCGAAGATGGCGACAGCTCTTTCGAATTCGCCGTTTGGACGTTGGTCGTGGTGCTGGTACTGGTGGTTGCGGTGATCGCCATGGTTTGGTTCGGCATCCACCATATTCTGGTGCGCCCACTCAACCGTATGATTGAGCACATCAAACTGATCGCCGCAGGCGATTTGACTCACCAAATCGACGTCAACAGCCGCAACGAAATGGGCGTGCTGGCAGCCAGCCTTAGGCACATGCAAGGCGAACTGATTGACACCGTCAGCGGCGTGCGTCAGGGGGCCGATGCCATCTACAGCGGTGCTTCCGAGATTGCCGCAGGTAACAACGATCTCTCTTCCCGTACCGAACAGCAGGCCGCCTCGCTGGAAGAAACCGCCGCCAGCATGGAGCAGTTGACCGCGACGGTGAAACAGAACGCCGAAAACGCCCGTCAGGCCAGCCAACTGGCGTTGAGCGCCTCAGAAACCGCGCAGAAAGGCGGCAAAGTGGTCGCCAACGTGGTGCAAACCATGCACGACATCGCGGGCAGTTCGCAGAAAATTGCCGACATTACCAGCGTGATCGACGGCATCGCCTTCCAGACCAATATCCTGGCGTTGAATGCGGCAGTTGAAGCTGCCCGTGCCGGTGAGCAGGGCCGTGGTTTTGCCGTGGTTGCCGGGGAGGTACGTAACCTGGCAAGCCGTAGCGCGCAGGCAGCCAAAGAGATCAAAGGCCTGATTGAAGACTCGGTTAGCCGCGTCGATATGGGCTCGGTGCTGGTGGAAAGCGCCGGTGAAACCATGGGCGATATCGTCAATGCCGTCACCCGCGTCACCGACATCATGGGTGAAATCGCTTCGGCCTCCGACGAGCAAAGCCGTGGTATCGATCAGGTTGGCCAGGCGGTTGCCGAAATGGATCGCGTCACTCAACAGAACGCCTCTTTGGTCGAAGAATCGGCCTCTGCGGCGGCAGCTCTGGAAGAGCAGGCCAGCCGCTTGACCCAGTCCGTTGCGGTATTCCGACTGAAAGCGGAAGGCCAAAACGAGTTCAAGTCATCCGCCAACAGTAAAGTCGTTACCCCGGTAATCAATCATAAAAAAATGAACGCCAGCGATCCGCAGGAGAACTGGGAATCGTTCTAACCGGCATTGGGCTGCGTTCTCCCTGCGAGATCGTGGCCCTTTTTTCCGTCCTAAGTCGTGTTAACCCGCGGCTACCTGGAGGTTTATCGTGTTTAACCGAGTCCGTATCTCTACCAGTCTGTTTTTATTACTGCTGACCTTTTGTCTGATGCAACTGATTAGCACCGGCTTGTCGTATACCGCTTCCCGCTCCGATAACCACAATCTTAATCTGATTAGTCTGGGTAGCCAGCAGCGTGATGCCCTCAGCCTGAGCTGGGTTTCGCTGCTACAGGCACGTAACACCTTGAACCGGGCCGGCACCCGTGCAGCGCTGAAAGTACCGCAAGAACAGGTCGATGCGCTGATGGGCAACGCCCGCAGTTCGTTGCAGAAAGCCGATCTCTATTTTAATCAGTTCCTGGCCGTCTCGCGTAACAGCGACCAGGAGCAGCAACTGACAGAAACCACCCAAGCCAGCTATGAGCGGCTACGCGGTGCGCTGCGCGAACTGATTGTCTTCCTGGAGGGCGGCAACCTGCAGGGCTTTATGGATCAACCTACACAGAAAATGCAGGACCTTTTCGAAGCCGACTTCGTCCAGTACCTGCAACTGGTCAACGAAAATATCGCCCAGGCCAATGCGGCCAACCAGCGCTCCTTCACGCTGGCCGGTTGGCTGGTGTGCGGCGCAGTGCTGATGCTGATCCTGGTGACCGCCAGCGCCATGTGGTGGTTACGCAATATGTTGGTTCAGCCGCTGAATATTATGCGCAGCCACTTTGACCGTATCGCCGACGGCAACCTGGCCACGCCGATCCAGGTGTATGGCCGCAACGAGATCAGCATGTTGTTTGCCAGCCTGCACCGCATGCAGAACTCGTTGATTGGCACAGTCGGCGCGGTGCGCGAAGGCGCCGAGTCGATCCTGATCGGGCTACAGGAGATTTCGGAAGGCAATAACGATCTCTCTTCCCGCACCGAGCAGCAAGCCGCATCGCTGGAAGAATCTGCCGCCAGCATGGAGCAGTTAACCGCTACGGTGAAACAGAACGCCGACAATGCCCGCCAGGCCTCAAAGCTGGCGCGCGATGCTTCAGCCACCGCTGCCAAGGGCGGGGAAATGGCCGACGAGGTGGTCACCACCATGCACGATATTGCCAGCAGCTCGCAGAAAATTGGTGCCATTACCAGCGTGATCGACGGTATTGCCTTCCAGACCAACATCCTGGCGTTGAACGCGGCGGTTGAAGCTGCGCGGGCGGGGGAACAAGGGCGTGGTTTTGCCGTGGTGGCCGCAGAGGTGCGCAATCTGGCTCAGCGTAGCGCTCAGGCAGCGAAAGAAATCAAAGTGCTGATCGATGAGTCGGTTGGCCGTGTTAAGCAAGGGTCGGTGCTGGTCGAAGACTCCGGTGCCACGATGAAGGATATCGTGCGTTCGGTGACCCGCGTTACCGACATTATGGGCGAGATCTCCTCGGCTTCCGATGAGCAAAGCCGCGGTATCGAGCAGGTCACTCAGGCCGTGACCCAGATGGATCAGGTGACGCAACAGAACGCCGCGCTAGTGGAACAAGCGGCCTCTGCGGCGGCGGCATTGGAAGAGCAGGCGATTACGCTGGCCGATGCGGTAGCGGTATTCCGTCTTGCGGACGACAACATCACCTTATCAGACAGCCTTAACAACGGAGTTTTATCAGTGGCAAAGGAAGCAACTAGTGTCGAATTGTATGGCAAGTAACAACCAATTGGGTGAAGGGCTATGAGTGGTTCCTCTTCACCCACCAATAAAGAGTCTCAGTCTTTGCTGACACAGATGGTGCAACGGCTGCCCCTGTCGGATGTGCATTTCCGACGGATCAGCCAGTTGATCTATCAGCGTGCCGGTATTGTGCTGGCAGAGCACAAACGCGAGATGGTTTACAACCGTCTGGTGCGTCGTCTGCGGCTGCTGGGAATACCCGATTTTGGTAGCTATCTGGTGTTGTTGGAAAGCGATAGCAACAGCGCTGAATGGCAGGCATTCATCAACGCCCTGACCACCAACCTGACGGCGTTTTTCCGTGAGGCGCATCATTTCCCGATCCTGGCGGAACATGCGCGTTCGCGGCCCAACGGCTACAGCGTGTGGAGTACCGCCGCCTCGACCGGTGAGGAGCCTTACTCGATTGCCATTACCTTGAATGAGGCGCTAGGGCAGAGGGCGACGGGAACGCAGGTGTGGGCCAGCGATATCGATACTCAGGTATTGGAAAAGGCCGAAGCGGGGGTGTATCGCCAGGAAGATCTGCGCACCCTGACACCGGCGCAGATGCAGCGTTATTTCCTGCGAGGGACCGGGCCTCACCATGGTCTGGTACGGGTTCGGCCAGAACTGGCGGCACAGGTGCATTTTCAGCCGCTCAATCTGCTGGCCCCTGAATGGGCGTTGCCGGGGCAGTTTGATGCGATATTTTGCCGTAACGTGATGATCTATTTTGACAAGGAAACACAAGAGCGCATTTTGCGGCGCTTTGTGCCGCTGCTTAAACCGGGGGGCCTGATGTTTGCCGGCCATTCCGAAAACTTCAGCCAGATCAGCCGGGATTTCTACTTGCGTGGGCAGACCGTGTATGGCCTGACCAAGGAGAGGTAATGAATAAAATCAGCGTATTAAGCGTAGACGACTCTGCCCTGATGCGGCAGCTGATGACCGAGATTGTCAATAGCCATCCCGATATGGAGATGGTGGCGACCGCCCCCGATCCGCTGGTGGCGCGCGATCTGATCAAGAAATTCAACCCGCAGGTGCTGACGCTGGACGTCGAAATGCCGCGTATGGACGGGCTGGATTTTCTGGAGAAACTGATGCGCCTGCGGCCGATGCCGGTGGTGATGGTGTCGTCGCTGACCGGAAAGGGATCGGAGATCACCCTACGGGCGTTGGAACTGGGCGCGGTGGATTTTGTCACCAAGCCGCAACTCGGGATCCGCGAAGGCATGCTGGCCTATAGCGAGTTGATTGCCGAAAAAATCCGCACGGCGGCCAAGGCGCGTCTGCCACAGCGTTCAACGGCACCGGCTCCGGAGATCCTCAGCCATACGCCGTTGTTGAGCAGTGAGAAGCTGATCGCTATCGGGGCGTCTACCGGAGGGACTGAGGCAATCCGCCACGTCTTGCAGCCGTTACCGGCTACCAGCCCGGCGTTATTGATCACCCAGCATATGCCGCCCGGTTTTACCCGTTCATTTGCCGAGCGGCTCAACAAGCTGTGCCAGATCACGGTGAAAGAAGCCGAAGACGGCGAGCGCGTCTTGCCGGGCCATGCCTATATCGCGCCGGGAGATCGTCATCTTGAGCTGACGCGCAGCGGCGCCAACTATCAGGTTCGGCTGCATGATGGCCCGCCGGTGAACCGGCATCGTCCTTCGGTCGATGTGCTGTTCCGCTCGGTGGCCCAGTTTGCCGGGCGCAATGCGGTGGGGGTGATCCTCACCGGCATGGGGAATGACGGTGCGGCAGGCATGCTGGAAATGCACCGTGCCGGGGCGTACACCCTGGCGCAGAACGAAGCCAGCTGTGTGGTGTTTGGCATGCCACGTGAGGCTATTGCCACCGGCGGAGTCAATGAAGTAGTGGAATTGGAGCGCATGAGCCAACGCATGTTGGCGCAGATCGCGGGTGGTCAGGCGCTGCGTATTTGATGTTATGCCCCGAACCTCGGGGCAAAAACGATTAACCTTAGGAGCAATAATGGCAGACAAAAACCTTAAATTTCTGGTGGTGGATGATTTTTCCACCATGCGCCGCATCGTCAGAAATTTGCTGAAAGAACTGGGTTTTAACAACGTCGAAGAGGCGGAAGACGGGGCGGATGCGTTGAACAAACTGCGCGCCGGCAGCTTCGATTTCGTGGTATCAGACTGGAATATGCCGAACATGGATGGCCTCGAGCTGCTGCAAACCATCCGTGCTGACGGCGCGCTGGCGTCAATGCCGGTATTGATGGTGACGGCGGAAGCCAAGAAAGAGAACATTATTGCTGCCGCTCAGGCGGGTGCCAGCGGTTACGTGGTGAAACCCTTCACGGCGGCGACGCTGGAAGAGAAGCTCAACAAGATCTTTGAAAAACTGGGCATGTAAAAAAGGAGAGGGCGATGAGAGATATTCCAATGCCTGCCAGCGATGCAGCGACAGCGGGTGAGATCATCTCCCGTATCGGTCAACTGACCCGCATGCTGCGTGACAGCATGCGTGAGCTGGGGCTAGATCAGGCTATCGCTCAGGCTGCCGAAGCGATCCCGGACGCACGCGACCGTCTTGATTATGTGGTCACCATGACGGCGCAGGCGGCGGAACGAGCGCTCAACTGCGTGGAAGCGGCACAACCCCGCCAGGCGGAGTTGGAGTCGCAGGCCAATATGCTAAAAGGGCGCTGGGACGAGTGGTTTGCCAATCCCATCGAGCTGGCTGATGCCCGTTCACTGGTGACGGATACCCGTCAGTATCTGGATCGGGTGCCGGAACACACCGCATTCACCAACGCCCAGTTGCTGGAGATCATGATGGCGCAGGATTTCCAGGATCTCACCGGCCAGGTGATCAAGCGCATGATGGACGTGGTACAGGAGATTGAAAAGCAACTGCTGATGGTACTGATGGAAAACATCCCGGATCAGCCAGCCAAAGAGAAAAGGCCGAACGACAGCCTGCTCAATGGCCCGCAGCTGGATCAGAACGGGGCTGGCGTAATTGCCAATCAGGCCCAGGTGGACGATCTGCTCGACAGCCTGGGTTTTTGATCATTTATTAGGGCGCACACTGCGCCCTAAATCTTTTCGCTAGCCCATCCCCGAAATAACCGGCCTTTTGCGCCGTTGTTCCCGCAATGAAATCCGCATTTTTTTGGCATGCTGGCGGCAATTCTATTCTTCGCACGCAATGGGAACCCTCGCCTTGGCCGAAGACAGTGATATGGAAAAAACTGAGGCCCCCACACCCCACAGGCTGGAAAAGGCGCGTGAAGAGGGCCAGATTGCGCGTTCGCGCGAGCTGACCTCGATCCTGATGCTGATTGCGGGGTTGTCGATCTTGTGGGTCGCGGGTGGCCATATGGCGCAACAGTTGGCGAGGATGTTATCGGAAGGACTGCATTTTGATCACAACATGGTCAGCAACGATAAGCAGATGCTGCGCCAGTTTGCCATGTTGCTGCGTCAAGCGGTGTGGGCGCTGATGCCGATCCTGGCCGGATTGGTGCTGGTGGCGCTGTCGGCCCCGATGCTACTGGGTGGCGTGGGCTTCAGCCTTAAGTTTGATGCCAAGCGCATGAACCCTATCTCCGGATTAAAACGGATGTTCTCGACCCAGGTGCTGGCAGAGTTGCTGAAGGCCATTCTCAAAGCGACGCTAGTGGGTTGGGTGGCAGGGCTTTACCTGTGGCACAACTGGGCGGCGATGCTGCATCTGGTTACGCAGCAGCCGCAGGATGCACTGCGCAATGCGCTACAGATCGTGATTTTCTGCGGTATGTTGATCGTCCTTGGGTTGGTGCCAATGGTGGCCTTCGACGTGTTTTATCAGCTCTGGAGCCACTTCAAGAAATTGAAGATGACCAAGCAGGAAATCCGCGACGAACATAAGCAGCAGGAAGGCGATCCCCATGTCAAAGGGCGTATTCGCCAGCAACAGCGGGCCATCTCTCGCCGCCGCATGATGTCCGACGTGCCGAAGGCCGACGTGATCGTCACCAACCCGACACATTACGCCGTGGCATTGCAATACAACGACAAGAACATGAGTGCGCCAAAAGTCCTTGCCAAAGGGGCAGGGGAGATTGCCTTGCGTATCCGTGAATTGGCGAACGAACACCGTATTCCAACCCTGGAAGCTCCGCCGCTGGCGCGGGCGCTATACCGTCACACTGAGATTGGGCAACACATTCCCACGACCTTGTATGCCGCGGTGGCCGAGGTCCTGGCCTGGGTCTACCAGCTGCGCCGTTGGCAGCGTGAAGGTGGCCTGATCCCGAAAAAACCTCAACGTTTACCGGTGCCGGAAGCACTGGATTTTGCTGGAGAGAATAACTCAGATGGCTAATTTGGCCTCCCTGCTTCGTTTGCCGGGTAATTTTAAAGATACGCAGTGGCAGGTGCTAGCTGGCCCGATACTGATCCTGATGATCCTGTCGATGATGGTGCTGCCATTACCGGCATTTATCCTCGATCTGCTGTTTACCTTCAATATTGCCTTGTCGATCATGGTGCTGTTGGTGGCGATGTTTACCCAGCGGACGCTGGAGTTCGCCGCATTCCCAACCATCCTGCTGTTCTCAACCCTGTTACGCCTATCGCTGAACGTCGCTTCCACGAGGATCATCCTGATGGAGGGGCATACCGGTGCGGCGGCGGCGGGGCGGGTGGTTGAAGCGTTCGGTCACTTCCTGGTGGGGGGCAACTTCGCCATCGGTATCGTGGTGTTTATCATCCTGGTGCTGATCAACTTTATGGTGATCACCAAAGGGGCCGGGCGTATTGCCGAAGTGGGTGCCCGTTTTGTCCTTGATGGGATGCCGGGCAAACAGATGGCGATCGATGCCGATCTGAACGCCGGGCTGATCGGCGAAGACGAGGCTAAAAAGCGCCGTTCCGAAGTGACGCAGGAAGCGGATTTCTACGGTTCGATGGACGGGGCCAGCAAGTTTGTGCGCGGTGACGCGGTAGCAGGCTTGATGATCATGGTGATTAACGTAGTAGGCGGCCTGTTGGTCGGCGTGATCCAGCACGGCATGGAGTTGGGTACCGCGGCTGAAACCTATACCTTGCTGACCATCGGTGATGGCCTGGTTGCCCAGATCCCTGCGTTGGTGATCTCGACGGCGGCCGGTGTGATCGTCACTCGCGTAGCGACCGATGAGGACGTTGGCGAGCAGATGGTCAACCAGTTGTTCAACAATCCGCGCGTGATGGTGTTGAGTGCTGCGGTGTTGGGGCTGTTGGGGATGGTTCCGGGGATGCCAAACCTGGTGTTCCTGCTGTTTACGGCGGCACTGCTGGCGTTGGCCTGGCGGCTGCGCGGGCGTGAACAGCAGGCGCCGAAAGTCAAAGAACCGCCGCTGCCGCAGGAAAATCCGCAGGCGGTGGAGGCCAGTTGGTCTGATGTACAGCTGGAGGATCCGTTGGGCATGGAAGTCGGTTACCGCCTGATCCCTATGGTGGACTTTCAGCAAAACGGCGAGTTGCTGGGGCGTATTCGTGGCATCCGTAAAAAATTCGCTCAGGATACGGGCTATTTGCCACCGGTGGTGCATATTCGCGACAACCTCGAACTGTCGGCGGCCAGTTACCGCATTCTGATGAAAGGGGTGGAGATCGGTAGCGGTGAGGCACATCCGGGGCGCTGGCTGGCGATAAATCCGGGCAATGCGGTGGGTGAGCTGGCCGGTGACAAAACCGTCGATCCGGCCTTCGGACTGGAGGCAGTGTGGATCGATAGCGCACTGCGTGAACAGGCGCAGATCCAGGGGTTCACGGTGGTGGAAGCCAGCACCGTTGTTGCCACTCACCTCAACCATTTGCTTGGTCAGTTTGCCAGCGAGCTGTTTGGTCGCCAGGAAACCCAGCAACTGTTGGATCGTGTCTCGCAGGAAATGCCGAAGCTGACGGAAGATTTTGTCCCTGGCGTAGTTTCTCTGACTACGCTGCACAAGGTGCTACAGAATCTGCTGGCTGAGCGGGTGTCGATTCGCGATATGCGTACCATTATAGAAACGCTGGCGGAACATGCGCCAACGCAAAGCGATCCTTTCGAACTGACCTCCGTGGTGCGGGTGGCGCTTGGGCGGGCTATCACTCAGCAGTGGTTCCCGGGTAACGGTGAGATCCAGGTCATTGGTCTGGATACGCCGCTTGAGCGCCTGCTGTTGCAGGCCCTGCAAGGGGGCGGAGGTCTTGAGCCGGGGCTGGCGGACCGCTTGTTGGATCAGGCCAGGCAGGCGCTGCAACGTCAGGAAATGCTCAGTGCACCGCCGGTGCTGCTGGTAAACCACGCGTTACGTGCCCTGCTGGCACGCTTCCTGCGCCGTACTTTGCCGCAGCTGGTGGTGCTGTCGAACCTGGAAATCAACGATGAGCGTCAGATCCGCATGACCTCAACCATAGGAGCCGCCTGATGAAAGCTTTCCTTCCTTTGTTGGTGTTGTTCGCTCCGCTGGCTGCGCAAGCGGTGTCGGGGTCTTGGGCTGCCGATGCCAGCGGCGTCACGCTGGAAACGGGGAGCGTGCGTGATGTCTCCCCCAGCCTGCGGCCAGCTAATCCACCGGCGGCCGAGGCTCGGGTGACCAGTGTAAGCTGGCGTTATCAGTTGCTGGCAGGTGCGCCTGCCGGATTAGAGGTACAGCTTTGCACCTCGTCACGCTGCCTACCGCTCGGCGCGGGCAGTGGCCGCAGTGAGGCTTTCAACGGTATTCCCGCAGACAGCGAGTTCCGCTTCATTTATTACGTGAAGTCTCGCGGCGCGTTAAACCCTCCGCTGCGGGCGATTTCTAATCAGGTGATTGTGAATTACCAATGAGTTGCGAGTCGGATCCAGCATTAAGGCGGCAGTAATGTGAAGTAATAAAAGCCTGTGGTAGGTTTTTTCATGTTAAGTCCAGGATGACCAACATGAAAAAAACCACCTCTGTTTCGCATGACGCGGTATTTAAAAAGTTCCTCACTAACCCAGACACGGCCAGAGACTTTCTGGAGTTACACCTGCCGTCGGTCTTGCTGCAATATTGCGATTTGAGTACGCTAAAACTTGAATCCGGCAGTTTTATCGAAAGCAATCTGCGAGCCAGTTACTCTGACGTGCTCTACTCATTACGTACTGAGAGGGGAGACACGTATGTATACGTTTTGATCGAACACCAAAGCAGCCCTGATAAGCATATGGCATTTCGTTTAATACGTTATGCGATCGCTGCAATGCAACGCCACCTTGATACGGGTCACGATCAACTTCCCCTAGTGATCCCAACCCTGTTTTATCACGGCCAGGTGACGCCTTATCCCTATTCGATGAGCTGGCTGGAAGAATTCAGTGAACCTGATTTGGCCAGGCAGCTTTATGCTGGACATTTCCCATTGGTTGACGTCACCGTCATACCGGACGATGACATCATGCAGCACCGCCGTATGGCTACCTTGGAACTGCTGCAAAAACACGTGCCCCAGCGTGACCTATTCGAAATAAAGGAACGACTGGTCACATTATTATCGTTTGGGTACACTACCAATGAGCAATTGATCTCGTTGGTGAACTACATGTTGCAGGTGGGGAACACGACCGAACCGGATAAGCTGATCCGTGAGTTGGCCCGTCGTACGCCACGGCACGAGGAGGAATTGATGACCATTGCAGAATATCTCGAGCAAAAAGGCTTCAAGAAAGGCATGGAGCAAGGTATCGAACAAGGTATTGAGAAGGGTATGGAGCAGGCACGGGCAACCGTCTTGAACATAGCGAGTGCCATGCTGGCCGATGGCTTTGACCGTGCTGTAGTGATGAAATTAACCGGCCTTTCCGCAGACGATTTGGCACAACTTCACCACTAACATCTGTGGGAAATTGCCGGTGTTAGTTGGTTGATCGTGTTCAAACCCCAATCTTACGGCCCAGCAGGCTCCCCGCACGGGACTGACCATCGGGGCCGTACAGCGATTTATTCTGCTTGTTTAAAATCGCCAGCGCCTGCGTATTGTGCTCAATATGGTGATTGAGCAGCATGCCGTTATGGTGATTCTGTTCGCGCAGTTGCAGGCTTTGCTGTTGCACTTGCTGCCAGCGGGACGCCAACTGCGGTTGGCCCTCATAAGGTGCTTGGCAGTGTTGCAGCCGTTCCATCTCCAGCCGCTGTTGGTCCAGATAATTGACCGTCGCCAGCAGTTGGCTTTTAGCATCTGTCACGCGCTGCAAAGCCACGCCAGCCAAAGTTTTCGAGCACAGTAAAGCGTGCTCTTCCGTCTGCACCGTGCCTAACGCCTGCAAGGTGTCCAGCAGCTTATCCAGCAATTGTGCCAGGTTTTCCATATCAATGACTCACCCTTGGTGTTAACCCCGATCGGCGCCGGACTGCCATTCGCTTTGCACGTCTTGTAACAAGGCATCGGCAATCTTGCCGGTATCCATCTTCAATTCGCCGTTGCGGATCGCCTGCTTGATGCTTTCCACTCGCTCCATATTGATATCTTGGCTGCCCGGCTGCATCAGGCGGGCCTGTGCATCACTCAGCTTAACCTGGGTACCGCTGACCGAGGTTTCCGCCGTGACTTTTTTGCGCGCCTGAACTGCGTTGTCTGATTGTGTTTCTCGCGGCTGTACCGTGGGCACGGGTTGCAACCGTTGGGTACGATCGATACTCATGTTCAATCTCCATCTGTACCACCGTCGCCTAGGCAACGGGGAGTTCAAATCTGTGGCCCTGGTGGCCGGATAAGTGCTGCTATGACTTTGTTATCGACAAGTATTGGCAAAGCTTTATTTTTTTATAAAGTAATACGAATTGTGCCATCAACATTGGCAATGCCGCTAACAATTTGCCCGGAGACCATGCGTACGCGCACGCTGTCTTCGGCGGCGGCGTTGGTCATCGCTTTCCCAGCACCGCTGATATTAAACCCATCACCCTGCGCCAACACCTGTACCGTTTGCCCGGCCTTGACCGCCCAGGCCCGTCTTAGCATGACCGTATTCAACGGCTGCCCAGGGCTGATATTGCGCAGGCTGACGGCACCGATCGCCTTGGCGTTATCGGTCAGGGTACGTGGCGGCAGGGTGTCTAATCGGCCGGTTTTCAGCTTGATATCATCTGCAGTGAGTTTGCTGCCCGCACTGATCCCCCGTGCGGCCACCAGATAATGCCCCATCAGTTGCACCTGTGCCTGAATGAAACGCCGCTCCTGGCCACAACGGGCCGAGATGCTGATGTTACCCCAGCGGCGAGCATTCTGAGGCATCGAAAGCTGCGGCAATTCGCACTGCGGCCAACGGCTTGCTGGCGTGCGCACCAACACTTTGACGTCGGTCACGTTGGCACTGGTGGCAAATTGGGACTTGATAAAGCTCTCCACCTGTCCGTCCAGGCCCTCGGCGTGCGCGTTCAGGCCGATCAGCAAGCCGACCAACAGCAGGATCCTTTTCATATTTTGCCTCACAGACGCAGCGACCACAGGGGAACAAGTGTAACCGTTACGCGCGCAGGCTAAGCAGACAAATAGCGACGCATTTTGCCCTTATTCCCACGATAGGCTGACAGATAGGGCGTTTATGCTGTCGGCTCCAAATTCTAACCTCGCGGAGGGAGCATGCTCGACAAATTAGACGCTGCTCTGCGTTTTGGCCAGGAGGCGCTGAACCTGCGCGCCCAGCGGCAGGAAATCCTGGCGGCCAACATCGCCAACGCAGATACGCCGGGCTATCAGGCTCGTGATATCGATTTCGCCAGCCAACTGAACAAGGTTATGGCGCAGGGGCGCGTCAACGGCAGCGGCGTGGCGCTGAATCTGACCTCGGCACGCCATATCCCGGCGCAGAATATGCAGCCACCGTCGCTGGATCTCCTGTTCCGCGTGCCGGATCAGCCTTCCCTGGACGGCAACACGGTGGATATGGACCGTGAACGCACCAACTTTGCCGATAACAGCCTGAAATATCAAACCGACCTGACGCTGTTGAACGGCCAGATCAAAGGCATGATGTCCGTGCTGCAAGGAGGATAATTCCCATGTCGTTATTGAATATTTTTGATATTTCCGGCTCGGCCCTGTCTGCACAATCCCAACGTCTGAACGTCAGCGCCAGCAATATGGCCAACGCCGACAGCGCCACCGGCCCGGACGGCCAGCCTTATCGGGCCAAACAGGTGGTGTTTGAGGTTGCAGCAGCTCCGGGCCAGTCGACCGGTGGCGTGCGTGTCGCTCAGGTGGTTGACGATCCCTCACCGGAGCGTTTGGTGTTTCAGCCGGGCAACCCGCTGGCGGATGCCAAAGGCTATGTGCGGATGCCCAACGTCGATGTTGTCGGGGAAATGGTCAACACCATTTCGGCCTCGCGCAGCTATCAGGCCAACGTCGAAGTGTTGAATACCACCAAATCCATGTTGATGAAAACCCTGACGCTGGGTCAGTAACCGGAGCTTTTATTTATGGCCATTGCCGCCACCACCAATGAATCACTCGACAACAGCATCGCCGGTGCCAACGCCAAGAATGGCGTGAATGGTAACAGCGCCAGCCAGGACTTGAACAAAAACTTCCTCACGCTGTTGGTGGCCCAGTTGAAAAACCAGGACCCCACCAACCCGATGCAAAACAACGAACTGACAACCCAACTGGCTCAAATCAACACGGTTAGTGGGATCGAGAAGCTCAACACCACGCTGGGGTCGATCTCCGGCCAGATTAGCGGCAACCAGTCAATCCAGGCCAGTTCGCTGATTGGCCACGGTGTGATGGTGCCGGGCAAGGAGATCCTGGTGGGTAATGACGCTGGCAAGGTCAGCACCACGCCGTTTGGCATCGAGCTGGAACGCACTGCCGATGCGGTGACGGCGACCATCAGCGATGCCACCGGCAAAGTGGTTCGTACCATCGATCTGGGCGGGCTAACCGCCGGTGTGCACTCCTTCTCCTGGGACGGTTCGCTGGAAGATGGCACCAATGCGCCCGACGGTTCTTACACCGTGGCGATCAATGCCAAAAACGGCGGTGAGCAGTTGGTGGCGCAGCCACTGCGTTTCGCCATGGTTAACGGCGTCACGCGCGGAACGGACGGGGCAAAACTGGATCTGGGCGTGGCGGGGACTTCAACGCTGGATGACGTGCGCCTGATCCTGTCCAAACTGGGTTCGTCAAACTAAGCGCAGTGATTTTCCACGTCGGCTATGGATCCCTCGATCCTGAAGACACCTTTTTAAATGACCTATTTCGGAGAACGACATGGCTTTTTCTCAAGCGGTCAGCGGTTTAAACGCGGCTGCAACCAACCTGGATGTGATTGGTAACAACATCGCCAACTCCGCCACCTACGGCTTCAAATCCGGCAGCGTATCCTTTGCCGATATGTTTGCCGGCTCGCAGGTCGGGCTAGGGGTGAAAGTGGCGGGGATCACCCAGAACTTCAACGGTGGTACTACCACCAACACCAACCGGGCAATGGATATCGCCATCAGCCAGAACGGCTTCTTCCGTATGCAAGACGCCGATGGCGGCATCTTCTATACGCGTAATGGGCAGTTCATCATGGATGCCAACCGCAACATCACCAACATGCAAGGGTTGAGCCTGACCGGCTACCCGGCGGCTGGCTCACCGCCCACCATCCAGCAGGGGGCCGATCCGGTACCGCTGAGCATTCCTGAAGGGATGATGAACGCCAAAGCCAGCACCAGCGGCAATATGGTGGCCAACCTGAAATCGACCCATAAGCCACCGGCGGTGACGCCGTTCGATCCCAACAAGACCGACTCGTTTAACTACGTCAACACCATTACCACCTACGACACCCTGGGCAATGCACACAATATCAACGCCTACTTTGTAAAAACGGCTGATAACAAGTGGGACGTTTACACCCAGGACGGCAGCGTGCCGGGTGCTCCGTCTGCCAAAGCGGGCAGCCTGAACTTTGACAACAGCGGTACGCTGACCGGCACGTTGAAGCCAGATGGCACACCAAGCGCCACGCCATTCAACCTGGTCGTGCCAATGTCGGCTAAAGACGGCGCGCTGGCGCAAAACTTTAACCTGAGCTTTGCCGGTAGCCTGCAACAGAACGTCGGTAGTGACTCTGTCAGCAAGATTTCCCAGGACGGCTACGCCACCGGGGAATACCAAGGTTTCCAGATCAACAAAGATGGCACCGTGGTTGGGGTATACAACAACCAGCAGACCCAACTGCTGGGGCAGATCGTGTTGACCAACTTTTCCAACCCGGAAGGGCTGGCCGCACAGGGCGATAACGTCTGGAAGGAGACCGGTGCTTCAGGTCAGCCACGCGTGGGCCTGGCGGGCGGTGGCGGTTTCGGTTCACTGACCAGCGGCGCGCTGGAGTCTTCCAACGTCGATCTGAGTCAGGAACTGGTGAACATGATCGTCGCGCAGCGTAACTACCAGTCAAACGCGCAAACCATCAAAACCCAGGATTCGATCCTGCAAACGCTGGTTAGCCTGCGCTAATAGGATTGATTTATGGATCACGCGATTTATACCGCGATGGGGGGGGCCCGGCAGACGCTGGAGCAGCAGTCGGTCACGGCCAACAACCTGGCCAACGCCTCCACTCCTGGGTTCCGCGCACAGCTTTCGGCGCTGCGTGCGGTGCCGGTTGATGGGCCAAGCATGCAGACGCGCACGCTGGTGGCTGCGTCGACGCCTGGGGCAGACATGAGCCAAGGGCCGCTGAACTACACCGGGCGGCCGCTGGATGTGGCATTGCAGCAGGACGGGTTTCTGGCGCTAAGGCTGCCGGACGGCACCGAAGCCTACAGCCGTAACGGCAGCATCCAGATCTCCTCCACCGGGCAGTTGATGGTGCAGGGCGTGCCGCTGATGGGCGATGGCGGGCCGATCGAAGCCCCGCCGCAGGCAGAGCTGACGCTGGCGGCGGACGGCACCATCTCGGCGTTAAATCCGGGCGATCCCCCTAACACCATTTCCCAGATTGGCCGCCTGAAGCTGGTGAAGGCCGATGCTCGGGAAGTGGTGCGCGGGGACGACGGCCTGTTCCATCTGACTGCCGAGGCTCAGCAGCAGCGTGGTAACCAACTACCGAACGATCCCGATGTGCGGATCATGCCGGGAGTGTTGGAGGGCAGCAACGTCAAACCGCTGGAGACGATGGTGGATATGATCGCCAACGCCCGCCGGTTCGAAATGCAAATGAAGGTCATCCACAGCGTGGATGAAAACGCACAGCGCGCCAACTCATTGCTGTCAATGAGCTGAGTGCAGAGGAATAAATCATGATCCCATCCTTATGGATTGCCAAAACCGGTCTGGATGCGCAGCAGACCAATATGGACGTGATCGCCAACAACCTGGCGAACGTCAGTACCAACGGGTTTAAACGCCAACGTGCGGTGTTTGAAGATCTGCTATACCAGACCATGCGTCAGCCCGGGGCTCAGTCTTCCGAGCAAACCACGCTGCCTTCCGGTTTGCAGATTGGTACCGGCGTACGTCCGGTGGCGACCGAGCGCATCCACAGCCAGGGCAACCTGTCGCAGACCAACAACAGCAAAGACGTGGCGATCAAGGGGCAGGGCTTCTTCCAGGTGGTATTGCCGGATGGCACCCAGGCCTATACCCGCGATGGTTCATTCCAGATCGATCAGAATGGCCAGTTGGTGACCGCCAGTGGTTTTCAGGTGCAACCGGCGATCACCATTCCGGCCAACGCCCTGAGCATTACCGTGGGCCGTGATGGCATCGTCAGCGTGACCCAGCAGGGCCAGACGGCGGCGCAGCAGGTCGGGCAACTGACGTTGACCACCTTTATCAACGATAGCGGCCTGGAAAGCATGGGTGAAAACCTGTACCAGGAAACCGAAAGCTCCGGTGCGCCTAACGAAAGTACCCCTGGCCTCAACGGGGCGGGCCTGTTGTATCAGGGTTATGTTGAAACCTCTAACGTCAACGTGGCGGAAGAGTTGGTCAACATGATCCAGACCCAGCGCGCCTATGAGATCAACAGCAAAGCGGTATCAACGTCTGACCAGATGCTGCAAAAGCTGACGCAACTGTAATCGACGGGCGCAGCGTGCTGCGCCCGTAATCCTTATCCTGAGCAACAAAGGCGATACCCGTGGTAACCACCTTTTTAGCGGCCAGCGTGCCGCAGCAAGGCAAACGCGTCCTGGCCGGGCTGCTGATGCTGACAGTCGGCGGCTGTGCCTATATTCCGCATACCCCCCTGGTTGACGGAGCTACCACGGCTCAGCCCGCTCCGGCAGGCGCTCCGGTGCCGAACGGTTCGATTTTCCAGACGGTACAGCCGATGAACTACGGCTATCAGCCGCTGTTTGAAGATCGTCGCCCGCGTAATATCGGCGACACCCTGACCATCGTGCTGCAAGAAAACGTCAGTGCCAGCAAGAGTTCATCCGCCAACGCCAGCCGCAATGGGGCCAGCAAATTTGGCGTAGCCACTTCACCGCGTTACCTCGAAGGGCTGCTTGGTAACGCGCGAGCCGACATGGATATCTCCGGTGACAGCACCTTCGGCGGCAAGGGTGGGGCGAACGCCAACAACACCTTTAACGGCACCATTACCGTCACGGTCAATCAGGTCTTGGCCAACGGCAACCTGCACGTGGTGGGCGAAAAGCAAATTGCCATCAATCAGGGCACCGAGTTCATCCGTTTTTCCGGTGTGGTTAACCCCCGCACCATCAGTGGCAATAACTCGGTCACGTCCACCCAGGTGGCGGATGCGCGTATTGAATACGTCGGTAACGGCTATATCAATGAAGCGCAGACCATGGGGTGGCTACAGCGCTTCTTCTTAAATGTTTCACCGTTCTAAGGATTGACCGATGTTGAAAAAGTTACTTCTCACACTGTCCATGATGCTGGTTTGCCTGCCCGCGACGGCGGAACGCATCCGCGATCTGGTGACGGTACAGGGCGTACGTGACAACGCGTTGATTGGCTACGGCCTGGTCGTGGGGTTGGACGGCTCTGGCGATCAGACCATGCAAACCCCGTTTACCACCCAGAGCCTGAGCAACATGCTATCGCAACTGGGGATCACCGTGCCGCCAGGCACCAACATGCAGTTGAAAAACGTGGCGGCGGTGATGGTAACCGCCAAGCTACCGCCGTTTTCCCGTGCGGGGCAGAACATCGACGTGGTGGTGTCCTCAATGGGTAACGCCAAAAGCCTGCGTGGCGGGACACTGCTGATGACGCCGCTCAAAGGCGTTGATAATCAGGTTTATGCGTTGGCACAGGGTAACGTGTTGGTCGGCGGAGCCGGTGCGTCCTCCGGGGGCAGCAGCGTGCAGGTCAATCAGTTGGCCGGTGGCCGTATCAGCAACGGCGCTTCAATCGAACGTGAATTGCCTACCACCTTCGGCCAGGATGGCGTGATCAACCTGCAACTGAACGACGATGATTTCACCCTGGCACAACAGATCAGTGATGCTATCAACCGCCAGCGCGGGGGCGGCACAGCCTCTCCGCTCGATTCCCGTACCGTGCAGGTGCTGGTGCCACGCGGCAATAGTTCGCAAGTGCGCTTCCTGGCGGATATCCAGAATATCAGCATTAACGTTGGGGCAATGGATGCCAAAGTGATCATCAACTCCCGTACCGGCTCGGTAGTAATGAACCGCGATGTGGTGCTGGATTCCTGCGCAGTAGCACAGGGGAACCTGTCTGTGGTGGTCGATCGGCAAAACACCGTCAGCCAGCCGGATACGCCATTCGGCGGTGGCCAGACCGTGGTGACGCCGAATACCCAGATTTCCGTGCAGCAGCAGGGCGGTTCACTGCAAAAAGTGAACGCTAGCGCCAACCTCAATAACGTAGTTCGCGCGTTGAATGCGCTGGGGGCGACGCCGATCGACCTGATGTCTATCTTGCAGGCAATGCAGAGCGCTGGCTGCCTGCGTGCCAAACTGGAAATTATCTGATGAGCAGCGATCTGATGGCCATGTCGGGTGCGGCCTATGACACCCAGTCGCTGAACGGCTTGAAGCGCGATGTTGCCGCCGATCCGCAGGGCAATATCAAACAGGTTGCCCAGCAGGTGGAAGGAATGTTCGTGCAGATGATGCTGAAAAGCATGCGTGCGGCGTTGCCGCAGGACGGCGTGTTGAGCAGCGATCAGACGCGGCTGTATACCTCGATGTACGATCAGCAGATCGCCCAACAGATGTCGCAGAAAGGTTTGGGGCTGGCGGACATGATGGTCAAGCAGCTCTCCGCCGGAAACAGCCGCCCAAGCGAAACCGCAGGGACGGTGCCGATGGCGCTGGACAACGAAGTGTTGCAGACCTTGCCGCGTCAGGCATTGGAACAGATGGTACGCCGGGCGGTGCCAAAAATACCTTCGGCGCCTCCCTTGCCGCTGAGCAATGGCAACTTTGTCGCGCAGCTGTCTATTCCAGCACGGGTTGCCAGCCAGCAAAGCGGTATTCCGCACCAGCTGATCATGGCGCAGGCCGCGCTGGAGTCTGGCTGGGGGCAACGCGAGATCCCCGCGGCGGATGGTTCACGCAGTTACAACCTGTTTGGTATCAAGGCCGGTAGCAGTTGGGACGGCCCGGTGACGGAAATCACCACTACCGAGTTCGAGGAAGGGGTGGCGAAGAAGGTCAAGGCCCGCTTCCGCGTCTATGGCTCCTATATGGAAGCGATTGGGGATTACGTCAAATTGCTGACCAACAACCCGCGCTACGCCAACGTTGCCAGTGCCAGCAGTCCCGAGCAGGCGGCGCATGCGCTGCAAAAGGCCGGTTATGCTACCGATCCGCTGTATGCCAAAAAGCTGGTCAGCATGATCCAGCAGATGAAAAGCGCTGGGGAACAGGTAACCAAAGCCTATACCCACGATTTGCAGGATCTGTTTTAGTGGCTCCTCACCCCAACCCTCTCCCACAGGGAGAGGGAGTTGATAGCCCCAGCGCTTTTGGAAGTAAATCGGTGATTTCAACAAACTCGAATGCCTCCTTTCCCACAGGGAGAGGGAGCTGATAGCCCCAGTGCTTTTGGAAGTAAATCGATAATCTCAACAAACTCGAGTGCCTGTTTAGCCAAGGTGAGTCACTACTATTTTCCTCAAGTTTTCTCCATCGTGGCCGATAACCCAAGCAGGCTGGATGGCAACGCCCGGCACAATTTTTGACCTCTGTGGGCCGCTGGCACCGCAGCATAAGGAACCTCTATGTCCAACAGCTTAATCAATACCGCGATGAGTGGCCTGAATGCGGCGCAGGTTGCGCTTAGCACCGTCAGTAATAACATTTCCAACTACAACGTGGCGGGCTATAACCGCCAGACCGCGATCCTGGCGCAAAACGGCGGCCTGGGCACCATGAACGGATTTATCGGCAACGGAGCCACCGTGACTACGGTCAATCGCGAGTATAACCAGTTCATCATGACCCAGCTGCGCGGAGCGCAAAGCGAAGCTTCGGCTCAGAGCAGCTACTTCGAAAAAGTCTCCCAGATCGATAACCTGCTGGCGTCTAAAACCAACACCCTGGCATCGGGGATGGAAGATTTCTTCAAAAACCTGCAAAACGTCGTCAGCAATGCCGGGGATGACGCAGCCCGTCAGACCGTGTTAGGCAAGGCCAACGGCCTGGTGAATCAGTTCAACAATGCGGACAAGTATCTGCGCGATATGGATGCGGGCGTCAACCAGCAATTGAGCGATAGCGCCAACCAGATCAATACTTACAGCCAGCAAATCGCCCGCCTGAATAACGAAATCACCCAGGTGCGGGCCAGCAGCGGCGGCAGCGAGCCAAACGCCTTGCTGGATCAGCGCGATCAGTTGGTGACGGAGCTTAACAAGGTGGTCGGCGTTCAGGTCACCCAGCAGGACGGTGATGCCTATACCGTGACCTTCGCCAACGGGCTGACGCTGGTGCAGGGCAACTCCTCCTATCAGGTGACGGCGATGCCTTCCAGCAAAGACCCGTCCCGCCTGACGCTCGGTTACGATCGCGGCAATGGCGCTAACGAAATTCCGGAAAGCCAGATTGGCAGCGGCAGCGTCAGCGGCGTGCTGAAGTTCCGCAGTGAATCACTGGATGGCGCACGTAACCAGTTGGGGCAACTGGCCCTGGCGCTGGCCGATAGCTTTAACCAGCAGCATCGCGAAGGCTTTGATATCAACGGCGATCCGGGTGAAGATTTCTTCAGCTTCTCAGGTGGGCGTACGGTTAACAATACCAACAACACCGGCAATGCCTCGCTGTCGGTCTCCTTTACCGATACCAGCAAGGTCAAGGCCAGTGACTATCGCATGGAGTTTGACGGTGCCAACTGGCAGGTTACGCGCCTGTCCGACAACGTCAAAGTACCTGCCACCGCAGGCACCGATGCGGATGGCAAACCGACGCTGAGCTTTGATGGCCTGCAGGTCGGCGTGACGGGCAACGCGAAAAAGAACGACAGCTTTACCGTGAAACCGGTTAGCGATGTAGCTGGTACCCTGAAGGTTGCTATCAGCGACTCGGCCAAGTTTGCTGCCGCAGGAACGGAAGATGGCGGTAAGGGCGATAACGACAACGTCAAGAAACTGCTCGATCTGCAAACCGCCAAAGTGGTGGAGGGTAAAGCAACCTTGAGCGGCGCCTATGCCGGATTGGTCAGCAGCGTGGGTAACCAGACCGCTACCGCCAAAGTCAACGCCACCGCACAAACCAATATTGTGACCCAATTGCAAACCCAACAGCAGTCCATTTCCGGGGTTAACCTAGACGAAGAGTATGGCGAACTGCTGCGTTTCCAACAGTATTACATGGCCAATGCGCAGGTGATCCAGACCGCCAGCTCGTTGTTTGACGCCATACTGAATATTCGTTGATTTTACCGTTAACCGCAGCCGGTATGCCGGCTGTGGATGCCCTTAGTGAGGAACCTAACCCATGCGCATGAGCACCAGCATGATCTACCAGCAGAATCTGTCGGGGGTCACCAATAATCAGTCTCTGTGGATGCAGTCCGGGCAGCAGCTTTCCAGCGGCAAGCGCGTGCTTTACCCTTCGGACGATCCGTTAGCGGCGTCACAGGCGGTGATGATCTCGCAGTCGATGTCAGAAAACAGCCAGTACGCGTTGGCGCGCACCTTTGCCCGTCAGAATATCTCGATGGAAGAAACCGTGCTGCGTAGCGCCGCCGATGGCATCAAGGACATGAAAGCGCTGATCGTCAATGCCGGTGACGGCACAATCAGCGACAATGACCGTGATTCTTTGGCCACCCAGTTGCAGGGGCTGAAGGATCAGCTACTCAGCCAGGCCAACAGCACCGACGGTAACGGCCGTTTTATTTTTGCCGGCTTTGCCAATGATAAAGCCCCGTTTGTCGAGCAGGGTGGCAAGGTGGTTTACCAGGGCAGCAGCTCGGCCATTGAGCAGAAAGTGGACGCCAACCGCACCATGACCGTGGGCCACACCGGCAGCTCGATATTTATGTCGCTGACCAGCAATATCAAACCGGAACCGGACGGCAGCCCTTCCGAAGCGAACGTGTTCGAGAGCATCGATATGGCGTTGAAAGCGTTGAAGACCCCTCTGCAGGGGGCCGATGAGGCTACCCGTGAGCAGGTGACGGCGGCGCTCGATAAGGCAACCCGTGGCCTGGATAACAGCTATAACAACGTGCTGAGCACCAATGCGGTGCTGGGGACTCAGTTGCAGGAGTTGGAGGTGCTGGACAGCATCGGCATCGAAAACAATACGGCTAACAAAAATCAGCTGACCGCGTTGGTTGAGGCGGATGTGGTGGAGGCGATCTCGTCTTACTACATGCAACAGGCGGCTTTGCAGGCATCGTATAAGACCTTTAGCGATATGCAGGGTATGTCATTATTCCAAATAAACCGATAAGAAATAGTTATTCACGCTTGTAGGGCACTGCGCCCTATAACGTGGATATAGAGCGCAGCACCGTTTTTACACAGCCTGATTTAACGGCGGGAAACGTCAGGATATTCAGGCTGGATAAGTGATTTTACTATTTTTAACGCTACGCATTAAAAACAGATTATTTTTTCTTTTTGGCTACGGTCCAAATCTTGCCGCAGGCTGACGGCGTAATCTGAACGCGGTTGGTTACCCAATGCGCCATACCCAAGGCTCTGCGTGCTTTCCTGTTGGTTTTCGTCTTCATTCCGTGCTCCTGGCCGTATTGAGATAAGTCAGTTGAGAAAAATAAAATACCGTAGCCCGAAGGCTCCGTTGTTTTATTTTCTTGGTTATCCATTTTTTAATAAATCGCCAACCAAAAATAATGGCTTTGGTCCGTATTTTTATACGGCGTGGGATTTATTTAATGAGGCCATTCTAAGGGGGGTATTTTATTATTCAAGCCCGGCAGAATAATCGCCGCTAAATCTGGTTAATTTCGCTTTTTCAACTTTTTATCTCGGAAAATATCTTTCCCTGCTAGTTTGTCTCGCGGGTAACCTCGGGATTAAGGGGACATACCGCCGATCACCGTCGCCAGCCGATCGAAAAACTCACCGAACAGGTGTTCGCAGAAGGGGGCCAGCATCGGCATCATCATGCCAAGGGTCAACATGCCGATGGTTAACGTAACCGGGAAACCGATCACAAACACCGAAAGCTGCGGGGTAACGCGGTTGAGCAGGCCAAGCGCCAGGTTCAGCGTCAGCAGCAGGCAGATCAGCGGCAGCGCCAGCATCATACCGTTAATGAAGATCAGCGTTCCTGCCTGGGTCAGCGCCAGGAAACCGTTGCCGTTCAGCGGCCGTGCCTGGATCGGCAGGGTATGGAAGCTGTCTGCCAGCAGCGAGATCAGCCACAGGTGACCATCGAAGCTGAGGAATAATAACATCGCCAGCAGGTTCAGCAGGCGCGCCAGCAGTGGCGTATTGGGGCCGCCAGAGGGATCGAAGAAGGTGGCAAAGGACAGCCCCATCTGCATGCCGATCACCTCACCCGCCAGGCGCACAGCTGCAAAGGCGAACTGCATTGTTAAACCGATCGCCACGCCGATCAGGATCTGCTGCACGGCCAGCCACAGGCCGGTGACAGAAAACAGCGGGATATTGCTGGTGGGCAGCGTAGGGGCGATCAGCAATACGATCAGACCGCCCAAGCCAATTTTCACCCGCTTGGAGATCTGCTTTTCGCTGAACAGCGGGGCGGTGCTAATCAGCGCCAGGACGCGCAGCAGAGGCCAGAAGAACTGGCTGAGCCAGACGCTGAGTTGGGCGCTGTCAAAGGTTAGCATGGTTAGCCGATCAGGTTCGGCAGGTTGCTGAACAGCATGCGCATGTAGTCCAATAGCAGATTGAGCATCCACGGCCCGGCAACGATCAGGGTGGCGACCACGGAGAGAATTTTGGGAATGAACGACAGCGTCATTTCGTTAATCTGCGTGGCGGCCTGCAACAGGCTGACGATCAGCCCGCTGAACAGCGCGGCTAGCAGCAGTGGGGCGGCCAGCGCCAGCGCCACTTTCATCGCTTCCGTACCCAGCGCCATTACCGATTCAGGTGTCATCTTTTTGCTCCAATAGAGGGGAGGGGGTCTGCTAGCTGTAAAAACTCTGCGCCAGCGATCCCAACAGCAACTGCCAACCATCCACCAGCACAAACAACATCAGTTTGAACGGTAGCGAGATGGTCGCGGGCGGTACCATCATCATCCCCAGCGCCATCAGCACGCTGGCCACCACCAGGTCGATGATCAGGAACGGAATAAATACGGTAAAACCAATCTGGAAGGCAGTTTTCAGCTCACTGGTGACATAGGCGGGCAACAGAATACGCATCGGGACGGCCTCCGGACCTTCCAACGCGGGCAGGTTAGCTAGCCTGGCGTACAGGGCGAGATCGCTTTCCCGCGTCTGGCGCAGCATAAACTCACGTAGCGGCTGCGAACCTTTGTCGATCGCTACCTCCATGCTGATCTTGTCCTGGCTGAACGGCAGGTAGGCATCCTGATATACCTTGTCGAACACCGGTGACATGATAAAGAAGGTCAAAAATAGTGCCAGCCCCAGCATTACCTGATTGGGCGGTGCCGATGGGGTGCCGAGGGCGTTACGCAGCAGCCCCAGCACGATGATGATGCGGGTAAAGCTGGTCATCATCAGCAGCATCGCGGGCAGGAAGCTGAGTGAGGTGATCAGTACCAGCGTCTGCACCGGCAGCGTCCAGCTTTGGCCGCCGTTGGCCGTAGGTTGGCTAATCAGCCCCGGCAACTGTGCCAAAGCGGCAGGGCTGAGCAGTAGCAGGCCTGCGGCCAGCAGCGGGCCAAAAGCCCGGCGGTGGGAGAATGGATTCATGCCGATTTATCCGGGCGTTTTAAGACGTTTTGCATCAGTTGACGGAAATCTGCCGGTGATTTGTGATCGGTTGCTTCCTGTGCCGGTGGTGCGGACAAGGTGTGCAGCGGGGTGATTTGCTGAGCCGTAACGCCCAGCACCAGCCAGGTGTTATCCACTTCAACCACCACCACCCGTTCGCGTTGGCCAACCTGACAGCTGGCACGCAGGTTGAGCAATTTTTGATTGCCACGGGCCTGCGGGGCAAAGCCCAACCGACGAAACAGCCAGCCAGCGAGCAGGATCAGCAGCAAAATAGCGCCGAGCGCGCTGCTGACCTGCATCAATACCGAGCCGGTGGGCAGCGCCGTACCGGCGGGCTGCTGAGTGCTTTGCGTCTGCACGCTGGCGTTGGGGTTCATTAGCGGCTCAGGCGGCGCATGCGCTCGGAAGGCGTGATGATATCGGTGATGCGTACGCCGAACTTGTCGCCGACCACCACCACTTCGCCCTGGGCGATGAGATAGCCGTTAATCAGGATATCCAAGGGTTCACCGGCCAGACCATCCAACGCCACCACCGAGCCTTGTGACAGGCGCAGCAGCTCTTTGATGGTCATCTTGGTGCGGCCCAGCTCCACGGTCAGCTTGACCGGAATATCCAGGATCAGATCGATATCTTGCAGGCTACCCAACGCATCCTGAGCTTCCAGCGATTTGAATACGCCCTCGGTAGAGGCGGATTTTTCGGTCGCCTGTTGCTCGTTAAACGCATCAGCCCACAGATCGTCTACGGAGTCCTTCTCTTCGCCAGACGGTTGTTTAGGATCACTCATTGGGCCGTTCCTCACTCAGGGCATTCAAAATAGGGTTAATCAAATGTTCAACACGCAGGGCGTACTGCCCGTTCAAAGTGCCGTATTGGCTGGTCAAGACCGGGACGCCGTCAACATGGGCGATCAGGCGCTCCGGTTTATCGATCGGTAACACGTCGCCCGGCTGGAGTTTCAGCACTTTCGACAGGCGCATCGGGATATCGACAAAGTTGGCTATCAGCTCCAGTTCGGAGTGCTGAACCTGTTTCACCAGCGTTTCTCGCCACTGGCTGTCTTCCTGGCGGGAGTTCTCCACCGGTGGGTTAGTCAGCAACTCGCGCAGTGGCTCGATCATGGCGAATGGAATACAGATATTAAATTCACCGCTCAGCGCCCCGATCTCCACCTGGAACGGCGTGGTTACCACGATATCGTTGGGAGAGGTGGTGATATTGGTGAACTTGACCTGCATTTCGGCACGTACGTATTCCACATCGATCTTGTAGATGGCGCTCCAGGCATCGCCATAGGCGTCCAGCGCCAAGCGCAGCATGCGTTTGATCACCCGCTGTTCGGTTGGCGTAAATTCCCGGCCCTCGACCTTGGTAGGAAAACGGCCATCGCCACCGAACAGGTTATCCACGGCGATAAACACCAGGCTGGGGGCAAACACAAACAGCGCCGTGCCGCGCAATGGATTCAGGTGGACCAGGTTCAGGTTGGTCGGCACCGGCAGGTTGCGGGCAAACTCATGGTATGGCTGGATCTTGATCGCCCCGACGGTAATATCCGGGCTACGGCGCAACAGGTTAAACAGCCCCATGCGAAACTGACGGGCAAAACGCTCGTTAATGATCTCCAGCGCTTGCAGGCGCTCACGCACCACGCGCCGTTGGGTGGTGGGATCGTAAGGTTTGACCTCGCTTTCATGACCGATGACGGCGGCGGGTTCATCCCCCGCGCTGTCGCCATTGAGCAGTGCGTCGATCTCGGCCTGTGAAAGAATATTGTCGCCCATGGTTTATTACCGCAGTATGAAGGCAGTGAACAGCACATCGCTGACCACTTGCTTCGGTTGTCCCGTCACCAGCGGTGGGCTGAGCACGTCTTTAATCTGTGCCACCAGTTGCTGTTTCCCTTGCTCGTTGGCCAGTTGGCTTGCTTCCTGTCGTGAAAGCAGCATTAGCAGACGGCTACGCACTTCCGGCAGAAAATCGTTCAACCGGCGGCGTGTTTCTTCATCTGGCAGGCGCAGCGTCAGGCCGATATACAACACGCGGTCCAGGTTGTTATCCGGCGTCACCAGATTGACGGTAAAGGTATCCAATGGCATAAACACCGGGGCCGGAGGCGGCTGCTTTTTTTCCTCGGCGGCGGGTTGACCGTTCTTATGCTGCTGCATCAACCACCAGCTGTAGCCTGCGGCACCACATGCGCCTAAGGCGATCAGTACCAGCAGGATCACCAGTATTGGGCGTTTTTTTGTTGCTGCTGTTGGAAGGGAGTTCTGAGACATTACTAAGTCAAATCCTGTTCTCTGCGTGCTGACAAGCTGCACGCAATACATGTAATTCCATTATCCCGCTTATTCTGGGCTGCAATAGCCAGAATAGGCGGGGAAAAGCGTGCCAGCTTGAGCGTTTGCACGCCGTCAGGCGAAAATATCAACGCCGTCGACCGAGCGGGCCATCGCCTGCAGCGCTGCTGGGGCGCTCAGGGCTTCAACGCCGGTTTCGGCGCTGCCGTGTTGTTCACGGTAAGAAGGCTGCCCGCCTTGGTGAGAGGCCTGCTGCTGTGACTGTTGCGGCTGTGGCAGTGACTCACCGCCAACGCTGCTCTGGCCAAGGTTGATACCACTTTCCGCCAGCGCATGGCGTAGATGGGGCAGCGCGGCTTCCACCGCCGCACGAACCTGGCCGTGTGCCGAGGCGATATGCAACTGGGCCTGGTTATCGTCGAGCTTCAGCGTGATTTGCAAGGCACCCAGTTCCTGCGGATGTAGGCGTAACTCGGCGCTCTGCTGGCCGTTGCGGTGGAACATCAGCACCTGTTGACTCAGTGCCTGTTGCCATTCCTGGCTGCCGAGTTGAGCGTTCAACTGTGGCGTTGCCGGTGCGCTCACCGTCGCGCTGACGGGTTGGCTGGCGATCACCGGGCTGGAAACTGGCGCAGGGGCTGCGTGCTGTGGCGTTGCAGAAGATTGCGCCGATTCAGCCGCCAGTTTCAGTGGAGTGGTACCGCTATCCTGATTGTTATCGGTCTGAGAAGACAGTACTGACGACGCGTCAGTTTTGGCGGCCAAGGCGGATTTATCGTCTGCGTTCGGCTGCGATTTTGACGCTGGCAGGCCAGCAGTGGATAACGCTGGTTTTTCGCTCAGGGTGGCTAACAGTGATGCGGTTCCCGTCAGCGGCGCTTCGTCCCCGCTTGGCTCAGCGGCGGTTGCGACCCCATTTCCTGGTAAGGGTTGCACTACGGCGGCAGGCAGCATGGCAAACAGAGCCTGCAAGCTGGCCGCATCCAAAGTATCTACAGGGTGCAGCGGCTGTTCGTCATCGCGCTGGGTTAACCGGGTTTGGCTATCGTCTGCCGCATCCAGTTCCTGCGGAGCGGCCAGCAAACGGCCACGATCGCTGAGCGAGGTCAGCAATTGGTTAAGCTGTTGGCGGCTGAGGGTTGAGATTTGTGGATCTTCGGCCAGTAGCTGGGCCACGTTCGGCTTGCCTTTCAGTTGACCTTCGGGCATGAAGCGCTCGCCGAGCAGTTGAGCAAAGCTGGCAGACAGTCCGGCATCATCCAACGACAGCGCGGTAAGGCCAGTCTCCGTGCCATCAGCTGTCGCGGGCAAGCCAGAGAGAACGTTGAGGTTCATGGGTTTAGATTCCTTTGTGAACTGCGTTGAGCGAACTCATCCATCAGTTTTTGGTCACGCTTGTTTTCCAGCATCAGTTCGGCGCTGAGGGCACGGGTGTTGAGCGTTTCAAAAGCGTTCAGCCGCTGCTGTTTGTCCTGCCACTGTTTGACCGCCCGTTCTACCTTCTCGCTCCACTGGAGCAACTGCTGGCGATGCTGGCTGATGGCCTGCTCGAGCGTGCCGATAAACTGCTGGTAGTTTTGCCAACTGGCGGAACCCATGCCGCTAGACAGGGTGTTGTTCAGCTTTTGCCGATACTCATCCTGGTAGTTGAGCAGCATGGCAAGCTGTTGCTCCGCCGCCTGTTGCGCCTGACGTGCCTGGCCGAGGTGCTGTGCGGCCTGTTCTACGGCATCCTGCGCCAGATCGCGCAGGATAATCAGCGGTGACTGTGGTTTCATGGTGCTCAGGCTCCGTGGTTAAACAATCAGTTGCTGCAACTGCTGGCAGGCATCGTCGTAGCCGCTGCGTTCGAAAATGCCCTGTTGCAGATAGGCTTCCATCTGCGGATACAGCGTCATGGCCTTGTCCAGCAGCGGATCGCTGCCTGCGGCGTAGGCTCCTACACTGATCAGATCGCGGTTACGTTGGTAACTGGCCAACATCTGTTTGAAGTTACGTACCCGCCGGTAATGCTCCTCGTCGATCAGCGAGGTCATGGCACGGCTGATCGACGCTTCAATATCGATGGCAGGGTAGTGGCCCGCTTCCGCCAGGCGCCGAGACAGCACCACATGGCCATCAAGGATGGCGCGTGCCGAATCGGCAATCGGGTCTTGCTGGTCATCACCTTCGGTCAACACGGTATAAAACGCGGTGATGGAACCGCCGCCGCTGATGCCGTTACCGGCACGCTCTACCAGAGCAGGCAGTTTGGCGAATACCGAAGGCGGATAGCCTTTGGTAGCCGGGGGTTCACCGATTGCCAGGGCGATTTCACGTTGCGCCATGGCGTAACGGGTCAGGGAATCCATAATCAGCAGCACGTGTTGGCCCCGATCGCGGAAATCCTCGGCGATACGGGTGGCATAGGCGGCGCCTTGCATGCGTAGCAGCGGCGAAACGTCTGCCGGTGCAGCGATTACCACCGAACGGGCGCGTCCCTCGGTGCCGAGGATGTTTTCGATAAAGTCTTTCACTTCGCGGCCACGTTCGCCGATCAGTCCGACGACGATCACGTCGGCCTGGGTGTAACGCGCCATCATGCCGAGCAGCACGCTTTTACCCACGCCAGAACCGGCGAACAGCCCCATACGCTGGCCGCGGCCCACGGTGAGCAGCCCGTTGATGGTGCGCACACCGACGTCGAGTACCTGTTCGATCGGGGTGCGCTGCAACGGGTTGAACGGGGCGGTGATCAGCGGCGCGCGGTAGCCGGTATCTGGTGCTGGCAGGCCATCGAGCGGTTTGGCACCGCCATCGAGCACTCGGCCAAGCAATGCCGGGCCAAGGGGTAACTGTTTGCTGGCGCTTTGTCCTTCGGGGGAGACGCGAGCATAGACCCGAGCGCCTGGCACGATGCCGTCGACCTCTTCCAGCGGCATCAGAAACAGCCGTTGGCCGTTAAAACCGACCACCTCGCTTTCTACCTCCTGCACCACACCGCTGTCATGGCGTTCGATCAGGCAGGTGGCCCCCAGCGGTAACTGCAAACCGGTGGCTTCCAGTACCAGCCCAGTAGCTCGCGTCAGACGGCCATAGCGGCGCACCGCGGGCGCACGGGCAATGCGTTTTTCCAGACTGTCTAGCGAGTTCAGCCAACGGCCGAGACGAACGGTCATCACAGCTCTCCCGGTGCGGCCAGACGGCACAGTTCATGCCAGCGGGTGGCCAGGCTGGCATCCAGATCGCCTTCTTCTGCGCTGACCTTGCAGCCGCCTGGATGTAACTGTCCGTCGGCCAGCAGCCGCCAGCCGTGCAGGCTGAGTGTCATGCCAAGCTGCTGCTCTACCCGTTCGTAATCATCCGGGTGTACGCGCAACTGAGGTTTGCCGCTGAACATCGGTTCTTGCTGGATCAACTGTTGGATCTGGCCGAGCAGGGCGGTGCCATCGCACACCGGCGCTTGGCCGATGACCTGTTTGGCCGCCGTCAGGGCCAACTGCATCAGGCGCGAGGCAATCACGCTGTCGAGCGCGTCCAGCGTGTGCTGGAACTCGGTGACCAACTGCTGCCAATGTTCGGTGATCGGTTGCTGCTGCTGTTGGCCCGCCAGAATGCCTTGCTGACGGCCTTCCTCCAGCCCGGCCTGGAAACCGGCGTCATAGCCTTTCTGCTGGCCCTCGGCAAAGCCTTGTTGCTGACCTTGCTGTTGGGCCTGCAAACGCAGCATCTCCAGCCGTTGCTGTTCGTTGATGCTGTCATCCTGCGGGATGACGATCACTTCAGGCGGGCTTTCCGGTTCCAGCACCGGTTTGGGATCTGCCAGATCGTTAAGCGACCAGGGCTGCCAGGGCAGGGTGTTGAGGCGATCAGACATAGGTGTCCTCGCCACCGCCGATGATCATTTCGCCGGTTTCTGCCAGGCGGCGTACCACCAACAGGATAGCCTTCTGTTCGTTCTCCACCTGCGACATGCGCACCGGGCCACGGTTGGCCAGATCGTCGCGCAGGATATCGGCGGCACGTTGCGACATGTTCTTGAGGAACTTCTCGCGCAGCGGCTGTTCGGCCCCTTTCAAGGCGATCAACAGGGATTCGCTTTCCACGTCCTGCAACAGGCGCTGGATGCTGCGATCGTCCACTTCGACCAGGTTTTCGAACAGGAACATTTCGTCGATGATCTTCTGCGCCAGCTCGCCGTCGTAGTCACGCATGGCACCAATAACCGCCTCTTCCTGCTGGGTTTTCATCAGGTTGATAATCTCGGCGGCGGTACGGACCCCCCCCATTTTGCTGCGCTTGAGGTTCTGGCCGTCCAGCAGATTGTTCAGCACTTCGGTCAGCTCTGCCAGGGCGTCTGGCTGTACACCGCCGAAGGTGGCGATACGCAGCATCACGTCGTTGCGCAGGCGCTCCTCGAACTGTGCCAGGATATCCGCCGCCTGGCCGCGCTTGAGGTGAACCAGGATGGTGGCAATGATCTGCGGGTGTTCGTCGCGGATCAGATCGGCCGCGCTCTGCGGCTCCATAAAGTTGAGCGTTTCCATGCCGGAGGTGTCTTCGCGTGATTCGAGAATATCCTCCAGCAGGCTGCTGGCACGTTCTTCACCCAAGGCTTTTACCAGCACCGAGCGTAGGTAGTCGCTGGCATTGACGCTCAGCGCGGCATACTGTTCGGCATCGTCTTCAAACTCTCTGAGGACCTCCCCCAACTGTTTGTGGGACACCTGGCGCATACTGGCCATGGTGCCACTCAACTGCTGCACTTCCCGTGACGAGAGGTGCTTGAAGACTTCGGCGGCGCGATCTTCACCCAGCGTCATCAGCAGGATGGCGCTCTTTTCGGTACCTGTCAGACTCATAGTTCGTTACTCATCCATTGACGGATCACCAGGGCCACCACGCGTGGATCTTTATCTGCCAGTTCGCGGATCCGCTGGCCCTGGACTTCAGCATTGACGCGCTGCTGTGATTTCTTGTGCAGCGCCTGCTCTTCATGACTTGGCTTGTTCACCTCAGCCGGGCGAGTGGCTGGCGTATTGGCAGCGGCCACTGCAGCTTGTTGCGCCACCTGACGGCTTTGCAGCTGCGGACGAACCAGCTTGCGCCACAAAATCCAGGCCACCAGCAGCACCAGCAAATAGCGGCCTGCGTTGAACAACTGATCGATAAACGACTGTGACTGCCAGAAAGGCAACTCGCCGCCGGTCTGCTCTACATCATTGAACTGGGTGTTGACCACGTTAAGCGTATCGCCACGGCTGCTGGAGTAACCCATCGCTTCACGGACCAGCGACTCCACCTGAGCCAGCTGTTCTTTGCTCATCGGCTGTGGTTTACCGTCTTTATCGGTACCCAGGGTGTTGAGCACCACGGCGACCGACAGGCGTTCCACCGAACCAGCCTTGTGCTGGGTATGACGAATGGTGCGATCCACCTCGTAGTTGGTGGTTTCATCACGGCGACTGTTTTGCGCTACGTTACCGCTAGCCCCGGTACGCGTGCTGTTATTGGCATTGCTTGCCGTGGCAGGGGTATTTGTATTGCCCGCCGCCGTAGTTTTTGGTGTTTCTATCGGTGCAGTCGGCGCTGCACTTGGCTGGTTGGAAAGGGCACCCGGTACGCCGCCGATCTGTTGCCCGCCGTTCTGTTCACTCTGGCTGAGCTGTCTGGAGCGTATTGCTGATTTATCCGGCTGTTGGTTGGGCTGGTACTGTTCGTCGGTTTGCTCGCGGGTGGAGAAATCGATTTGTGCCGTTACCTGTGCACGCACGTTCGCGCTGCCGACAATCGGTGCCAGAATAGCTTCAATACGGCGCTGATAGCGGTTCTCAACCTCATTGGCGTACTTCAACTGTGCGGCATTGAGATCGCGTCCGGTGCCGTCAGATTGGGTCAGCAGGCGGCCAGCCTGATCGACCACCGTGACGTTGCCCGGCGGCAAACCGGCCACGCTGCTGGATACCATATACACCACGGCATTGATCTGGCCGTCGTCTAACGTGCGGCCAGGTTGCAGCGTGAGCGTCACGGAAGCTGAGGGGTTCTTTTGTTCGCGTACAAACAGCGAAGGCTTAGGCAGTGCCAGATGCACACGGGCATTCTGTACCGGCCCCAGGGATTCGATAGTGCGTGACAGTTCGCCTTCCAGCGCGCGCTGGTAGTTGATCTGTTCGCTGAACTGGCTGATGCCGAATTTTTCCTGATCCAGCAGTTCAAAGCCGACGGCACCTCCCTTGGGCAGCCCCTGCTGCGCCAGACGCAGGCGGGTTTCATGCACCTTCTCCGCCGGGATCATCAACGCCGAGCCGTTCTCGGTAAAGCGATAGGGGATGTTCATCTGCGTGAGTTGCGTGACGATAGCGCCGCCGTCACGATCGTTGAGATTGCTGTACAGCACGCGGTAATCCGGGCTTTTGGCCCATAGCATCAGCGCAACCACGATGGCGATCGCCGCTGAGGCCGCGATCAGCAGTGGAATTTTAGGGTTGGCACGCAAGCGATTCCATAGGGCCAGCAGGCCGTTATCACGGCTTTCACCATTCATGCTGGTACCCACTCTGGCGGGTTCGAGGTATGGCTAGCGTTGTTGTGTGATGACAAAACAGACTCCCTGAATACACAGTTCTTTACGGCCTAACAAAAGCGCCCCCATTTTTGGGCATGCCATTATTTGCTCTAGGGGCAAGTTTTGATGGCCCGATAAACCGGTGTTTTTGCAGTTAATTAGCCGCTTTAACCGGAAAGCACTGTGGTAGGGTGTGCAGCATCGGGATCATGCAGGCGAATGAAGGCGCGGTTTTCCCGCCGTTTTTCAGGCCAGCGCTTGAAATCCATAGGGTATGAATGAAGTAACGAGGTCATGATGGCAATTCAGGGTATTGAAGGAGTGGTGCAGCAGTTGCAAGCCACGGCGGTTCAGGCCGGAGCGCTGCGACAAAACGATCCGGTGCAGGGAGCCAGTTTTGCCAATGAGTTAAAGGCGGCTCTCGGTAAGATCAGCGAGACTCAGCAAACTGCGCGTCAGCAAGCACAGGATTTTGAATTGGGTGTGCCGGGTATCAGTTTGAACGACGTGATGGTCGATCTGCAGAAGTCTTCGGTGTCTTTGCAACTGGGTGTGCAGGTACGTAATAAACTGGTTGCGGCTTATCAAGACGTCATGAATATGGCGGTGTAGCGGTAAATAAAGGGTGGCTATAGCGCAAACAGATAATCTATTCTGTATTGGCGTAAGCCTCCCTAATGTGATTTTCAGTGGTTTTCGACCCGTTTGCCTAATCAATAAATCATGGCAAGCCGGTGTCTTGAGCGTCGTCGGTGTTTTTTATGGGCAACACCAATCTTTTTACTATCAATGACTTTGGCGTGTTTCTTAAAGGAAAAAAGGCATAAAACAGTCAGCGATGCTACCAAATACTCCATTATCTTATCCTCCTTGAAATTGGTTAATTAAGCTAATATTTGTAGTTATTGTCCTAAATGTCAATTAGCGAGGGTGTAATGTAGATATATCCTCATCGAGCCCAGGAACTGTCTTATATCTTTGAGTGGATTCGTACGGTGTCGCTCGTAAACCACGCAAAAAATAATCGCTTACGCTGAAGAGATTGAGTCTCATTCAAGCAATGCCAGAGAACCGTGAGCGGTGTAACTTAAAGAAATATCTCTGTTTTATTGAAAGACCTAATTCCTGTTGTGCGGTGGCTATTATTTTTTTGACCGTGCTTTGGAGTAGGCTGATGCTTTGTGAATAAGATGAAAGATCCACAGCTTTACAAGGATGTTATTTTTTCTATGGAAATAATCGCGCTAATAGTATTTATTCGGGAAAAGTGATGAGCACTAAAAGTGAAGTAAGATGGCGTTTTTTCAGCATTGTCATGTTAATTGTGTTGGCCGTATTGACCTATGTGTTAGTTAAACTCAACTGATGTACGGGCCACTCAGGGTGGCCTTAGTCACATCCTCAGCCTGCCGTTGTTAAACCCAGCATCTATTCCTCTACCGTATTTAGCCATGGATATGCCGGAGGCTGCGCGGCGGTGGGCTGCATAATTCGCTGGTGCCCACGGATGGCGGTAGGTGCGAAGCCGAATCGTTTACGAAAGCGTTCGGCAAAACGAGAAGAACTTTCATAGCTCACATATTGTGCAATGGCGGAGATCGGCCAGTCTGTGGCCTGCAATAACAGCAGCGCGCGGCTCATACGTACATCGATCATCAGGTTGCGCAAGGCGCTATTCTCCGCCGACAGTTTGCGCCGCAGCACCACCTCGCTCATCATCAGATTTTCAGCCACTTCGGCGGCGGTCCAAATCCGTTGCGGATCGCTTGCCAGCAAGCGGCGCACCTGCTGGGTCAGATTATTGGCTTCCTGGTGAGTAAAGCGGATCCCCAGGTGTGCCAGCCACAGTAGGATTTCGCACATTTTATGGCGGATAATCATCTGGGGAAAACGATCGTGCAGCGTCAGTGCCAGCGCCGCGGTTTCAAAACTGTGCAAGAACGGGCAGGGCAGCTTCGTCAGCGTAGTGACGCCAGTGAAAGGGGTAGGCGGCGCGATAGGCGCATTGGCTACCGTATCAAACAGCAAGGGATCGCAAATCAGCAGTTGGCAGCTGTATACTCCGCTGTCTGAAAGACTATTAATCACATCGGCGGTTAGCCCACCTTCTACGATCAACAGCTCTCCGGCGCGAGCTACCACCTCCCGTTGCTTCCACCGTATACGTGTTTGCCCTTGCTGAATCAAAAACAGATGCGTCTGCTCAAAATAGAGCGACGGAAGTCGCAGTTCAGTATGCTGAATGATGTGTGCTGAGGCACCGATCCCGGGACAAAAATTAATTAAGCGTTCCATCAATATTCATTTCATCGTTATTATCTACGAATATCTTTACGCTTTGCTGGAGGATGGAGCAACATTTTTTCGCCTGTTGCCGATCACAACTCGATAATTTACTTGTCAAGAATCAGTTTCCTGTTGAACAGAAAACGTCCGTGTCGGGATAAGTGTTATCCATTAAATCGGCAATAGTGCCAGCGGTTTGCATTTTCATGCATTACCTGCCATACGAATTATTCAAATCTCATGCGTTTATATTATGGTGCAACGGGATAATAATAGTGTTTTATCCTATTAATTACTTAGGATAGGCGGTTAAACATAAGATTTATCTTGATTGCGGCTCACCAAGCAGCAAAGCGCGGTCATGGAATTGACCGTAGGTGCTGTTGACCGCGCTCTGGCGGGTAGACTGCCCGATCAAAACCGTTAATTCGTCCATGCGTCGCTGCATCAGTCGCTTCACTTCGGTTTCGTTTTTGAGGATTTGCTGCAATTTACCGCGTAAAATATCCTGCAAGCTCGAAGATGGCTCAGGGATACCCGCCAGTTGGGCGGTTTTTTCTACCGCCTGAACGTAGGTGATCTCCATTTCAATCAGCGCATCCCACTGGCCAGCCTGCGCCAGTGTGATCATTTGCTCGCTCAGGCTATGGATCTTTTGATAGGCCAATAGCAGTTGTTGGTGGTGTTCCATTATACGCCGTCCTGAACGGGTTGATAATTGGGGCCAATTTGACGCCAGGCGTCGGCAATGTTCTCCAGCAGCCCGCTGACTTCGTCAAGGGCTGCGACATCATTGTGCAGGTTGGCCTGCATCAGACGGCGTTTCATATAGTCATATAAGGCGGCGAGATTATCGGCGATCTCCCCTCCCTGTTCATGATTGAGGCCATTTTTTAGCCCGTTATCAATGATATTAATGGCTTTTGAGATCGCCAGCCCCTTGCCGGCGATATTCCCCTGATCCATCAGGATGCGTGCACGAAGCAGGGCGCTGAGCGCCCCGTCGAATAGCATCACGATGAGCTGGTGCGGGCTGGCACCCATCACGCCACTTTCTACACTAACCTGGGCGTAAGCCTGGGTTCCGCTGCGGTTGTACATGCTATTTTACCTGGTTAACGCGCCTATTTAGACGTGAACTGTTGGGTTAAATAATTACTGGTACCATTCAGTTTCGACATCATGGTATCCAACTGAACAAATTGCTGTTTGTAACGATCGATGGAGCTTTGAATACTTTCGGTCACGCGGGTGATTTGGGTATTCAAACGGTCGAGGTTGGTATTGATACTCTTGGTCGAGTTCTCAATCACGCCACCGGCCTTGATATAGTTTTGGATCTCATTGTGGATTTCCGTCGCCATACCGCTCTCTTTACCATCACCAGCGAAGAAATTGGCCACCTGATCGGGTTTTTCATCGATCGCTTTTTTTAACTTTTCGCTGTCCAATTCCAGTTTGCCGGTTTTGGTATTGGTAGTAATACCCAGGTTGCCCAAGCCCTTCAGCTCCGGGTTGTCCTGTGCGGCGCTTAGCGCGCTCTTAATGGAGGATTGGATGCCGCGCAGCGTGTTGTCACCCAACAGCGCCCCATTTTTGTTGTTCTGTGCTTCACCACTCTTTACTGGGGTGTATTTCGTCAGGGAATTAAAGGTATCCAACAGCGAGTTATAGCTATCAACCCAAGCCTTGACCTTGTCCGAGGTGCCGCTTTTATCGGCGGTGACCACCAGGTTCTGCGGTTCGCCCGGTTTGGTGATGGTTTTCAGATCCAGCGTCACCCCTTGCAGGGCGTCGGCGATCGAGTTGGTGCTGCGCTTGATGGTGGTACCGTTAATGGTCAACTCGGCATCCTGGCCTTTGACCGTTTCCTTCATCGCGTTGCTGGTGCTGGTAGGATCATAATTTAAGATCGCTCCCAGTTTATCGTCATTATTAACCTGCACCTTAACCGTATTTTTTTCGCCGGTGGTGGAGGAACTGATGGCCAACTGATAGTCGTTGTCGCCCACGCGCATGATGGTGGCGTTCACCCCGGCTTTGGCGCCGTTAATCGCATCGCGCATTTCCAGCAGTGAGGTTTGATCGTCACCTAGCGGGATTTTGACCTCTTTAGGGGGGTTGCCAGCGGTGATCGAAATCGAACGATCGCTGGCGCCGCTAGTGCCCAGTTTCTCCGCTTGATCGTTAATATCGGCCTTTGTCGTCAAGGTTTGCGGCTGTGCCAGATGCAGCACCTCGACGCTGTAATTACCCGGGACCGATTTGGCGGTGGTAGTCACGTTAAACTGATCGTGAGTGGTGGCGGTAGTATTGTTAAAGAATTCTGGCTTGGCCAAATCCTTGCTCAGGTTATCGAATTTTTCCAGCGAGCTTTTCAACGTGCCGTAGGCAGTCAGCTTGGCGTTATAGCTGGTTTGCTGGGTTGTATAAGGTGTCAGACGCTGTTGTTCCGCCTTGGTCAGCTTGTCCAGCAAGCCGTTGAGGTCCAGCCCTGAGCCGATGCCTAATGAACTAATCGATGCCATTCGTGATTCTCCTATGGTCAATGACTTTTACGCTCTATGCGTTATCGGCTCAGTATGTAAAAAGTTTACGGATAAATAGAAAAAACGATGGCGCAGTAGAAGAGGGAAAAACAGCGTTATTCGCGCCATTGGCGAAAAGTGAAAAAAACGGAAAAAAAATCTAAAGGTTGTGGGGGGAGCGCCGATACCTGAGGAGACGGTGGTTGACGCCGTGGACCAACAAGGTCCGAACCCTTTAATTGTGAATGCGAACGTCGCAACTGATTCGTAAGGAAAGCAAATTATGGCACAAGTAATTAATACCAACAGCCTGTCGCTGATGGCGCAGAACAACCTGAACAAATCTCAGTCTTCTCTGGGGACCGCTATCGAGCGTCTGTCTTCCGGTCTGCGTATCAACAGCGCGAAGGATGACGCTGCGGGTCAGGCGATCTCTAACCGTTTCACAGCTAACATCAAGGGCCTGACTCAGGCTTCCCGTAACGCTAACGACGGTATCTCTCTGGCGCAGACCACTGAAGGCGCACTGAACGAAGTCAACGACAACCTGCAGAACATCCGTCGTCTGACCGTGCAGTCTCAGAACGGTTCTAACTCATCCAGCGACCTGCAGTCAATCCAGGATGAAATCTCTCAGCGTCTGAACGAAATCAACCGTATTTCAGAGCAAACCGACTTCAACGGCGTGAAAGTGTTGAGCAGCGATCAGAAGTTGACTATTCAGGTTGGCGCTAATGATGGTGAAACCATTGATATCGATCTGAAAGATATTAATGCTAAAACTCTGGGCTTGGATAAATTCAGCGTTGCAAACCTAATCGATACTGCCAAAGTGGGCGGCGCAGCATTGACCACCGTTGATAAAATGGGGCCACCGGCTATTCAGGCTGATGGTAACGCAGCGACAAAAACCAGCGATGGCAAACTTTACACTGCGAATGGCACTGATTTCTTTGTAAAAGCTACCGATGGTGCTATTTACGATGCCACCGTTGCCGCTGACGGTAAAGTGACCTGGGATTCTACCACTGCGACCACTAACCCAACCGCTGGTATCAAGGAACAGTCTCAAGTTAAAGTGGGTACCACCGCCGTTACTGGTTTAACTGGTAGTGATGAACTGCGTACCTATACAGATCCAGCCGGTAAATCAGGTTATATGGTTAAAGGTAAGGATGACAACGGTAACGACGCTTACTATGCAGCTACTGTAGATGCATCTGGCAAAGTAACCAAAGGCGCGCAACAGTCTACCGATCCAAAAACTGCTGACCCACTGGCAACCCTGGACAAAGCTCTGTCACAGGTTGACGGCCTGCGTTCTTCCCTGGGTGCGGTACAGAACCGTTTCGATTCTGTTATCAACAACCTGAACAGCACCGTGAACAACCTGTCTGCTTCCCAGTCTCGTATTCAGGATGCCGACTACGCGACCGAAGTGTCTAACATGAGCCGTGCCAACATCCTGCAACAGGCTGGCACCTCTGTTCTGGCCCAGGCTAACCAGTCTACCCAGAACGTACTGACCCTGCTGCGTTAATCACTCTCTCCGATTAGCCTGTCATCCAAACCCTGCTTCGGCAGGGTTTTTTGTCTTTTGCTGCCATCAGGGTTTTTACATGGCACAAATAAAGCCCGTTTTGTACGGCTGTTCAGACGATTGGTATTGCGCCTGCTACGGATAATAGCCATGACTCCGTTATCCGCAGGTTAGACATAGTGAGCGATCTGTATACCGCCGAAGGCGTCATGGACAAAAATTCTCTCTGGCTGCGCTACGTTCCGCTAGTGCGCCACGAGGCGTTACGCCTGCAGGTCAGGCTGCCCGCCAGCGTGGAACTGGACGATCTGCTGCAAGCAGGGGGAATCGGGCTGTTGAACGCCGTTGAGCGTTACGATGCCCTGCAAGGAACGGCCTTCACGACCTATGCCGTGCAGCGTATTCGCGGTGCGATGCTCGACGAGTTGCGTAGCCGTGACTGGGTGCCGCGCAGCGTACGCCGCAACGCTCGGGAAGTGGCGCGCATGATGCAGCAGTTGGAACAGCGGCTCGGCCGCCCGGCCAGCGAAATGGAGGTGGCACAGGGGTTGGATGTCTCGCTGGACGAGTATCGCCAGATCCTGTTGGACACCAATAATAGCCAGCTATTTTCCTACGACGAATGGCAGGAAGAGCATGGCGACAGCGCCGAACCGGTGCTGGAAGGTCATGAAGCTGCCAATCCGTTGCATCAACTGTTGGAAGGCAATCTGCGCCAGCGGGTGATCGATGCCATCGAGGCGCTGCCGGAACGCGAAAAACTGGTGCTGACGCTGTATTACCAGGAGGAGTTGAATCTGAAGGAAATTGGCGCAGTGCTCGATGTGGGTGAGTCGCGAGTCAGCCAGTTGCATAGCCAGGCAATCAAACGCCTGCGGGCACGTCTGGCTCAGGACAACTGAACCCCCAAGCCTGCCTCCCTAACCAACCTGATTACTGCCGCAATAAATGGACTGCAAAAGATGCCAGGAAAACAGTTGAAGAAACGGCCACTCAGCCGCTACCTGAAAGATTATAAACACAGCCAAACCCATTGTTCCCAGTGCGAGAAGGTGCTAGACCGCATGGCACTGGTGTTCCGTGGCAAGATCATCAATAAGGAAGCCATCGCCCGGATGGATCAGCCGATTGACGATCAGGTCTGGCAAAACGTGCAAAGCGAGTTGACCGCGCTATGCCGGTTTTGTAGTGAAATCTCCTGTAATAGTCACCCCAGTTACTTCGACATCATGGCGTTTAAACAGTATCTGTTTGAACAGACCGAGATGAACCACAGCACCATCCGTGAATATGTCGTGCGCCTGCGGCGCCTGGATGAAATGCTGGTGGCACACAACTATCCTGCCGATCAGTTTGCCAGCGCCTTCAACCATCAGCGTATTATTGACGATCTGCCACCGGCGGCGAGCGATAACTACCGCATTGCGCTGCGCAAATACGACCAATACCTGGCCTGGCAAAAAAGTTATTGATTGACCTGACCCGGTCGGTTGGCCGGGTTACCCTGCAGCCATCCCCACGAATAAAGAGTGATTATTCAGAGCACATCTGATAAATCTATCACTCAAACACCGTTATTTTATTCCCTGGGGGAAGTTGTGGATCTGCAACAGCAACTGGCGCAATTCCCGCGCCTGGATTTGGTTGGCTCTGCCACGCCGCTCGAAAAGTTATCCCGCCTTTCAGACTACCTTGGCCGCGAAATTTACATCAAACGTGACGATGTCACTCCGATGGCAATGGGTGGCAACAAGCTGAGAAAGCTGGAGTTTTTAGCCGCCGACGCGGTACGCCAAGGGGCCGATACCCTGGTTACCGCCGGTGCCATTCAATCCAACCACGTTCGCCAGACCGCCGCCGTGGCGGCCAAGCTCGGCCTGCAATGCGTAGCGCTGTTGGAAAACCCCATCGACACCAAAGCGGAAAACTACCTCAGTAACGGTAATCGCCTGCTGCTCGATCTGTTCAATGTTGAAGTGGTGATGTGCGATGCCTTGCACGATCCGCAGATGCAACTGGCCGATCTGGCCACACGTTTGGAAGCCCAGGGTTTCCGTCCTTATGTCATCCCCGTAGGCGGTTCCAACGCGCTCGGCTCATTGGGCTATGTGCAGTGTGCGCTGGAAATTGCAGCACAAAGCCATGGCATCAACTTCAGTTCGATCGTAGTGGCATCCGGCAGTGCCGGGACTCACGCCGGTCTGGCGGTGGGGCTACAGCAACTGCTGCCGGAGAGCGAACTGATTGGCGTGACCGTTTCCCGCAAGGTGATCGATCAGTTACCGAAGGTTGAACAGTTGCAAAAAGCGGTCGCCTGTTCGCTGAATATTGACGAGCTGGCCCCCATAACCTTGTGGGATGACTATTTTGCCCCGCAGTACGGTATGCCGAATGACGAAGGTACGGCGGCGGTGAAGCTGTTGGCGCAGCAGGAAGGTGTGCTGCTGGACCCGGTCTATACTGGTAAGGCGATGGCGGGGTTGATTGATGGCATCAGCCAGAAACGTTTTCGCGATGAAGGTCCGATCCTGTTTGTGCACACCGGTGGGGCACCGGCGCTGTTTGCTTATCACCCGCAGGTCTGATGCCGAGCAAAGTTGTTATTCCATTTAGAACTATAGTTATTAGGTTATATTCCTTTATGAAGTATTTATGACTGTTAAAGTCATGAAATCAAAAAGATAAACAACAGATGGGGTGTCTATGGTCTTTTCAAAATTTCGTCGTCAACTGCTGCTGGGTGTGATGGCCGTGGCGCTGACCACCGGCTTGAACGTGAAAACCTACGCGGCCGATAACCTGCTCGATCAGGTCAAGCAGCGCGGTACGCTGATCGTTGGGCTGGAAGGCACCTATCCGCCGTTCAGCTTCCAGGGGGAGGACGGCAAACTGACCGGCTTTGAGGTGGACTTCGCTAATGCACTGGCGGAACATCTGGGGGTGAAGGCCAAGCTCAATCCAACCAAATGGGATGGCATGCTGGCCTCGTTGGAGTCCAAGCGTATCGATGTAGTGATCAACCAGGTCACCATCTCCGATGAGCGTAAGAAAAAGTACGATTTCTCTACCCCATACACCGTTTCCGGTATCCAGGCGCTGGTGAAGAAAGGCAACGAAGGCATTATTACCAAGGCCGAGGATCTGAAGGGCAAGAAGGTCGGCGTGGGTCTGGGCACCAACTACGAACAGTGGCTGCGTGACAACGTGCAGGGTGTTGATGTACGTACCTACGACGATGATCCAACCAAGTATCAGGATCTGCGCGTAGGCCGCATCGATGCCATTTTGGTCGACCGTCTGGCGGCGTTGGATCTGGTGAAGAAAACCGGTGATACGCTGGCCGTCGCTGGCCCGGCATTCTCTCGCCAGGAAGCTGGCGTAGCGGTGCGTAAAAACAATCCGGAACTGCTGGCCGCTATCGATCAGGCGATTGCCGAAATGCAGAAAGACGGGACGTTGGCGAAGATCTCTGAAAAATGGTTTGGCGCGGACGTAACTAAATAATGCAAGAGAGTATTCAACTGGCGCTGGATTCAGCGCCATTTTTATTACGGGGTGCGCTGTTGACCCTCCAGCTCAGTCTGGGTGGCATGGCGCTCGGTTTGATCCTCGGGTTTTTGTTGGCGCTGATGCGCCTTTCGCCGTTATGGCCGATCTCCTGGCTGTCACGCATCTACGTTTCCCTGTTTCGCGGTACGCCGCTGATCGCCCAGCTGTTTATGATCTATTACGGCTTACCGCAGTTTGGCATCGAGTTGGATCCATTCCCGGCGGCATTAATCGGCCTTTCGTTAAACACCGCAGCCTATACCTCGGAAACGCTGCGTGCGGCGATCTCCTCGATCGATAAAGGGCAGTGGGAAGCGGCGGCCAGTATCGGCATGACGCCCTGGCAGACCCTGCGCCGGGTGATCCTGCCGCAGGCGGCTCGCACCGCGCTGCCTCCGCTGGGCAACAGCTTTATCGGTTTGGTCAAAGATACCTCGCTGGCGGCGACCATTCAGGTGCCGGAGCTGTTCCGTCAGGCGCAGCTGATCACTTCACGTACGCTGGAAGTGTTCGCCATGTATCTGGCGGCATCGCTGATCTACTGGGTGATGGCCACCTTGCTTTCCGCGTTGCAGAACCGTCTGGAAGCGCACGTTAACCGTCAGGATCAGGAGTAGCCGATGAGCGCCATCGAAGTCAGACAGTTGGTTAAAAAGTTCAAAGGGCAGACCGTATTACACGGCATCGATCTTGAGGTGAACGCGGGTGAAGTGGTGGCGATTATCGGGCCGAGTGGTTCCGGTAAGACGACCTTGCTACGCAGCATCAACCTGCTGGAGGTGCCGGATTCTGGCACTATCCGTGTCGGTGACATCTTGATCGACAGCGCTCGCCCGCTGAGCAAACAAAAAAATCAGGTACGGGCCCTGCGCCAGCAGGTGGGCTTTGTGTTTCAGAGCTTCAACCTGTTTCCCCACCGTTCGGTGCTGGAAAACATCATTGAAGGTCCGGTGATTGTTAAAGGAGAAGCCAAGGCCAGCGCTGAAAAACTGGCGCGTGTGCTGTTGGCAAAAGTGGGGCTGAGCGGTAAAGAGCAGGCCTATCCTAAACGTTTGTCCGGCGGTCAGCAGCAGCGCGTAGCCATTGCCAGGGCGTTAGCGATGCAGCCCGAGGTCATTTTGTTTGATGAACCGACCTCTGCGCTGGATCCTGAACTGGTTGGCGAAGTGCTCAATACCATTCGCGCCTTGGCAGAAGAGAAACGCACCATGGTGATCGTCACCCACGAAATGAGCTTTGCCCGTGACGTGGCCGATCGCGCCATTTTTATGGATCATGGCCGCATTGTCGAGCAGGGGCCCGCGAAGGCGTTGTTCGCCAACCCGCAGCATCAGCGCACCAAGCAGTTTCTGGATAAGTTTCTCAATCAGTGATCTTGTCAGGGGGCAATGCCCCCTTAACCTCGTTATCCTGCCTTTAAAAACTCATTACGCGCTGCGGCGGCGAGAAATGCGCTGCGGCTGCCATAGCCCGGATGCTGCTGCACCAGCAAATCAATACGGTTGAGCAACCTGTGGGGCAACGTGATATTGATACGTTCAGCCCGGCCATCAAACTTGTCCATATTAATATCCACCAGCAACCACTGGCCGCCGTTGAGAGCGTCGTTGCCCTGAGCCAGATGGAAGGACACCGCCTGTGGGCGCGGAATGACCTGATTTTCTTCACTCAATAATTCAAAGTGGGCATCCAGAGCGCTTTTGGCGGCCTGGAAGGTTTGATCGAGACTGTCTCCGGCAAAGTAGCAGCCAGGCACATCGGGAAAATCGGCTGATTTTTATGCAGGCAATAAAAAACCCCGCGTCAATGCGGGGTTGGTGGTGTTACTCGAAATGTGGCGATTAACCGATCGTCATCAGGCTGGCGTTCCCCCCGGCGGCGGCGGTGTTGACGCTTAATGAACGTTCGATCAACAGGCGTTCCAACAGGATATTGGTTTCACCGCGGGCAAAGCCCTGCACCGAGACAATAGCACCGCTACGTTGAGCAATCTGCTCACACAGCGTGCGCAGCTGATCGGCGTCGCCGTGATAGATGGCCGCATCAAACTCGACATTATCCTGCGCCCAATCCTTGGTGAAACCGATCCGTGCCTGTACGGCGGCTGGCAAGCTGCGATACAGCGTACGCTGCAATTCCACCTCCGGCCACAGCGCCTGGCTGCCAACCGCCAGCACGGCGGCCAACTGGTTCAGCGCATCGGCGTTGTTGTCCGCCAGGCACAGCACGCGTTCACGTGGCAGCAGGGCGTAAGTGTTGCGTTCCCCGGTTGGGCCTGGCAGCGGACGTACGGTGCCACCTTGGCCCAGTTCGGCGTATTGTTGCGCCAAGACTGCCAACTCGCGATGGTTCTCCGCCACGGCCCATTGTTCCAAGGCCTGATGCGGCACAAGCAGCGTAGGGCGTACGGTGGCTTCCAGAGGACGCTCGTTATCCTGGCGATTCAGAGTGCGCTGCACGGCATCCTGTGGACGGCTGGCCAGCAGGCGGTACAGATAGAGTGGACCACCGGCTTTCGGCCCGGTGCCAGACAGGCCTTCGCCGCCAAACGGCTGCACGCCTACCACTGCACCCACCATATTGCGGTTAACATACAGGTTACCGACCTTGGCATGATCGGTGACTCTGGCGATGGTTTCATCGATACGCGTATGGATACCCAGCGTCAGACCATAGCCTGAAGCATTGATCTGATCGACCAACGCGCCCAGATTGGCACGCTGGAAGCGAACGACGTGCAGCACCGGGCCAAAGATCTCTTTTTGCAGCTCGTCAAAGCTCTCCAGTTCGATCAGCGTTGGCTTCACAAAGGTGCCGCGAGCCCACTCTTTCTCATCATCTCCCAGGCTTTTGGCCGCCTGATAAACCTTGCGGCCTTTGGCACGCATGGCCTGGATATGGCGTTCAATGCCGGTTTTGGCTTCGGCGTCGATCACCGGGCCAATGTCGGTAGACAGGCGTTCTGGATTACCCATCCGGCATTCTGCCATCGCCCCGCGCAGCATTTTCAGGGTGTGTTCTGCCACGTCTTCCTGCACACACAGGATGCGCAGGGCAGAGCAACGCTGTCCGGCACTGTCGAAGGCAGAGGCCACAACGTCGGTCACCACCTGTTCGGTCAGGGCAGAAGAGTCGACGATCATCGCGTTCAAACCACCGGTTTCGGCAATCAACGGGGTTGGGCGGCCTTGAGGGTCCAGACGGCCTGCGATATTGCGTTGCAGAATGCCCGCAACGTCGGTAGAGCCGGTGAACATCACGCCGCGTACGCGGGCATCATTGACCAATAGGGAACCTACGGTTTCACCCTGGCCAGGCAACAGTTGCAGAACGCCCTGAGGAATGCCAGCCTCAAGCAGGATACGCACCGCCTGAGCGGCGACCAACGGCGTCTGTTCCGCCGGTTTTGCCAGCACGCTGTTACCGGCAGCAAGGGCGGCGGCAACCTGGCCGGTGAAGATGGCCAGCGGGAAGTTCCACGGGCTGATGCAGACTACCGGGCCTAACGGACGATGGCTGTCATTGGCGAAGTCGTCACGCACTTGGCCAGCATAGTAATGCAGAAAATCTACCGCCTCACGGACTTCTGAGATGGCGTTATTGAAGGTTTTACCCGCTTCGCGCACCAGGATCCCCAGCAGGCTTTGCAGTTGGCTTTCCATCAGCTCTGCCGCGCGTTCTAAAATGGCGGCACGTTCGGAAGGTGGGGTGGCAAACCAGATCGGCCCGGCTGCGACGGCAGAGTCTAATGCACGGCTGACTTCACCTTCGGTGGCCTCACGCACATAGCCGACAATATCACCCGGTTCGGCTGGGTTGATCACCGGTTGTTCAACGCCTTGATCCAACGGAGCATCGATCATCGGCTCAGCACGCCATTGCTGGCTTGCGCTGGTGAGCAGGGCGCTGGACAGCGAAGCCAGCCGCTGTTCGTTGGCGAGATCCAGACCGCTGGAGTTAACGCGTTTTTCACCATATAGCTCACGCGGCAACGGAATACGCGGATGTGGCAAACCTATGCGGCCTTCGCTAGCCGCCATGGCCTCGACCGCGCTGACCGGATCGGCCACCAGTTCATCGAGCGGCAGGGTGGCATCGGCGATACGGTTAACGAATGAGGTATTGGCCCCGTTTTCCAACAGACGGCGTACCAGATAGGCCAGCAGCGTTTCGTGCGTGCCGACTGGCGCATAAATACGGCAAGGGCGGTTCAGCTTGCCGTCGGCCACTTTGCCTACCACCTGTTCGTACAGCGGTTCGCCCATGCCGTGCAGACACTGGAATTCGTACTGGCCCGGATAGTAGTTATTGCCTGCCAGATGATAGATGGCGCTCAGCGTGTGGGCGTTGTGGGTAGCAAACTGCGGATAAATCAGGTTCGGCACCGCCAGCAGCTTGCGGGCGCAGGCCAGATAGGAAACGTCGGTATACACTTTGCGGGTGTACACCGGGTAGCCTTCCAGGCCATCCATCTGGGCGCGCTTGATTTCGCTGTCCCAGTAAGCGCCTTTAACCAGGCGGATCATCAGGCGACGACGGCTGCGGCTGGCCATGTCGATCACCGCATCAATGGCAAACGGGCAGCGCTTCTGGTAAGCCTGAATAACAAAGCCGATGCCGTTCCAACCGGCCAACTGTGGCTCAAAGCACAGCTTTTCCAGCAGATCGAGGGAGATCTCCAGGCGATCGGCCTCTTCGGCGTCGATATTGATGCCGATATCGTATTGGCGTGCCTGCAACGTCAGCGACAGCAAGCGTGGATACAGCTCTTCCATCACGCGATCGTACTGGGCGCGGCTGTAACGTGGGTGCAGCGCTGAAAGTTTGATCGAGATGCCTGGGCCTTCATAGATGCCACGGCCATTGGAGGCTTTGCCGATAGCGTGGATGGCTTGCTGATAGGAAACCAGGTAAGCCTGGGCATCGGCTTCGGTCAGTGCGGCTTCACCCAGCATGTCGTAAGAGTAACGGAAACCTTTGTCTTCCAGCTTGCGCGCGTTGGCCAGCGCTTCGGCGATGGTTTCACCAGTCACAAACTGCTCGCCCATCAGGCGCATCGCCATGTCGACCCCTTTGCGGATCAACGGCTCGCCGCGCTTACCGATGATGCGGTTCAGGGCGCTTGAGAGATTGGCTTCATTATGGGTAGAGACCAGCTTGCCGGTAAACAGCAGGCCCCAGGTTGCGGCGTTGACGAACAGCGAAGGGCTGCGGCCAAGGTGGGAGTGCCAGTTGCCGTTGCTGATTTTGTCGCGGATTAACGCATCACGCGTTGGCTTGTCTGGAATACGCAGCAGCGCTTCGGCCAGGCACATCAGAGCCACCCCTTCCTGAGAAGAGAGTGAGAACTCCTGCAGCAACCCTTGCACCATACCGGCACGGCCGTTGGCACTCTTCTGGTTACGCAGCTTTTCGGCAATGCCATAGGCCAGTTTATGAGTGGCCTGAGCCAGATCGGCGGGTAAACGCGCCTGTTCGAGCAGCATTGGCACCGCTTCAGTTTCCGGGCGGCGGTAGGCAGCGGTAATCGCTGCGCGAGTGACGGATTGCGGCAGGATCTGTTCGGCGAATTCAAGGAAGGGTTGATGAGACTCTTCAGGCACCTGCGGCGTGACGTCATCCGCTTCTGCCTGGCCGGCAGCGGCCAGCGTCGGGATTTCTGGCAGATCGGAACCACTCTCCAGACGTTCAAGATAATTGAAAATAGCCTGCTTGATTAACCAGTGTGGCGTGCGGTCAATCCGTTGCGCCGCGCTCTTGATGCGATCGCGGGTTGCTTCATCGAGCTTCACGCCCATTGTGGTAGTGCCCATGCCAATCCAACTCCTGTGTTTGGACCCCCTCCCAATCTGCCAGATTAAGAGGCGAACCATTGTGTAATAAGGTTATTGATGCCGACAATATCCTGCATGTTGCAACTTTGTGCAACCTTGTTAAATATGCGCCGTGGCGAAGTGTGACTTCCATCGATTTTTTAACATCTTGAGCGCTACGGATTATGGGCAGACAAGTCAGGGGCGTGGTGTGAGACTAGCTTATTTCCCTGTGTCAATCAGGGTTAAGTAAGAGGTGCAACTCGTTTCGGCTGTGACGAGTGCAACCTTGACAGCGAATAAATGTGACCTGGCGTGAGTTTCGTGTGACTTTTTTGTTAAATCTCTTGTTGGTTGTTGACTGCCTCAACTAGGATAGCCAGCGTTCAGACCATGATGGGTATAAACGCTGTTTATCCGCCACCATCGCAATGCGCCCCGTTCCGGCGCGTGGCGGGTGAAATTACTGACATAAAAATACCCGATAACTTTCAAGAGGCTGCTAACATACGGCGGCTTGAAAGGGAGAAGGGAATAAAAAGTGGAGAGTTTGAAATAATGAACACACCTATGCTGGTGACCTTCGTGGTCTACATCCTTGGGATGGTGGTGATCGGCCTGCTGGCCTATCGGGCCACCAACAACTTTGACGACTACATTCTGGGGGGCCGCAGCCTGGGCAGCGTGGTAACCGCGCTCTCTGCCGGGGCATCCGATATGAGCGGCTGGCTGCTGATGGGCTTACCGGGCGCGATTTTCCTCTCCGGGATTTCTGAGAGCTGGATCGCCATCGGGCTGACCATCGGTGCCTACCTGAACTGGAAGCTGGTGGCAGGACGGTTACGCGTCCATACCGAAGCCAACAACAACGCCTTGACGCTGCCGGATTATTTCACCAGCCGTTTTGAAGATAACAGCAAACTGCTGCGGGTGATTTCCGCCATCGTGATCCTGGTGTTCTTCACCATCTATTGTGCTTCCGGCATTGTGGCCGGTGCGCGCCTGTTTGAAAGCACCTTCGGTATGACCTACGCCACCGCGCTGTGGGCCGGGGCGGCCGCCACTATCCTGTATACCTTTATTGGCGGGTTTCTGGCGGTCAGTTGGACCGATACCGTGCAGGCCAGCCTGATGATTTTTGCGCTGATCCTCACTCCGGTGATTGTGATCTTCGCCGTGGGCGGCATCGACAGTTCGATGTTGGTGATCGCGGCTAAAAACCCGGCCAATCTGGATATGATGAAAGGGCTGAATCTGGTAGCGATCCTGTCGTTGCTGGGCTGGGGTCTGGGCTACTTTGGGCAGCCGCATATTCTGGCGCGCTTTATGGCGGCGGACTCCCACCGCACCATCCGTAGCGCTCGCCGCATCAGTATGACCTGGATGATCCTCTGCCTGGCGGGGACCATTGCGGTTGGCTTCTTCGGCATTGCTTACTTTGCCAATAACCCGGATCAAGCGGGCAATGTGACGCAAAACGGCGAGCGGGTGTTTATCGAACTGGCCATGTTGCTGTTTAACCCATGGATTGCCGGGATCCTGCTGTCGGCCATTCTGGCGGCGGTAATGAGCACCTTGAGCTGTCAGCTGCTGGTTTGTTCGAGTGCGATCACCGAAGACCTGTACAAAGCCTTCTTGCGCAAAGGAGCCAGCCAGCGTGAGCTGGTATGGGTAGGGCGTGCGATGGTGCTGGTGGTAGCGCTGGTGGCGATTGCCCTGGCGGCTAACCCGGAGAACCGCGTGCTGGGTCTGGTAAGCTATGCCTGGGCCGGTTTTGGTGCCGCATTTGGCCCGGTGGTGCTGATCTCGGTACTGTGGTCGCGTATGACCCGTAACGGCGCACTGGCCGGTATGCTGGTTGGGGCGATCACCGTGATCGTCTGGAAGCAGTACGCCTGGCTGGATCTGTATGAAATCATTCCAGGCTTTGTGTTTGGCTGTATCGCCATCGTGGTGGTTAGCCTGATGGGCCGCCAGCCTTCGGCAACTATCACCAAACGTTTTGATCTGGCAGAAGCCGAGTTCAAAACGGTCTAAATCCGCCTTAATCTCTCCCCGGCAATCGGGGAGAGATCTGCTTCCCTCCTCACGACTCTCATCAAGCTGTAACAACTAGCGACATTTGATTAATAAAAATCACACTTCCGCCTCTTGTTTTTCTTTTCAGTAGAATGATAATCACTATCGTTCTGGTTTACTTTTCTTTACATTGCCGCAGCCTGGCTACTCAGCGCCAGCGGCTGACTACAAACGCCTTTTCAGGGGTTAATATTCTATGTTTGTTCCTTTCCTTATCATGTTCCGTGAGGGGCTGGAGGCTGCGCTGATCGTCAGTTTGATCGCCAGCTATCTGAAGCGGACTCAACGCGGTCAATGGCTTGGTGTGGTATGGATTGGGGTAATCGTCGCCGTTGCTCTGTGCCTGGCGCTAGGTATCTTCATCAATGAAACCACCGGCGAGTTTCCGCAAAAACAGCAAGAGCTGTTCGAAGGGCTGGTAGCGGTGGTGGCGGTGTGCATCCTGACCTATATGGTGTTCTGGATGCGCAAAGTTTCCCGCTCGGTGAAGGTGCATCTTGAAGGGGCGATCGATAACGCCCTCAACTCGAGTAAAAGGCAAGGGTGGGCGTTGGTGGCGATGGTGTTTTTTGCCGTTGCCCGTGAGGGGCTGGAGTCGGTGTTCTTTCTGTTGGCTGCGTTTCAGCAGGATGTGGGCATTGCCGCGCCCATCGGTGCGATGCTCGGGCTGGCGTGCGCCATCGTGGTGGGCATGCTGATCTATTGGGGCGGTATCAAACTGCACCTGGCCAAGTTCTTCAAATGGACCAGCCTGTTTATTCTGTTCGTGGCTGCGGGCCTGGCCGCCGGGGCGATCCGTGCCTTCCACGAGGCTGGACTGTGGAACCACTTCCAGGACATCGCGTTCGACCTCAGCAACCAGCTATCCACGCATTCACTGCTGGGCACCCTGTTAGAGGGAGTGTTCGGCTATCAGGAAGCGCCATCGGTCAGCGAAGTGGCGGTCTATTTCCTGTATCTGATCCCTGCTCTGATTTTCTTTTTCCTGCCGCAGCGTACGGAATCTTCTGCGATCCCGGCGCAACGCAAGACACATCACTAATTTACTAGGGAATTCCGTATGTCTACTCCGTTATTTCGCCGCAAGGCATTGCATGCCGCATTACTGGCCGTTCCTGCTTTCGCGCTGAGCCTCAACGCGCTGGCGGCGGATATCCCTCGAGTTTTGGTGACCGTAAACGACAAACAGTGTGAGCCGATGCAGTTGACCCTGCCCGCCGGTAAAACCCAGTTTGTGGTGCATAACACCAGCCAGAAGAACCTGGAGTGGGAAATCCTCAAAGGCGTGATGGTGGTGGAAGAGCGCGAAAATATCGCGCCCGGTTTCACCCAGAAAATGACGGCAAACCTCGAACCGGGCGAATACGACATGACCTGTGGGCTGTTGAGCAACCCGAAAGGCAAGCTTGTCGTCACGGCTGTGGGGGTGGTAGCTGATGGCAAACCGAATGTGATGGATCTGATTGGCCCGATTGCTGAATATAAAGTCTATGTCACCAAGGAAGTTGAAGGGCTGGTCAAGCAAACCAAGCTGTTCACCGATGCGATCAAAGCCGGTGATGTGGCCCAGGCCCGCAAGCTTTATGCGCCAACCCGTCAGCACTACGAGCGTATCGAACCGATTGCCGAGCTGTTCTCCGATCTGGACGGCAGCATCGACGCCCGTGAAGACGACTATGAGAAAAAAGCCGAAGATCCGAAATTCACCGGCTTCCACCGTCTGGAGAAAGCGCTGTTTGCCGATAACACCACCAAGGGCATGAATGAGTATGCCGATGGTCTGTATAAAGACACGCTGGAGTTGCAAAAACGCATCGGTGAACTGACCTTCCCGCCAAGCAAAGTGGTGGGCGGTGCTGCCGGCCTGATTGAAGAAGTGGCGGCCAGCAAGATCAGCGGTGAAGAGGATCGCTACAGCCGTACCGACCTGTGGGATTTCCAGGCCAACGTTGATGGCGCCCAGAAGATTGTCAACCTGTTGCGTCCGCTATTGGAAAAGGCCAACCAGCCACTGCTGGCCAAGATCGACGCCAACTTTAAAACCGTGGATACCATCCTGGCTAAATACAAGACCGCAGAGGGTTATGAGTCTTACGAGAAGCTGACCACCGCGGATCGTAATGCGATGAAAGGGCCGATCACTACGCTGGCAGAAGACCTGTCACAGCTGCGTGGCGTGCTGGGTCTGGATTAAGGCTGAGCATGATGAACAACAAGACCGGCCCGCATAACGGGCCGTTTCCTCAAGATGAGCAGGCCGCTTCGCCTTCGCGTAGGCGGTTGTTGCAGGGTTTGGGCATGATGGGCGGTGCTCTGGCGTTGGCGGGGCCATCCCTGGCGCGGGCAGCAGAAGAGCCACTGGCTACCTCGCAGGACGAACGCTGGCAAAAACAACCGTTCTACGGCCAGCACCAAGCCGGTATTTTGACGCCGCAGCAAGCGGCCATGATGCTGGTGGCTTTCGACGTATTGGCGACCAACAAGCAGGATCTTGAACGGCTATTTCGCCTGTTGACCAGCCGTATCGCTTTCCTCACCAGCGGCGGTAAGGCTCCGGAGGTCGATCCCAAGCTGCCACCGTTGGATTCGGGCATTATGGGGCCAGAGATCTACCCCGATAATCTGACCATCACCGTTTCCGTTGGCACCTCGCTGTTTGATGAGCGCTTTGGCTTACAGGCGCAGAAACCGCTGCAACTGCAAACCATGACGCGTTTCCCCAACGATTCACTTGATGCTGCCCTGTGTCATGGTGACCTGCTGCTGCAAATCTGTGCCAATACCAATGAAACGGTGATCCACGCGCTGCGCGATATCATCAAGCATTCGCCAGACTTGCTCAGCGTGCGTTGGAAGCGGGAAGGTTTTATCTCGGCTCACTCGGCCCGCAGCCGGGGCAAAGAGACGCCGATTAACCTGCTGGGCTTCAAAGACGGCACCGCCAACCCAAAAACCAGCGATAAGCCGTTGATGGATCAGGTGGTGTGGGTCGGTGATAAGGCGGGGGAACCTGCCTGGGCCGTTGGCGGTAGCTATCAGGCCGCGCGTATTATTCGTTTCCACGTCGAATTTTGGGATCGGACGCCGCTGCAGGAGCAGCAAACCATCTTTGGCCGTGAAAAACACAGCGGTGCGCCGTTGGGGATGAAGCACGAGCATGATGAACCGGACTATGCCAAAGACCCGGAAGGTAAGCTGATCCGCATGGATGCCCATATTCGGCTGGCCAACCCGCGCACACCGCAAACCCAGAGCAGCCTGATGCTGCGCCGTGGCTACAGTTATTCGTTGGGCGTTTCCAATTCGGGGCAACTGGAGATGGGCCTGCTGTTTGTCTGTTACCAGGCTGACTTGGAGCAGGGTTTCCTGACGGTGCAGAAACGCTTGAACGGTGAAGCGCTGGAGGAATACGTTAAACCTATCGGTGGCGGCTATTTCTTTGTGCTACCGGGCGTCAAGACGAGTGGCGATTATTTGGCCAGCGGCTTGCTGCAGGCTTGAACAGCTAAGTTTTTCAGCATAACAGAGAAGCGCAGCGCAAAGGTTGCGCTTTTTTATATGCTCAATTTTTAATCCGGAAACCTAAATGTCATTCACCGGGATTAAAACCAATGCATTGATATTTAACGATTAAATAATTTAATGCCGAGTCGTTTTCGCTTTGATATAGTGGTGTTGCAGCGGGTTAAAACAAAAAATATTAATTTTTTTTACATTTTAGCAACGCGGCGCGGTTGAATGTCATTATACTGTAATCATCTGGCGGTAGTTTTCACACGGTGCACAGCTTAGTGCTGTAAATATCACTGCGGGGATCGCTAATGGTAAAGTCCTTGGTTGGGCTACAAACAACAAATAACATACCTTCCCTGATTTCTCGTTGTAACGAGGGCTCTCTCTACGACTCTCAATTTCTGACCGACTCTTGGCTTTCCTTTCGCATTAATCCGGCTGACACACACTCCTGTTTTGTACCAACCTCGTTGTTCTGTGAAAAAGAGCCGCGCCTTTTGGCGGCTAGGTGTTTACGTCATTCTATGGCTTTAAAGGGGGCCACAACCTAATACGTGTGTAACATAATCGCTCGGTGTTTGCTGCCCTGCGGTAGGTGAAACAAACTGTAAGGTGCCACTATGGGAAGACAGAAAGCAGTGATCAAAGCACGTCGTGAAGCCAAACGCGTCATTCGTCGTGACGCTCGTAGTCATCGCCAGCGTGAAGAAGAAAGCGTGACCTCGCTGGTACAAATGGGTGGTGTGGAATCTATCGGCATGGCACGTGACAGCCGGGATACTACTACCATCGAGGCTAGAACCGAAGCTCAAGGTCATTACTTATCAGCCATAGAAAACAAGCTGTTGATATTTGCCACCGGTGAGGCAGGTTGCGGTAAAACCTTCATCAGTGCAGCCAAGGCAGCTGAAGCCCTGATACATAAAGAGGTGGATCGGATTATCGTCACTCGTCCGGTTCTGCAGGCGGATGAAGATCTCGGCTTTTTGCCGGGGGATATCTCTGAGAAGTTCGCCCCTTATTTCCGGCCGGTGTATGACATTCTGCTACGCCGTTTAGGATCGTCGTTCTTGCAATACTGCCTGCGCCCGGAAATTGGCAAGGTAGAGATCGCGCCTTTCGCCTATATGCGCGGGCGTACCTTCGAAAATGCGGTAGTCATCCTGGACGAGGCCCAGAACGTGACGGCCAGCCAGATGAAGATGTTTTTGACCCGCCTGGGTGAGAACGTCACGGTGATCGTGAACGGCGATATTACCCAGTGCGATTTGCCACGCGGCGTGAAATCCGGCCTTAGCGACGCGCTAGAGCGCTTCGAAGAGGACGAGATGGTCGGCATCATTCGTTTCGACAAACAGGACTGTGTGCGCTCTGCCTTGTGCCAACGCACGCTTAATGCTTACGATTAATTTGTCTGATAGTTTTCCAAAGGCCACTTCGGTGGCCTTCAGATTGCTAACTAACCCCACTTTTTAGGTGGGGTTCTTCTTTTCTTGTGTCAGATGACACTCCGCCGCAGTGAAGTAACCCGCATCCACGCCCACTATCACCGGTTCCAGACCGAAGCGCTCTACTTGCCGCTCTTGTTGTGCGCCTTGACGGGCGCTGTTCGTTGACGGTGATGGTCAAAGGCTGGTTGAAGCAACAAGGGCAAGTGTCAAAGCGGTGTTATTGCAAAGGAACTACGTACCGCAGGCCATACGTAAGGTCGAAATCCCCAACCCGGATGGTGGGGTACGACTACTGGGTACATACACCAGCAACAACGTTTGCTGTACCTGTTTTATGACATTTCCCCTTGTTGCCAATTGATCATAATTTGATCAATATCACAAATGTGGTTAAATTATAGGCACTAATTGTTAATTTTATGTGAGTTATTGCTTTACAGTAAACCTTGTTGGTAAGAGGTTTAAAAATAAGGTTGAAACGAGCTGATAAGGAATGGCGATGAAACTAAATACGGAGCAAAAAAGAACACAAATATCGAGTTCACATCGACTGATTGGATTAACTAAGTCGATAAGACATAAGTTAGATACAGATAGCGGCTATGGGAAAAACTTTGAATTAATTGAGCCAGATTATTTTCTGAATGGAATATTACCAAAATTACTGAGTAAATTAAACACGACTATTTCGAAGAGGCAAACTGCATTACTGAGGAGGATACGTAATAAAGCTTCGGTATATGGAGTGACCAGATTAACCGCGAATGAATATGCCACAGAAACTTTATTTGATAGTTATTTCTTTAAAAATAATGAAAAGTATGTTAATAGGATTGATACAGCTAATTTAATTCGTTCATCTATTAAAAATTACAATAAAATAATGCTGGTCATACCATTACTATCAAGAAAACCTATTTCACCTATAAAAAACAAAGGGTTTTATCCTGATCTTGGTGAAATAAATACGTTGTTAAGGTGTGCAAAGCTGGTAAAAACGCTCATAAATGTATCTGGATATAACTGCGAACTCATCATTCTTGCAGATGGTAATAAATACAATAGAGCCTGCCAAACACCGCTAGATATCACTACAGCGTATCAATCAGCATTACAATATTGGATTGATGCGTTGGGTATTGGGGATTGTGTAAAGTTAGTGGATTATGAAAGTTGGGTTTGTGAGGGTAATGATTCAAACTGGATAGAACGTCGGGAGAGTATATATGCAGATATGTATAAAACCATTTCTATAACCTATGACAGCATGTTCTTCCATAATGACTTGTCAGGTTCAATGAACGCAATGAAAGGTCATGAAATGGGTGACCAACTTGCTTACACATTTTGGTCTATAATCACTTCGGTTAATTATCGCTCATTATTTTCATGCTTAGATTATAAAGATATTTTTTCTAACCGTGAAGTTCAGAACTTCTATATTTCATTTATCGCCTCTCTAGAGTATTCAATTGGCAAAGTAAAAAAATCACATTTATTTTCTCGGCAATTAGTTGGTGATCAGGCATTCCGTTCTGCTGAAATAGTTAAACAAATGAGAGTTGAAGCATGGGAAGCAGCAAAAAAATATGTAGCTATTTCTTTAACAGACAGAAAATTAAACACAATATACCAAAAAACACCGACAGCTATAAAATTAACTATTCATGGGAAGAAATGTGAGTTTAATTTCATCACAACCACCGCAAAAGATTTTTCAAAAACAGCGCAACATACTGTTGGTGGGCTTGGTGATGTTAACGGTAATATGGTAATTGATTACAAATATAGGATAGAGCGTGAGTCTGATAATGAAGTTAAAACATATATAGCCAGAACTGTGGAGAATGGCAATGAGTTTAACCCGTTACGTGAAATGAGCCTTATAAATCAACCTATTTATTACACATCAAAATAAATCAGAGGCTAAAAATGATCGATTATATTAATAGTAGAACATTCGTTAGTGAAACGGACTTACCCTATCAAATAACCAAAAATTGGAATCCAGAGATAGTTAATGTAGAGCTAAACGATGAGGTTCTTAGCAGAGATGAATTCAACGTTTTAATGAGTGATTTTAGTGAGAATATAGATAAGGAGTCAAAACGAATTGTGAAAAAACTAAAAGGAAATATTGAAGGGTTGGAACATGATATAATGTATGCCAAGTTGGACGATAAACAATGGTTGCAAGCAGCACTAATTACCGAATTATTTCGCGAACATAATATATCAAAAAATGCAGGGAATATTGATACTTATATTCTGCAAGAAAAAACATATGCATCTTTAAATAAAGATGAGCTCAATTTTTTAATTGGTTGGGGACAAGCTAAGCGCTCTTGTGGTGGGTTAAAAACCGATGGGTATTTTTCTGATTTTTCAGAGTGTTATGCTATCATGACGTTACAAGTTATCATGAATTGTATTTATCTTATAAGTCAGAAACCAGTCACGCTAACCGTTTTAACTGGTGGTGGTCGATTTTATCCGGCTCTTTTTACCAGTCAGGAAAAGGTAGAGCAGTATGATAATCAGAGGCAGATAATTGCTGATTTTTTTGCTAATGACCAGGCAAGGATATACTTTTCCCCATACAGAAGTTCTAATCATATAGATAAAAAAGAATTAGATGAAGCTTGTGCTGCGGTAGGGCAGGAGCAAGTGGATAAGTTTTTTAAGACAGTACTATTAAATGTTGACTGGTTCGCAATACTCTCTGCTAATGATTTTTCTCCTCACGGTATTCCTTTGCCAGCAACAACTACTAAATATGTAAGAAATAGCGGAAATTTAGATAAGCTAATTATGATGGCGATTGTGTGCATTCTTAATCGAGATTCACATAATTATTGGCTAAAAGAAATTGTTGATATGGAACTTTTTGACGATACAATTGATTTTTTCTATGAAGTTACCTATCAATCAGCGAGGAAATATATTGCAATTCATTTAATGGATGCTGATATTGATAATACTTCTAAAAGTGAGACGCATAGCGATGCCATAAGGCTTACTGTTCATGATAAAAAAGATAGGCGAGATATTCCAGCAATTTATACTCTCGGGAGAGTAGCAGGAAATAAATTATCACAACATGTTTGTGCAGTTATTTCAGATGGCACGATTTCATTCAGGACAAAGTTTGAGATTTTGCAATTAGCTGGTGTGAAAAAAGTTTACCTATCACAAGAAAGTGCCTTTGATTGGCTAAGGTTTAGAGGGCAACCTTTTTTTTACAGTAATGATACTAAAGAGGTTTACTTGTCTGTGTTAAGGTCAAAGTTATTTTATGAGTAATCTAACGGGAGGAGGTTGTTATGAATAAGGAATATATCACATTGGCCGCGCTTTTTTTGGGACAGGGGCTTACTGGTTCTATAATTTCGCTGCTGACGCTAACCTCTACATTGGCTGGTAATATGCTGTCGCCCGTAAGCTATTTAACAACGCTACCGGTGACTGCTACTGTTCTGGGGGCTGCGCTAATGGTCTACTATGCGTCATTCTTAATGAGCAGGTATGGGAGAAGAACCGCATTTGCTATTGGTAGTTTAATTGGGTTGGCTGGGAGTATATTAGCTATAGCGGCTATTTTTTATCACTCCTTCGCGTTGTTTGTATTTTCTACATTCATTATTGGCGGAGCGACAGTATTTAATCAATATTACCGGTTTGCGGCTGCTGAAGTATTTGACAGTGAAAGTATGAAAAAACGATGCACTTCGTTTATCATTGGTGGCGGCATACTTGGGGGCGTGTTAGGGCCATTTCTTGCAACTCAAGGTGCATACCAGTTTAGTAATCATGTTTTTCTTGGAACGTTTTTAATATCAGCTTCCGTATTTGTATTAACGCTGCTGACGCAAATGTTTATAATTTTGCCAAAATCAGAGATGGTTGTTAAAGGAAAGAGCTCAAGCGACTCTGATACAGGGAGTAATCTCTATCGTCATACGATTAGATCTAATGATTTTATCATTGGGACGCTAAGTTGTGCGTTAGGTTTCGCTGTAATGACATTATTAATGAACTCTGCACCGTTAGCCATGCATCACGCTCATTTTGATATAAATCAAAGTGCTGTTGTTTTACAGTGGCATTTTTTTGCCATGTATGCACCGGCATTACTATTGCCGTTTATTTTGAGTAAGTTAAGCACGTTTAATTTAATTGCGTTAGGGGCTTTGTTATTTCTGGTGGGTGTTTTGGTTGCACTCTGTCTTGATGCGTCAATGGGTTACTTGATTTCGCTGATTGCCGTTGGTATTGGCTGGAGTTTTATGTTCAGCGGTGGCACATTTTTAATTAATAGATGCTCGCTACCGGAAGTAAAGCATAAGGTACAGGGACTAAATTCATCAATGACGTATTTATGTAATCTCGTTGCTTCTTTCTCTGTTGGTATGTTTATGATTAATGAACGTGGGTGGTGGGTTGTTAATGCCATGTCTGGCCTGATTATGATTATCTTCCTTATTTACCTGATGAAGGGGAGGATGATTAAAAAACAATGAAAACGGGATGAGGCGAGGTCTTATTGATGGTTTATCTGGTAGCTTGAGTTTGAGAAAACGGCGCTAACAATAGATAAACCGAAATTTAAGGGGAAGAATCGCCAGCTTCTCGTCTCAATTTTTCTGGGGATCCCTCGACCCTGTGAGTGGGGGCGGTCTCGATGACCAGAGCAAGACGTCGATCTCCATTTTTCCCTAGCGTAAATCCCATTCTCGTTTAAGCTTTGTGTAAATTTTTGCGGTTTTTTGTATAGAATTTTGGTTTCAATAGCGTTAATTATTGGTGTCTTGCGGCCGTTAAACCGATCTTAACGGAGCTATGGGAATCGTTGGGTTGTGTGCTGTGCTTGCATGCTGATGGTCGTATTTTGGGGCTCTGAAGTTATCATGAAATATATCATTCTTATCTTATTGATTTTGTGCGTTATTTACATTCATTATCGTGGCCGTGTTCGCTATCCCTTTTGGCGTCAGCTTTCCGACCATTCCACCTTTACCGCCCCGCTGAACGTGTTTATGTACCTGTTCTCGCGGGTGCCGACCACGCCTTACCTGCAACCTGAGCAGTTCCCCGATCTCATTATCCTGCGTGACAACTGGCAGACCATTCGGGAAGAAGGGCAGCAACTGATGGAGATCCAGCAAATCAAGGCGTCGGATAAATTTAACGACGCCGGATTCAACTCCTTCTTCAAAACCGGCTGGAAGCGCTTTTACCTGAAGTGGTATGAGGATAACCATCCTTCGGCAATGGCGTTATGCCCGCAAACCACTGCGCTGTTGCGTAGCCTGCCTTCGGTGAAGGCCGCGATGTTTGCCGAATTACCCCATGGCAGCCGCTTGCCACGCCACCGCGACCCTTATGCCGGTTCGTTGCGTTATCACCTGGGGTTGATCACCCCGAATGACGACCGCTGCTTTATCGAAGTGGATGGCGAACGCTACAGTTGGCGCGATGGTGAAGGGGTGATGTTCGATGAAACCTATCTGCACTATGCCGAAAACCATAGCGGGGAAAACCGCCTGATCCTATTTTGCGACATCGAGCGGCCGATGCGTTACCGTTGGGCGCAGGCGGTGAATCACTGGTTGGGGCGTAATTTGATGAGTGCTGCGACGGCACCGAATGAAGAGGGCGATCGTACCGGCGGCGTCAATCGGCTATTCAAATATATCTATGCCGTGCGTAAGGTTGGCAAGCGATTAAAAGCCTGGAACAAGACGGGCTATTACATTATCAAATGGCTGCTGTTTGGCGGGATTGCAGCACTGATTTTCTTTGCACTATAAATAGAACGGGGCGCAAATAATGCGCCCCGTTGATGTTTTGTAACCACCCGCTATCAGGCAAATATCGTCATCATATAAGCGGCAAACAGCGCCAGGTGCGCGGTGCCGTTTAACACGTTGGTTCTGCCGGTAGAGAACGAGATATGGCACAAGATCAACACCGTCAGCATCACTACCATATGCGGTGCTTGCAGGCCGAAGATTAGCGTCTGGCCAGTCAGGGTGGCAATAATCGTTACCGCTGGCACCGTCAGTGAAATGGTCGCCAGCACCGAGCCGAAGAACAGGTTCATGGCGCGCTGCACCTGATTGTTCAAAACCGCGCGCAGAGCACCCAACCCTTCCGGGGACAGGATCAGCAACGCAACCAGGAAACCGGTGAACTGGGTTGGTGCGTTCAGCTTGGTAAGCAAGCCTTCAAGCGGGTTGGCGTTGAATTTGGTTACGGCAATTACCGCGACCAGGTGCACGATCAACCAGGCGGCATGCCACAGGCTGCTGTGCGACGAGGGTTTACCGTGGTGCGGGTCGCCATCGTCATCTTCGTGTTCATAAACAAACAGGCTCTGGTGGGTTTTGGTCTGGATCAGCAGGAACACGCCGTACATTGCCGCCGAGATGGCCGCAACCAGCAGTGACTGGCCCACGCTGAAGTTGCCCCCAGGCAAGGCGCTTGGCAACACCAGCACGATCACCGCCAGTGGGAGGATCGCCATCAGGTATTGTTTGATACCGCCAAGGTTAACGTACTGGGTAGCAAACTTGCGCCCGCCGAGCAGCAGGGCAACCCCAACCAATCCGGCTGTCACAATCATGATGATTGAATACAGTGTGTCGCGCATCAGGGCCGGGGCCGCGTCGCCGGTTGCCATCAGTGCCGAAATCAGGCTCACTTCCAGGATCACTACCGACAGGCTGAGGATCAGCGAGCCGTAGGGTTCACCCAAGCGGTGGGCCAGGACGTCTGCATGGCGTACCACGCTGAAAGCACTGCTGAGGATACCGACCAGGGCAATAATGTTGATGGCCACAATCAGTGGGAAACTGCTGGTACCGCTCCACAGGTTGAGCACAACCAACGCGGCGATAGGGAAAATCAGGGAATACTCTGTGTGGCGAGATTTGGATCGGCCAGGATCGTTGTGCGACTTCATTACGGTACATCTCCTTCTCAAACTGCGTGGCCCGTCATCGCTGTTCACCTGCAGATAGGGTCAGCGTATCCAGAAAGTTGTTAATAATAATAGGATACACTCTGCGCATGACGCCGAGTAATAATGTGATGTTGTGTTTGGTTTTTAGAAAGCAAAACTTTGCTTTATGTGATAAGAGTAACAAAAAAACCGCATACGATGCGGTTTTTTTTACTTACTTTTACGTAAAAATCCAGGTGTTCTATGTTAAACGCCTATAAAAGGGTTTTAACTGGCATTTTTCACGGTAAATAAGGCAGATAATGGCGTTCAGGAGTCAATGTTATCCATGATATCGTGCCTTTTCTGGTGGTAACCCTCTTCATTTAGCCCTTCACGCCAGTAAGGTACGGCATAAAGCTGATTACGCTCACATTGGCGCTCCCGGCGCAGGTAACGACGCAGTTCGACCACCAGGCGGTCCTCACCTGCCAGCCAGTACTGGGTGCCGCTTTGCGACAGTGGCAAGGCGCAGAATTGCGTGATGAGATCGGCCGTTTTCTCCGTGCCGCCAATGATCCAGCTTAGTTCTACACCGGCAGGTTTTTGCAGATCGATAACGTCCGCAGGGGTATCGACGCGGATAAAAGCGTGGCCTTCGCTATGTGCTGGCAAGTTTTCCAGCAGTGCGGCGATGGCCGGTAATGAAGAAGGATCGCCAGCCAGGCAGTAGAAGTCGGCCGCTGGCAACATTGGTTTGGGGCCGCCAGGGTTGCTGATACCAATTTTATCCCCCGGCTTGGCCTGGCGTGCAAAGTTCACCGCTGGCCCGCTATGGTCGTGCAGGGCAAACTCAATATCAATTTCACCCTGTTGCGGGCGGACGGCTCGAATAGAGTAGGTGCGAATTAGCGGGCGCACGGCATCGGCGGCCCACACCGGGCCCTTCTCGGTGAGCGTGGGCAGGTCTGGCTGGGTTTGGCCTACGAGCGGTAAGAACACCTTGATATGTGCGGCGGCGGCTTCAGCAGGGTAAAAACGCAGGTCTGGCGCGCTGAAGGTGATACGGCGCAGGTGCGGCGTGATGTCGCGTAAACGGGCAACTTCGATCAAATAGGGTGCGCGGCTGCGAGGGGTTTCGGTTGTCACGGGGTTCTCCTTTATCATTCTGCAGGCAGTATATCATGCCATTTGATAATGAGAATTGTTTGCTGATTGGCGTGGCACATCAGGCCAAGCGGCGTGATCCGCCCGGATTGTATTTTTTTACGGTTAAAACGCTGAGCTCTGTTAACAAAACGCAGGGGAAGAGTAAAGTTTTACCTCTATAATTATTATTGCTTCTGGGTACAAATACTTTTTCACATTAAATATGCCTGGAAACTTGATTGAAGGGTCAGAAAAGAATATGGTCATTAATGCATCGGGGCGGTGGAAATAAATACGCCCCGAATCCCAAAAAAGAAATTGCATACACAGTGGCGAAGGGTTTAGGGCAATCCTATTCCCAGGAGGTTGTATTAGGTGTTAACTCGAGATTTTCTGCAAAAAGCAGACTGCAAAACGGCATTCGGCACGATCGAAGAGTCGCTGTTGCTGACGCCGGAACAGCGCTCGGCCTCACTGACATGTACACTCTCCAGGCGGCCGGATAATAGCCCAGTATGGGTTTTCGGCTATGGTTCACTGATGTGGAACCCAGTATTTGAATCCGAAGAGGTGCGCCCGGCGACGCTGCAAGGCTGGCATCGGGCATTTTGCCTGCGTTTGACCGCCGGACGGGGCACGCTGCATCAGCCAGGGCGCATGCTTGCTCTACAGGAAGGGGGGCAAACCACCGGTCTGGCCTTCCGCCTGCCGGAAGATAAGCTACGTGAAGAGCTGGAGCTCCTGTGGAAGCGTGAGATGATCACCGGTTGCTATCTGCCAACCTGGTGTGACCTGACGCTGGAAGACGGCAGCATCGTCACCGCCTTGGTGTTTGTGATGAACCCGCAGCATCCGCTATTTGAAGCGGATACCAGCCATCAGGTGATCGCTCCGCTGATCGCCAGCGCCAGCGGCCCGTTGGGCACCAATGCGCAGTATCTGTTTGCCTTGGACAACGAGCTGAAAAATCACGGCATGAAGGATGACTGCATCGGCGATCTGGTCGGCTATGTCCGCCAGTGGCTGCAACAGAACACCTCGGGGCCAATAGGTGGCGAAGCCACGGCCTAACCTTCAGTTACCGTCGGGGCGTGGTATTGCGCGCCCCCAAATGCTTCAACAACCTTCGCGTTGATATATCTTATCCCTCTAGGTAATAACTTTTTGCTGCATAAATCATTTAGCCACAATATCAAGGTGGTTATTTATCTCATTAATTTTAAAGCCATTTAAAATCTAAAGAAAAGCGGTGGTGAATTTTTAATGATAAAAAATGCACTTAGCATTAAAAGCTATAAGTAAAGACTATTCCTTATTTGTTCTGTTTGCCCAGACTCCGTATCAATATTGTTAACGGTTTTGGGGAGAGAAGAGGACGGAATGAATTTTCAGCAATTAAAAATTATCCGTGAGTCAGCGCGTTGCAACTACAACCTGACTGACGTCGCGAATGCGTTATTTACCTCACAGTCTGGGGTTAGCCGTCATATTCGCGAGCTGGAAGAGGAACTGGGGATTGAGATATTTATCCGCCGTGGCAAACGGTTATTAGGCATGACCGAACCGGGCAAAGAGCTGTTGGTGGTCGCGGAACGCATCCTCAATGATGCCAATAATATCCGCCGTCTGGCCGATGTGTTCAGCAGTAAAGACGCGGGCCAACTCCATATTGCCACCACCCATACCCAGGCCCGCTACAGCCTACCGGGGGTGATTAAGGAGTTTCGGGCGCTGTATCCGCAGGTGCGCGTGGTGCTTAATCAGGGGAGCCCGGAGGAGATTGCCGCCATGCTGGCCTGCGGCGAAGCGGATATCGGCATCGCCAGTGAACGCCTGATGAGCGAAGAGTCATTGGCTGCTTTTCCCTATTACCGCTGGAACCATGCAATCCTGGTTCCGGAAGGCCACGAATTGACACGCCAACCGCTGGTTACGTTGGAAATGCTCAGTGCGTTGCCGTTGATTACCTATCGCCAGGGGATCACCGGGCGCTCACGGCTGGATGCGGCATTCAAAGCCGCAGGGCTGACGCCGGATATCGCGCTAAGCGCCCAGGATTCTGACGTCATCAAAACCTATGTTGAGTTGGGGCTGGGTGTAGGCATTCTGGCGGATATGTCGTTTGAAAAAGAGCGCGATCGTGGGTTGGTGAGCCTCAATGCCGAACATTTGTTTGAGCCTAATACCGTCTGGTTGGGGCTGAAGCGCGGTCAGTTACAACGTAACTATACCTGGCAGTTTATCCAGCTATGTAATCCCACCTTGTCGCTCACGGACATTAAAGAGAAAGTGTTCTCCGATCAGTTGGAACAGGTTATCGACTATCAGATCTGAAGTTGTAATGCGCTGGAATGGTGCAAAGCGCGCCATATCACTGTGCAATAGTGAGGGGTGGATTACAGATTGCACGGCAATAACACTCTAAAATCTGTAGCTTGGCAAAGTGGCATACAAGCTGCTTTACCTTTAACGCGGAAACGTTGACTATCCGCGACGAATTTCAACAGGCGTCCGTGCAGCACGTTTGCCCCAATGGTGGAATGTGCTGTTCGGACGTCTTTTTTATCGCTGGTAATACCCTTGGTTGAGATCCCCGATTACAGGTTTTTCCGATGGCTTCTTTTTGCCGATCGCTTACCCTATGGCTTCAGGTTGCATTATGCTGTGCGGCAGGTTTTTTCTTCCTGCCGGAACGGTAGTGTCAACGAGGTAAGTTTGCCATGCGGCAAGGAAGACGAAGGGCAAACGTGGTTATGACCAAGGTTATTCAGCAAAAGATGTCACAGTTGTTATCCAGCACGCGCTTACTCGGGTTATTAGCTCTACCGGTGATAATGTTTAACGCCCAGGCTGAGGCACCCGCTGCAGTAAAAAGTGAAGCTGAGGTTACGGTGGAAGTACCCTCGGCTGGGACGAGCGTGATTGACGATCTGGCTAAAGCGCCACCGACAGCAACAGTAGAAACCCTGACGGTAGTACCACCGGCGCCTGCAGCAGAAACCCAGACGGTAGCGCCACCGGCTGCGGTAGCAGAAGCTCAGACAGTAGCGCCTCCAGCAGAAACCCAGGTTATTGCTCCACCGGCGGTGGCAAATGCGGCTGATATCGCGGCTAAAGTGCCTGCGGCCGTGACCCCGGTAGAAAAGCCTGCGGCTGTGGTCAGTGAGGTCAAGGCGCAAGCATCCCCGGCGCAAGAACTGCCGGATCTGGGCAGCGCTGGCGTCAACGATGCCGAAAAAGAAAAAGAGTGGGCTACGCGGGCGAAAAAGCTGGCAGAGCAGAATCTTAATCAGATATCCAGCGAGCGGGCGCGCGCCGATACCAAAGATTACCTGACCAACCAGGCCAGCTCGGTCTTACAGCAGGAGACCGAGGAGCTGCTTTCGCCACTTGGCACCGCTAAACTGTCGCTTGCGGTCACACCTGAAGGGGATTTTACCGGCAGCAGCGGTCAGTTGTTCAGCCCGCTCTATGACGTGGATGGCTTGTTGACCTACAGCCAGGTGGGTTATCTGCAAAAGGCTAACGGTTCACAGGGTAATTTTGGTCTGGGGCAGCGCTGGGTGGTGGGGGATTGGCTGCTGGGCTACAATTCCGTACTCGACAGTGATTTCCAGAATCAGCGCAACCGCGGCAGCATCGGTGCAGAAGCCTGGGGTGACTATCTACGCTTATCGGCAAACTATTACCACCCGCTATCATCATTTTCACCACAGGCAAATAATGCCGTCTTTCTCGGCCGTCCGGCGCGTGGCTACGACATTACCACTCAAGGTTATCTGCCGTTTTACCACCAGCTTGGGGCCTCGCTCAGCTTTGAACAGTATCGCGGCGCCAGTGTCGATCTGCTAGGCAATGGCAACAAACAAACCGATCCTAGCGCTATGCAGGTGGGGCTCAACTATACGCCGGTCCCGTTGGTCACGGTCAAAGCCTTGCACAAACTGGATAATGTGGGCGAAACCCAGGACAAGGTCGAGCTGGCCATGACCTACCGCCTTGGGGTGCCGCTGCTCAAACAGATTTCTCCGTACTACGTAGAACAGGCCAAATCATTGCGCGGTAGCCGCTATGACAGCATTGAACGTAATAATGTGCCGGTGCTGGAGTTCCGTGAAAGCAAAACGTTGCAGGTGTTTCTGGCGACGCCGTCATGGAGCCTGAATCCAGGGGAAACGCTGCCGCTGGTGCTGGAAATCAAGGCGGCCAATAAGATCGCTGCGGTCAACTGGCAAGGGGACACTCAAGCAGTCAGCCTGACGCCACCGGCGAATATCAACGATCCGCAGGGGTGGACCTTGACGGTGCCCGCGTGGGATGAGACGCCAGGGGCCAGTAATCACTACCAACTGTCCGTCACCCTTGAGGATGAAAAGCAGCAGAAAGCCACCTCGAACTGGATCACGCTACAGGTTACTGCTCCTCTGAGCTTGTCTATTGAAGGGGAGCCTGGGTTACCGTCGCCGCAAACGCTGCAGCCACCGGCAATCCCGGCGGTTACCGGGCCGTTGCACCCAGAGGGTAACTAATCCTTCTTATTACCCAACACCCAAACGGCGGCTTCTACGCGGGACTTCAGTTTCATCTTCTTCAGCAGGTGTTTCACGTGCACCTTGACGGTACTCTCGGTGATCATCAGTTTACGGGCGATCAGCTTGTTTGGCAGCCCCTGCGCGATCAGCTTGAGGATGTCGCGCTCGCGCGGGGTTAACTGCTGGATGTCGCGTTCTACCGCCGGGCGGTTTTCCCTCAGGCTGGCCGCCAGCACTGGAGTCAATGCTTCGCTCAGTACCATTTGCCCTGCCGCCGCCTGATGCAGCGCCTTGAGCAGTTCCTCTGGTTCCATATCTTTCAATAGATAGCCATCTGCACCGCGTTTCAGCGCGCTCACTACATCGTCTTCATGGTTGGAGACGCTAAACACCACCACGCGGCCGGAAAGGGCGGTTTGGCGTAGGCGATCCAGGGTTGCCAGGCCGTTCAGTCCGGGCATATTCAGATCCAACAGGATCAGGTCGGGATCGTGCGTCTCCGCCAGTTCCACCCCTTGTTCGCCATTGCTGGCTTCGGCGATGACTTGCAGCCGCGGATCCATGCTAATCAACTGCTTGACGCCGTTACGCAGCATGGGGTGATCGTCAATCAGCAGTATGGTGGCAGCTTCTTCGGTCGTCATAGTATTTCCTTATTCAATAGCGGAGTTATCCGGGCGGAACGTCACCCGGACTTCGGTGCCGCCGCCGCTGCACGGCAAGATTTCGCACTGGCCATGCAGGCTTTTGGCGCGATCGCGCATGATGATTAGGCCGTAATGATCGGGCCGTTCACTGATATCTGGCAGACCACGGCCATTGTCGCTGACGCTCAGGGTGACTTCGCCCTGCAGGTTGGTCACCCGAATCGCGACCTGGCTGGCCTGCGCGTGTTGGTGAATGTTACTCAATGCCTCACGCGCGATCTGCAGCAGGTGGATCGCCTGATAGGCCGGTACGCTACGTGGGCCTAACTGATAATCCAGTTCGATGGTGATCCCCAGCCGCTGGTTGAATTCTTGCACCGTAGACTGTAGTGCCGCCAGCAGGCCAGGTTCGGTCAGGCGCAGGCGGAAGGTGGTTAACAGCTCGCGTAACTGGCGATAGGCGGTGCTGATCTCTTCACGCATCTGTTGCACCAGCGCCAGGCTAGCCGGAGGGAGTTCGCTTCCCTGCATTTGCAGGCAACTGGTCTGCATTTTCAAACAGGTGAGGGACTGAGCGATGGAGTCGTGTAACTCGCGGGCAATCGCGGCCCGCTCTTCCATCAACATCAACTGCTGCTGGTGGTCAACCTGACGCTCTATCGCCAATACGCTGGTCAACTGCTCTATCAGGGTATTCATCAACTGACATTGCTCATCGCTTAGCCGTTGTTCTGGTGCATGTTGAGCGACGACGATGCCATAATTGCCCAGTTGGTCACTCAGGCTCCAGCTAAGAGAAGGATGGCCCTGACTATGCGGCTGATGTTCGCTCAAGCAGGCGCTACAGACCGGATTATGGCAATACTCCGGCCTCAATGGCTGGTTACCGCTTAATTGTAGAAACTGTTCCTGACTGTTGTTTTCATACAGCCGTACCTGGATGCTGTGTAGCGGCGTCAAGGTTTGCAACTGGTTGAGGATCGGCGTCAAGCGGCTACAGATCGGCTCGCTGGTGTGCAACTGGCGGCTGGTGCGATACAGAAAACCCAGCACCTGATTTTTCTGTTGCAGGTCGGCGGTTTTCTCTGCGACACGTTGCTCCAGCCTGGCATAGATGGTGGCAAGCTCGTCGGACATGGTGTTGAGCGCGGCGCCGAGGGAAGACATCTCGTCCTGATGCCCACGTTGGGCAAAGCGGTGGCTGAAATCACCGCGGCCAACCGCCAGCGCCAGTGCCACCAATTGACGCCAAGGGTGCAGCAAACGGCGGCGTAGATAACAGATGGTACCGACCAGCAGCAACAGCGTCAGGGCGATAAATCCCCCCTGAACCAGCGTCACCATCAACAAGCGCCGTTCGGTTTGATGATCGATATCGGAAACCAGCTTGTCCAGCAGGCTGACAAAATGGGCCACTTGGGGAGCCGCATCGGCGGGGCGTTGTGCTTGGCGCAGCCGCGGTTGCAGCTGGTTTAGCCAATAGTCACGCAGCGTCAGCAACTGTGGGGTTAGCCCTTCGCGCTCCAACGCCAGCTGCAAATCGCGGCTGGTTTCATCCTGATCCAATCCCTGCATCAGGAGGTCACTGCGGGCATCCAGAGGGACCTGAGACAGCAGACGGTAGCTCTGCATCCGTAGGGAGCCCGCCTTGTTGATGGCATGAGCATTGCCCTGAATGCTTTGCGACATCCAGGCGGAAATACTCATTCCGGCGATACCCAGCACCCCCAGCAGTAACATTAGCAGGGCAACCTGGTTAACGATGGAAAGCGGAGCCAGCAAGCGTTTCATCGAATACGCGTCCCCTATAGAGCAGCAGAAACCAGAGAGTAGATACCCGAAAATCCGGCCGCCAAATTACGTCAATAGCAGCCATTTTTCCTCATCCCCCGGCGTAACCCCATACCCCTAACGAAGTACCCCTTAGTTTCCGGTGGCCTGACCCATAGCCAAACCATTAGCACTACTGTGGTATAACCTGCTGAATACCAATAGATTAGCTGGACTGGGTTGGCTACTCACTAAGGGATGTATGAGGTTTTTCCGCCATGAGTTACCTGCTTGCTCATTGATTTGCGTCAACTTTACCGCTTGAGGGGATCAACTAGGGTGTGCGCAGTTATCACCGTGTTTCTGAGGTTATTATGTCGCAATCTGCAACGCCTTTAGCAAAAAAAACGGGTGCGGTTATTCAGGACTGGCAACCTGAGAACAGCGAATTCTGGCAGCAGAGCGGGCACCGCATTGCCCGCCGCAACCTGTGGATCTCCATACCCTGCCTGTTGCTCGCCTTCTGCGTCTGGATGCTGTTCAGCGCCGTGGCGGTTAATCTGAACAAAGTGGGTTTTAACTTCACCACCGATCAGCTGTTTCTGTTGACCGCATTGCCTTCGGTTTCCGGCGCGATCCTGCGCGTGCCGTATTCCTTCGTGATCCCGATGTTTGGTGGCCGCCGTTGGACGGCCATCAGCACCTGTTTCCTGCTGGTACCTTGCCTGTGGTTGGGCTATGCGGTGCAGGATCCGACCACCTCATTCAACGTATTTATCATTATCGCGCTGTTGTGTGGTTTTGCTGGGGCCAACTTTGCTTCCAGCATGGCGAACATCAGCTTCTTCTTCCCGAAGGCGAAGCAGGGGGGCGCGTTGGGGCTGAACGGCGGTCTGGGAAATCTGGGGGTCAGCGTAATGCAACTGGTGGCTCCGTTAGCCATCTCGCTCGCCATGTTCGGCTTCCTGGGCGGCACTGGGCAGACACAGCCAGACGGCAGCCAGCTGTGGTTGGAAAACGCCGCCTGGATTTGGGTGCCTTTCCTGCTGGTGGCAACGCTGGCGGCCTGGTTCGGTATGAACGATTTGGCCGCCTCAAAGGCTTCTTTGCGCCAACAGCTGCCGGTACTGAAACGGGGGCATCTGTGGGTTTTGAGCCTGTTGTATCTGGCAACCTTTGGTTCCTTTATTGGTTTCTCTGCCGGTTTTGCCATGCTGGCGAAAACCCAGTTTCCTGACGTGGTGATCCTGCATTATGCCTTCTTCGGGCCGTTCCTTGGGGCGCTGGCTCGTCCCGTGGGCGGGGCGCTTTCCGATCGCTTTGGCGGTATTCGTGTGACGCTGCTGAACTTTATCGTCATGGCTATTTTCGCCGCCTTGCTGTTCCTGACCTTGCCGGGTAGCGATCATCAGGGCTCGTTTATGGCCTTCTATGGCGTGTTTATGGTGCTGTTCCTCACCGCCGGGTTGGGCAGCGGCTCGACCTTCCAGATGATCGCCGTGATATTTCGTAAAATCACCGTGGACAGAGTGAAAGCCGAAGGAGGAAGCGATGAGTTGGCACAGCGCGAGGCGGTAACCGATTCGGCTGCGGCGTTGGGCTTTATCTCGGCGATTGGTGCGGCAGGGGGGTTCTTTATTCCCAAGGCGTTTGGGACTTCGCTGGCGTTGACTGGCTCACCGGCTGGGGCGATGAAGATTTTCCTGGTGTTTTATATTCTGTGTGTCGTGGTGACCTGGGGGGTTTACGGCCGTAAAAAGGTTTCACGCTAGTTGAGTCAAGCGAAGGCAATATGCGGCGACCCTACTGTCGAACATGTGCGACGCCTACCCATTGTGCACCATTGCCTGTCAGTAATCAGACACTCCTCGCTTGCCGGGGAGTGTCTACCCTCTCAATTCCCACCCGTTGTTTCAGTGATTGCCAATCGGTAAAGTCACCGCTATTTTGCCGAAACTCCGCTGTGTAATATTACCGGCTTTTGGCGGTTTTATTGGTCTATATTAACATCGCTTTTTTGTTGAGTGAGGATAAGAGTAACCCATGTTTATCTATTGATAAAATCTTAATGCCCACTGTTTCATCAGAAAATAAAACCCATAATCCTTTGTGCAGAGTGCTTTATGTCTGAATTGGCCATGGACCAGGAGGGGGTGGTTTTTTCTCAGTGAGCTGCATGATTTCACTAAGTTATGAAAAACAGGTGAAATATAAAGTCAGTCTGTTTCACCGAGTTTATATTTAAATTGTTGAACATTTTTTCATATGTCTATACAAATGGGGACGCTGTGAACTCATAAGGAAAATGAAAAGTGGCTGCTGAACAGGAAATAAAAATCATAAATTTTGATGTTTTGCTCCCCTCCAGGCAGCGTTCACGCCTACGTTGGAAAGAGCTGCAGATCCTTTCCCTGCTGGTTAACCGGTCGCCTGAGTTGGTGAGCCGCTCAGAAATCATTGAGACTATCTGGAAAGGCACCTATTGCTCAGACTCGACAATCAATCAGACGATTAAGTCCATTCGCCAGAAAATTGGCGACACGGAGCATGCTCTCATCCGGACCATTCCTCGTCTTGGTTATAAGGTGGACGATAAAGCAATTTTTAACTTTATATCATCAGGGGAATCTGCCGTCGCCACGGAGATTATTCCTGGCAATAATAATGCTGAAACTATTAATAGTGATTTATCTGCGGGCAAATTAAATCATATGGTCGATGAAATTATTGAAAATGCAACGGTGCCGGAAGATTATTCCTGCATGCATCCGATATTAAGCGAAATGGCTTTGGATGATCCCAGGCAAAACACGCTAATACCAGGGGGCCGGGTATTGACGTATCTGGCGCCGTTTATTGCGCTGTTGACAGTTTCACTTTTATCCTATGCATTGGGCAGCCGGACCAGGCCTGCAATACAGCATGAGCAGCTAAACAGCCCTCGAATGTTTCTCTCTTTTTCATTAGACACCTCTGCTGGTGTTAATCCCCAGGCGCTGAACTGCGTGTATCTGGCGGGGAATGAAAAGGAAATGCGGGTTGAATGTCGGACTCGCTAGCAGGGAGTCCCTGGAAGCCGTTTCAGACAAGATTATCCGGTCATTCTGTCATTAATCTTGCTCACATTTCCGTTTTTACCGCCTCTACCCCCAAATTTCCGCTTCAGGGGGTTCGCCAGGCGCGTCTCTTTACTGGTCTATAATTCTTGTTTTATTACAATGTGATAGCGTTAATTCTAACGATCATCCTTTAGTGGTATTTCCAACGTCCCCCACGTTTTTTCTCACTAATTCCCTTGATCGCAATCAAGTTACGCCCGGCAGAGCATCAGTAGCCTTGGCCGCAGATTGAGCAATGTCACTTGGCAACTTCTTACAACAATATGCCCGTCGTCTTTCAAGCTGCGGCTTGAAACTCGTAGGGTGATGAGCCTTCAGGAGAACTCCGGATGAGCAAATTTCTAGACCGGTTCCGCTACTTCAAGCAGCTGGCCGAACCTTTCTCTGGCGGTCATGGCCAAACGCTGAACACCAACCGCGATTGGGAAGACGGTTACCGCAGCCGTTGGCAGCACGACAAAGTGGTGCGATCCACCCATGGTGTTAACTGCACCGGCTCCTGTAGCTGGAAAATCTATGTGAAAAACGGCCTGGTTACCTGGGAAACCCAGCAGACCGATTATCCACGCACCCGTCCTGATTTGCCCAACCATGAGCCCCGTGGCTGCCCACGTGGTGCCAGCTATTCCTGGTATCTCTACAGCGCCAACCGCCTGAAATATCCGCTGATGCGCAAACGCCTAATCAAGCTATGGCGCGAGGCTAAAGCCTTGCACAGCGATCCGGTTGATGCCTGGGGTTCGATCGTTTCCGACCCGGAAAAAGCCAAAAGCTACAAAGTGGCCCGTGGCCGCGGTGGTTTTGTTCGTTCCAGTTGGCAGGAGGTCAATGAACTGATCGCCGCCTCCAACGTCTATACCGCCAAGACCTTTGGCCCGGACCGCATTATCGGCTTCTCGCCGATCCCGGCGATGTCGATGGTGTCTTACGCAGCCGGTGCCCGTTATCTATCGCTGATTGGCGGCACCTGCTTGAGCTTCTACGATTGGTACTGCGATTTGCCACCGGCCTCGCCGATGACCTGGGGCGAACAGACCGACGTGCCTGAATCCGCCGACTGGTACAACTCCTCGTATATCATTGCCTGGGGCTCCAACGTGCCGCAAACGCGCACCCCGGATGCCCACTTCTTCACCGAGGTTCGCTACAAGGGCACCAAAACCGTCGCGGTGACGCCAGACTACGCGGAAGTAGCCAAGCTATGCGACCAGTGGCTGAACCCGAAACAGGGTACCGATAGCGCCATGGCGCTGGCGATGGGCCACGTGATGCTTAAAGAGTTCCATCTGGATCGTGAAGTTGGCTATTTCCGCGACTATGTACGCCGCTACACCGATATGCCGATGCTGGTGCTGTTGGAGCCGCGCACCGAGGGCTATTACGCCGCTGGCCGCCTTCTGCGCGCCGCCGATCTGGTGGATGGCCTTGGCCAGGAAAACAACCCCGAGTGGAAAACCGTCGCGCTGGATCAGACCAGCGGTGAACTGGTGGCGCCGCAGGGCTCCATCGGCTTCCGTTGGGGCGAGAAGGGCAAATGGAACCTGGAACAGCGTGAAGGTAAAGCCCAGCAGGATGTGGTGCTGCAACTCAGCCTGCTAGGCAGCCATGATGAGGTGGTTGACGTTGGCTTCCCATACTTCGGCGGTGCCGAGAGTGAGCATTTCAACAGCGTGGCGCTGGACGACATCCTGCTACACAAGCTGCCGGTAAAACGCCTGCAACTGGCGGACGGCAGCCAGGCGCTGGTGACCAGCGTCTACGACCTGACGCTGGCTAACTACGGCCTGGATCGTGGTCTGAATGATGCCAACTGCGCCAACGGTTATGACGAAGTCAAAGCCTATACGCCAGCCTGGGCAGAACAAATCACCGGCGTATCACGCCACAACATCATCCGCATTGCGCGCGAGTTTGCCGAGAACGCCGAGAAAACCCACGGCCGTTCGATGATTATCGTTGGGGCCGGTGTCAACCACTGGTATCACATGGACATGACCTATCGCGGGTTGATCAACATGCTGATCTTCTGCGGTTGCGTTGGCCAAAGCGGCGGCGGCTGGGCGCACTATGTCGGCCAGGAAAAGTTGCGCCCACAAACCGGTTGGACGCCGCTGGCCTTTGGTCTGGATTGGCAACGGCCTGCGCGCCATATGAACAGCACCTCGTTCTTCTACAACCACTCCAGCCAATGGCGCTATGAGACGGTTGGCACCGAAGAGCTGTTGTCACCGATGGCGGACAAGAGCCAGTTTGCTGGCAGCCTGATCGACCTGAACGTGCGTGCCGAGCGCATGGGATGGTTGCCATCGGCACCGCAACTGGACACCAACCCGCTGTATCTGGCCGCTCAGGCCAAAGCTGCCGGTCAGACGCCGCTTGACTTCACCGTGGAGAGCCTGAAACAGGGCAACGTCCGCTTTGCTGCCGAACAGCCGGACAACCCGCAGAACTTCCCGCGTAATCTGTTCGTCTGGCGCTCCAACCTGCTGGGCTCCTCCGGCAAGGGACATGAATACATGCTCAAATACCTGCTGGGGACCGAGAATGGCATCCAGGGCCAGGATCTGGGCCAACAGGGCGGCGTAAAACCGCAGGAAGTCGAGTGGTTGGATAAGGGCGGCGAAGGCAAGTTGGATCTGGTCGTGACGCTTGATTTCCGCATGTCCAGCACCTGCCTGTATTCCGACATCGTGTTGCCCACCGCTACCTGGTACGAGAAAGACGATATGAATACCTCGGATATGCATCCGTTTATTCATCCGCTGTCTGCGGCTGTCGATCCCGCCTGGGATTCCAAGAGCGACTGGGAGATCTACAAGGGTATCGCCAAAGCCTTCTCCGAGGTGTGCGTTGGCCACCTGGGCCAGGAGACCGACATCGTCACGCTGCCGATCCAGCATGACTCTGCCGCCGAACTGGCACAGCCCTACGGCGTGAAAGACTGGAAGAAAGGCGAGTGCGAGCTGATCCCGGGCAAAACCGCGCCACACATCATGGTGGTAGAACGCGATTATCCCGCGACCTACGAGCGCTTTACCTCACTTGGTCCGCTGCTGGACAAGCTTGGCAATGGCGGTAAGGGCATCAGTTGGAACACCCAGACCGAAGTCGACTTCCTGAAAAAGCTCAACTACGTGAAGACCGAAGGCCCGGCAGTTGGGCGGCCTAAGATCGAAAGCGCTATCGATGCGGCGGAGGTGATCCTCTCGTTGGCACCGGAAACCAATGGGCAGGTGGCGGTGAAAGCCTGGCAGGCACTGAGCAACATTACCGGGCGCGATCACACCCATCTGGCGCTGAACAAGGAAGACGAAAAAATCCGCTTCCGCGATATTCAGGCCCAGCCGCGCAAGATCATCTCCAGCCCAACCTGGTCTGGCCTGGAAGACGAACACGTTTCTTACAACGCCTGCTACACCAACGTGCATGAGCTGATCCCATGGCGCACCCTGAGTGGCCGCCAACAGCTGTATCAGGATCACGAGTGGATGCGTGCCTTCGGGGAAAGCCTGCTGGTTTATCGTCCGCCGATCGACACTCGTGCCGCGCAGCCGTTGCTGAATAAAAAGCCGAACGGCAACAAAGAGAAGGCGCTGAACTTCCTGACGCCGCACCAGAAGTGGGGCATTCACTCCACCTACAGTGACAACCTGTTGATGCTGACCCTGTCACGCGGCGGGCCAATCGTCTGGCTGAGTGAGGACGATGCCAAAGATTTGGGCATTGAAGATAACGACTGGATCGAGGCCTTCAACGCCAACGGCGCGCTCACCGCTCGTGCGGTGGTCAGCCAGCGTATTCCGTCGGGGATGACCATGATGTATCACGCGCAGGAACGTATCGTGAACATTCCTGGCTCGGAAATTACCAGTCAGCGCGGCGGGATCCACAACTCGGTGACCCGCGTGTGCCCGAAACCGACCCATATGATCGGCGGCTATGCGCAGTTGGCCTACGGTTTTAACTACTACGGCACCGTTGGCTCGAATCGCGATGAGTTTGTGGTGGTGCGCAAAATGGACCATATCGACTGGTTAGACGGCGAAGGTAACGACTACGCGCAGGGCAGCCAGCAGGAGAAAGCCAAATGAAAATTCGTTCGCAAGTTGGCATGGTGCTCAACCTGGACAAGTGCATCGGTTGCCATACCTGTTCGGTAACCTGTAAGAACGTCTGGACCAGCCGCGAAGGCATGGAATATGCCTGGTTCAACAACGTGGAAAGCAAGCCGGGCATCGGCTATCCCAACGCCTGGGAAGATCAGGATAAGTGGAAGGGCGGCTGGATACGCAAAATCAACGGCAAGCTGGAGCCGCGCATGGGTAACCGCGTTGGCCTGCTGTCGAAGATCTTTGCCAACCCGGATGTTCCCGCGCTGGACGATTATTACGAGCCGTTCGATTACGACTACCAGAATCTGCACACTGCCCCGCAGGGCAAGCATCAGCCGATCGCCCGTCCGCGCTCGCTGATCACTGGTCAACGGATGAACAAGATCGAAAGTGGCCCAAACTGGGAAGAGATCCTCGGCGGAGAGTTCGACAAGCGTGCCAAGGACAAAAACTTCGACAACATGCAGAAGGCGATGTACGGCCAGTTCGAAAACACCTTCATGATGTATCTGCCACGGCTGTGCGAGCACTGCCTGAACCCGGCCTGTGTGGCGACTTGTCCGAGCGGTGCGATCTATAAACGCGGCGAAGATGGCATTGTGCTGATCGATCAGGATAAATGCCGCGGCTGGCGGATGTGCCTGACCGGCTGTCCGTACAAGAAAATCTACTTCAACTGGAAAAGCGGCAAATCCGAGAAGTGCATCTTCTGCTACCCAAGGATTGAGGCTGGCCAGCCGACCGTTTGTTCGGAAACCTGCGTGGGGCGTATCCGCTATCTCGGCGTGCTGCTGTACGATGCCGACCGCATTGAACAAGCGGCCGCTACAGAGAACGATAAAGACCTGTATCAGAGCCAAATGGATATCTTCCTCGATCCGCACGACCCGGCGGTGATTGATCAAGCGCTGAAAGACGGTATCCCGCAAGGGGTGATTGAGGCTGCGCAGCAGTCGCCGGTTTACAAGATGGCGATGGACTGGAAGCTGGCGTTGCCGCTGCACCCGGAATATCGCACCTTGCCGATGGTGTGGTACGTGCCGCCGTTGTCTCCGATCCAGTCGGCTGCCGATGCCGGTGAGTTGGCCCATAGCGGCGTGTTGCCTGATGTCGAAAGCCTGCGCATCCCGGTGCAATACCTGGCGAATCTGTTGACCGCCGGGGATACCGCTCCGGTGCTGTTGGCGCTGAAACGGATGTTGGCGATGCGCCACTACAAGCGGGCAGAAACCGTGGACGGCGTGGTGGATACCAGCGCGCTGGAGCAGGTGGGGCTGACAGAGGCGCAGGCGCAAGAGATGTATCGCTATCTGGCGATCGCTAACTATGAAGACCGTTTCGTCGTGCCTTCCAGCCATCGTGAACTGGCGCGCGAAGCCTTCCCGGAAAGCAAAGGCTGTGGCTTCAGCTTTGGCGACGGTTGCCACGGCAGCGACAGCAAGTTCAACCTGTTTAACAGCCGCCGCATCGATGCCATCGACGTGACGCAGAAAACCCCGCGCAAGGAGGATGCTTCATGATCGCTCTGCGAATTATTGCCCGCCTGCTGGATTATCCTGAGCAGGAACTGTTTGACCATCAGCAAGAGCTGGTGGAAGCCCTGGAACCGGCCTGTGAACTGGACTTGCATCACAGCGCCCAGTTGATTCTGTTTATCCGCCGCTTCTGTGCCCGTCCGTTGCTGGACGTGCAGGCGGAGTATTGCGAGCTGTTCGATCGCGGTCGTGCGACTTCACTGTTGTTGTTTGAGCATGTTCACGGTGAATCCCGCGACCGCGGGCAGGCGATGGTCGATCTGATGGGGCAATACCGCGAAGCCGGGCTGGAGATCGATAGCCGCGAACTGCCGGACTTCCTGCCGCTGTATCTGGAGTATCTGGCTAGCCGCAACAAAGAGGAAGCTCAGGACGGATTGCAGGATATCGCCCCCATTCTGGCCCTGCTGGGTGCTCGCTTGCAGCAGCGTCAAAGCCCGTATGCGGTGCTGTTCGATCTGCTGCTGGTGTTGTCTGCTAGTGGCGTTGCAGCCCAAAGTCTGCAGCCGCAAGTTGCCGGTGAAACACGTGACGACACGCCACAGGCACTGGATGCCGTCTGGGAAGAAGAACAGATCAAGTTTTTGGGTGAGCAGGGTTGTGCTTCGGCGCAGCAAGCCACTCACCAGCGGCGCTTTGCTGGGGCGGTGGCGCCACAGTATCTGGATGTGGGCTCGATGACCACGGCAACCAAAGGACGCTAATCATGCACTTTATGACGCTTTTCTTCTTCGATATCTATCCGTATATCGCCGGGGCGATCTTCCTGATCGGCAGTTGGCTGCGTTACGACTACGGGCAATACACCTGGCGTGCTGGCTCCAGCCAGATGCTGGATAAAAAGGGCATGCGGCTGGCCTCCAATCTGTTCCATATTGGCATTCTGGGCATTTTTGCCGGGCATTTCCTCGGCATGCTGACGCCGCACTGGATGTATGAGTCTTTCCTGCCGATCGCCGTGAAGCAGAAAATGGCGATGTTTGCCGGTGGGGCCTGTGGCGTGATGATGTTGGTGGGCGGTGTGCTGTTATTAAAGCGCCGTCTGACCAACCCACGTATCCGCGCTACCAGTAGCGTAGGGGATATCCTGATCCTGACGTTGCTGGTCGTGCAGGTGTGCCTGGGGCTGTTGACCATTCCGTTCTCTGCTCAACACATGGACGGCAGCGAGATGCTGAAGTTGGTCGCCTGGGCGCAAGCGGTGGTGACCTTCCATGGCGGTGCAGCTCAACACCTGGAAGGGGTTGCACTGATATTCAAGATCCATATCGTGCTCGGCATGACCCTGTTCCTGATATTTCCGTTCTGCCGCTTGGTGCATATCTGGAGCGTGCCGGTGGAATATCTGACTCGCCGCTACCAGTTGGTGCGTAACCGCCGTTAATTCCCCGCGTTACCCAGCGGCAAGGTCTTTGGACGTTGCCGCTGTTCGGTTTTCCCCGCATCAATACCCTTTTACCGTTGATTCAGTCATTGATTTTGGCCTGCCTTAGCCGCCCAGGACTTGGCCAAACAGCTTATTCTTATAGATCTCTTTTCGGCGTTGATCTAGGCTGTGCCATTAGGTTAACGGCATGGTTTACCAGGTTAGTTAAGCGAACGGAATCAATCAGTAAAAATTCTTGTTAGGATTTTCCTTATGCTGATGTTAAATAAGGGCTAGATCAAAAGAGCGTAAAAAGTTTGATTAATTACGCTGGATGCTAAGCCAAACGAGTTAGGGATAAGCAGACTGAACACCTATGACCATTGATAACCTGTCCCACCCCGTGCTGCCGCTGAAAATCATTGCGACAGGAGCGGCTTTGCCTCCCGGCTGCGTCGAATCTTCGGCGTTGGATCGGCAGTTGAACAAACCCGACGGCTATGTAGAAAAACGCTCGGGGATTATTCATCGCTTTCATGCCAGCAATCAGGCCAGCCAGGCTGAACTGGCCGTCGCCGCATTGGATGACGCGCTGGCTCGCCATACTATTGCGCGTGACTCCATCGATCTGTTGATCTCGGCCTCGGCCATTGCCGTACAGGCATTGCCCTTTAGTGCCGCGCATATTCTTAAAATCGCCGGCTTACCCTCAGGTACCGCAGGTTTTGATATCAATACCAGCTGCGTCAGCTTTATTAGCGCATTGCAGGTGGCGGCTGGGCTACTCAACGCAGGCGTTTACCGGCGTATTGCCATCGTCTCTGCTGATATCGCCTCGCGCGGTATCGACTGGGAAGATGAAGAGTCCTCACTGATTTTTGGCGATGGTGCCGCCTGTGCCATTGTGGAACGAGGCGATGGGCGCAGCGGGATTTTGTCCTACCTGATGGAAACCTACCCGGAAGGCAGTGATCTGTGTGAAATCCGCGCCGGTGGCACACGTCGTAACCCGCGTGCCGGGATGAACGACAGCGATTTTCTGTTCCATATGAAGGGTAAGCAGCTGTTCCGCCAGGCTTCGGCGCTGATTGAAGGCTACCTTGAGCGCTTGCTGAACGCCGCGGGGCTCACCTTGCCACAAATCGCCACCGTGGTGCCGCATCAGGCCAGCCATCTCTCGCTGGAACATATGCGCAAAAGGCTGCATGTAGCGCCAGAGGCGTTGGTGGATATCTATCGTTACCGGGGCAACCAGGTGGCGGCGTCAATTCCTTCCGCGTTGCACGAGGCGGCGATCACTGACAGGCTGAATGCCAATCAGCCGGTAATGTTGATCGGTACCGCTGCTGGGCTGACCCTGGGCGGCATGGTTCTGCTGCCATGAAAGTCTTGGTAACCGGAGCGACCAGTGGGTTAGGGCGCAATGCGGCCGAGTGGCTGCTGGCTACCGGACATCAGGTGCATGCCACCGGGCGTGATGAAGCCGTTGGCCGTGAGTTGGCGGCACTGGGGGCAAAGTTTACCCCGTTGGACCTGACCCGTGCTGGGGCGGAACAGTGCGAACAGCTGATGAAAGGGTATGACATTGTCTGGCATTGTGCCGCCAAATCTGCCCCGTGGGGCGATCGCAGGGCGTTTTTCCAGGCCAACACCTACGTCACGGAAAAGCTCGCCAAAGCTGCCGGGCGCTGTGGCGTGAAGCGCTTTATTCATATCTCGACCCCGGCGATCTATTTTGACTTTAAACATCATCACAACATTGCCGAGGGTGAATCTGCCCGCCGGTTTGCCAATCATTACGCCGCCAGTAAGTATGCTGCCGAACAGAGCATTGGTGCGCTGTTGCATCGCTATCCGCAAACCACGTACCTGATCCTGCGACCTCGTGGCCTGTTTGGGCCACATGACCGAGTGATCGTACCCAGGATCCTGGCCCAGATGCAGCGTGACAAAGGTGCTCTGCGCCTGCCCGGTGGCGGTAAAGCCTATCTGGATCTGACCTTTGTGCTCAACGTAGTGCATGCAATGGATCTGGCCAGCAACCGGCCGAATTTGCCTTCTGGCGGCATTTATAACATCACCAACCAACAGCCGCAGCGGCTGGAGGATATGCTGCACCAACTGCTGGCCCAGCAGCTAGGCTGGCAATATCGGGTGCAGGCATTGCCTTACCGGCTGTTGTGGGCGGTGGCAGGGGGCATGGAATTGATAGCCCATTTTACCGGCAAAGAGCCGATGCTGACGCGCTACAGCGCGGCGGCCGCCTATTTTGATATGACGCTGGATAACAGCCGCGCGATTGAAGAGCTGGGTTACCGGCCACGTTATAGCCTGGAGCAGGGGATAGAGCTGACAGGGCAATGGATGAAACAGCAGGGGATGGCGGCGCATGGCTAACATCACCCCCTTTGAAATCGGCTATTGTACCCACCTTGGCTGCATGGCGCTGCGTGGCTCGCCAATGCGTAGCTGCAAATTCCCCTCTCGTGCCTACCTGTTGGAGGTGGGAGAGCGTCGCTGGTTATGGGATACCGGTTATGCCAGCTATTTCCAACAGTACACCGCCAGCGGTATTTTCCGATTGTATAGCCAGATCACCCCGGTTTATTTCAGCCCACAGCAGGCGCTGCTTGAGCAGTTGCGTAGCCGGGGTGTCAGTGTGAGTGATATTGAGGCGGTGATTATTTCCCATTTTCATGCTGACCATATCGCTGGCCTGCGTGATTTCAGCAGCCTCAACATGATTTGTTCCGGTGAGGGCTGGCAGCAAACTCGAGAGCTGCGTGGCTTTGCCGCCCTGAAGCGGGCGTTTATACCGGGGTTGATCCCCGAGGAGTTTGAATCCGCATTGCAGTTTGTGGAGTCATTCCCGCTACAGAGTCTGCCAGCCGAACTGGCACCGTTCCAGCAGGGATATGCGCTGCCGGGCAGCGATGGGCAAATCTTCATTGTTCCTCTGCCAGGGCATGCTGCGGGCCACCTTGGCGCCTTTGTCCAAACCGACGCGGGCTGGACGCTGCTGGCAAGCGACGCCGCCTGGTCGCCGCTGAACTACCAGCAACTGCGTGGCCCTTCGCGGCTGGCGAACCTGATCATGGACAACCCGCGTAGCTACTACCAAACCCTTGAAGCGCTCAACCAGCTGCATCACGGCGGCGCGGCGGAGATCCTGTTGTGCCATGAGGGGGATTTATGATCCCGCTGATGACGCTGTGGCACTATCTGCGAGCGCGCAGGCTGCATTTCACCGAACGGGCAGAACTGGAGGCTTACCAGGCGCGTCAGTTAAAACGCTTTGCCCGCCGGGTATTGGCGTATAGCCCCTATTTCCGGCCATACTGTCTGTTACCTGTGAGCGAATGGCCAGAAATGGACAAAGCGATCATGATGACGCATTTTGATCGGATGAATACCGCCGGGCTGCAACTTGAGGCGCTGTTGGCCTGTGCCCGGCGCAGCGAAACCGATCGCGACTTCACTCCAAAAGTGGGCAAATACAGTGTAGGTCTATCGACCGGCACCTCCGGGAGGCGCGGCGTATTTGTGGTCAGCCCGCAGGAGCAGCAGATCTGGGCTGGCGGTATGCTGGCCAAAATGCTGCCGCAAGGGGTATTTGCCGGTGAGCGTGTCGCGCTGTTTCTGCGTGCGGACAACAATCTGTATCACAGCGTCAACAACCGCTGGTTGAGCCTGACGTTTTACGATCTGTTTGCACCCTTTGCCGAGCACTTACCGCAGATTGAACGGGAGCAACCCACTATCGTGGTCGCACCTGCGCAGGTATTGTGCGCGTTGGCTAATGCAGTCGAGCGGGGCGAGTTACGGCTACAGGTGAAAAAGGTGATCTCGGTGGCTGAGGTGCTGGAGCCGCAGGATCGCCAACTGCTAAAGCGGGTATTTGCCGACGTGGGCGAAGTCTATCAGGCCACCGAAGGTTTTCTGGCTGCCACCTGTAGCCACGGCACCTTGCATCTGAACGAAGAGTTTATTCACGTGGAACCACAGTGGATCGATGAGCAACGCTTTACCCCGCTGATCACCGATTTTACCCGCCGTACGCAGCCGATCGTACGTTATCGGCTGGATGATATTTTGGTTCGGCGTAAAGAGCCTTGCCCGTGTGGCCAGGCCAGCATGGCGTTGGAGCGGATTGAGGGACGCTGTGACGATCAACTGATGCTGCCAGGATTGCAGGGGGAGGCGCAGCGAGTCTTTGCCGATTTGTGCCGCCGGGTGATTGCCAACGCGTTGCCCGCCGTGGCGGATTATCGCCTGACCCAGTTGTCTGGCCAGCGGCTGCACCTGATGGCCGACTGCAGTCCGGAAGAACTGGTAGATTGCCAGCAGCAACTGATTGCGCTGTTTACCCAGCAGGGTATCGCGGTGCAGCAACTGGAATGGCAACTGACCGCACAACGCATCATGCCGCAGTTCGATGCTAAACGCCGACGTATCGTACGGTTGCCGGAGGTGCCATGAAAGAGGTGATCTATCGCCTATGGCAAATGCTGCTGGGTTGGGGCTTTGTCGGCCTGATTTATAACAGCACTGACCGATGGCAAGGCGCTGGTTATCAGCTGACTCCGAGTTGGCTGGATCGTGCCATTCCCTTCAGTCCGCATGCTATCTGGCTATACCTGTCTTTTTTCCTGATCGTTCCGCTGTGCTATCTGCTGTGTCCGCTGAGCCGGATCAAATGGCTTAGAAGCTCAATGCAGCTTGCCGCTCTTGTTGCGGGGGCCATCTATCTGCTGTGGCCGACGACGATGGACTACCCGGTCGATCAGGGCAGTTCACTCAGCTCAACCATGCTGGCGGCATTGATCGGGATTGATTCCAAACAAAACTGTTTACCTTCTTTGCATATAGCCTTGACGGCCCTGGCCGTGTGGGCCGTGGCGGACAGCCGGAAAAAATGGCGCAGCGTACTGTTGTCGGTTTGGGGAGTGGCGATTGCCTTCTCTATTCTGCAACTGCGCCGTCACCTGTTGGTGGATTTGCTCAGTGGAGCGGTGTTGGCCATGGCCGTAGGCTATGCCTGCCAGCATGTTCGATGGATTGTCAGTGATTATCGTCAGGGAGAACGACCATGACCGATCTGGTAATACCGATAATATTTATGCTGTGCGTGGTGCTGGGCGAAGCCCTGTGGCTGCAAAAGCGCAACCGGGGCAGCGTTGATTGGCACGATGTGATCTTCAACCTCAACTCCGGGCATATCATGCTGTGGCTGTTCCGGGGGCTGGAGATCTTCTGCTATGGCTATGTGGCAAGTCATTACAGCCTGGGCCTGGTAGATAGCTGGCCGGTCGCGCTAGTGTGGCTGTTTGCCCTGCTGGCGTGGGACTTTGGTTTTTACTGGTTACACCGTCTGCATCACCGTTTCCGCCTGCTGTGGGCGGTGCATGTGGTGCATCACCAGGGCGAACACTTCAATCTGTCGTTGGGCGTGCGTAACTCGTGGTATTCGTCATTAACGTCGATCCCGTTCTTTATGCTGCTGGCGTTGGCCGGTGTGCCGCTTTCGGTATTTATCACCGTTTCGATCCTGCACTACGGCATTCAGTTGTTTAACCATAATGCGCTGACCCCAAAACTGGGCTGGCTGGAAAAAATCTTCGTTACTCCGGCGCACCATCGGGTGCATCACGTCAACGATCTGGCCTATTCCAACCGTAATTTTGGCGGCAGCTTTATCTTCTGGGACAAGCTGTTTGGCACCTTTGGCCCATCGCTGCCGACCGAACCTTTCGCCTATGGCGTACGCGGGGAGAAATCGTCGGCTAACCCGTTCTGGGCCAGCAATCAGCCGTTTTTACGTTACTTCAAACTGCCTTTCAAACCCTCGGCCAATAGCGCCCGTTTCCGCAGTTCCGCCTGGTGTATGGTGAGTGGTGCGTTGCTGCTGTTCGCCCTGGTGCTGGGCTACGTGTATCGTTTCGGGTACGGCTACAACGGCCTGACCGGCGAGCAGGCTGCACTTTTTATGCTGTTGGCGGTAGGTGCGGTGGCGCTGGGTGGGATTGCCGAAGGCCGTAGCTGGGGCGTAAAGGTCTGGTTACTGGTGGCGTTGGCCGCTCCACTGCTGTTGCTGCTGGCGCTGGGTTGGCACCAACCTTACTGGTGGATGATGACCTGCGGCATTGCCGTGCATGGCTGCGCCGTTGCTGCTGGCTGGGGACGCCAGAAGGAGGCAGTGCATGGCTGATTCGTTGCCGCCACTCTCTTTCCCTGCCGATGGGGAACAGGCCTTTCATCGTGAACTGAAACGCCGGGCCCATGCTTATCTGAGCGGTCGTAACGATCACCGCTTTGCCGATGTGACCCGCTGGGCCAAAGCTATCGTTCTACTGTTGTTGTGTGTGGGGTTCTACCTGCTTAGCCTGATGCAGCAGCAGGGGCTGGCGTTTATGCTGTGCTACTTTGCCTTTGTCATGATGGGCATGTTGCTGAACGTCAACGTCAATCATGACGCTTCGCATAACGCGTTCGCCCGCACTCCTTGGGTGAATCGCCTGGCGGGGCGTTTGGTGACGATCCCGCTGGGGGTCGATCCGGACTATTGGCGGACAAGGCACGTCAGCTATCACCATGTTTATGCCAACGTCGAACATTACGATCTGGACACCGAAGAGAACGGCTTTTTCCGCCAGACGCCGTTCCAGCAATGGCGAGAGCACATGCGCTATCAGCACCTTTACTGGCCGCTGATTGCCGCCTTGTCGCTGCCCTATATCGCGCTGGTGTTTGATTGGTCAGACCGGTTGGGCAAAACCCCGTTGGCCGCCGAGGGTGTGCTGGCCGGACGCAAGGGCTGGGCGGTGTTTATTGCCAGCAAACTGTGTCACATAGTGGTGGTGCTGGTGATCCCGTTGGTGGTTTGCCAGCAACACGGCATTGGCTGGCAAACGGTGCTGATCGCCTATCTGTTGAGCCAGATGTTAGCCTCGCTGCTGGTGGTGTTCTTACTGCTGGGTACCCACTGGGCGCAGGCTGAGTTTTACGCTGTGCCAGAAGGAGGCCAAATGCCGCAGGGCTGGTATCGGCACAACTTTGCCACTGCCTGCGACTGGGAAACCTCGCCGAAGTGGTTGCATCATCTGACCGGCGGGCTGAATTATCATCTCACCCATCATCTGTTCCCCGGCTGGAATCACCGCCATTATCCAGCGCTAGCCGCCATTCTAGCTGAACTCGCGCCACGCTATGCCATGGATTATCGCTGCATCAGCTATCGTGAGCTGTTGCAACAGCAGCAACGCTTCCTACGTACGATGGGGCAACAGCCTCTATGAAGATGCCAGACACCACGCCGCTGCGGCCCTTGGCGTTCCAAAGGGAGAACCGCGACATTCATCTGGCGCTGATGCGTGGCAGCCAGGCTTATCTGGCGGAGCGGGGCGACCATCGCTTTGCCGACCGTGGGATGTTCGCCAAGGTGTTGCTGCTGATCCTGGTGTGCGCGGGCTTTTATGCACTCAGTTTGCAACAGCAAAACGCCTGGGCCTATTTCGGCTGCTACGTCGGTTTTATTTTCTCCGCCATGATGTTGACGGTGAACGTGGTGCACGACGCCTCACACAATGCCTTTTTCAAACAGGCACGGCTGAACCACTGGCTTAACTTTATTGTGAGCATCCCGTTGGGGTTGGATGCGGACTGTTGGCGGGTGCGTCACGTTATCTTCCACCATGCCTACAACAATATCGAAGGTTACGATCCGGATATTGAGCCTAACGGCGTGCTGCGGCAAACGCCGTTCCAGCAGCGCAAAACCTTTATGCGTTTGCAGCAATACTACTGGCCGATGGTGGCGGCACTGACTTTCCCATATTACATCTGGCTGTTTGACTGGTTGGATCGGGCTGGCAAAACGCGCATGACGCCCAAGATGATGTTGCAGGGGAGCAAAGGCTGGGGCGTTTTCTTGCTGAGCAAGCTGGCACACTTCACGTTGGCGTTGGCAATCCCGCTATGGCTGATGCCGCCTGAGGTCAGCGCCACCGCGATCTGGCTAACTTACCTGCTGAGCCAGATGCTGTCGTCGTTGGTGTTTGTGATGCTGATTGTGGGTACCCATTGGGCCAAAGCCAATTTTTATCAGGCTCCCGAGCAGGGCAAGATGGTGCATGGCTGGTATCAACATCTGTTTGCCACCACCTTCGACTGGCAGGCCACGCCACGCTGGGTTGGTTACTGGCTGGGCGGTGCCAACCTGCACCTGACCCATCATCTGTTCCCACATTGGAGCCATCGGCATTACCCTGCCTTGGCGAAGATCATTGCCGAGGTTGCGGCCCAACACGGGCTGGATTATCAGTGCCTGGATCTGAAAACGCTGTTGCGGATGCAACAGCGTTTTTTGGGGGCGATGGGGAAGCAGTAGGAGCTATTCCGGCTTCATCCCGGCGGCGGTCATCAGCAGGCGAAATAGCGAAGCGACCAAAAACAGCCCCAGGACGCTGGCACTCCAGATAACCACCAGCCAGCCGACGCGTTTCCACCAGGGAATGGTAGCGGTGTTCTCATTCATCGTCTTATTCATCATCAGTGATACCCATCCTCATGGCTCACCTTGCCACGGAACACGTAGTAGCTCCAGAAGGTGTAGACCAAAATAATCGGAATAATAAACAGCGCGCCCACCAGCATAAAGCCCAGGCTTTGTAGCGGCGCAGCGGCTTGCCACAGGGTGATGGTCGGTGGGATCAGCAGCGGCCAGATGCTGATACCCAGACCGCTTAGCCCAAGAAACACCAGCAGCAGCGTCAGCAGGAACGGTGAATAGTGGGCATCGTGACGTACGCCGTGCCAGATCCCCCAGGCGCTGAGCAGCACCAGCAGCGGCACCGGCAGCAGCCAGAACAGGTTCGGCAGGCTGAACCAGCGGGTCGCAATTTCAGGGTGAGCGATCGGCGTCCAGACGCTGACGGCCAGCAGGATTAGCAGCAGGCTAACCAGCAGGGGAGTGGTCAGACGATGCATCCGTGCCTGCAAGCTTCCGGCAGTCTTCATCACCAACCAGGTGCAGCCGAGTAACGCATAGGTCACGACCAAGCCCAAACCGCAGAACAGGGCGAACGGTGTGAACCAGTCGAAGGGGCCACCAACATAGGCACGGCCTTCCACCGGGAAGCCGTCGATAATCGCCCCGACGACCACACCCTGGCAGAAGGTGGCCAGGATTGAACCGCCAATAAACGCCTTATCCCAGATATGGCGCTGTTCCGGTTTGGCCTTGAAGCGGAACTCAAAGGCCACGCCGCGGAAGATCAGACCAAACAGCATCAGCGTGAGGGGAATGGCCAACGCATCCAGGATCACCGCGTACGCCAGAGGGAAAGCACCAAACAGGGCGGCCCCGCCAAGCACCAGCCAGGTTTCGTTACCGTCCCATACCGGTGCTACGGTATTCATCATCACATCGCGATCGTGGCTATCTTTCACCCATGGGAACAGAATGCCGATGCCCAAATCAAAGCCGTCCATGACCACGTACATCATGGTGCTAAACACGATGATCACAAACCAAATCAACGGAAGATCGATACCCATGTTCAGCTCCTGTCGTCCAAAGTTTCGTGTACCGCTGAGAGCGGACGTGCCGGAGTGCCGTGGCCGCTTGGCTCGTCACCTTCATGGGCCTGCGGGCCTTTGCGGATCAGGCGCATCATGTAGGAATAACCGACGCCAAACACCGAGCAGTAGACGGCGATAAAGGCCAACAGGCTCACGCTCATATGGATGTCGCCATGGGCAGAGACGGCATCGGCGGTGCGTTGCAGCCCGTAGACGACCCATGGCTGGCGGCCAATCTCGGTGGTGAACCACCCCGCCAGCAAGGCGATCAGCCCCGAAGGCCCCATCCACAGAATGAAGTACAGGAAGGGTTTGGACTGATACAGTCCGCCGCGCCAGCGTAGCCACAGGCTCCACACGCCAGCCAGGATCATCAGCATGCCCAGCGCCACCATGATCCGGAACGACCAGAACACTACGGTGGAGTTAGGGCGATCTTCTGGTGCGAAGGATTTCAACGCCGGAACCTGCTCGGTAAGGCTGTGGGTGAGGATCAGGCTGCCCAGGTAAGGGATTTCCACCTTAAAGCGGGTTTCTTCACGCTCCATATCCGGCCATCCGAACAGGATCAGCGGAGTGGCCTCTCCCGGCGGGTTTTCCCAGTGGCCTTCGATGGCGGCGATTTTGGCCGGTTGATATTTCAGCGTATTGAGGCCGTGTGCGTCGCCGATCACCGCCTGGATAGGGGCGACGATCAGCGCCATCCACATAGCCATTGACAGCATCTTGCGCATGGCTGGCGTATCACGGCCACGCAACAGGTGCCAGGCCGCCGAGGCACCGATAAAGAAGGCCGATGACAGGAATGCCGCGGTGGTCATATGCAGCAGGCGGTAAGGGAAGGACGGGTTGAAGATCACTTTGAACCAGTCAACCGGCACGACCACGCCGTTGATGATCTCGTGCCCCTGCGGGGTCTGCATCCAGCTGTTGGAGGCCAGGATCCAGAAGGTGGAGATCAGCGTGCCGAGTGCTACCATGCAGGTGGCAAAGAAGTGCAGGCCGGGGCCAACACGATTCCAGCCAAACAGCATCACGCCCAGGAATCCGGCTTCGAGGAAGAAGGCAGTCAGCACTTCATAGGTCAGCAGTGGGCCGGTGATACTGCCGGCAAATTCGGAGAAAAAGCTCCAGTTGGTGCCGAACTGATAGGCCATCACCAGGCCGGAAACCACGCCCATGCCGAAGTTGACGGCGAAGATTTTGGACCAGAAATGGTACAAATCCCGGTAAGCCTGATTGCCGGTTTTCAGCCATAGGCCTTCGAGCACCGCCAGATAGCTGGCCATGCCGATGGTGATCGCCGGGAAGATAATGTGGAAGGAAACGGTGAAGGCGAACTGGATCCGTGCCAGCTCCAATGCATCAAGTCCGAACATGGAGCCTCCTTGATTTGTTCATAATCGGCCTCTTAGGAAAGCGAAAGCTTGCTTATTAAAACTTGCGCTAAGTAGAGCATGGAGTAGAGTAACGATAACAGTGACAGTTATTTTACTTTTTCCTATAACAGTTGGAATTGTATGACCAGATATGAACAGCTTGCCCAGCAGATCCGCGAACAGATCCAGAACCGGGTATGGCGTGCCGGGGATAAACTGCCCTCGCTGCGGGAAAGTGGCAAACGTGCCGGGCTGAGCCTGATGACGGTGGTGCAGTCATACCAGCTACTGGAAAGCCAGGGCTGGATCGTAGCGCGGCCGCAGTCTGGTTACTATGTGGCGGCCCGTTCACAGGCGTTACCACAACCCATTCGGGGTGAGAAACTGCTGGTAAGCGAACAGGTGGATATCAACGCCTTTATCTTTGACGTACTGCAAGCCTGTAAGGATCCAGAGATTGTGCCCTTCGGTTCGGCTTTCCCGGATGCCACCCTGTTTATGCAACCCAAGCTGGCCAGGGCGCTGAGCAGCGTAGCCCGGAAATTCACACCTCACAGTTCCCTTGCCAATCTGCCGCCCGGCAACGAGGCATTGCGTCGCCATATTGCCCAACGCTATGCGCTGAATGGGATGCAGGTCTCCCCTGATGAGATTGTGATCACCGCCGGAGCGATGGAGTCATTAAGCCTCAGCCTGCAAGCGGTGACGCAGCCGGGGGACACGGTGGCGATTGAATCCCCGGCATTTTACGGCGCGTTGCAGGCGCTGGAACGCCTGAAACTGAAAGCGGTGGCGATCGCTACCCACCCGCAGCACGGAATCGATCTGGATTCGTTACAGCAGGCGATTGAGCAGTATCCGATCAAGGCCTGCTGGCTGATGACCCATTTCCAGAATCCGCAAGGGTCGAGCATGTCGGACGAGAATAAACAACGGCTGGTGACGATGCTGCGCGAGCATCAGATCTCGTTGTTGGAAGACGATGTGTACGGCGAGCTCTATTTCAGCGCCGAGCGGCCCTTGCCAGCCAAGGCGTTGGATCAGGGCGGGCAGATTTTGCACTGCTCGTCGTTCTCAAAATGTCTGGCTCCGGGATTTCGCGTGGGTTGGGTAGCCGCAGGGCGATATGCGCCGCAAATTCAGCGCTTGCAGTTGATGAGCACTGTTTCAACCAGCGTGCCGACCCAGATGGCGATTGCCGATTATCTGCTGCATGGCGGTTATGATACCCATCTGCGTCGCCTGCGGCGTTTATTGGCCCAGCGCCAAAGTGCCATGCATCAGGCGATCGCCCAACACTTCCCGCCGACGGTGAAGGTCAGCCAGCCGGACGGAGGCTATTTCCTGTGGCTGGAGCTGGAGGCGACACAGTCATCCATGGAGCTCTACCAGCGTGCGCTGGCAGAGGGCATCAGTATTGCGCCGGGGCGAATGTTCACCACCGGCGATCGTTTCAACCACTGTTTCCGCCTGAACGCCTCCTTTGAGTGGAGCGACAGGCTTGAAACTGCCATCAAGACCTTGGCCAGGCTGATCCGTAGCCTGGATTAGGCCAGGTAATGCTTCAATGCACGTCCGGCCTGATGAATAGCCGAATGCACCGCCGGAACCTGGGCGAGGGGGTTTAACAGGCCGTAATCGTGGATCAGCCCATTGTAGCGAGTGGCGGTCACCTCGACGCCAGCCGCGTTCAGCAGGCGGGCGTAGGCCTCCCCCTCATCCCGCAGTACGTCCAGCTCGGCGGTCTGGATCAGCGCGGGTGGCAGCCCTTGCAGCTGTTCCAGGCTCGCATTGAGCGGTGAGGCGTAGATCTCCTTACGCTGGGCCTTGTCGGTGGTGTAGTTGTCCCAAAACCACTTCATCATATTGCGCGTCAGGAAATGGCCTTCAGCAAACTGATGATAGGAATCGCGATCAAAACTGGCGTGGGTGACCGGCCACAGCAGGATTTGGCAGCGCAGTGCCGGCGTGCCTCGCTCTTTAGCCATCAGGCTGACCACCGTCGCCATGTTACCGCCAACGCTATTACCTACTACCGCCAGCCGGGTACCGTCGACGTTGATTTTTTCTCCGTATTCCGCCACCCATTCCGTGGCCGCGTAGGCTTGCTCGATGGCGGTGGGATACTGGGCTTCTGGTGACGGTGTGTAATTGACAAATACCGCTACCGCTCCGGAACTGTAAACCAGGTCGCGCACCAATCGTTCGTGAGTTGGGAAGTCACCCAATACCCAACCACCGCCGTGGAAAAACATGAATACCGGCAATTTCCCTTTCACTCGTGGCGGGCGCACGATGTGCAGCAGGATGTCCTGACCGGCCACGTGAATGGTTTTCTCTTCGATCTCGACCTCACGCTGTACCACCTCGACGCTGCGTTGCGCGCCTTCCAACACCTTACGTGCCTCCTTCGGCTTCATCTGTTCCATCGGTTTGCCGCCGCTGGCATTCAACTCCGCCAGAAAGGCGGCTACGTCTTTAACCGCTGCGGGCTGGGTGGCATCAAAGGTTTTCTTGCTCATGTTGGGATCCTTAAGGTTGAGGAGGAACATTGAGTACGGGGTAACTTATCAGTGTAGTCAAAGACTGGGGGGTGTGCCCTCACCCCAACCCTCTCCCATAGGGAGAGGGAGCTGATAGCTCCTGCTCATTTGGAAGTAAAGTGGTCCTCTCAGCAAACGCATCTCTCAGGCAAAGGTGAATCACCACAGTTTCAAATCCACTCGATCGCCCCCCAACAAAAGGACGAACACCCAGATAAATTGTGGCACGGACTGTCCCCGGTCTGTACACCCATAGGGAGAGGGAGCTGATAGCTCCTGCTCATTTGGAAGTAAAGTGGTCCTCTCAGCAAACTCATCTCTCAGGCAAAGGTGAATCACCACAGTTTCAAATCCACTCGATCGGCCCCCCAACAAAAGGACGAACACCCAGATAAATTGTGGCACGGACTGTCCCCTCTCCCTGTGGGAGAGGGTTAGGGTGAGGGGCATTTTGCTGCGCTAAATGAGGGCGCATTGCACGATCGCGGTGCAAAAGGGCGCCGAACCCGCCATCTCACGCAATTATTTTTGCGAGCAGGATCAGAAAAGCGGAAGAATTTTGCGATTGAATAGGATTTCTCCATCGCTGATGATTTTAGGCCCTATTTTTGCCATTAATCATTACAAATGCATAATTATTGAATATTTATGCATTATAACTCCTTGTTTTAACGAAAAAAATTGGTAAATCCGTCAAAAACCCCGTTCTGGCACGATAGCTGCTCTACACTATTTATCAAATGGGCTGTATTTTAACTACTCGTTAACATTTATTCCCCGCTCCGGGGCGCTAAATGCGGCATTAATAGTGAATAACCGATTTTATGTAACAGGTTTGTATCTGAATAGGCGGCGCTGAGCAGCATTATCGTCGGCCAGAAAAGACACCGGATAATAGGGTTAATTTGCTTTTTCGCCGGCCTTGCGCCACCAGAGCGGTCCTTACCGCCAAAATTCAGCCTTTGCTGACGTTATGAGGTCATTATGGAACAGCCAATCGCAGTTACCCGCCAGTCTTTCGACGACTGGATGATCCCGGTTTATGCCCCTGCGGACTTTATTTTGGTGCGGGGAGAAGGCTCACAGGTTTGGGATCAGCAGGGGAAATCCTATATTGATTTCGCCGGAGGCATTGCCGTCAACGCCCTGGGCCACGCCCATCCGCAGGTGTTGGCCGCGCTGGTCGAACAGGCCGGCAAGCTTTGGCATCTGGGCAACGGTTATACCAACGAGCCGGTGTTGCGCCTGGCCAAACAGCTGATTGATGCCACCTTTGCCGACAAGGTATTTTTCTGCAACTCCGGTGCGGAAGCCAACGAGGCCGCGCTGAAGCTAGCGCGAAAATATGCACTGGATAGTGGTAACAGAGAAAAGAACCAGATCGTCGCGTTCAATAACGCGTTTCATGGTCGCACCCTGTTTACCGTTTCTGCCGGGGGCCAACCAAAATACTCACAGGATTTTGCGCCACTGCCTGGCGGTATTACCCACACGCCGTTTAACGATCTGGCCGCCGCTGCTCAGGTGATTAACGACCGTACCTGCGCGGTGATCGTTGAGCCGATTCAGGGCGAGGGCGGTGTGGTACCGGCGCAACCGCAATTCCTGCAAGGGTTGCGTGAACTGTGCGATCGCCACGGCGCACTGCTGATCTTTGATGAGGTGCAAACCGGCGTGGGCCGAACTGGCTCGCTGTATGCCTATATGAATTACGGGGTGGTACCGGACGTGTTGACCACCGCCAAGGCGTTGGGCGGCGGTTTCCCGATCGGTGCGATGATCACCACCGACAAACTGGCAAAAACGCTGGGCGTCGGCACTCATGGTACCACCTACGGCGGCAATCCGCTGGCAGCGGCAGTGGCTGGGGTGGTGTTCTCGCTGATTAACACACCGGAGGTGCTCGATGGGGTGAAGCAGCGTCTCGAATGGTTTATCGCCGGGCTGACGGAAATCAACCTACAGTATCCGATCTTTAGCGAAATCCGCGGGGCGGGTCTGTTAATTGGTTGCGCTCTGAACCCGGAATATGCCGGTAGAGCCAAGCAGATCACCCAACTGGCTAACGAGGAAGGGGTGATAGCCCTGATCGCGGGTCCGGACGTGGTGCGCTTTACGCCTTCGCTGATCATCCCGGAACAGGATGTGAAAGAGGGGCTGGCGCGATTCGCGCGTGCTGTGGCGCGGATTTGCAGCTAATCAAGGCGGCTGCGCCCGGTGCGCAGCCGATGACTTCCGAGGTTCGCATTATGATGATTATCCGCCCCATAGAGCGTCGTGACCTGGCTGACCTGCTGACGCTCGCCGGTAAATCCGGTATTGGCCTCACCTCTTTGCCGCAGAATGAAGAGACGCTGTCGGCACGTATTGAGCGGGCGTTAAAAACCTGGCAAGGCGAACTTCCCCAAAGCGATCGCTGCTATCTGTTTGTGATGGAGGATACCGAACGGCAACAGGTCGTTGGCGTCAGTGCGATCGAAGTCGCGGTTGGGCTGACCGAACCCTGGTACAGCTTCCGCGTCGGTACCCAGGTGCATGCCTCAAAGCAGCTTAATGTCTATAAATCGGTGCCAACGCTGTTTTTAAGCAACGATCATACCGGTCATTCGGAACTCTGTACGCTGTTTCTCGATCCGGACTATCGGCATGGTGAGAATGGCAAGCTGCTGTCAAAGGTTCGCTTCCTGTTTATGGCCGCATTTCGCAATCAATTCTCCCGCAAAGTGATAGCGGAGATGCGCGGTTATTCCGATGAAAATGGCCGTTCCCCCTTCTGGGAAAGCGTTGGCCGCCACTTCTTTTCTATCGAGTTCGCCAAGGCGGACTACCTCAGCGGCACCGGGCAAAAGGCGTTTATCGCTGAACTGATGCCAAAACACCCGCTGTATGTCGACTTTCTGGCCGAAGATGCGCAGAAGGTGATCGGCGAGGTTCACCCGCAAACCGCACCAGCGCGCAAGCTGCTGGAAGCCGAAGGGCTGCGCTATCAGGGCTACGTCGATATCTTTGACGGGGGCCCGACGCTGGAAGCCGAGATCGACGAGATCCGCGCGGTCAAGCGCAGCAAACTGGTGAAGGTGGTGCTGGATGAGGCACAGGTATTCAACGAAGCCCCAGCCTACCTGGTGGCCAACGACAACTATCAGAATTATCGCGCCCTGTTGGTGCATGCCCAACTGCATGATGATCGCCTGCGTATCAACGCCGAAACGGCAGCGGCGCTGGGCGTCGAGCAGGGGAGCCCGGTACGGGTCATCAAGCTTATCGCTCAGGAGAAAGTGTAATGTCGCATCCTGCATTGTTAATTAATGGCGTCTGGCTGGCTGGCCGAGGCGCTGAGTTCAGCAAAACCGATCCGTTGGATAACCTACCGCTATGGCAAGCCAATGCGGCCAATATAGATGACGTGGCTGCGGCCTGCGCAGCTGCACGCGAGGCTTTTCCGGCCTGGGCTCGCACGCCATTTGCGCAGCGCGAACAGTTGGTAAAACGCTTCGCGGCGTTACTGGAAGAGCATAAACAGCATCTGGCCGAGACCATCAGCCGTGAAACCAGCAAACCCCGCTGGGAAACCTTGACCGAAGTCCAGGCGATGATTGGCAAGGTGGGCATTTCATTACAGGCCTATCAGGCACGAACTGGGGTGACGGAAACCGCGATGGCCGACGGAGCCTCGGTGTTACGCCATCGGCCGCACGGCGTATTGGCGGTGTTTGGCCCGTATAACTTCCCTGGTCACTTACCGAATGGGCATATCGTTCCGGCGCTGTTGGCGGGCAACTGCGTGGTGTTCAAACCTAGCGAATTGACGCCGTTAACGGCGGAGGTGACGTTACAGCTATGGCTGCAGGCGGGGCTTCCGGACGGGGTGATCAATCTGGTACAGGGTGGGCGTGAAACCGGTGAGGCCTTGGCAAGCTGTGCTCATATTGATGGGCTGCTGTTTACCGGCAGCGCAGGCACCGGTTATCACCTGCATCGCCAGTTGGCCGGTCAGCCAGAAAAGATCCTGGCGTTGGAGATGGGTGGCAACAACGCGCTAATCGTCGAACAGGTTGAAGATTGTGACGCGGCGGTGAATCTGGCCATTCAATCGGCGTTTATTTCTGCCGGGCAGCGCTGTACCTGTGCTCGCCGCATCTTGGTGAAAAATGGGCCGCAGGGTGATGCCTTTATTACACGCCTGGTTCAGGTGGCATCTACACTGCGCATTGGCCGTTGGGATGCTGAACCTCAGCCGTTTATGGGCGGGGTGATTTCCTCCTCTGCGGCAGAGAACATGCTGGCAGCTCAGCACCATCTGTTGGCATTGGGTGGCAAAGCCTTGTTGACCATGAAATCGCTGGAGAGCGGTAGTGCGTTATTAAGCCCTGGGATTATCGATGTGACCGGCGTGGAGGACGTGCCAGACGAAGAATATTTTGGCCCGCTGACTACGATCATTCGTTACGACCATTTCGACCAGGCGTTGCGCATGGCTAATAACACGCGCTATGGCCTGTCTGTCGGGCTGGTGTCCCCGCAGCGGGAGCAGTTCGAACGGCTGCTGCTGGAGGCGCGAGCCGGTATTGTCAACTGGAACAAGCCGCTGACAGGGGCTTCTAGCGCAGCACCTTTCGGTGGTGTGGGGGCTTCCGGCAACCATCGGCCAAGTGCGTTCTATGCGGCAGATTACTGCGCCTGGCCGATGGCGTCGCTGGAAAGTGCCAGCCTGACGCTACCCACCAGCCTGTCACCGGGCCTGATATTTAACTGATCGTTCGGCAGTTTACAGGAGAGCAAAATGTCCGGATATGAAGTCAATTTCGATGGGTTGGTTGGCTTGACACACCACTATGCCGGGCTGTCGTTTGGCAATGAGGCATCGACGCAGCACCGCAACAGCGTGTCGAACCCCAAGCTGGCGGCAAAGCAGGGGCTGCTGAAAATGAAAGCGCTGGCGGATATGGGCTTCCAGCAGGGCGTGTTGCCACCGCAGGAACGGCCTCATCTCCCCACGCTGCGCAAATTGGGCTTCAGCGGTAGTGACGAGAGCGCGCTGGCCCAGGCGATGCGAACCTCACCGCGCCTGCTCTCGGCGCTTAGTTCGGCCTCATCCATGTGGACGGCCAATGCCGCGACGGTTTCGCCTTCGCCAGACAGTCAGGATGGGAGAGTGCATTTCACCGCCGCCAATCTGAATAACAAATTCCATCGTGCGATTGAGGCCGAAACCACCTCCAGCGTGCTGCGTGCCATCTTCAATGATGAGCAATACTTTGCTCACCACGATGCCTTACCGCAGGTGGCACTGTTTGGAGATGAGGGCGCTGCCAACCATAACCGCCTTGGGGGCGACTATGCCAAACGCGGGGTGCAGGTCTTTGTGTATGGCAAGCAGGAGTTTGGCGGGGAAAGTGCCCCCACGCGTTACCCGGCTCGCCAGACGCGCGAGGCCAGTGAGGCGATCGCCCGCCTGCATCAGTTGCACGAGCAACAAACGGTATTTCTGCAACAGAATCCGGCGGTGATCGACCAGGGCGTTTTTCATAACGACGTGATCGCCGTCAGCAATCAGCAGGTGCTGTTCCATCATCAGCAGGCGTTCCTGCATCAGCAGCAGGGGCTGGATCAAATCCGCCGTAAGATGGCCTTGCTGGAGACGGAGCTGGTGGCGATAGAAGTGCCAACCTCCCGTGTCAGCGTGGGGGATGCGGTGGCGACCTACCTGTTTAACAGCCAGATCCTGACCAAAGCCGATGGCAAGATGATGATCGTAGTGCCGGAAGAGTCCCGCCAGCATCCGGGCGTTTGGCATTATCTGTCGGAGATGGTGGCCAGCGGTGGGCCAATCGACGAGATCAAAGTGTTCGACCTGCGCGAAAGTATGCGCAACGGCGGCGGCCCGGCTTGCCTGCGTTTACGCGTGGCGCTGAACGATGCCGAGTTGGGGGCGGTGAACCCACGGGTGATGATGAACGATACGCTTTTCGCCACCCTGAACGACTGGGTAGACCGCTATTACCGCGATCGCTTGGTACAGGAGGATCTGGCAGACCCGCAACTGCTGCATGAAGGGCGTGCGGCACTGGATGCTCTGACTTCTATCCTTGGGCTGGGTAATGTTTACCCGTTCCAACAGTAACCGGAGGCAATAGTGAACAATTTATTGGCTCTGACGTTGGCAGGAACTCCACCAGCTACCACCCAGGGTGAAAACGCTGCACTGAGCTGGAAGTGGTTGGGGGAAGGGCTATTGGAGCTCACTCCACTGCAAGGCTATCGGCAAGCCGTGGTGCTTTCAGCCGGTATTCACGGCAATGAAACGGCCCCGATCGAACTGCTCGACCGGTTAGTGAACGAAATCTTCTCAGGTGTGCGGCCATTGGCGGTGCGCTTGCTGGTGGTGTTGGGCAATCCACCAGCGATGCGAACCAATCAACGTTATCTGGCAAGCGATATGAATCGTATGTTTGGTGGGCGCTATCAGCAGTTTGAGCCCTCTGGCGAAACGGCGCGGGCGCAGCAGTTAGAGCAAGTAGTCACCAGCTTCTTTGCCGGAGAGCAGGCTACTCGTTTTCATTACGATCTGCATACGGCGATCCGCGGATCGCTGTTGCCACGTTTTGGTATCCTGCCCTATCAACCACAGAGTTACAGCCCCGAGATGTTGGCGTTACTAGACGCCGCCGGGTTGGATGCACTGGTGATACACCAAGCGCCTGGCGGCACGTTCAGCCACTTTTCCAGTGAGCATGCGCAGGCGGCCAGCTGTACCCTTGAATTGGGCAAGGCGCGTCCCTTTGGCAGCAACGATCTGCAGCAGTTTTCCGCTATCAATAAAGCACTGCAGGCGCTGGTCTGCGGGCAATCTCTCCCTTTGCGGGAGGAGGTTCCGATTCGGGTGTTCCGTGTCGATCGGTCGCTGATTAAGCGCAGTGAATCTTTCAAACTTCATTTGAGCGATGAGACTGCCAATTTTACCGCTCTGCCGCAGGGCACTTTATTGTATGAGCAACCGGGGGATAGTTATCGGGTGCAGCATGAAAAGGAGTGGGTCCTGTTTCCCAATCCCAAGGTGGCATTGGGGTTACGTGCAGGCATGATGTTGATAGAAGTACCGCGCAGCACCCTGTTTTAATCTCACCCGCTCATTACGCCACAGGTCGGTGACCTGTGGCGCCGTTTTTCCTTTCAAACATTAATAGCGTAATTTATTTAATCAGTTGATAGGGTATTTTGCCTGTTACGTGCCCTTACTTTCGATGATTTACCCCAATAAGTAAAAAACAGAGTAAAGATACAATTATTTGCACCATTCCTGGTAATCAGATTGATATAAGTAAAAAGTGTGAAATAAGTAACGCTATTGATTAGCATGCTAATTTTGTGGTTATTCAGAATCGTAGGTAAATCACACAAAATGAAACGTGGTTGCACTGTTTTGGTGCTTTTAAACGTGATTGTTATGGCTTATGCATTAAATATCTATTTAAATCATTATATTAGAATAGTGTTTTGGTGTAATATTTAGTTACAAATAAACATGCTTTATGCGCGCTATTTCATGAACTTTTTTATTTTAAGTTTTTATTCATGATGCTAATGTCACATGGCGCTTTATTAAGGGGCGTAGATAAAAAACAAAATGATAAAAATCACAGCCCAAAGCATAAATTGGGCGTGACGGGCAGCTTTTAATAAAATCTAGGAAAATAAATGATGAAACGCAGTGTAGTAGCCCTGGCGGTTGTTCTTGCCACCGCCGCCTCAATGGCCAATGCGGCCGAAATCTACAACAAAGATGGCAATAAACTCGACCTGTACGGCCGTGTTAACGCCAAGCACTTGTTCAGCGATAACAAATCTGCCGATGGCGACGCGACCTATGTGCGTTTTGGTTTTAAAGGCGAAACGCAGATTAACAGCGATTTGACCGGTTATGGCCAATGGGAATACAACGTCCAGGCTAACCACGCCGAGTCAGCGGGTACCGAAGGCACCAAAACTCGTCTGGGCTTCGCTGGTCTGAAATTCGCCGAGTACGGTTCCTTTGACTATGGCCGTAACTACGGTGTGGTTTACGATGTCGAATCCTATACCGATATGCTGCCGGAGTTTGGCGGCGATACCTATACCTTCACTGATAACTTCATGAATGGCCGTTCTACCGGTCTGGCTACCTACCGTAACCGCAGCTTCTTCGGTCTGGTCGATGGTCTGAATATCGCCTTGCAGTACCAAGGTAAGAACGAGAATGACCGCAGCAACATCCACAAGCAGAACGGTGACGGCTATGGTATGTCTGTGGACTATCAGGACATCGGCGGTAGCGGCATTGGCGCTGCGGTAGCTTTCTCTGATTCTAACCGTACGAAAGATCAGAAGGCCGTTCAATACGGTAAAGGCGACAGCGCGACGGCCTGGACCACCGCGCTGAAGTATGACGCCAACCAGGTGTATCTGGCGGCCATGTATGCTGAAACCCGCAACATGACCCCGATCACGGTTAACAGCGTTGCTGGCTTTGCCAACAAGACGCAAAACTTTGAAGTGGTCGCGCAATACCAGTTCGAAAATGGCCTGCGTCCATCACTGGCTTACCTGCAATCCAAGGGTAAAGACATTGAGAACATCGGCGATGTCGATCTGGTGAAATATATCGATATCGGCGCGACTTACTACTTCAACAAAAACATGTACACCTACGTTGATTACAAAATCAACCAGTTGAATGACGATAACAAGCTGAAACTGAACACTGACAACATCGTGGCAGCCAGCTTGACCTACCGTTTCTAAGTCGTATTCAAACCTCATTCCTGTGTCGGAACGTGGTTCAAAAGGCAGGGCGCAAGCTCTGCCTTTTTCAGTTTGGCGTGTGGGATCAGAAAGGAGCGTACTCGCTGGCAGGCAGCCAGAAGCCGTCGATAAAGTCCTCGATCGGAAAACACCCAGCATGACGTAACCGTTGTTCTTTCATCGCTACCAGGCATTGATGCTCATCACGCAGCACGTCGACAACGATGTCGGCACAGCCACCATCCAGATAGCAAACGAACATCACCAATGCGTACATAACCTATTGCGTCCCCCCATTAAGGTTCCAATCCCTATTGTAGGTAAAATTTGGCTGAATTTAGCTAATTAATACAAAAAAATAATAATTGACCAGACAAAAACGGTATTTTCAGAATTATGGCAGCGTTTAATCATCCCTTAGAGGATTGAAGTTCCGCTCGGTACTGCTAAGCTTAACAAGTTTTAAAATTTCTTAACTATCCAATCATTAACGGGAGCGAATATGGGATTGTTTAACTTCGTCAAAGAAGCTGGCGCAAAACTGTGGGATACGGTGAGTGGTAACGCTGAGGATCAAAGCGCCAAGCTGAAAGCGCACCTTGATAACAGCGGCCTGCCAGATACGGACAAGGTGGATGTTCAGGTCGTTGATGGCAAGGCTGTGGTCACCGGGGACGGTATCAGCCAGGAACTGAAAGAAAAAATTCTGGTAGCCGTGGGTAACGTGGCAGGTATCAGCGGCGTGGAAGATAATGTGGCAGTGGCGCAACCAGAAGCGGAAAGCCGCTTTTACACCGTCAAGAAGGGCGATACCCTGAGTGCCGTTGCCAAAGAGATGTATGGCAATGCCAACCTGTACAACAAGATCTTTGAAGCCAACAAACCAATGCTAAGCCATCCAGATAAAATCTATCCGGGCCAGGTATTGCGCATCCCGCAATGATGCTGAAAGCCAGGGTAATTGACGCTCGAGCTTAGAACGGCGTAATCCGGCGCCCCATCTGGGGCGCTGTGCAGCAATCCCTCACCAATGCGTATGTTCATACATATGTTAACCCCTATAAGTTCCCCACCCGCAATTCGATAAACCCAAAGAATGTTTCCAGTCCACAAGCTGGTGACTAACCTTCAGAATCTTGACCCTGTTGCAGAAAATTGGTAGCGTCTGCATGCAAGAAAAATCTTAGCTATCTCTGGCGTAAATTGGGTTGTTGCTTGAGCCTAGGGTTATCCCTTTTTTGCATCAAGGCGTTATGCTAGGTGATAAGAGAGTAGAGGGTGTGAACGCCCCATTAGACAAAAAAACACCAGGAAAACCATGGACAATGCGCAACGGGTCAGCACAACGTTGACGGCGGTTGCTGCATATTGATCATTCTTACGTTGACGATCACACAGTGGGTGGGAGTTACTTACTGTTTTTAGGAGATAAAATGGAACATAATCCGCATGATGAAACCAAGCTTATTGCGGTCATTGCCTTATTGATCTCAGTGTTGCTTGTCGTGTCGATCTTGTTTGGCATCACGTATTTATCCGATCTGCGGCATAACGATCAAGAGGTCGATGCCAAAAGTTGTTACATCAAAGGCGGCTGAAGTCGGAGCTGCGTTTATCGCAATCCTTGATTCGACGATGAAATATTTTTGCCATATGCCTTGGTTTATTTGGGACTTAACGTACTAGCTGCGATTAAACCACTAATAAAGGTTATGGCGAATCATTCGTCGGTTGTGGGCCGTTAAATAGACAACGGATAGTTGGATGGCATTTTTTCTGCCCCGGCAAAGCCGCTACAGCTCGGGTGTAGCAGGGAGACGACACACTTTTTGATGGCCTTTCCTTATGAGAGTCAGGCAGCATGGTCTGCGAACTTTATTGGTTAACTTATCTAAATAAATTCACTTTAATTATATTTAAGTCGCAATAAATTATTAAAGTGAATGTATTTCTTAAATGTGTTTGTGATGTTAATCAAATATTGTTATTTACCCCGGATGAGCACGCTGTCGTAACTAGTCAGGCCCTGCTAAGCTAAGACTAATCTGTACGGAAATCTCTGTCAGTTCTATTGCCGATGTAAGCGAGGTGTTTATGAGTCAATTACTCTCCCGTGCAAGATTATCCCATGTTGTGATCGCCACGGCGGTGTTTTGGGTTTGCATTGCTGTACTCGTGGCGGTAGCACTAAAGTAACGCTGGATGACTAATCAACAATCCTGACATAGCTGACATAGCTGACATACTCAGCCAACGGCTCCTTTCTGGGGCCGTTTCTTTTGTAATAACTTAAGCAACCCGCTGCCGTCTCACGCCATCTTCTGGTGAATAATATGCAGCGGAGGCTCGATGTGCAGATCGACACTCAAATCCTGGCGGAAGTCATAGGGCGTAATATTGAAACGCTTTCTGAACATGTAGGTGAAGTGTGATTGGGAGCCGAAACCAAAATCCAAGGCGATATCAAAAATGGAAGCCTCGCTGCTACGCAACTGGTACACCGCTCCGGCAAGGCGGCGCTCGCGGATGTACTTGCCCAGCGAGATCCCCGTCGCTTCTTTGAACAGCTTCTGCATATGCCACAGTGAATAGCCGGAATACTCGGCCAACTCTTCAAGGTGGATCACTCGTCCCAGGTGGGTTTCGACCCATTTACTGAGTGCGCAGACTAGTGCGAGGTGATGTTCTTGTATCAATAACTTTACCCAATTGATTTTGTCGTTTAACCGCAGCGCAGAGCTTACGGCAGGCTCACTTAGCGTACCTTACAGGCTCCGGGTTGTCACCTTCGTGCCGGTTAAAGCGGGATCGTTTTGACCTTTGCCATCAGGCGGTCAGCCAGACGAACAATCTCTTCCGGGTCGTCTGGAATAAACCCCATGGTGATCGCCATCCCCAACAGGACGTTATCCTGGCTGAAAATCGGGCAGGCAATCGCGCGTGCCCCTGGGATGCCTTCGGTAACATTGTAACGTACCGCATAGCCCTGCAGACGGATCTTTTCGAGCTCTTTAGCCTCAAGCAGGGGGGTAATAGAGCCATCAAACGCCTGATAGGCATAACCCGCCGCACTGGCATTCATAGGGATGAGGGTGTTTTCGAGGTAGTCGATATCGATATTTTTATGGCTGCGATTATAGCGCGTCAGCAAGATGCTACTTCCTTGTCGCACCGCCCAGCCGGTGGAGTAGTTCAACTCATCACGCAGCTCACACAGCGCATTATTGATGATTGTCGCCAACGTCTGCTGTTTGCCTGCCGCCGCCGCGAGCGCCAACAGCTTGCTGCCAAGCGAGTAGCGGCTGGTCTCCTGCTCTTGATACAGCATCTGGCTACGGCACAGTGAAACCAGATATTTATGCAGCCGGCTTTTCGAAAGCCCGCTGTGTTTGGCGATATCCGAAGCGCGGGCGTTTCCCCCCAGTGCGGTGACACTCTCTAATACCGACACGGCAATATCGACCGAATTTACGCCTTGAACTTCCGACATTCTGCTTACCTTGACTTGCTAATACTTCGATCCGCTCACTTTACCAGTTTAAGGCGGTGAATGCCCCAGTTAACCCGATCCTGGCATCCGCAGCAGCATTTTCAGCGCGCAATGACTAACTATTTTGAGGTGGATTGATCTGCTTCAATATACCATTGGTTAACTCGGTTTATTTATAGTGAACACTAGGGCGTGTGATTACCGAGATAAAAACTATGAACGAACTTTCTTCACTCCGGCTCAAACGGCGTACTTTGCTAAAAGGACTTGGCGTTATTGGCCTGGCGTCAATCTCGCCTTGCGCTTTCTCCTTAACATCCGAACAAAAAGAACCCCTACGGCACATCCACCTTAAACTGACGGACTATCAAACTTTCCGCTCAACCTGTGCGATGGAGTGCCTGCACTGCAACCTGACCGCTTACGTCTATCAGAAAAAACTGATGAAGATTGAAGCGACGGAAGGTTTTAATGTGAAATGTTGCCTGCGGGGCATCAGCCGAACCAAATGGGTTTATCATCAGCAGCGAGTCACGACGCCTCTGCTGCGGGTAGGCAAAAAAGGTGAGGGTAAATTCGAGCCTATTACCTGGCAACAGGCACTGGATTTAATCGAAAAAAACATCCGTACCACCATCAAGGAACAGGGCAACGAAGGGCTGCTGTTGTCCACTCATGCTGGCAACATGGACTCGATAACGAACGATATGGGCAAGGCGTTCTTCGACTATCTGGGCGGTTCGGTGAAACAGGCGGGTTCGCTCTGCTGCTCGGCAGTGACGGCGGCGATGATGCCAATGGTGGGGCTACGTTATGCCGATACCCGCGACACCATTGCCGACAGCCGTTTGATTATCTGCTGGGGTAACAACCCGGCGGTGACCATGCAGGCGTATTTTAAAAATTATCTACGTGCGCAAGAACAGGGCGCTCGCATCGTGGTTATCGACCCACGTTTTAACGAGACCGCCGCCAAAGCGGACGAATGGATCCCGATTGTTCCAGGTACGGATACGGCTTTAGCGCTCGGGATGATGAAGATCATTATTGAAGAGCAGCATATTGACGCAGATTTCCTGCGTCAGCATACCGGCGCGGTGTATCTGGTGGATGCCAAAGATCAATTGGTGCGTGCCGATGCCAACGACACTGAAAGCTATCTGGTTTATGACTGCACCAGCCAGAACCTGGTACGACATGACAAGGCGGGGATAACTCCTGCGTTGTTCCAGCACCAACTGCCAGCTGACAGCGGCTATCGCACCGTATTCGAAACCGTTTACCAGCAGGCTGCACCGTGGACGCTTGACCGGGTTGCGGCTGAAACCGACATTCCCGCCCACACCATTTTGCGTTTGGCCCGCGACTATGCCACCACCGCTCCGGCGATGATTGTGCAAAATATGTCAGGCGCTCAGCGCACCGAATTTGGTACCTACGTGGCCGCCAGCCAATTCTACCTGGCCCTGCTAACTGGCAATATCGGCAAGCGAGGGGCGGGGGTCTGTGACGCAGGCGGAGCACGCCAAATGGCAAAATTCAGCCCGATCATTCCACCAGCGCCTGCGGTGAAGAAAATCACCCCGATCCCGGTTGCCAAGGTGGGGGAGTGGGTGGTCAATGACCGGCCTTACCCAATTAAATTCTGGTGGATTATGACCATGGGGGTCATGACCCAACTACCCAACACCAACATGGTCAGGAAGGCGTTGGAAAAGGTTCCCTTCGTGGTGGTGGCCGATAACCTGATGAGTTCTACCGCGCTGTATGCTGATCTGGTGCTGCCGGTGACGACCATTTTTGAAGATGTCAGCCTGATGGCGGGCGTGCGTAGCCACTATGTGCAACTGATGGAGCAAGCGGTCGAGCCACCGGGTGAAGCCAAGCCGGATTATTGGATCTTTGCGCGTCTGGCTGAACGGTTTGGCTTTGGCGACGTGTTTAACCAGCCGATTGAGCATTACATCAATGCCTGCCTGCAAGGTTCCGGTATCACCCTGGAACAGTTGAAAAAAGGACCGGTGCTGCCGGTGAGCGGCGACTGGATCCCGTTTGAACATGGGGTGTTCCGCACGCCGACCCGTAAAGCCCACTTCTTTATTGAAGAGTGGCAGAAGAAAGAATTTTCGCCGGTCGTTACTTATCTGCGGGTGAATGAATCGCCACAAGGCTCGCCGGAATTGGCCGCTAAATACCCGTTGATGGCGGTACAACGCAAGCTGGCGCGCAGCATTCATTCCAGCCACGGCATGAACGAATGGATCCTTGAGGTACAGCGCAATAAGCCTAACGTGATGATCCATCCGCAGGATGCACAGCAGCGCCGGATCAAACATGGCGATTGGACCACCGTATTTAATGAGCGAGGGGAGCATCGGGCTATAGCCGTGGTGACGACACATATCAAGCGAGGAGTGGTTTCCCTGGATAACGGCTGGTGGGAACAACAGGGAGGCAGTAGCAGCCACGTCACTAATGACGCCGTAGAGGCGTTGGGTACAGGGCATTGCTGTAACAGTACGCTGGTTGATGTACGGGCGGAGGGATAACCCATGACCAAACAATATGGCTTTCTGATTGATATTAAACGTTGTTACGGCTGTAAAACCTGTTCCATGGCCTGTAAGTCAGAGAATCAGACGCCACCGGGCGTGCTTTGGCGGCGGGTGCGGGAGTATGAAACCGATGGCCCGAATTCAGAAGGGTTTATTTCGATGTCCTGCAACCATTGTGACGATCCGCAATGCATGAAGGTATGCCCGGCGGATACTTACCATAAGCGCCCGGACGGCATTGTGGTGCAGGATCATGAGAAATGCATCGGCTGCCGCATGTGCATTATGGCTTGTCCGTACAACGCCCCAGTGTTTGATCCGCAGGAAGGTAAAACCAGCAAGTGCAATATGTGTGCCGAGCGTTTGGACGAAGGGTTACCGCCGCGTTGCGTGGCGTCTTGCCCGGCGGGCGTCTTGAAGTTTGGTGATATCGAGGAGTTAAGGAAAATCCACTCAACGGATTGGGCGGTACTGGAGGCTAGATATCACATGCCCGATCACCGTATCAGCGGCCCGAACGTGGTCATTATTCCAGCGGATAAATAATAGGGTGCTACCATGAACGAATATGAACTGCCGTTGGTGTTTTTTACCGTGCTCTGCCAATGGGGCATTGGCGGTATTATCGCCTTGACGCTCTATCGGTTGCGACCAACCTCCCAGATGTCCGTTGGGCAACTGAAATATCTGGTTCTGGGATTGTGGCTGGTGGAAGTCGTTGGCTCCAGCTTGTCACTGCTGCACCTGGGGAGCCCGTTTGGGGCTTACCGCGCGGTGCTGGGCCTGCCGCACTCCTGGTTAAGCCGTGAGGTGATCGCCTTTATCCTGGTGAATATCAGCCTGTTCCTGATGTTGGCAGTTTGCTGGCTGCGGCCGCAGAAGTCGGCCTTGATCACCACATTGGGAATGGTGACCTCGGTATTGGGGATTGCCGCCATTCTGGTCTCGGCACAAATCTACTACCAGATGGTCAGCCATCCGCTGTGGCATACGCCACTGACCCAATTGGCGTTTCTGAGTACCGCGTTACTGCTGGGGTTCGCTACCTTGGGGATCTATTTGAATGGCTGCGGCCTGGCCGTTCCGCGCACGGTTCGCTACGGTTTGCTGGTGGGCTGCCTGATGCTGCTGGCCACGCTGGTGGGGCGTTACCAAATTGCCGGGGCCAGCGCTCAAGGGATCATGCTTTGGTGGCAGCTGGTTGGCAGCATGTTGGTGGGCGGTGTGCTGTTCGCGGTGCTTGGCCTGCGTACACGTTTGGCCCCATCGATGGCCGTGATAGCCGGAGTGGCATTGGTGTCGGGGGAGATTGTCGGGCGTATGTTGTTTTATCATAACGTCATGGGCCAATTCCCCTGGTTCTGAGGCAATAAACTGAGGTCGGTCCAGTCCGTGCAACCGCCGAGCGACGGGCCGACCCAACATCCTGCAGAAAAAAGCCTCAATACAGGGCTTGCCAGCATTCGGAAAAACCAGCTAATCTGAGATTGCCCGCTACCGCAAATGCCAAGTAGTCCAGGCCAGCAATGTAATTAACCAAAACAGAGAGTCAGCCGTAACAACGCCACGTTGATGGGGTGATCGCATGTTAATGACAGTGATTATTACTCTTTTTGTGATCGTGGGCGTCGCCGCTTTTCTGGCAATGCCAGTGATGATGGTCAATAACACGCAAGGCGTGGGAGGTGAAGAACCGTGAAACTGGCTAGCAACCGGAACCTGCAATGTTAACTCGAAATTCACTCACTACCTGTTGACCGGCTCAGATATGGGCCGAGTCATCAACACTTTGTCAGCACCGCAATTCCCGCACGTTCCGCAATAAATCAGCTCGAAACGCTAAATCACCGCGTGAAGTGATGCGCATACTGCACTAACTGCTTGATGGCGCTACAATGAGTCTTATCTCCTCAACTTGCTCACGTATCAACGCGCTATCCACTTTTCCGGCCACAGTAAAGAGACCATAGCATTATGGAAATCAAGGATTACTACGCCATTCTAGAGGTTAAACCCTCAGATGATATCAAGGCTATCAAAACCGCCTACCGCCGCCTGGCACGCAAATATCACCCCGATGTCAGTACCGAGCCCGATGCCGAAACGCGCTTTAAAGAAGTCGCAGAAGCCTATGAAGTGCTGAAAGACAGCGAACGCCGGGCCGAATATGACCAAATGCGGCTGCATCGTAACGAGCCCAATTTCGGCCGCCAGACCCGACGTGAAGAGTATGGTGGTGCCGAGGATTTCTCCGACATCTTCTCCTCGATGTTTGGCCAACGTGCGCGTGGCCGCCAGCAGGGCCAACCGCGTGCGGCCCGTGGGCAGGATGTTGAGATCGGCGTGGCGCTGTTCCTGGAGGAAACCCTCACTGAGCAAACCCGCACCCTGAGCTATAAGGTGCCGGTGTACAACGCATTTGGTCAGACAGAGAAAGAGATCGCTAAAACGCTGAACGTGAAAATCCCGGCGGGCGTGGCAGACGGGGAGCGTATCCGCGTGAAAGGCCAAGGCGTGCCTGGTATGGCTGGCGGAGCCAATGGCGATTTGTACCTGATCATTCAGCTGGCACCTCATCCGTTGTTTGAGGTGATCGGGCACGATCTGGAAATCGTTCTGCCCTTGGCACCTTGGGAGGCTGCGTTAGGAACCAAGGTTTCTGTCCCTACACTGGCGGACAATATCCTGTTGACCATCCCTGCGGGGAGCCAGACCGGGCAGCGGTTACGCGTCAAAGGGAAGGGGCTGGTCAGCAAAAAAGAGACCGGCAATTTGTATGCGGTGATCAAGATTGTCATGCCGGCCAAACCCGATGCAGACAGCGCCGCACTCTGGCAACGACTGGCCGAGGCGAATCAGGCCTTCGATCCTCGTAAGCAATGGAGTAAAGCATAATGGCCAAGCTACAGATAACCCTCACCATTACCGAGTTTTGCCTGCATACCGGCGTAACGGAAAGTGAATTGGCCGAGGTGGTGGGGTTGGGAGTGATCCAGCCCCGCGATCTGACGGTGGATGATTGGCTGTTTGATGATGGGGCGGTGGCGGCATTTAATCGCGCCCAGCGCTTGCAGCGTGAACTCGCTCTGGATTGGCCCGGCATTGCGGTGGCGCTGACGCTGCTTGATGAGATTGAACAGTTGCGCAGGGAGAACGCTCAGCTACGCCATCGTCTTGAGCGCTTTATCGCAGAGTGATGCCCCTCACCCTAGCCCTCTCCCACAGGGCTGAGGAATCCCCACAAAAAAATGAAAGGCACGATGAAGTGTGATCTACTGGTTGCGCTAACAAAACAGAAGAGACCTCATCGTGCCTTTACAAACAGTTTGCC